>ERZ857801.317-NODE-317-length-68459-cov-13.861163_pt1 | contig 68459 bp, 47 predicted proteins | sample MGYA00519762_ERZ857801 | MGnify/ENA primary metagenome ERZ857801 (study PRJEB31778, sample SAMEA3449368) | human gut metagenome | biome: human gut; feature: human-associated habitat; material: faeces | place: United Kingdom | collected 2010/2012 ...
GCCATGCGGACGTAGTGAAACTCACCCACGCGGACATCCATACGGACGATAACGGGGAGCGCTGGATTATCGACAGGCGTCAGAAAACAGGTACGCAGTTCCGTGTCAAACTGCTTCCCGTTGCCGAAATGCTTTACGAGCGTTATAAGGATATGCATCTCTCAGGCGACCGGGTCTTTCCGCTCAAAGGCACTTATAATACGCTGAACATGTCCTTGCGGCATGTTGCCAGACACGCCGGTCTGTCGTTCAACCCCACGATCCACCTCGCGCGGCATACCTTCGCCACGACGGTTACGCTCACGCAGGGCGTACCGCTGGAAACGGTCAGCAAGATGCTGGGGCATAAGCAGATCACCACGACCCAAATCTATGCTAAGATCACCAATGATAAAATCGGACAGGATATGGCGGCATTAAGCGAGAAACTCAGCAGCGTCTTCAAGGTCGCACGGTAATGGCCTCCTATCTTACAGCTAATTCGATTCCCGATCTTACTTCGTCAATAGCAGGGTAATTTTCGATGTAAGTTTTCCCGCCGGCAGGGAATTTATCGTCAGAGATGGAAATATGCAAGGCCATGCGAATCGCCTGAGGGGCGAGCCTTGCATATTTCCATCCCCGGCGTTTTGCTGGTCGCATGTAGATTTGCAGCGTGATGTAATCACAGGTAATTTCGATATGGAGTCGCAGTGAACCGGGGCTTGTCGTAAGCTTTGAGGCTTGGCGGTAGATTTGGACTGCGACTCCATTAACCAGAGAGAATGGCTGTTTAGAATTGTAGGTTTGAAGACCTGGTACATGTGATAGCATACGACTCTCACAAAACTAACAAGTTATGCACTATTTGTATTATGTGGGTCTGGATGTGTCGAAAGAGACTTTCGATGCGTCTTTGGTCGCCTTCGAGGATGCAAACGAGATGGCTCACCGCAAATTCGCCAACTCCCGAAAAGGGATCTGCTCGTGTCTGCACTGGGTTGAGAAGCGGCATGGTATTCGGCTCGTCGATGTGATTTTCTGCGCCGAGGATATGGGGAGCTACATATCCGAGATGGCGGTTTGTGCTTCCGACAGGACGCTGAATTTCAATTTTTCACTGATCTCGCCGTTGGTAATCAAGTATTCGATGGGTATTGCCCGTGGCAAAACAGACAGAGTGGATGCCCGGCGTATCGCCGAGTATGCGATCACTCACTATCGGAAGATAGCCCTTTATCTGCCGGCAGAGAAGGAACTGTGTCAGTTGCGCACATGGCTGATCTTAAGGGCTCATCTGGCAAAACAACGTGTAGCGAAACTGGTGTTGCTCGAAAAATTAGACTACAAAGAGAAATTCGCGGATGTATCTATTCAACGTTCCATGCTCCAGGAGGAGATCGCGTATGCAGAAACTCATATGAAAACCATCGAACGGGAAATGAAGGAACTGATAACCGCCGACAGCAACATTTGCCGGAACTACAAGCTGCTGACCAGCATCAAAGGTGTAGGGCCGATCACGGCCATTGTGATGCTCTGTTCGACGCTTAATTTCACCAAAATCACAGACCACCGCAAGTTTGCCTGCTATTGCGGGCTGGCTCCGTTCGAACATAGCTCCGGCACAAGCGTTTGCGGGGGATGCCACACATCGAGCATGGCGAATCGAGACATTAAAGTACAACTGAACCGCAGAGCACTGATTGCCATCAGGTGTGATCCGCAACTAAAGGCATTTACGAACGCAAAGTGGCTGAAGGTAAACATAAATTCAGCGTCCTGAATGCTGTGAGGGCCAAAATCGCCGCCAGATGCTTTGCCGTCGTAAGGCGTGGAACACCATATGTAGCGTTGCAGATATAATCCGGCATACATATCTGCCATTCGATAAGATTTTGAGATCATTCAAAATCTCAAAATCTTATTGTCGGAACAGTCCGTCTAATTGGGAGCCGAACCTACTCATAATTAATGTATTGTCATTTCCGTACTCCGCAAATTAACGATTCTGACTATGGGATGCAAGGCTATACAAGCGCTTCGCGGCCTTGCATCCCATAGCCAGAATCATTTTGCTAAACGCTACGACAAAAAATGACAATTTCCGGGCATGAAACTTTTTGCAGCTTTTATTTGGTTTTATCTTAGAATTCTACCGTCGGAATAGGCGGCTTTCTGCGGCCCGGACGCTACCCTGCGGACTGCCCCTCCAATAGCCATAATCCACGACACGCACGTCATATACCCCAATAGGCATAACAACCGCTCCCGACGTTTCGTTCAGCTGTCCGTTATAATTCGCATTGTCTGTTCAAAACGGTCGTCTGTTGTTCTTCTTCTCGTGGAGATAATTCAGCTCACCGCTGTAAATGTCCATGACAAATCGCAGCATATTGTCGACCAAGGCCGTAAGCCTTGTACTCTCATTCCCTAACAGGTGGAGTATTTCCGATACTTTGTGCTTGGTTCGGGTACTGACATAGATCGCAGAGCGGTTGCGGCAATCCACCGGAGCGAAGAACGTGCGTTCAAAATCCGGTAGCGTGAGCTTTTTCCGACGGAAACCGGAATGTTCTTTTACGGTACTCGCAGTGGAGTCTATGCCTGTTTTCTCAGCAGTCGGCGCCGATGCTACGGATGCAGTTGCCGATGTCTTTTCCTCGGGATCGTCCGTATCTTCCTCTTCCGGTTCGGGAATCCTGCGGACGACTTTCGAATCCAAAGGGGCCTGTCCGGCGATCATCTGACGCATCAGCTCCTCGTCGACTTCGATACGGGGACGCTTAGCAGGATTGGGTGCGGGGTTGTCTTTTTCCTTTAATGAATCCATGGTGCAACGTTTTTGAGATTGATTGTCAGCCATACGAGCATAGAGTATGTATGTCTGGTTTATTGGGTTAAACCATTCAAAATACCGTTTTCTATTTCATGCAGTTTATATCGGGATAATGAACGCAATAAGAAAATCGACCTTTCATGCTGCAAGATACAACTGGGTGAAATACCTCGGTTCCGATGTCCGCTCCAGACCGCTCCAGTCCGTACCGAGGGTTTGTTTTGGCGCCCGCATGGTTGTAATATTGCAGAGGGAAACGACCCACCCTCGGAAGCCGTAGCGGAGGTTTGGCATAGATTTTTCGAAAATTTTTCCGCCGCGGATTTTTCGCCTCACTTGAGGCGAGCGAGCTGTACCTTTGTATGCCGAAAAACTTTTCGGCATACGAAAGGTGCTCGCTCTGCGAGGCCGGGGCCGCTCCCAAGTCGCGACCCTTTTTTAAGCTATATATGGATACCAACCGAAAACTGACAGACATAACCGACAAGAAGCCCCGAACGACGAGTTATAAATACTCTTTCCGACTTAACGAGGAGCAAAACATCCGCTTCAAGGAACTGCTCTGCAAGTCCGTATTGGAGCATAACCGCAGCCGTTTTATCGTCAAAAGAATCTTCAGCGAGGAGTTCGTAGTCGTCAAACGCGACCCTTCGAAGGTGCAGTTCGTCGCCCGGCTGAACGACTTTTATTTCCAGTTTCAGAAACTCGCCAACAACTGTGCGCCCGTCAAGGCGATATAATAAATATAGCGATGGCAAGCTATTAGGTAAGTGTTCTTTGAAAATAACCCATCATCAACCGACTTATCTGAAAGGGAAACCGGACAGGGAGTGTAGCATGTCGGGGTAAACCATAAGTCAGTCAGTTACCCGACTGCGACTGAATGGGGTGATGAAAGACAGATATGAGGATAAAATCCGGATTGATTGAATGACAGCCTGAGCGGTACCTAGCGAAACTGTGACGTTAAGGTAACTATACTCGTCATATCGTGATACTCTCATTGTGGTAGTTGTACAGAGAGAGCAAGAACTTATCACGACGCACCTGCAATAAGCAGTAAAAGGCGGACGTCATATCCGACAATCTGTCGTGCCATAGTTATTATATCGCAAACGGGGATTACCTAAACCGGAATGCCGTAAGGCTATTGGACGAAGGTCTATGAATATCCGGCATGGCAACGGAGCCGCCGTAGTAGTCCGAGCGAGGGAAAGCCTCGCACATGACGAAGGGCGGCAGCTAATATTCATTAATACGATTAACGGAAAATGCGAGAGGCATTATGAGAAGTCCCGCAAGAGTATTAAACAGTCTGACAAAGCATAGTCAAACCACGGAATACAGGTTTGAGAGGCTTTATCGTATTCTTTTCAATGAGGAAATGTATTATCTGGCTTATCAGCGAATATATGCCAAGCCGGGTAATATGACACAAGGTGCAGATGGAGAAACCATCGACCGTATAAGCCTTCCCCGCATTGAGAAACTGATTCTTTCGTTGAAAGACGAAAGCTACTCTCCCCAGCCATCGAGAAGAGTGCATATCCCGAAGAAAAACGGAAAGACTTGACCTCTCGGCGTACCCTCTTTCGACGACAAACTGGTGCAGGAGGTAGTACCATTCGTACAATCCATTTGCCCCGTTCTTTCCGATGCATAAAACATGCTCGCCGGAACTCCCATATCCGGCTTTCAGCCGGACAATCCATCCCGGGAAACAACCCGGTGCAGGCCGCACTTGCTCGCCGGAAAACACACATAAACCCTCTTAGCCGGGAATTCCATGCAATGAAAATAGTGTGTAATTTTCAGATATGCCCTTATTTGGGGGACTAACAGTGTAAAAGTTTTTGCTTTTGTGGGTGTTGGTGTTGATTTTTCTTATTTTTACAGGCGTTTGGAGTTAAAATTATTAAACTGAAACTGCCTGAATGAATAATCGTGCCTATGCCGTGGACATCCTGCGGGGACTTGCCATCGTGGGGATGGTCCTCTCGGGTTACATCGCCTGGAATCCCGACCTGCCGGCGTGGCTGTTCCACGCGCAGCTGCCGCCGCCGTCGTTCGTCTTCGATGCGTCGGTGGCGGGAATTACGTGGGTGGACCTCGTCTTCCCCTTTTTCCTCTTTTCGATGGGCGCGGCCTTTCCGCTCTCGCTGGGCCGCAGGCTGGACCGCGGCGACCCGCCCCGGCGGATCGTCGTCTCGATCCTCAAACGGGGCCTGCTGCTCGCCTTTTTCGCCGTTGCGCTCGGCAACACGGGGCTGTGGACGCTCGACGCCGTGTTGCAGCGTCCCGTCGTGAGCGCCCTTGTGACGATGACGGTCTGGGGCGCCTTTTTCGCGATGTTCGTGCGGATTCCCGGCTTCATCCCGCGGCAGAACGGGTGGCTCAACGCCGGCGGCATTGCGGTCCTCGCGGTCCTTATGGGCGTGTACCGGTGGCTGGGCGTCGGGGTGAGCGTCGTGCGGTCGGACATCATCATCCTGATTCTCGCCGACGTGGTCGTCGCGGGTTCGCTGATCTGGTGGCTGACGCGCCGCAACCTCTGGCTGCGGATGGGCATCGTCGCCCTGATTGCCGCCCTGAAGCTGGGCGCGGCGGTTCCGGGGTCGTGGAACGAGGCGGTGTGGAACTTCTCGCTTGTGCCGTGGCTCTTCCGCACGGAGTTTCTGCAATACCTCTGCATCGTGTTGCCGGGAAGCGTGGCCGGCGATCTGTTCGCCCGCTGGCTGGCGCGCGGGCAGCAGGAGGAGCGTCCGGCGCTTTCCGGACAGATCGCCGCCGCAGGGCTCACAGCGCTGCTCCTTGCGGTCAATATGTGGGGGCTTTTCACCCGTACGCTGACGCTCAATCTGGTGCTGACGCTCGCGCTGGGCGCGGCGGCGTGGATGTTGCTGCGCAAGCCCCGCACCGGGACCGAATCCCTGCTTTATCGACTGTTCACGACCGGATTTTTCTGGCTCCTGCTGGGTCTTGCGTTCGAATCGCTCGAAGAGGGCGTGAAGAAAGATCCCGCCACGGTGAGCTACTTTTTCATCACGGCCGGAATGGCTTCGCACGTGCTGCTGGTCACGTCGGTCCTGCTCCGAAAGGGCCGTTCGCGGGGCGGTCTGCTCGTCCTTTGCGGGCAGAACCCCATGATCGCTTACACGGCGGCGGGTTACGTCGTCGTGCCGCTGCTCGTCTTCGCGGACCGGGCCGTGGCGCTCCCGTGGCTGTGGGGTCAGTGCGGCTGCGTGATGGGAGTCGGGCGCGGGGTGATCGTCACCCTGTTGATGATGCTCTTCACGGCGGCCTTCACGCGGAGCAAAATCTTCTGGCGCACCTGACCAAAAAAACGGGGCCGAAGCCCCGTTCTGTCACTTGTCGGAGAGCGCCCGTTCGACGACGGGCGGCAGAATCCGCTCCATCACCCGATACCCCGCTTCGGTGGGATGCACGCCGTCGTAGGTGTATTCGGCAATCATCGAACCGTCCGCGGCCGCCATCGGCGTATGGTAATCCACATAGGGGATGCCCTCCCGTTCGGCGTAGGCACGGATCATCGCATTGAGCCGGACGATCTTCTGCGCCGGTTCCAAACCCGGACGCCAGGGGAAGTCACCGGCCGGGAGCACCGAGCAGAGGACGGGCCGGATGCCGTTGGCGCGCGCCAGCTCGGCCATCGACTGGATGTTGTCCAGAATGTGCTCGAGCGAGATGTAGCCCGTGTTTTGCGCCAGGTCGTTCGTGCCGCCGCAGATCACCGCGACCTGCGGATGCAGTTCCACGACATCGGCGCGGAAGCGCACGAGCATCTGCGAGGTGGTCTGTCCGCTGATGGCGCGGCTTGCGTAGCCGTTTTCGGTGAAGAAGTCGGGGCGCTTGGCGATCCACCCTTCGGTGATCGAGTTGCCCATCAGAACGACTTTCGGATGGTCCGCCAGTGCGGCGTTCTCCTTTTCGAAACGTCCGAAGTTGGCCCAGTCGGCCGGGGCCTGTGCGGCGGCCGTCACGGCTGTGAGGGCGGCGGCGAGGGTGATGATAAGATTTTTCAGCATGTCTAACGGTGTTTATCGGTGATTTATTCGTCGGTCAGTTCCTTTTCCACGGCCTGGGCCGCTCCCTCCTCCGTGTCCGGATGGGCGAAGGGGATGCGCCATGCGATGAGGAATATGGGGATGGTGGCCATGAGGGCCCAGAGGAAGAAGCGGTGGTAGCCGACCTGGTCGCAGAGCCAGCCGCTCGCCATGCCCGGCAGCATCACGCCCAGATTGGCCAGCGACGAACCGAAAGCGTAGTGGGCCATTTTGTGCGGTCCGGGCGCCACCTGCTGCATGATGAAGAGCGTAAGGCCCACGAACCCGAATCCGTAGCTGAAATATTCGAAGACGATGCCGCCGCAGATCAGCAGGGGCGACGCGGGCTGGAACCAGGCCAGCAGGGCGTAGACCACGAACGGGATGTTGAAGATCGTGATGAGCGGAAACAGCGCCCGCCGCAGTTTGAGCCACGCGATGAAGTAGCCGCCCAGGATCGAACCCACGACGAATGCGATCACGCCGAACGTGCCGTAGTAGAGGCCGATCTGCTGTTCGGTCAGGCCGAGACCCTGATTGTCGAGCGGGGCGTTGAGAAACAGCGGAACGATCTTGATGACCAGCCCCTCGGCGAAGCGGTAGAAGACGATGAAGGCGATGTAGATGCCGATGTACCTTTTCCGGAAGAATCCGCGGAAGATGGCGCCCGTCTCGCGCAGCGCCTCGCCGACGCTCCCCGCATGGGCCGTGGCTTCGCCGCCCGAAGGCAGCATCCGCAGGTGGTAGATTCCCAGCAGGAAGAGCAGCGCGCCGCAGAGCGCCATGACGATCATCCACGCCTCGACGATCCCGACCCGCTCCTTGAGCGCTCCGGCCAGATAGACCAGCCCGCCCATGGCGAAAACCTTGGCGATGTTGTAGAACGCCCCCTGCCAGCCGATGAAGCGGGCCTGCTGGTCCTTCGAGAGTTCGGTGATGTACACCCCGTCGGTGGCGATGTCGTGCGTGGCGCCGCTGAAGGCGATGACGCCCATCAGCGCCACGGCGTAGGGAAAGAAGTCGGGCAGGGGCAGCGTCAGCGCCGTCAGCGCCAGCCCCAGCCCGGAGATGAGCTGGGTCGACACGACCCAGAACTTCTTGGTGCGGAACATCTCCATCAGGGGGCTCCAGATCGGTTTGAGCGACCACGGCAGGATGATGAGCGAGGTCCACAGCGCGATGCGCGCATCGTCGATGCCCAGACCGCGGAACATCAGCGTGGAGACCATGTTCACGAGGATGAACGGCAGTCCCATGGCGAAGTAGACGGTCGGAACCCAGGATAGCGGCGAGCGGCGCCGGACGGTTTCGGGTTTCATGCGTTTTTGCGTTTAGTAGTTAGGCACGGACATTACGGACGGAGGCGGGAGCGGTTGAAAACGACCCTGCGGCGGCCCTCCCCCTCCGGTTTCGGCTTATTTTATACAAAGATACGAAAAAGGCGGAAGGGTGCAAAACCGGATTCCCGGCGGTTCGGCAAAACCCTCCGACCGATAAAAGTGCCGTTACGACACCAAAGATAATTATTTGCGGCTAATTATTCGACATTCCGGTCGGGCATTTCCCACCCCGTGATCGTGGCGATGTAGGGAATGACGGCCATGGCCATCTTGCGGTGTCCCCGGTGGTTGGGGTGGTAGTTGGCGCCCATGTCGCGGTCCCAGTCGGTGATGCCGGGAAGCATGGCCGTGAGGTGGAGATGCGCGTCCTGCCGCTCGCGGAGGAAATTCTCCAGATAGCGCAGGATCACTGTGTTGTCGCTCGGGGCCACGCACAGCACGGGAACCTCGCCGTAGGCCGCGCGCAGCTGATCCAGCGCCTGCGCGTAGGAGGCGTTGAAGGCCTGCTCCGAAGGGGTCACGTCGGTGCTGAAGTCGTTCGAGCCGAGCTTGATGACGACGATGTCGGGCGTGCAGCCGCGAAAATCCCAGCGCGACGCCGGGTCCATGTCGAAGGTGCGCAGCATGCGTTCGCGCATGGTGCAGTCGGAGACCTCCTTTTCGTCGCCCCAGTTGCGGACGATGCCCTGTCCCGAGTGGGCGATGAGGGTGTATTCGGCGTCGAAATAGCGGGCGATGACGCATCCCCACGCCAGATCGCAGTTCTCGGTCTCGGGCGTAAAGGGCTCCTCGACCGATTTGCCCTCGGTGCCGTAGCCGCAGGTGTGCGAGTCGCCGATGAATTCGATGTGGCGTGTGCGGGGTGCGGGGAGCGGGAGCAGCGCCCCGTCGGTTTCGACGCCGCGGAGCGTCGTGCGGCCCTGTTCGCCCTCGGTGCGTTTCTGTACCAGTATGGTATGCGGCCCGCGTTCGAGCCCCTCGGCCAGCACGACGGTCGAATCGGCCCCGGAGGTGGCGGCGACGCCGGTGTGCCGGCCGTCGACGAATACGTTGTAGTAGTTGCGGCCCGTGTCCGCGGCCCGCATGGCGCAGCGCGTGCCCTCGAATCGGAACGTGAAGTGGCTGCCGCTCCAGTCGAACGACAACGCCCCCCCGGGGCCCTTTGCGGCGCGGCCCGTGAAGCGGATTTCGGGCGAGTCGGCGGGGGTGAACACCGGGCCGCTGCCGCGGCCCGAAGCGGCCCCGCAGGCGAAGAGCAGCAGGGCGAAAATCAGTTTTTTCATCGGTTTATTCTTTTTTCAGCGCGGTACGTGTTTCCGAAGCGGTCGCGGGCCGTGACCTCGACGCGCCGCGTTCCGGCGGGCAGCGGCGCCGCGTAGTAGTGATCCGACTGTGTGACCGTGATCCATTTGTGGTCGAGTTTCGACGCATCGGCGTAGAGCCTCCGGGCCTGGGGATCGACCGCCGTGGTGCGTTCCATCCACACGGGGCGGCCGCCGTCGGCGCGCATTTCGACCGTCCAGGCGGGGTCGCAGTTCCAGACGTTGGCCACGATGCGTCCGGCGAAGGCTTCGTCGTCCTTGGAATCGTAGATTTTCAGCTGGAAGGAGCGCGGATGCCCGACGGATTTGTAGTACCACGACACCTCGCCGCCGTCGACCTCGAAGACGGCGTAGCCGGCCGGCGTGCCGTCGGTGCAGATCGCGCCCTGCCACCACGCCCCGCTCAGGGCCGCGACGTTGTGTTCGTAGAGCCCCTCGCGGACGGGGCAGTTCGTCGTCGTGTGCATGTGACCCGAGACGATGTGCGCGTCATAGGGCTCCAGCAGCCGGTGCAGGGCCCGGTGGTTGCAGAGCGACCGCTCGGCCTGCGCATAGTCGAAGGGTTTTTCGTCCTTTCCGGCGAACGCGGTCGGGATATGGAGCGCCACGACCACCGTCGTTCCCGCGGGAACGAACGACAGGTCCCGTTCGAGCCACGCCAGCTGCCGCTCCTCGAGATAGCCGATGTAGTACCAGTCGCGGCCGATGTAGTAGTTGTCGTTCAGCACCGCGTAGTGTACCTCACCCACGTTGTAGGAGTAGTACGCGGGGCCGTACATTGCTTCGAACGCCGCGGCCGACGTTTCGTGCGAGCGGCCCCAGAGCTTCATGTCGTGGTTGCCCATCGCGTTGCGGAACTCGATTCCCGTCGCCGACATAACCTCGTTGTAGGAGGTGTAGAACGTGTGGTCGCCCGAGGTGATGTCGCCCGCGCAGATGCCGTGCATCGGGCGTCCGGAGCGCTCGGCGGCGGCAGCGGTTTGGCGGATGTCCTCCGCCGCACGCTCCAGCAGGCGGAACTCCTTGCGGGCGAAGAGCTGCGGATCGGCGACGACGACGAAGCCGTGGCGGGTTTCGCCGGATGGTTTGCGCCGGAGACGGAAGTCGTGGGAACTGCCGTCGGACTTCGCCGGAAGGTAATGGCGCACGACCCCCTCCTCCGAGGGCGACGCATAGCCCGCGGGGGTCGAGACGAAGACGAAGCGCGCCCGGTCGTTCGCCGGAAGCACGAAGCGGCCCGCCGAGTCGGTGGCGGCGCAGTTGTCGCCGTCGCTCACCACAACCCCCGCCAGACCTCGGCCCGCGCAGGTCACCGTGCCGATACGCGCCCCGGCCGACGTGACGTAAGGGCGCAGTGCCTCGACCCAGACGGCGTAGCCCGCCGGTGTGAGGTGGATGCCGTCCACGGTATACTCCGCGGGGAGTTTTCCGTCGCGGAGCATGCGGCTGCGGATGTCGATGAATTTCAGTCCGCGCCGGGCGGCCATCCGCCGCAGCAGGCGGTCGAAAGCCTCGATGCGGGCGTTCTTACCCGTGAAATATGGTTCGTTGCGCGCCTCGTCGAGGGGCAGCGGACTTTGGATAAAGACCTGCGTCGCAGGCGATTCGGCGGCGATGCGGTCCAGCAGACGTTCATACTGCCGGAGCAGCGCCTCGGGCGCGATGGTCGAGAATATCAGGTCGTTGACGCCCGCCATGAGGAATATCGCCCGCGGCCGTCCCGCCACGATGCTGTCCAGCCGCGCGGCCATGCCGGCAACGCAGTCCCCGCCTATGCCGCGGTTAATCACGTGCGCTTCGGGGAAGTATTCGGCCCAGGCGCCCCGCTCGGTGAGGCTGTTGCCGAGCATCACCGTGTGGTGCGGCCGCACGGGGAGAGACTCCTGCTGACTGCGTTTCGAGAAGTAGTAGTCGCCGCGGTAGTCGAGCGAGTCGGGCTGAGCAGCGAGCGTGACCGCCGCGGCGGTCGACAGAAGGGTCAGAATCAGTCGTTTCATAAGCAGTTAGCGGTATTCTCCGTGAAGATCGACCGGGCGGGCGAAGGGATCGAGACACTCCTCGAGAAGCAACGCCAGTTTCCGGCGCGTGAGGGGCCTATCCGCATCCGCGGGGCGGATCCGCGGGGCTTTGCCGCCCGCCTCGGCGATGAGCTTCGCGGCGCGTGCGGCGGTGAGGGCGGTCGTGTCGGTCCGGACGGGGATTCGAGGGGCGAAGTCGTGCAGTCCGCGGGTGAATTCCCCGACCGGGATCGTCCGCTCGGGGTAGAACCACGAACGGTTCGCCCAGTGGAACGGCTCGCCCGTCATGCGCAGGATGCCCGTCGCGGCGATGCGCTGCAGGGTCGCGAAGTCGGGATCGTCGGGCTTTACGTCGTAGAGCGGCGCGATGTAGGCTTTCTGGGCCAGCAGGGCCTCCTGCACCTCGCGCACGGGAACCTCCCGCGGCGGGCAGCGGCGTTCGGCGGCCAGCGCCGCGAGGGTTCCCGCGGCCTGTCCGGTAAGCATCACGACCGGTTGCAGGCGCGTCGAGCCGTTGACGAGGTTCGAGACGGAAATGGCTTTGTCCGAGACGATGAAGTTCTCGGTCCGGTCGGGAATCAGCGCCCCCAGCGGCACGCTGAACGACGGCACGGGCGGGAAGAGGATCTTCGGCAGATCGGTCCGGCAGTTGCGGTGGTGGTCGACGGGGTAGTCGCCGACGGAGATGCCCGTGCGGTAGAGCGGCCTCGCGTAACGATCGGTCACGTCGTCGAGCGTCATGCGCACCACGCCGTCCATGCGCCGCCCCTCGCGGTGGTAGGGCAGGTAGGCCAGCCCGTCCGGCGTGTCGAATTCGTCGTCAGCGATGCCGAGGCGGCGGTATCCCAGCTCGTGCTGGATGTGGTAGACGAAGCGCAGGGTCTTCTGCCGCGCCGCTTCGAGGGCCGCTGTGCGCTCGGCATGGGGAAGTTCCACCACGTCGAGGTTGATGTCGTTGCCCTCCTTGGGCCAGTTGATCATGTATTTGCCTCCCGGCATACGGCCGTATTCGAGCATCCGGTCGGCGCTGCGCACCCCTTCCGACGAGAGGTCGTAACACCCGGCGAACTCCGCGGGGTCGTAGCCCGCAGGCCGCTCGATGGTTCGGTCCGCGCCGGGCCCGTAGTCCTTGAGGATGGCCACCACCGTGAGGTCCTGCACCACGTCGTTGGCCTCGGCCGGAGCCAGCTCTTCGCCCGTGTCGGCGCGGGCGTCCATGCCAAGACGGTATGAGGTGCCGCTCAACGGCAGCGCGTCGCCCAGATCGGTGGCGTCGACGGTGATGCGGGCCTGCACCAGCAGGCGGCCGCCGCGCGCGTCGGTGAACTCGGCGCCCGTGACCCGTTTTCCGCGGCGCAGGATACCCGTCAGGCGGTAGCCGTGCACCACCTCGAGCGTCGGCTCGGCCGCGGCCATCGCGTGAAAGATGCTGTCGGCCACGTGCGGTTCGAACAGGGTGGTGCTCACCCAGCCCGTCCACAGCGCGCCGATACCGCCGTAACGCTTCCGCAGCCGGTCGCGGAATTCGTTCCACAGACCCGACGGCAGCTCGAAATTGCCGTCCGTGGCGCATACGCCCTGGGCCGTGAGCATGCCTCCGAGCATGGGAGTCTCCTCGACGACGAGCGTCTGCACGCCCTGCCGCGCCGCGGCGATGGCGGCCGTCGTGCCGGAGGTCGTGCCGCCGATGACGAGCACGTCGGCCCGGCGGCGGATGGTGTTTTCACAGGTGCAGCCCGCGGCGAGCGTCAGACACAGCAGGGCCGGAATCAGGATTTTTTTCATCGGATCGGTGTTTTTTCAGGTGCGGCGAACCTAACGGCGCATCCGCCGCCCGAAGCCATGCTCACGGTCAGCGTATCGGCGGCCGTTACGGGACGCTCTTCGTAGTCAACGGCATAGGGATTGGTTTTCCAGTCGGCGCCCTCGCCGTCGGCGTAAATCTGCGCCGTGTAGGTCACCCCGGGCGCGAGGAACGTGAGGGGCACGCCGACCGTGCGGGGCTCCTCGTCGGTGACGGCGCCGAGGTACCAGTCCTCCGAGCTGCGGTCCTGCCGCACGAATACGGCATAGTCGCCGATCACGGCCGCGGGCACGAGCGTCCGCTCCCAGTCGGTGGGTACGTCGCGGATGAAGTCGAAGGCCTTGTGTCCGCGGTAGTTTTCGGGCAGGTCCGAGGCCATCTGGAGCGGGCTGTAAATCACCACGTAGTGCGCCAGCTCGCGCGCGATGGTCGACTGCACCCGCGCGAAGGGCGAGACGGGGTTGTCGAAACGGAACGTCCCGAACGTGTAGTCCATCGGCCCGGCCAGTCCGCGCAGGAACGGCACCACGGTGGTGTGCTCGGGCGGATTTCCGCCGTCGGGCGACCAGGCGTTGTACTCCTGACCGCGGACGCCCTCCTGCGTCATCAGGTTGGGCCACGTGCGTTCTATCCCCGTGGGCATGACCGGTTCGTGGTTGTCGATCATCATGCCGCAGCGGGCTGCCGTCTCGATCACGCGGCGGTAGTGCCGCACGCCGTACTGGCTGTCGTGCAGCTCCTTTCCGTCCATCAGCACATTGACGTAGCCCGTTTTGACGTAATCGACGCCGTACTTTTTATAGAACGCGAAAGCCTCCTCCAGCTGGGCCTCGTAATTCTTTGTATCGGCCCCCGTTTCGTGGTGGCCGATCAGTTCCACGCCCTTTTGGGCGGCGTAGCCGGCAACGGCTTCGATGTCGAAGTCCGGATAGGGCTCCGTGAAGCGGATCCGGTCCGTGTTTTTGGTCCACTCGCCGTCCCAGCCGACGTTCCACCCCTCGACCAGCACGCCCTCGATGCCGTGTTTCGCGGCGAAGTCGATGTAACGTTTCGCGTTTTCGGTCGTGGCGCCGTGGCGGGGTCCCTGCGCCCAGGTCTCCTGAAAGAGATGCATCGACCACCAGATGCCGACATATTTGGCGGGGCGGATCCACGAGGTGTCCTCGATGCGGCACGGCTCGTTGAGGTTGAGCATGAGCCGCGAAGTTACCAGACCGCCCGGCGTGTCGGCGACGATCATCGTGCGCCACGGCGTGCGGGAAGGCGTCCGTGCGTAGACCTTCACCCCCGTGGACCACGGGGTGAGGTGGCAGCGCAGGGTGGTTCCGTCGGGGTAGAGGCTCATTTTGGCGTAGTCCGTCAGATCGGCCTCGTGCAGGGCGAGATACCCTCCGCCGGCGCATTCCAGCGTGAGCGGCGTGTTGACCGTGTCCATCCGCGAGATGGGGGTGTGGCGGGCGAGGCTCTCATAGTAGGGTTCGCGCGCGGGCATCCACCAGGCGTTGTGGTCGGACGGAAAGCGGTATTCGGTCAGCTCGTCCGTGATCGCGAACTCGCCCAGATGGGGCTGTTCGGGAAATTCGAAGCGGAAGCCATAGCCGTCGTCGAACAGGCGGAACACCACGTCGAAGCGGCGGCGGGGCGCGTCGCTTTCGCGCACGCTGACCCTCAGCTCGTTGTAATGGCTGCGCACGGTGCGCTGTTCACCCCAGACGGTCTCCCACGTCTCGTCACGGCTGTCGCGCGACGTGCCCGTGATTTCGAGCCCTTCGCGCAGCGCCGGGGCATCGAGCAGTTCGAATCCCAGCGTCGAGAAGTCCAAAAGGGGGGCGCCGCGGCGCGTCACGGTGTAGCCGATGCGGCCGCCGCGTTCGGCCACCTCGAGACAAAGCGTGCCGTCGGGCGATGAGACGCCGGTCTGTCCGCCGTAGGCGGTGCATAAGAGTGCGGCGAGCGCCGCGAAGAGGATCGAAAGAGGTTTTTTCATCGTGCTGTCATGTTTTTTTCGGTGTCGAATAGCCCGTGCCGCTCTCCCAGACCGAGAGCCGGCCGAAGCGGTCGCGGACTTCGACGCGGATATGCGCATCGGGCGACGCGGGCAGGGCGTAGAAGAGGTGTTCGGTGCGGTCCGCGCCGATGTTTTTGTGCTTGAAATGCTCGCTGTAACGCGCCACGTAGTCGTAGATCGACGCGTCGTAACCCGTGTAACGGGTCATCGGTCCGCGCGGCTCGCCGTTCTCGTACCAGACGACCTGCCAGGCGGGGTCCCAGTTCCAGACGTTGACCGTCACGGCGTCGGGGCGGCGGCGGTCTTCGCCGACGCCGTAGGCCGTGAACTGCCGGCTGCGGGGATGGTCCGCGGCCTTGTAGTACCACGTGAGGCCGTCGCCGTCGAACTCGTAGACCCCGTACCCGGCCGGAATGCCGTCCATGCTCCACGGGGTCTGCCAGAAAAGGGTGCTCAGCGGAGCGTGGACGTGCTCGAAGAGGTGCGGCTCGGGGGTGTAGTTTTCGTTGTAATGTTCGTGCGCGGAGAGGATATGGGCGTTGTAGGGTTCGAGCATCCGGTAGAGCGCCCGGCGGTTGTTGAGCACCTTGTGCGACTCCTCGCGGCTCCATTCACCGCTCCGCGCCGCGCGCGACCAGGTCGGGATGTGCAGGCAGACGACCACCGTGCGGCCCGCCGGGACGGTGGCGAGGTCCTGCTCCAGCCAGCGGAGCTGCCGCTCGTCGAGATACCCCACATAGAGGTAGCTGCGGCCGATGTAGAAGCAGTCGTCGAGCACCACGTAGTGCACGCGGCCGCGGTCGAAAGCGTAGTAGGTCGGGCCGAAGTGCTCCTTGAACGAGCGTTTCGCCCGGTCGCTCGACCGCACGCCGAGGTCCATGTCGTGGTTGCCCGCGACGTAGAAGAACGCGACCCCGCTCGCGGCGAGGGCCTCGCTAACCGGTTCGAAAAGCGGGGGCCTGCGGTCGATGTCGCCGATGATGTCGCCGCAGACCACCCCCAGCGTCGGCACTCCGTCGGCGGCCGTCAGCCGCATGTCGTCCGCGGCCCGGCGCACGCTGTCCAGCTCGCACTCGAAGTAGACCTGCGGATCGGCGACCGCCAGCAGGCGGTGGCGCGTCATGTCCTGCGCCGCGGGCTCCAGCGCGAAGTCGTAGCGCCGTCGGCCGGGTGCGATGCGCCGGTAGATGCAGGGCGTGCCGTCGCGCAGGGGGATTTCGTACCCGTCGGGCAGCGTCAGGTAGACGAACTCCGCCTCCGTGTCCGACGGCAGGCGGTAGCGCCCTTTGGCGTCGGTGCGCACGATCGTGCGGCCGTCCGTGACGCAAACTCCCGTCACGCCCCTGCCGGAAGCCGTCACGCGGCCGCACAGATCGATCGTGCGCGTGGCCGCCCGCCCCGTGACGGAAAGAGACGAGGCGGCGAGCAGCGCCGCAAAGAGGATGAACGCGCTGGTTTTCATTTCACGGGTTCGAGAACGGCGGCCCAACCGCCTCCGGGGGCCATCCGCAGGGCGATCGCGTCGTCGCGCGTGACTTCACGGGTTTCGGTGCGGTAATCCCGCGCGATGCGGTCGGCATTCACCCCGTCGGCGAAGACCTTCATGCGGTAGCGGCCACCGTCGAGGAACTTCAGCGGGGCCTCCAGCGTGCGGGCCGTCCAGTCGGTGATGGCTCCGATGTACCACTTCTCACCGCTGCGGCGCGCCACGGCGGCGTACTCGCCCACCGAGGCGGCGAGCCCCACCGTTTCGTCCCACACGGTCGGCACGGCGGCGATGAAGGCCGTGAACTCCGCTTCGCGCAGGTAGTGCGACGGCGAGTCGCAGAGCATCTGAAGCGGACTTTCGAAGACGACGTACAGCGCCGCCTGATGGGCGCGCGTGCCCTGGCTCATCGGGTTGTCCCAGCTGATGGCGAAATCGGCCCGGGTGGCGTTGCGCGTGGCGCCGGGCGTGTAGTCCATCGGTCCGGCGACCATGCGCGTGAAGGGCAGCGTGCAGTCGTGGACGGGCGAAATGTCGGTCGAGCATTTGTCGTGCTCCATGCCGTAAACTCCTTCGAACGAGAGGACGTTGGGGTATTTGCGCTGGAGCCCCGCGGGTTTGAACGACCCGTGGAAATCCACGATCAGACCGCGGTCGAACGCCGCGCGGGCGATCTCATCGTAAAATCGGACCATCTCCTGATCGGACCGCTGCATGAAGTCGATCTTGATGCCCTTCACGCCCCAGTCGCGGTAGGTGTCCAGGATGCCTTCCAGGTCCTTCTTCATGGGGTTCCAGAGCGTCCAGAGCACCACGCCGACGCCCTTTTCGCGGCCGTAGCGGATCAGCTCCCCGAGGTCGATATCCCGGCACGGCTCCTTGATATTGAGCGTGCTCACGGACCACCCTTCGTCCAGCAGGATGTAGTCGATGCCGTATTTGGCCGCGAAATCGATGTAATACTTGTAGGTCGCGGTGTTGACCCCCGAGCGGAAACCGACCCCGTAGATATTGAGCGAATGCCACCACTCCCACGAAATCTTGCCCGGCCGCACCCACGAGGCGTTGCCTTCGACGGGTTTCGCCGCGAGCTGGTACGCGAGGTTGTTCTCCAGCAGCGCGCGGTCGTCGGGGTCGATGGTCACCACGCGCCACGGAAACGTGCGCGTGCCCCGGGTCCGGGCGATGTAGGGCGCTTTTTTCACCAGCTCCTCGTTGCGGTCCGAACCCTCCCTGAGCCGGGCTTCGAGCACCACGGGCGGGAACTGCGCGCGGAGGCTGTGTCCCTCGCCGCCGAACAGGAACAGGCAGGGATAGTCCTCCAGATCGGTTTCCGTCACGACCATGCGCGTGCCGCGCGGCGAGGAGAACCACACGGGCAGGTAGGCGTACCGCTTCGCGTCGAGCTCCGAGAGGTGCTTGCGGTCGAAGAACGCTTCGCAGTGGGAGATGAAATCGGGGTTCTCCTCGCGGGGCCAGAGGGTCTCGAAATCGGCGGCGAAATTCAGCTCGGCGGTCTCCGACTCGATGTCGACGGTCCCCTTTCGCGCCGTTTCAAAACGGTAGACCGCGCCGTTGTCGTAGACCCGGAAGCGGACGACCCAGCCGCCGCGGAACGTAAGCAGAAGCTCTTCGCAGCGATCGTGCAGCGTGCGGAACTTGGTCGGAACGGGCGCCGTGCTGCGCTCGTCGATGCGCCGCCGTTCGGCCCGCCGCACGACGGGCGCCGCGCCGAACGGCTCGGCCCCGGCGATCTTCATGCCGATGCGGCTTGCGTCGAGCAGCCGTTCGCCCTCGCGCGTGACGCTCCAGCGCAGTTCGGGCGCGGTCGATACCGTCACCGTGATTTTTCCGTCGGGAGATATCGCCGTGTACTCTTGGGCCCGGAGCCCCGAAGCCCCGGCCAGCACGGCTGCGGCGATAAGAAGGAGTTTTTTCATGGTGCAACTGTTTTACTTATTCGATTGCCGTCTCCGCTTCGTAACGGTCGATGCCCCGCTTGATGGCGACCCACATATCGTTGTTGATGACATGAACGATGTCGAAGACCATCAGCCCGGCCGTGCGTTTGAGGCAGTAATAGCAGGCTTCCTCGATGTCGAATGTCTTCTGCGAGCAATCCACCGTCGCGTAATAGGTACAGGCGTTGAGCAGGAAGCGCTCGGCACGGTTGATACCGTATTCGATCGACTCGCCGTCGTCGGGTCCGTACACGCGGGGCAGGTAGGTCCCCAGCAGGAACGTGTCGAGCTGATCGGCGAAACCGGTCTGGTGGTAATTGATCGAACACCAAGAGTTGAACGACCACGCATCCTGATCCGTTAGCGGACGGAACGCCTTGCTGGCCCAGTTCTGTCCGTTGGCATAGAGTGCGCCCCACCACGAAGCGGCCCAATATTCCAATTTTACGTCCGGTTTGATTGCCTTGATCTCCTTGCGAACGCGGGCTACGAAGTCGTGGATTATCATCGAGCGGAACTCCCACCACTCTTTGTAGTATTTGCCGGGGACTCTTTCGCCGGAAGCGTTGTAGGTGAAGACATCGCCCGGCCACGTCTCGACGAGTCCGCCAATGTACTTTTCGAACGCCTCTTTGGATGCTTCCGAGAAATCGCTCTGATAGTCCGGAAAACGGCAGTAGTCGAGCGCGTAGGCATCGAAATCGTAGTTGGTGACTATTTCACGAATGAAACGCAGGGCGAACTCCTGAACTTCGGGCAGGACGGGATTGAGGAACGCTGCGACCTTCGTGGGGTCGTCCTTGATGTCGACCATGCCCTCGGGCTTGTATTGCATGCAGGTTTTCCCCTTCCATGTCGTGCCCCGGTAGGCGGGTCCCTGTCTGGTGCTGGGCATGCCCATGGGGAATACGGTGGTCGAGACGGTCACTTTCAGGTTCCGTTTATGTGCCTCGTCGAGGAAAAACTGGAGGTAGTCCCAACCTCTGTCGGCAACGTTAACTGAACCGATAGTCGTCGCTTGGGTCATGAACTCGCTTTTGTAGAGTACGTCCCCCTCGACGGGCTTCACATCCACGACGATCTTGTTGAATCCCGCTTCCTGTGTTTTGTCGAGCATGGCGATGATACCGGCCTGTGTCGAGAATCGCTGGAAGTTGGCCTCGGCATCGAACCAGAGCATTTTTTCCTTTCCCTCTGAGGGTTCCGGTTTCGGATCGGGGTTCGGCCCGGGTTGCGGCTTGTCGAGTTCCGGAGGGGTTTTATGCGATTCCGTGCAGGCGGACGGAATCGCCGCCATCAGCAGGACACAAAGTATCAGAATGGATTTTTTCATCTTGTCATTTTTGAGTTTTCTGTTCTTTTTCAGCCCGGTCGATACCACGTTTGATGTCATCCCATAGATCGTTTTCGATGACCTGAATGATGTCGAAGACCATCACTCCGTCCGTGCGCGAAAGACACAGGTATACGGCGTCTTCGAACTGATCGACATGGTTCTGGGCGTAGAGCGAACCGTAGACCGCACAGTCGCCGTCGACATCCTTCAGCGAGCGGGCGAGACCGTATTCGATCGATTCGGGGTCATCCATGCCCCATACCTTTTCGAGGTAGGTTCCCGTGATGAAGACATCGAGCAGATCGGCGAATCCGGTGCGGTTGTAGGTCGGCGTGGCCCAATCGTCGAGATAGGCTTCGTGGAAGCGCGAACGCGGGCTGGCCCAGTTCTGGCCCTGTGTGTAGATGGCGTGCAGCCACGAGGCGGCCCAATACTCCAGTTTCACGCCGGGTTGCAGCTCATCCACCGTCGCGCGTATTCGGGCGATGAAGTCGCGGATGACTCCCGAGCGGAACTCCCACCACTGTTTATAGTAGGGGCCTGCCACGCGGGCTCCGTTGGCGTCGTAGGTGAATATATCCTCCGGGAAACGGTCGATACCGTGTCCGAGGTAGGTTTCGAACGCTTCGCGCGAAGCGGGCGAGAAATCGCTCTCAGCATCGGGGAAGCGGCAATAGTCGAGGGCATAGCCGTCGAACTTGTATTTTGTGAGCAGTTCGTGTGCGAAACGCAGCACGTACTCCTGATTTTCGGGCAGTACGGGATTGAGGAACGCTGCGACTTTCGTCGGGTCGTCCTTGATGTCTTTCCTCCCTTCGGGCGTGTATTCGACACAGGTTCGGCCCGCCAGTTCCGGGTCGGAGTAGGCCGCTCCCTGGCGGAACGTGGTGAATCCCGCAGGGAAAATCATCGTCGAGACGGTCACTTTTAGTTCCCTTTTACGCGCTTCGTCGAGGAAGCATTGCAGGTAGTCCCAATCGCGGCGGACGGTGTCCGGACCGACGACGGTGAGCGGTTCCAGCATATCGCTTTCGTAGAGCACGGTGCCCGAAATGGGGCGCACGTCCACGACGATGTGGTTGAATCCGCACTCGACGGTGCAGTCCAAATAGTAGCGGATCGAATCCTGCGAAGCGAAGCGCTTGAAATTGGCCTCTGCGTCGAACCAGAGCATTTTGGGTTTTCCACCGTCGGCGGCGCGAAGCGTCCGGGCGGAGTTTCCGCCGCAGGATATCGATGTCGCTGCAACGAAGAGGATGACTGTAAAAAAGGTGCTTATTTTCATGGGTCGTGTTAAAAGAACCGCATTCCTCCGGCCCGAGAACGGGCCCGGACCGGGAAGAATGCGGATTGATACGGTTTCGTCAAGACCTGTCGTGACAGGTGTAAGGTTTGTTAATCGTAAGTGATCTCCAGTTTCCAGCTCTTGACTGCGTGCCCGGGAACCAGTACGTATACGTAACCGCAGTTTTCCTTTTCGTTATACACGAATGTTCCGACGGGGCGGTAGGGGTTGGCGTCCGAGATCGCGTAATTGAGCGTCGCCTCGGCGGGGTTGAGCAGGAATTCGCCGTTCGAGTCCACGATCGAGACGTAGGTGCAGGGCCAGCCGGTGGTGAAGACGGCGGCATAAGCCTTTTCGTTGAACATGAAAGCGCGGATCGAACCTTTGGTGTAGTTACCCCAGTTGTTCGGACCGTTGGGCGCTGCTCCCGGAATCTGCTTCAGATTGAGCGAGGATGTGCCGTCCCAGCCTTCCCAGGTCAATACGTTGTGACCGCCGGCCACGGCATCCCACATGAACCAGGTGCCCGAAACCTCTCCCGAGCAGGCCGAAACCATCTGGCTCCACGAGCCGTCGTTCGAGGGCTGTCCGGTAAGCAGGTTGTAGTAGTCGCCACGCACGCCGTCGGCGAAACCCCAGCAGAAACTCGGGCCAGTGGCTACGCGTGCGCCCAATGCCGTAATGAGCGCTTTGCCTTCGACGAGGTTGCCGCCCACGGAGAGGAACGCTGCGATGGCGCTGTCCGACGGACCGAGGATCGTTTCGGCGGGCTGGTCGCATCCGTTCTTCCAGCAGGCGTACGTAACAGGAGCCGATCCACTCGTGCCGTCAGCGGTCAGTGAAGCGATCAGATGTCCTGCCTCGTCGTTAGCCAGCGAGGTGACCTGCAATCCGTCGTAACCGGTCATGTTCAGATTGCCTGCGGCAGCGAGCGTCTTGCCGTCGAATACCTTGGTGCCGATGACGATCTTGTCGCCGCTGACGCCGATTTGCAGGTATTTCGTGTGATCGGTGATGTCCATCTGAGTGGCCGTTTTCTCTGCCAGAGCACCGATCTTGGTATAGGAAACGACAACTTTTTCAACGGGCTTTGTTGTATAAATGCGGGTGGTCTTGCCGTCGGCTCCCGTCACCGTGAATGAAATCGGCTGCGTATAGTCGGCCGCCACGGAGGGATCGGGCGTGATGGTTGCGCCTTCGGAGAGTTTCACCGTGGCGGTGGCCGTCTTCATGGCTTCCAGCTGCGGCGTGGTATAGGCAAGGTCGATCGATTTGTCGTAGTCGTAGACATCGCCTGAAAGCGTTTCCCCTTCGGGGAGATTCAAAACGAAAGATTCGATACGGCATTTTTCGCCGCGGTCGATCTGCGGGCCGGGTTTGCTGATTTCCGGATCGTCGTCCGTACAGGCTGCAAACGACAGCGCGAGACCTGCCAGGGTGGCGTAAGCGAACAAATTGAACTTTTTCATATTGGTCGAGTTAATTTTAGATTTATTCATTCGTTGTAATTCGTTATCTGCGCGTGTAGAAAGCCCACAGCGTATAGGTTCGCGATCCATTGTCGCCTGCCCGAACCTTGATCTCCATCGGATCGGAGAGGTCTTTCAATCCCGACAGTGACGGATAGATATAGGTGTCATAAGCCACGTTTGCGCGTACCATCAGCTTTTTCACGTCGTATTTTTCACGAAGTTTTTTGGGAATGGGGAAGAAAATCTCGCCCGTCGTTTCGTCGATGATTCCTGCGATACCGGCTCCGCCTTCGGCGGGCTGGATTTCGATGGAATTAATCGTACTGTCCGTGTGGATGAATTCGTCTTCCGCTTCGGCGCATGATGTCGCAAGCGATGCGAATGCCGCTACGGCCAGTACTGCAAGATATTTACGGAGTTTCATAGTCGTTCTGTTTTTGCGGTTAATCATTAGATCCATCCGTCGTTGTTCGTACAGAGCGAATTGTTCGAACGCTCCGAAAGCGGAATGGCGAATCGGTAATAACGGTCGTAGAAGATGCGCTTGTGTCCGCCGTCGGCATCGACCTGCTCGTAGGTAAATGAACCGTCGGACTGTTTGGAGATCTTAACGCCGTGCACGTTCTGCCCGTCGATGACTTTTTCGGCCAGCCGCCAGCGGCGCAGGTCCCAGTAGCGGAAACCTTCGCCGGCCAACTCCACCTTGCGTTCGTGACGCACGTATTCCAGGAAGGTCTCCTTGTCGGCGGTGGCACGCGCGGGCAGTCCGACGCGGGCGCGGACATCGTTGAGCGCCTGCAGCGCTTCGGCGCTGTTCTTGTTCCAGTTCTCCATGGCAAGTGCCTCAGCCTTGTTCAGGAGGACCTCGGCATAGCGCAGTACGATCCAGTCCTGTCCCGAGCCGCTCGTGACCCACGTCTTGTCTCCGTCTATGAGGTATTTGCGCAGGTAATAACCCGTTACGGTCGTTCCGGCGGCTCCGGCGTTTTCATAGGCCTTGTATCCGTCCTTGCCGCCAACGAAGCTTTCGATCTTCCGCCCCATCCAATCGGCTCCGTTATAGAGAATCGTGGCGTAGAAGCGCGGTTCACGGTTCGCATAGGGATCCTTACCGTGTTTCTCCCAGGAGAAATTGCCGCCGTCGCCTGCCATTTCATAGCTGTCGACCAATTCGCTGGTGGGAACGAATCCCGAATAAACCTGCTTGCCTAACTCCTTTGTATCGCCCGAGGGCCGCACGTAGGCGTCGTAGGCATGGTCGATCACGCTGGATTTGAATTCTACGGCAAAGAGTACTTCGGGACTGTTGATGCCGAGTTCGAAGATTTTGGCATAGCCGTTCTCCGACAGGTCCAGATTACCCTCTGCCGTGGCGCAATCGCGTGCGGCCTGTGCGGCGACATCCCATTTTTCAGCGTAGAGCGCTACGCGGCTCAACAGACCGTATGCGGCTTTTTGAGTGGCGCGGCCCGAGTTGTCGCTGTCCCATTTCAAGGGCAGGTCGGGAGCCAGTTCCTTCAGTTCGTTAATGATGAAGCCCCAGCACTCTTCCTCCGTCGAACGGGCTTTGTCGTTCTGCTCAGGGCCGTCGACTTCGGTGCGAAGAATCACCCCGCCGTAAACCCGGCACAGCATGAAATAGGCGTAGGCACGGCAGAAACGCACTTCGGCGATACGAATCTTGAGCCAGTCCTCACCGAATTTGCTGCCGAATTCGGCCGCGTCGCGCAGGAATTCGTTTTCGCGGCGGATGCGGTCATAATGACTCGACCAGCACTCGAACGCACCGGCGGAGTTGCTGTTGAAAGCCGTTTCCTGGAGGAGCGTGGCGTTGAAGTTGTGGTTGTACTGATTCCAGGAGGTGCTTTTCAGGATGTCGGAATAGGCATCCGATAATCGGGGCGACGCATAGGCATCGCCGCCGCGCATCTCGGTGTTTGCCCCGAAGATGGAGTAGAGTCCGATGACGTATTTATCAGCCGTAGTGGTGGTGGACCAGACGGTCGCCGGCGAAAACCGGTCCGCCGGATTCAGGTCCAGCACGTCGGAACAGGAGGTGCCCAATACGACGGCTGCCAGACCGAGTATGAATATGATCTTTTTCATAGGTTCAGTTGCTTTAGCGGTTAGAAGGATAAATTGACTCCGATACTGTAGGTCCGCTGTTGCGGGTAGTAACCGTTGTTGACCGACGGCATTTCGGGGTCCACGTATTTGAATGCACTGAAAGTCAGCAGATTGGTTCCTGCCACGTAGATATTTACCCGGCCGATACCGGTATTTTTCAGAATGTGTTCGGGGAGCGAGTAGCCGATCTGGAGGTTCTTCAGACGAAGATATGCCCCGTTTTTCACCCACCAGGACGAAGGCCATGCGTTGTTGCCGTTAGCTACGGTGCTCAGACGCGGATAGTCGGCATTGCGGTTGTCTTCACGCCAGGCGCTCTCCACGAGATAATAGGGTGCGTTGCCGTTGCCGTAGAAAGGACGGGTGTACATCGTGTTGTCGAAAACGCCCGAATAGTATGCCGCGCTGAGCTGATAATCGCAGATGGCTACACCCTGCCAGAGGGCTGTAAGATAGAGGTTTTTCCATGCCACCTCCATATTGAGCGAGAAGTTCATCTCGGGGGTATAGCCGCGGCCGATTTTGATGAAGTCCTGCGACTGCTCGATCTTGCCGTCGCCGTTGACGTCGGCATACATCAGGTCACCCAGACGCTTCTCTCCCGAAGGAGCCGTCGGCGAATTGGCGATCTGCTCTTCGGTCTGATAGAGTCCGATCGCCTTGTACCCGTAGAGCGTACCCATCGGTTTGCCCAGGATGGCACGGTACATCGGATGGTTGTCGGAAATTTGTTTGGCGAGAACCCGGTTGCGGGCCCACGAGAGACTACCCGTCAGCGAATACCGCCAACCGCTGGCAAAGTGATTGTTGTGTTTTAGCACCAGCTCGAAGCCGCGGTTATCTACCTTGCCGGAGTTTTTGTATGACGGTACGTTGCCTCCCAGGGAGGGTGCGTAGGAACCGCCGACCTGTTCGAGGATATTGTCGGTAACCTTGTAGAACCAATCGAATTCGATGCCCAATTTTCCGCCCCAAGCGTTCAGGTCCAGGCCCACGTTGAAACTGCGCGAACGCGACCAGGTAAGGTCCTTGTAGACATAGTTGCTGGTGTAATAGGTCGTCTGACCCTTGCCGCCTATGATATAGCTGTAGGAGGGTGCGGTCGATCTGTAGGATTGCACATAGAGATAAGGGCTCGTATCGTCCATACCCAGTTCGCCGTAAGAGGCGCGCAGCTTGAAGAAGTCGATTTTCGGGAGTGCCTGCTTGAAGAACTTCTCTTCGGACATGACCCAGCCGACGGCTGCGGACGGGAAGAATCCCCAGCGGTTTTCGGGGGCGAACTTGTAGGAACCGTCCGCGCGGAATGTAAATTCGACCAGATATTTCTTGTCAAATGCGTAGTTGAAACGGCCGGCGTAGCTGGCGATACTCGTTTCGCTGAACGAACCGGTTACGGGGGTTGTGATGCCTTCCCACGTGGTGCCGATCGAAAGATCGACCGGATAGGGGGCGAAATACCCCGCCTTATAGCCGGTCATTGTGTCCGAGTAGGTTTTTTTCTGCTCGTAGAAGAACAGGCCGCCTACGCTGTGACGCCCGAATTCGCGGTTGTAGGTCAGCGTCGGGCGAACGGTGAATCCGTCTCCGAACGACGACGATTTGTTGAAGCTGCTGTTGACATTGACTCCCGATGCATTCACGACTGTGGAATTCATCGTCGTGGGCGAGAATGACATCAGCTGGTACGATTGCAGCATATTGCGGTTGCCCGTATTCGAATAGTCGTATGCAACGTGTACGGCGGCCTTGAGTCCTTCAAGCGCCTTGATGCTGCCGAAATCGTATTCCAATTTGGCGTTTCCCTCGAACTGCCAGCGCTTCGTATCCTGAAAACCGCTCTTGTTGACCGCGGCAATGGGCTGCTGCGTGTATACGCCGCTCATATAACCTTGCGGCAGGTCATTATAGGTCGGAGCGATGATCGGCAACGAGAAGAGCGCCTGCGAGATGGGGTTGAACTCACCCTGCGTGCCAAGAGAGTATCCGGGTGTGTGGGTGTCTTCGCGGAATGCGGCGATATTGACGTTCAGATTGAAATTCTTGGCGATCTTCGTGTCGATGTTGGCGCGCACGTTGAAACGCTGGTAAGAGGTATTGGGCAGGATACCGTCCTGATTCATCATACCGATGCTCGTATAGTATTTTACGCGGTCGGTACCTCCCGTAGCGGAGATGTTGTGCTGGTGTGTGAAACCGTAGTTCTTGAAGAGCAGATCCATCCAGTCCGTTTCACCGTATATCCCTTTTTCCTTCATACCGGCGATCACCTCATCCGTCCACAGCGGATTCAATCCGTCCATCTCGCGAGCCTTGTTGTGCCAGCCGATGTAGTCCTGGGCGTTAAGCATCTCGGGCATGGCGACATTGGTGGTGAAAGTCGCCGAGCCGTCGTATGAAATGGTAGCAGCGCCCTTCGAGCCGGTTTTGGTGGTGATCAGAATAACGCCGTTGGCTCCGCGTACGCCGTAGATGGCCGAGGTGGCGGCATCCTTGAGGATGGAGATCGATTCGATGTCGTTGGGGTTGACCGTATTAATCATACGCTCCACCCCGTCGACGATGCAAAGCGGGCTGGAATTGTTGAACGAGGAGACACCACGGACGAAGATCGTGGTGCCGTCGCTGCCGGGCTGTCCCGAACGCTGAATACTCGTCACTCCCGGCAATTTGCCGGTCATCATGTTCGATACGTTGGTCATCGGGGCCTTCAGCAACTCCTTGCTGGAGACCTGGGACACGGAGCCTACGAGAAACTGTCGTTTCTGTGTGCCGTATCCCACTACGACCACTTCATCCACCAGCGTGGCGTCCTCTTCCAGTTGGACGTTCAGGGTTTTGCGGCCGCGGACGGCCACTTCTGCAGTTTTGTAACCGAGGAAACTGAAGACCAGCACATCGTCGGAGGACAAGACCTCGATAGCATACTGTCCCTGTGCATCGGTGGTAGTTCCCCGGGTGTTGTCACCTTTTACGATGACCGTAGCACCCGAAATTTCCCCCCCCCTTGCGTCGGTCACTCTTCCGGAGACTGAAAGTCCTTGCGCCTCAGCTACATTGGTGCCTGTGATCGCCATGGAGACCACGGCTAATACGCTGCTCAATAGGCAGCGAATGCCTGAAGGTTTCATTTTGTAAACGTTTCTCATAAAATTAGGGTTGCAATAGGTTTAGATTTTTGTGACGGGAGACGTGCTCCGCTCGAAATGGTTGATTAAGGCATTTTTCGCATAGTTTTATGTTTGGGTTATTGGCACTCGTCGAGTATTTTCCAGCACTGGTACAGACCGCGAGGTACATGGAAACAGCCTTTCCATTTGCCGCCCTTGAGCGGGAGCAGCACCTCGCCGCGGCGGTTCAGATAGCCGAACCATTCGGGGTATTCGGGGTCCTTGAAATGCGACCAGGTGTAGTCGTGCAGCCGGAGGAACCAGTCGAGACACGCCTGCGAACCGGTGAGGCGGTATCCCTTGATCATCGCGATCATCGCTTCGATATGCACCCACCACAGTTTCTGGTCCCATTCGAGCTGCTGCTGCGGGTGTCCGAGCCGGTCCATGAAATAGAACAGGCCGCCGTACTCCTTGTCCCAGCCATATTCAGCCGTGTCGAGCGCGATCTTTACGGCCTTGTCGATCAGCGCCCGGTCGTTGAGCCGCACGCCGAGGTTCATGATGAACCACATAGCTTCGAGCGTGTGGCCGGGATTGATCTGCCGGCCTTCGAACGAGTCGGAGAGCTCGCCGTCCGCTGCGACGTTCTCGACGATCAGCCCCAGCTCCCCGCGGTAGAAGACCTCCATGACCTGGTGGATGCAATCCCGGATCGTCGCGTCGAGCAGCGCGGGGTCGATCATCTGCTCCGCTTCGAGCGCCATGTTGCAGAGGATCATCGGCAGGGCGAAATCCTTCAGGCCGCGCGTGCCCGGGACGGTCTTGCACCACGGTCCCTTGGGGTTGTCGCGTTTTTCGAGAATCCGCGCGAAGGTGCGCTTGGCGATTTCGGCATATTGGTCGCTGCCCGTGGCGAGAGCCGCCTGCGCGAAGGCCATCGTGGCGAACGTGTAGGAAAAGATGTTGTAGGGAGCCACGAGCGGCCGGCCTTCGCGCGTGAGCGAGAAGTACCAGTTGTAATTGCCGTCGTGGCCGTGTTTACGGAGGAACTCCGCCCCCTGTACGGCGCATTCGAGCCATTCGGGACGCTTCTCGACCTGGTTGTAGAGCATCGAAAACAGCCACACCTGCCGTCCCTGCAGCCAGACGAATTTGTCGGTGTCGTAGACGTCGCCCCCGCGGTCGAGGCAGGTGAAGTAGCCGCCGTATCGTTCGTCCTGCGAGTGGGTGAGCCAGAACGGAACCACGTTTTCGAGCAGTTCGTCCCGGTTCAGACACGCCAGTTGTTTGAAATCGATCATGGGAGGTTCTTTATTTTTTGTGTTGGAGATAGTTCATGTATTCCATATAGCGGTTGTAGAGGTGTCCCGCTTGGGTGTAGGACGAATTGGGGCTCATGAAGTGCGAGAATTCGAACGTGATGACATTCTGCATCCCGGCGCGCCGTGCGGCGTCGAGCTTGAAGAGGAATTTCTCCCATTTGATCGGCAGGAAACGGATGGGCATGTCGCGGTCGAACGATTCGACGTTGGTCCAGCACTCCATGCCGTAGCGTTCGGCCAGCTCGCGGTTGACCACCAGGTAGTCGTAGAGTTCGTCGTAATCGACCTGTCCGTCCTGGAAAGCGAGGATGTCCACGGCTCCGGCGATGTCGCTCAGAATCGCGTCCCACTCGCGGCGGTGCTCCTCGACGGTGATCGCCTTGTCGCCGGCCATCACCTGATCGGTCTTGACGCCGTGGATGTAGGGCGAGATCATCGTCTTCAGCCCGCCCGATATCTCCTTGGCGTGCCGGCCCATCGCGGCGTATATCTTCGATACGTTGCGGGTGCGGCGGCTGATCTCCTGCGAGAGGTACCAGCCCCGGAACGATTTGTGGTGGCCGTATTTGGCCCACACCTCGTCGATGAGCTGCATGTTCAGTTCGATCTCCTTCTCATACTCTCCCACGTGCCAGTGGTAGCACGAGTCGTAGGTCCCGAACCAGAAATCCATTCCGTACTTGTCGGACAGCGCGAGGAACATCTCCACCAGATCCACGGGCGGATACTTGACCTTTCCGGTCCGGAGCAGGCAATCGAACGGCGCCGCGATCCAGCTGCCGAGCCCGGCGCGGATCAGCACGACGGTGTTGATTCCCATCTGCTTCATGGCCTTGAAGTCGGCGTCCCACTCCTTCACGCCCCAGTTCTGATGGGGAATGTCCCAGCTCACCTCGTCGAGGAACGTGGCGCGGATGGGGAGGGCTTCGAGGATCTTTTCGGTGCGGAAATCCGCATCCGTGAATTCGCACGTCTTCTTCGGACCTTTGCCGCGCGATGCGGCGGGCAGGCAGACAAGTATCGTCAGTGCGGCGCCGAGCAGGCCGCGGAACAGCGTTTTTTTCATTTCTTCGAAGTATTTAAGTATTCGAGGTATCGGTCGTAGAGGTGCCCCGCCTGCAGGTAGGCCGACTGCGGGGACATGAAATGCGAGAATTCGAAGGTGATGGCCTGATCGATACCCGCCTCCTCGGCCATCCGCAACTTCAGACGCAGCTTCTCCCACTTGATCGGCAGGAACTTGATCGGCATGTCGCGGTCGAAAGTCTCGGTGTTGGTCCAGCACTCCAGGCCGTAGCGGTCGGCCAGCCGCTTGTTGATGCGGAGGAATTCCGGAAGCTCGTCGTATTCGACGTGCCCGTCCTGAAAGGCCACGATGTCCACCGCGCCCTGAATCCCCCGGAAAATGGCGTCCCACTCCGCCTCGTGGCTCTCGGCCGTGACGCCGCCCGTGCGCGTGGTCCGGTCGGTGTACTGGCTGATGTTCTTGCTGCCGTCGATGTAGGGGGAAATCAGCGTCGGCAGTCCGCCCGAGACGGCTTTGCAGTGACGGCCCAGCCGGGCGTAGAGGTCGATGATTTTGCCCGTGTTGCGGCTGCACTCCTGCGAGATGTACCATCCGCCAAAAGCGGCGTGATGCCCGTAACGGGCCCACACCTCGTCGATCAGGCGGCAGTTGAGCTCCACCTCGTGCAGATAATCCCCGGATGCCCAGTATTTGCCCGAGTCGTAGAGCCCGAACCAGAATTTCATGCCCCACTTTTCGCTCAGGCGCAGGAACATCCCGACCAGGTCCGCGGGCGGTTCGTAACAGCGTTCCTCCGAGGTGAGCACCTGCGAGGAGAAGGTCTGCCAGCGGCGGTAGCCGCAGCGGATGAGTATCACGTGCTCGATACCGGCCCGGTGCATGTGTCCGAAATCGGCGTCCCACTCCTTTTCGCCCCAGTTCTGGTGGGGAATGTCGTGGCTGATTTCGTCCAGAAAGGTTCCTTTGATCTGCATGGCGGTTTGGTTATAATAAAGGTGGCGTTAAATCACGAGCAAATGTAATAATAAAAATTATTATCACAAGCGGTTTTGGTGATAAAATTCATTCAACAGCGGTTTTGTCACAAATATGTTTATTTTGCAGGTGGAGCTCGTTCGCAGGAAGGGCGGCGGCCGATCGGGGTACGATCGTAAAGATTCTGCGAATGAACGGTCCGCATGGCGACATTCGTTATAAATTCGCGGCTCGGGGCGCATTTTCCGCAGAATGTTTGCCCGACTCGCTATTTATTTTTATCTTTACCCAATCGTAAAGACGTAAATCAAACACCCCGACGAAATGACCAATTCGTTCCTCAAACTGGCCACGGAAGGCAACAAGGCCGCTATTCTCAAACAGCAGATTATCTGTCAGTACATTCTCGGCGGCGATTCGAGCATCACCGATCTGAGCAAGGCCGTGAATCTGAGCGTGCCGACCGTGACCAAACTCATCGGGGAGCTGATCGACGAGGGCTTCGTGCACAATTTCGGCGAGCAGGGGACGGCCGGCGGACGACGGCCGAATATCTACGGCCTGAATCCCTATGCCGGGTATTTCGTCGGCGTCGATCTGCGCAAGGATTCGGTCATGATGGCCGCCATCAATTTCAAGGGACAGCTGATCGATGAAACGACGGTCGATTTTCTGATGGACAACGATCCCCGTTCGCTGGACCGTCTTTGCGACGTGATTCAGAATTTCATCCGTGCGCGCAAGATCGCCCGCGACAAGGTGCTGGCCGTCGGGGTGAATATTTCGGGCCGCGTCAATTCGCAGACCGGATACAGTTACAGCTATTTCTTCGTCGAGGAACAGCCGCTGACGATGCTGCTCGAAGAGCGTCTCGGCACGACGGTCTACATCGAGAACGACACCCGTGCCGCCTCTTACGGCGAATATATGTACGGCGACGCCCACTCCGAGAAGACGATGCTCTACATTAACGCCAGCTGGGGACTGGGGTTGGGGATGATCATCGACGGCAAGATATTTTACGGCAAGTCGGGCTTTTCGGGCGAATTCGGCCATTTTCCGCTGCTCGACAACGAGATCATCTGCCGCTGCGGCAAACGCGGCTGTCTTGAGACGGGGGCTTCCGGTTCGGCCATGCACCGGATTTTTCTGGAGAAACTCAAGGAGGGACGCGTGTCGATGCTTTCCGAGAAATACAAAAAAGGCGAGGAGATCACGCTGAATGATATTCTGGCCGCGCTGCTGAAGGAGGATGTGCTGGCCATCGAGATTCTGGAGTCGGTGGGGCACACGCTCGGCAAGGCCATCGCGGGGCTTATCAACATGTTCAATCCGGAGGTGATCGTTATCGGCGGTACGCTTTCGGTGGCCAAGGAGTACCTGATGCTGCCCGTGCGCAACGCCATCAACAAATACTCGCTGATGCTGGTCAACAAGGATACGCAGATACGCCTCTCGACCCTGGGCGAACGCGCTGGAGTGATGGGCGCCTGCATACTGGCGCGCAGCAAGTCGCTGGGACTGTTCTGAGAAGCGGCCCTCTGCGAACGGAAAACTCCCGGACTGAACGAAAAAGTCCGGGGTTTTATATAAATAGGTACGACGCCCTACCGCTCGGCGTCGAACAGCGGTTTGTATTTCGAGGCCAGTTCGCGCGCCGTCCGCACGGCGTCTCCCGCTTCGGGGAAAGTAAGCGGGTGGGAGGCGTCGGCCCATCGGCATTCGAAGTCGCGGATTTCGCGGTCGAAAGCCTCATGATCGAACATCCGGCCCGTGCGGGCCGCCTCCATCACGCGTTCGATGAAGAGCCGCCAGCGGGGAGCGTAGTAGGTCGAAATCATTCCGGACCATGTGCGGCTGGCGTAATCGGTAAGGTGGTAACTGTCGCCCCAAACCGAGATGAGCATGCGGGCGTTGGTTTCGTAGTAATCTTTCGAAGCGTTGTCGCTGCCGAAGCCGCGCGCCGCGGCGATCCACCGCTCGAGCGAAAACTCGGGGTGGCAGGCCGTGAGCAGGTTGATGTCCGCAAGCAATCCGGTCATGCGTCGGGCGGCGGCGTCCATCGCCTTCCGATCGTGCTGCGCATAGGCCGCGGCGAAACGGTCGCGTTCTATCAGGAAGTAGTCGCCCAGCACCTGCCGGCCGATGTTCACTACGTCGAAACGGTAGGTGTCGCGTTCGCTGTCCACAGCGAGCAGCTCTTCCCAAACCCGCCACAAGGTCGGGAAACGGTAGCCCGTCGTGGGCTTGGTGGTCCAGTGCCAGTTACCCTCCAGCGCGGGATGCGCATTGGTCAGCGGAGACTGTCCGGTCTGCGCGGGCAGCGTGTAGACGCTGTCGCAGAGCGTCCGCCAGCCGGTGCGGGCCGCGGGGTCGCGGAATCCCGTGCGGCGGTCGGCCAGGCGTGCGATCCACTCGTCGTCCGCAATGCCCGTGTTCCACGCTTTGTCCAGCACGAATTCGTACATGAACTGGTTAACGCCGAAGCCTTCGAGCGTCGAGCCCACGCCGCGCAGGTTGTCGCCGCCATGGGCGAAAGCGTCCTCCATGCGGGCACTCACGGTATGGAAATTGCCCGATAGCATCGTGTTGCCCCCGAAATTGCCGAGGTAGCACCACAAGTAAGGCTGGCCGTGGAATTTTTCGGTCTGCTTCCAGATCTCTGTGAATTCGCAGAAGTAATCCAGCATCAGCAGCCGGTCCTGCGGCACGGCGCCGAGGAAGGCGCGGATGTTCTCCGCGGTCCAGTGCGTCGGATCGGCATAGAAGAGCCAACCCATCTGGAGCCACACCGCCTCGGGATCGACCTCCGCCATCGACTCGTAGATGTGGCGCGACATTCCGGCGAGCGTTTCAGGATCCCACGTCGGGGCGTCGATCTCGTTGAACGGATCGGCGCCGTAGATATGGCCCGTGCCGAACAGACGGGTCTGTTCGGTGAGGAACTCCCGCTGGATGACCGCGAAAAGCGGGTCCATCGGGTCGAGGAAACTGCACCGGTATCGATCGTCGAAGCCGCCCCAGTAGCTCACGCGTGTGATCCGGGCATCGGGATGGAGTCTTTTGAGCTCCTGCGGAACGTGTCCCGCGAAGGCCGGCAGCACGGGTTTCATCCCCAGTTCGCGTTCGCGCGCCAGAATACGCTGCTGCAACGCCAGCTGGCCGTCGATCCACTCCTCGGGCAGCGGACCCTGCCAGCGGTCGATGTTCGACATGCGGTGCCAGGGCAGGTGGGCCGGACCGGTGAAGTAGGCGCGGACCTCTTCGTCCGAAAGTCCGAGCCGGGTCCATACCCGCTGCCAGACGGCTTCCTGCCCCGTGATGGCCAGCGGCATGGTTACGCCCTGAAGCGCCATCCAGTCGATGAAGCGTTCCCATTCGGTCCATCCCCACCACGGCATGGTGTACCCGAACGTGCAGTAATTGAGGAAGAAACGCTCCCGTGCGCGGGATTCGACGCGGACTTTTTCGTCGATCCGCGGTAGCACGGCAGGCATCTCCACGGGATTGCAGGCATGCCACGAGACAGTCGTCAGGCAGTAATTCTTCAGGTAATGGTTCAGTCCCACGGCAATCGAGGCGGAGCTGTTGCCGCGCACGACGATCTTTGAGCCGCGGGATTCCAGTTCGAAACACTCGGTCGTATCGGTAAGACGCTCGAAGCGGAACTGTTTTTCGTGCTCGGGAATGATCCGCCGGGCCAGTGCGCGGACGGCGGCATCGTCCTCAGAGCGGCAGCCAGCGGCCATGCAGAGCAGCGCCGTAAGGCAGGCAATAAATCTCGGTATTTTCATATCGGGCAGGGTTTGGGTGAGCGATCGATTGCTTTGATGGCAAAATTAATATAATTATTCAAAACATCATACAAAGTAAAAATATTTACGCTGAAGAGTTTTATGTTACCGTAAATTAATTATCTTTGCTTCCATGAAATGAATAAACATTTGTATGATGCACATGAAAAATCTCGGTTATATGCTGTTGGTAGCCCTTCTGTTGTGCTGCACCTGCGTACAATGCAGCGAGAAGGAGCACCAGACTCCTCCGGCTCTCTCTGAAGGGGACGATCCGGGCGGCGACGGCGGCGAAGAAAATCCGGAAGGTCTGCCCGGTTATCCGAAGGGGCTTACGGTCGATGAGTTTACGCAGGAACTTGCGAACGGCTCGAAGTGCCTGGGCTTCTACGCCATCGTCGATTTCAAGGCGAATCCGAACCTGCGGTTCCGTCCGCAGTTCTCCGCAGCGAAGAAGCCGACGGCCTATTTCTCGGCATTCGCCGAATCGGGAGACGGTACGCCGTATTTGGCCGTCAACGGGGGTTTCTTCGGCGGTACGACTTCGGTTAGCCTGCTCATCGACCGGGGTGTGGTCCGATCGCTCGCCGTGCAGGAGGATTGGATATGGTCCACAAATCCTTACACGCATTTCTTCCCCGTGCGGGCCGCTTTGGGGCAGCTGCGCGACGGAAGTTTCGAGGCGGCCTGGGTCTATTGCGTGGCCGACGACGACAACTGTCCCTATGCTTTCCCGTCCGCGCTCGGCAACAACGAGAAGACCATGACGTTCATGCCGGCGCCACCGACCTCGCACACGGCGGGCGGACGCCGCTGGCAGCCCTACAACGCCATCGGCGGCGGCCCGATGCTGGTCCACGGGGGCCGGAACGTGGCCGAGGAGAACTACTGGAAAGAGATTTTCGACTGCGGAGGTCTGCAGGGGCTTGCGCGGCATCCCCGGACGGCCATCGGCGCCACGGAGGACGGGAAACTGGTCATCGTGGTCTGCGACGGACGCAACAAGCGGGGCAGCGCCGGTATGACACTGCCCGAACTGGCCGACAAAATGATCTCGCTGGGATGTGTCGAAGCGATCAATCTCGACGGCGGCGGCTCCTCGACCTTCGTGGGCCGGGAGGGACGGGTGCTCAACATGCCCAGCGACACGCCCGGTACGACTGCGCAGGACGTCGCGCTACGGGAGCGAAGCGTTCCCACGGCGGTAATAATCGCCGAGCAGTGACGCGAAACCCAATACTTTACGGGCGGCAGGCATTCTGCCGCCCGTTTTTGTGGTGCGCATTCATTCACTTTTGCCCGAAATTTGTCAAAAAAAGGATTAATTAACATCTTTTGACACGGCTTTCAGATAATCTTTTATACTCGTTGGTTGAATTAAATTTCCCAATATTTATAAATGAAAAAGTTGCACAAATTGCAGATTATTAGCAAATTAGTGGTAATCGCACCGTTAACTACTATTGCTCTGCTTATGCGCAACTTCATAGCAAATTTCGTTAGAATTCTCGGAATCTGCAAGGATTTCGCTGGGAATCGTGTAAATGAACTTGGAAACGTACCCCGTTGTGGCGTTGTTCCGAAGTTTTCCGACCTCGAAGTCGTCGCTCTCGGCATAACCGCCGAGGCTTTCGGATTCGATAGCGAAAATCTTCTTTTTCATCGTCTGCGACATGAGTGCAAGGACGATTTGCCAAACCAGATCAGCCGCCGGCAGTTCAATGTCCGTCGTAAGCTGACGGCCAGACTTGCCGAGGAAATCCGCAAGGAGGTTGCTGTCGCCATTGACGGATCTGAGGACGTGTTCTGCATTGATTCCAAGCCGGTAAAGGTCTGCCAGAACGCAAGGGCGAAACGTTGTGTCATGGGCCGAGACAACGCGGAGGCCGCTCCGGATTGGGGATACTGCGCCTCGCAAGGTCTGCACTATTACGGTTATAAACTCCATGCTGTGTGCGGGATACGAGGTGTGATACATTCCTATGACATGACTGCGGCAAGCGTACATGACATCCATTACCTCAATGATGTGCGTTGGGAATATCATGACTGTATGATGCTTGGAGACAAAGGTTATCTCAGTGCCGAGGTTCAGAAAAACCTCTTTGAGACAGCTAATATAACTCTTGAAGTCCCGTATCGGCTGAATCAGAAAAACTGGCGTCCGCCATCCCGGACATACAAGAGATTCCGCAAGCGTATAGAAACAATATTCTCCCAACTCAACGACAATCTCATGATGATACGAAACTATGCAAAGCAATCCTGCGGTCTCTTTACCCGTATGGCAGGCAAAATCGCAGCTATGACGTTTATGCAATAGGGCAATTTCGTTAATCTTCGTCCGATTGGGCTGATAAAATATTCACTAATCTAATTCAACCAACAGGTTTATAATTATAGAATAATCAAAGACCACTCATCCTAAGCAAGTATATATACCGGATGCTGGATCTTAGAAGGAGTTGCGTTTCCAGATTCTAAACAGCAGAAACAGCTTCACGCAAAAATTGATGAGCTGAGAAAACTTATTATAGATACTGACAATGAATCTGTTCATCGATTTTTTTTATAAAAAGACCGTCATTAAATACACGGCCAATATCTATCAGGAAGATTCCCAGACATATCCTTCAAGAAAACAAGATACGTCTGAACTCTTTTTTCTTGGAACAGGAATCTGTACAGGAGAAAGGAACTCAGTTTATATTCAAATATGCATTCTAAAGTGGTAATAGTAATCATAAAACATATAACAAAAATCACAAATACGGAGGTTCGATTTTGGACAATACACTTCAGAAATTGTAAAAGAAACAGGTTGCATCTAACAACTCTTGACTATTTGCCAATTCCAAAAATTTTTCGTATCTTGCAATAGGTTATTTGAAATGCGGTATTTGAGCGCAACAAGTTGAAAATAAACCGTTACTTTTTCGTTACCTATTATCCTATACAAAAATGTAACGACCTGATTTATTAGGTCGTTACATCATTTTAATCCCGCTCCGAATCATCGGTCCGCCGCTTTTTTGCGTCAGCCGGGGGGGGGCAAGGTTTCACCGCAGGGCCGCAAGTTTGTCCACGACCTGCGGATCGCGGGCGCCGGGCGAATCGAACGCGCAACCCGAAGAGGCAAAACAGGCGGAACAGAAGCGGCCGCGAGAACAGGCTCCGGCAATAGGGAAAGCCCCGAGCAAAGGAGGGGAAACGGCCCCGCAGCAGACAGCGGGCCGGCAGTCAGGGGAACATCCGGCATCTTCCGCCGGGACGCTGTGTTAAATTAATGTTAACAATCCATGTCATAACCATTTCATCGGAAAAAATGGCGTAAATTTGTTCACAATTTGCACTAAAACCCCAACATGAGCGAAATCTACACCGTCATTGTCGGCATTCTGGGAATCCTCGCTGTTTCAGGTCTTTTCGTCGGCGTCACGAACGACGCAGTCAATTTTCTCAACTCCGCTATCGGCTCCAAAGCCGCCTCGATGAAGATTATCCTCACCGTGGCGTCCGTCGGCATCATCATCGGCGTGGTCACGTCGAGCGGCATGATGGAGGTCGCCCGCAGCGGCATGTTCAACCCCGGACTGTTCACCTTCCACGAAGTGATGATGCTTTACCTGGGCGTCATGTTCGCCAACGTCATCCTGCTGGACCTCTACAATTCGTGGGGACTCCCGACCTCGACCACCGTATCGCTGATCTTCTGCCTGCTGGGCGCAGCGATCGCCGTGTCGATCTACAAAATCTCGAACGACCCGGAACAGGGCGTCTCCTCGCTCGGACACTACATCAACACCTCGCGCGCCATGGGTATCGTTTCGGCCATCCTGCTGTCGGTGGTGATCGCCTTCACCTGCGGCACGCTGGTCATGTACGTCTCGCGCATGATCTTTTCGTTCCGCTACACGGCGCTTTTCCGCCGCTACGGATCGCTCTGGTGCGGGGCCTCGCTGACGGCGATCGTCTATTTCGCCGTCTTCAAGGGTCTCAAATCCATACTCGCGGACCATGCCTTCATCCAGCTGATCGACAACCACCTGCCCTCGGCCATCGCCATCTGCTGGGTGGTCTGCTCGCTGCTGCTGTTCTTCATCCAGCGTTTCAAAGTCAACATCCTGCGCATCACGATCCTTTCGGGAACCTTCGCGCTGGCCCTCGCCTTCGCGGGCAACGACCTGGTGAACTTCATCGGCGTGCCCGTGGCCGGGTTCGACGCCTACACCATCGCCCGGGAAGCGGGCGACACGCAGATGCTCATGGGCGCGCTGAACGAGAATGTCCCGGCCAATTTCCTGATCCTGCTGACGGCGGGCATCCTGATGATCCTCACGCTGTGGACTTCGAAGAAGGCCATGCACGTCTCCGAAACCGAGCTTTCGCTCTCGGCGCAGGACGACGCCGGCCAGCAGCAGTACGGCTCGTCGGTCTTCTCGCGGACGATCGTCCGCGCGGCCCTCAACGTCAGCGCAGGCATCGAGCGCGTAGTCCCGAAACACCTCCGGGAGAGCATTTCGCGCCGTTTCGAATACGAGGACGTGGAACACAGCGGCGCGCCCTACGACATGATCCGCGCCACGGTCAACCTGACCACTTCGGCGCTGCTGATCGCCATGGCCACCTCGCTCAAACTCCCGCTGTCGACCACCTACGTCTGCTTCATGGTGGCGATGGGTTCGTCGCTCGCCGACCGCGCGTGGGGACGCGAAAGCGCCGTGTACCGCATTTCGGGCGTTATGACCGTCGTGGCCGGGTGGTTCATCACCGCGCTGGGCGGATTCCTGATCGCCTTCGTGGTGGGACTGGCGCTGATCTACGGCGGAACCCCGGCCTTCATCGTCATCACGCTGTTGTGCGGGTACATGCTCATCCACAGCAACTTCTTGAAAAAGGACAAGGAGAGCGCCATCGTCAAGGAGCATGAAGACACCAACGAGGACATCATCGCCAACCTGCGCGACGAGGTGTGCCGCACGATGGAATGCGCCACGAAGATTTACGACCGCACGCTGATCGCCGTCTTCAAAGAGAACCGCAAGGTGCTGCGCGACATGGTCAAGGAGTCGAACGACCTGTTCTACCAGTCGCGCGAACGGAAATACTCGCTGCTCCCCACGCTCAAGAAGCTCCAGGGCGGCGACGTCAACACTGCCCACTACTACGTGCAGGTGGTCGATTACCTCAACGAAATGACCAAGGCGCTGATGCACATCACCCGCCCGGCGTTCGAACATATCGACAACAACCACGAGGGGCTTTCGAAGGAGCAGGCCCGCGACCTGATGTCGATCAACGACGACGTGGAGTCGATCTACCGCCACATCAACCTGATGCTGCGCGAGGGCGACTTCTCGGAGATCGAAACGGTGCTGACGATGCGCGACCAGCTGTTCGAGTCGATCGCCGAAGCCATCAAATCCGAGCTTACGCGTATCAACGAGGCCCGTTCGAACACCAAGGCGAGCATGCTGTACCTCACGATCCTGACCGAGACCAAGAACATGGTGCTCCAGTCGCGCAACCTCCTCAAATCGCAGCAGTACTTCCTCAAGCACCTCACGGGGCCGAAAACGTGGATTAAATAATGCAAAATTCACAATTCATCATTCACAATTGTTGAGTTTGCGGATGCTGATTATTTCAGCAAAGTAAAATTATGAATGATGAATTGTGAATTATGAATTCTAACTATGGACATCGCAAAAGCAAAACGGCGGGAGAATATCGCCGAATACATTCTCTACCTCTGGCAGCTGGAGGATCTGCTCCGGGCGCTGCAATTCAGCCCCGAGGCCATCTTCTCGACGCTGATCGCCCCGCGCAAGGACATCGGCGAGGAGCAGAAGCACGTCTTCCTGCTCTGGTACATGGATCTGGCGAACCTGCTCCGTCAGGAAGGCAAGGAGGAGAAAGGGCATCTGGAACATACGCTCCACCTGATTCAGGACCTGCACGACCTGCATCTCCAGCTGATGAAACTCCCCGTCGGCGCGCATTACCGCCAGACGTACGCCCGCCTCGAACCCGAGCTGCCGCGCCTGCGGAGCGTTCTGGGCAACCCGGGGATGAACGACACGGAACTCTGCTTCCGCGCGCTCTACGCCGCGATGCTCTACCGCATCAAGGGCGAGGGCGACAAATCGGCCGTGACGGACACGCTGGAATACATATCCCCCGTAATCGCAGAGTTGGCCGACATGCACGGCAAGGTCGAGCGGGGCGAAGTGAACCTGTTCAAGACGGAGGCCGAATAACGCCCCCGAATCGCACCGGAAGATGAAACGCCTGACCCTGCTGTTCGGAGCGCTTCTGGCCGCAGCGCTCTGCACCCTCCCGACGGCGGACGCCGCAGCACAGCCGAAACCGACGAAATACAACCTCTGCCGGAAACACCCGGCCGACGGACCCTATATCGTCTACGACGCGGAAAAGGGCGCCTATGCAGCGACCGCCGACAAGCGGGGGCGCGTCCGCGTGATGCCTTACGGAGGCGGCCCGGTCGAGGTCCGTTCGAGCCGGGGCGCATACCTCTTCAGCGTCACGCCGCACGCCGTCGAGCGAGGTCCCCGGGAACTCCCGCAGGCCCCGAAACTGTTCGTCACGTCCGACCTTCACGGCGATTTCCGAAGTTTTGCGACGCTCCTCCAGGCCCACGGCGTGATCGACGACGACTGCCGGTGGAGCTACGGAAACAACCAGCTGGCGGTGATCGGCGACATTTTCGACCGCGGCTACGACGTGCTGCCGCTGTTGTGGCTGATGTACAAACTCGAACAGGAGGCCGCCGACGCGGGAGGCGCCGCCGTGTTGCTGTTGGGCAATCACGAAGGAATGGTGCTGGCCGGCGACGTGCGCTACACGCGCGGGAAGTACCTCGAAACGGCGCGGCAGCTCGGCATGGAGAATTACCGCCAACTGTTCTCGCCCGACACGGAACTCGGCCGCTGGCTCGCGACCCGCAACACGATGCTGCGCATCGGCCGCAACCTCTTCGTACACGCGGGATTGAGCGCCCGACTGCTCGAACGCGATCTGGAAATGGATACGCTCAACGCCCGGATGAGCGAAGGGCTTTACCGGACCTCGAAGGAGCGCAGGGAGGACCCGACGCTCGAATTCCTGTACCGCTCGGCCGGGCCGGTCTGGTACCGCGGGATGGTCTGCACGGATGAAAAATACGATCCGCTGACGCCGGAACAGACCGACGCGCTGCTGCGCCGTTACGACGCCGACCGGCTCCTGGTCGGACACACGATTTTTCCCGACATTTCGACCTTCCACGACGGCCGCGTGATAGCGGTCAACGTACAGAACGAACTCAACCGGCGGAAAAACCGCGGCCGCGCCGTGCTGATCGAAGGCAGCCGCATATCGGTCGTCGGAAACCGCGGCGTGAAACGGGTGCTGGAGGAATAAGCAGAAAACTGAAAACGGGGTCAGACGATCTCCAACCCCATGATGTAATCATTCATATAATAACCGTCGCCGATCGGGAAATCGCCCTCGCGCAGGCGGCGCATGCCCATCCGTTCGTAGAAATGCAGCGCGCGGTTACGGCGGTTGACGTTGAGTTCCATCATGCAGGGTCCGGAATGCACGCTGCGGATGTATTCCACGGCGCGGCGGAACAGAAACTCCCCGGCGCCGAGACCCTGAAAACGGGGCAGGACGTAGATTTTCTGGAGGAGGAACAGATCCTCGTCCTGCCGCTCGACCGAAACGTAGCCGCACGGCTCGCCGTCGGACGAGGCGATGAACCAGACATGCCCCGCACGGAACTGCCCTTGCAGGCTCTCTTCGGAGTACATCCACTCCATCATGTAATCCAGCTGCGCGGGCGCGAGGATCTCGCGGTAGGTGGCGGGGAAGACCTCCCCGGCCAGACGGCGGATCAGCGCGCAATCGGCTTCGGAAGCCCGGCGGATCGAAAGCATAACGGCACAACAGGCATTAAACGAAAGAAGGCCGGCAAAAAGCCGACCTTAAATCTTTCCTGCAGGAAATTAAGCGTACTTGAACGTCGACTCGTCCGATACGGTCAGTTTCTTGCGGCCCTTTGCGCGGCGCGCAGCCAGCACCTTGCGACCGTTAGCCGTAGCCATACGAGCGCGGAAACCGTGCTTGTTGATACGCTTGCGACGCGAAGGCTGGTATGTTCTCTTCATTGCCATAGCTATATAGTTTTTATTGTTTCAGACATTTTTACGGATTGCAAAAGTACAACAAAAAAGTTATCCGCAAAAGTTTTTCGCGAAAATATTTTCCAAAACCCCGAAAAAAGCCCCGAATCCCACTATCTTTGGCGCCGTTAGGGCACTTTCAGGGGTCGGAAATTTTGTCGGACGGCATGCAATTCAGTTTTGTTTCCGTCCGTTCTTTTTTCTACCTTTGTAAAGTAAAGGAGGCTCCGGAAGCCCGCATGAGCGCCGACCGGTCCGGAGCGGTTTGTTTTTCAGACGGATAACACACGACAGCACATATGGCAGTTTTCAAAGTCGAAGGTGGCCACCGACTGCGGGGCGAAATCACGCCCCAGGGAGCCAAAAACGAAGCGTTGCAGATACTCTGCGCCACGCTGCTGACGCCCCAGCGGGTCGTCGTCAGGAACATCCCCCGGATTCTCGATGTGATGCAGCTCATCGAACTGCTCCGCTGCATGGGCGTGGAGGTGGAGCAGCTCGCGGAGGACGCCTACGCGTTCTGCGCCCGCGACATTGATTTCGAATACCTCAAATCGGACGATTACCGCCAACGCTGCACGCGATTGAGGGGTTCGGTCATGCTGATCGGCCCGATGCTGGCGCGGTTCGGCGTGGGATACATCCCCAAGCCGGGCGGCGACAAGATCGGCCGACGCAGGCTCGACACCCATTTCCTCGGATTCCAGAAACTCGGCGCGAAGTTCAACTTCGACATCGCCGACGAGTTCTTCATGGTCGAAGGCCGGGAGCTGAAGGGGACCTACATGCTGCTGGACGAGGCGTCGGTGACCGGCACGGCCAACATCGTGATGGCCGCCGTGATGGCCAAAGGCCGGACAACGATCTACAACGCGGCCTGCGAACCTTACCTCCAGCAGTTGTGCAAAATGCTCAACAGAATGGGCGCGAAGATTTCGGGCATCGCCTCGAACCTGCTCGAAATCGAAGGCGTCGAAGCGTTGGGCGGCACGGAGCACCGGCTGCTGCCCGACATGATCGAGGTGGGCAGCTTCATCGGCATGGCCGCCATGAACCGTTCGGAGCTGACGATCAAGGATGTGTCGTTCGAGAACCTGGGCATCATCCCCGCGCAGTTCGCCCGCATGGGCATCCGTTTCGAACAGCGGGGCGACGACATCCACATCCCCCAGCAGGACCATTACAGCATCGACACGTTCCTCGACGGCTCGATTATGACCATTGCCGACGCCCCGTGGCCGGGACTGACGCCCGACCTGCTGTCGATCTTTCTGGTGGTGGCCACGCAGGCCAACGGCGCCGTGCTGATCCACCAGAAAATGTTCGAAAGCCGCCTGTTCTTCGTCGACAAACTGATCGACATGGGCGCACAGATCATTCTCTGCGACCCGCACCGCGCCACGGTCATCGGCCACGACCACCGGCTATGCCTGCGCGCGACCCGCATGACCTCGCCCGACATCCGTGCGGGCGTGGCGCTGCTGATCGCGGCCATGTCGGCCGAAGGGGTCTCGACCATCCAGAACATCGACCAGATCGACCGCGGCTACAAGGACATCGACGGCCGTCTGAATGCCCTCGGGGCCAAAATCACCCGCATCGACGACTGCAAGTAAATCCCCGGCTTTCCGGAAAACAACCCCTGCCGCGCAATATTCCATCAGCCGCGCGGCAGGGGTTTTGCGACCATAGGGCAGCAAAACCGCCCGCCGAACCCCGTTTTCCGGGATTTGCGGCCGAAAGGAACAGGGTCAAAAAACGGCCGAAATGTACCATTCGGCCTATTTTTTATATCTTTGTGCGTCGACCCCGCACCCGAACAGGATATCGGCAAAAACAAATCATACGACAAAACGATTTTTTCTTAACATTCTGAAACTTAAACACGTTATATACTTACAAAAATACGTCTATTCACCAATTTTACTTATATGCGTTCACTATCCAAACTCTGCGTCCTGCTCCTGGCGGCAGGCCTACTGATCGCCCCGGCGTCGGGGGCGGCGGCCTCGAAATCCAAAAAGAAAAAATCGAAAACCGAGGAGGTCGCCAAACCCAAAGTCGACAAGTACACCAAAATGTTCGTCAACGACAAATCGTGCCTCACCGCCAAAGGGCCTTTCCTGACGCTCCACAAGCTCAAGGGAAAGCTCTACGTGGAGGTTCCCCTCAAGACGATCGGCCGTGAAATGCTGATCGCCTCCACGATCTCGGAGGCCAGCGACACCAACCTCGGGACCATCGGCTACAAACCCACGGACCCCATCCACGTCAAGTTCACGCGCATCGACACGACGATCTACCTCTCGCAGGCCGTCGTGCCGCCCGTTCACGACACGAACGATCCCCACATGTCCAAGGCCATCGGCCGGAGCACCCTCCCGCCGATCATGCACTCCTACCCGCTGGTCTGCTACAACCGCGACAGCTCGGCAATGGTGATCGAAATGACCAAGTTCTTCTCGGGCGACAACGAACTGCTCGCCCCGATCAAAAGCACCAAGGGCGGCGTGGTGAACATCACGGGCAAGTTCAAGTCCGAAGGTTCGGTGATCGACCAGATCAAGTCCTTCGAGGACAACGTGACCGTCAAATCCTATCTCTCCTACTCGGTGACGGCCGACCTGCTGGGCCTGATGGTCATCAAGAAGGACGAGCCGATGACCGTGAAGGTCACGCGCACGATCCTGCTGCTGCCCGAAGAGGCGATGCGGCCCCGCCTGGCCGATTCGCGCATCGGCATCTTCCTGACCGACATGTCGCGCATCAACGGCAAGAAGGACAAGATCGAGGATTTCTCGGTCATCAACCGCTGGAACATCCAGCCCAAAGACATGGAGGCCTGGAAACGCGGCGAACTCGTGGAGCCGGCCAAGCCGATCGTCTTCTACCTCGACGACGCGTTCCCCGCGCTGTGGCGCGAACCGATCCGCCGCGGCGTGCTGCGCTGGAACAAGGCCTTCGAGAAGATCGGATTCAAAAACGTCATGCACATCGAGGACTTCCCGAAGGACGATCCCGAATTCGATCCCGACAACCTGAAATACTCCTGCATCCGCTACGTCCCGGCCGCCGTGACCAACGCCATGGGACCCTCGTGGGTCGACCCCCGCTCGGGCGAGATCATCAACGCCTCGGTGCTGATGTACAACGACGTGGTGAAGCTGGCCGCCAACTGGCGTTTCGTGCAGACCGCACAGGTCGACGAGCGCGTGCGCGGCAAGGAGCTGCCCGACGACGTATTCCAGGAGTCGCTGGAGTACATCCTCGCCCACGAGGTGGGACACTGCCTCGGACTGATGCACAACATGGCCGCATCGAGCGCTTTCCCCGTGGATTCGCTCCGCAGCGCATCGTTCACGCAGCAGCACGGCACGACCCCCTCGATCATGGACTACGCGCGTTTCAACTACGTGGCCCAGCCGGGCGACAAGGGCGTGAAACTCACCCCGCCGGACCTCGGACCCTATGACGACTACGTCATCAAATACGCCTACACGCCGCTGCCCGACAAGAAGGACATGTTCGACGAGGAGAAGACCATCCGCGGATGGATCGACGAGAAGGTCGGCGACCCGATCTACCGTTACGGCCGCCAGCAGGTGATCGCCCGCTACGACCCCACCGCCATCGAGGAGGACCTCGGCGACGACCACATCAAGGCCGGCGACTACGGCATCGGCAACCTCAAATACGTCCTCTCGCACATGGAGGAGTGGATCACCGACGAGGAGGACCCCGACCTGAAAATCCGCACGGAGCTTTACGAGGCCGCGGCCGGACAGTTCGCGCGCTACGTGAACGCCGTGATGCTCAACGTGGGCGGCATCTACCTCACGGACGTGAACAGCAACACGGCGGGCGGTCCGCAGGCCGTTTCCGTCCCGAAGGAGTTGCAGCGCGCATCGCTGAAATGGGTGCTTGCGCAGATGAAGGACTCGGCATGGCTCGAACAGCCCGCGCTGACCGAAAAACTGCCGCTGCACGTGGACCTCTCGTTCATCCTGCGCTTCAACTTCTGCCGCGCGTTCTTCACCTATTATAAGAACGTCACGCTCTCGTCGCACATCGCCGACGATCCCTACACGCCGCAGGAGTATATGGACGACCTCTACAACATCGTCTTCGAAAGCACGATCAAGGGACGCCCGGTGTCGCCGTCGGAGCGGCTCATCCAGCGGATGTTCGTCGACGCGGCCGCGGACGTCGCCTCCAGCGAGGCCAAGCGCATGAAGCTGGGCGGCATCGCGGAGGCCTACGCACCCTCGGTGGACGAGATCGCGCTGCTGGGTCTCGACCGGAGCGGCATCGTGGAGCGTTACCTCGGCCCGCTGCGCGAGGCCGAAGAGGAGCATGGCAAGGGATACGTCGCCTCGCAGCTCTGGAACAGCGACGCCCTGTCGTCGGGCTACGGCTGGCAGTACAACGTGCAGCTGCGGTCGATCGACGAGTCGCGCGCGCTGTTCGTCAACGTCAACGACCGAATCCTGAAACTGCTGCGTTCGCGCGTGAAAAGCGCTACGGGAGAGACCCGCGACCACTACCAGGGCATGATCTACGTACTCGAACGCAGCCTGTTCCCGTCACAGAAGAACTAAAACCCGAGCAGACCGGCCGCCCCGGCCGGTCTGCCTAAAACCCAAACACATGCAAAGAATTCTACAACTTTTCAGCCGTGCGCTGCGGCTGTCGCTGGTCGTGGGCTTGTTATGCTGCACAGCCGCTACGGCCCGGGCGCAGGGGGGGGGGTGAGCCGATCAACCTGAACGCGACGCTTACCGTCACGCTGACGGAGAGACCCGCGACGGCGGTGCTCGACGAAATCACCCGGAAGACAGGCATCAAATTCGCCTACGACCCCGAAGACATCCGCCGGCTCCCGGCCGTGAGCGGCGAATTCAAGAAAGTCACCGTACACGAACTGCTCGACAAGTGCATCGCCGGGTCGACGTTCAAATACGCCATCGAGAACAACGTCGTGCTGGTCTACGACTCAACGGTCAAGATGCGCAAGTTCACCGTGAGCGGAACCGTGCGCGACGCCGGCAAGACGGTGCTCCCCGGCGCATCGGTCATTCTGAAAGGCGGCTCGGGACAGGGCATCTCGACCGATGAAAAGGGCCAGTTCACCTTCACCTTCTCGACCAAGACCAGCCCTGCGGTCCTCGAAGTCGGGTTCCTGGGCATGGAGACCCAGCAGGTGATCATCACCGGCTCGGCAAAGGGCCTGAACGTCACCCTCAAGGAGGGCGGCACGCGCATCGACGACGTGGTGGTCAACGGCATGTTCACCCGCAACAAGAGCACCTACACGGGTTCGGTGACCTCGATCAAGGGCGAAGACCTCGTGGCCATCTCGAACACCAACCTGATGTCGGCCCTGAGCGCCGTGACCCCGGGCATGGTGGTCGTACAGAACAACGCCCTCGGCTCGAACCCCAACGCCATTCCCGAAATCCTGATCCGCGGCTCGAACTCCATCGCCACCTCGGCCGAGGAGAAGGCCTACAACAACCCGCTGATCATCCTCGACGGCGCCGAAATCAGCATGGAAGAGCTGTACGACCTCGACATGTACGAAATCGAGCGCATCGACGTCCTGAAGGACGCGCAGGCCTCGATCGTCTACGGCGACCGGGCGGCCAACGGCGTAATCGTCATCGAACGCCAGCAGGTGACCGACAGCAAACCCCGCCTGAGCTACAACTTCGTGCCCGAGCTGAGCATCCCGGACCTGAGTTCGATGAACCTCTGCAACGCGGCGCAGAAACTGGAACTGGAACGCCTGGCCGGGCTTTACGAATCGGACAACGGCGCGATGGACAAGGCTTACGCCTACAAATTGCAGAACGTCCGCCGGGGCGTCAACACCGACTGGATACGCGCCCCGCTGCGCGTACCGTTCAGCCACACCCACTCGCTCTCGTTGAGCGGCCGCGCACAGAAGATCGACTACCGCGCGTCGCTGCGCTTCAGCGACAAGTACGGCGTCATGAAGGGCGACAACCGCCGCAACTACACGCTCAACTTTTCGATAGGCTACCACATGCGCGACAAACTCACGCTCCGTTACACGGCCAACTACACGCTGACCGACGCAACGGATTCGCCCTACGGCAAATTCAGCGCCTACACGAAACTCAACCCCTACGAGTCGCCCTACGACGAGTACGGCGAGCTGGTCAAAGCCTTCTACTTCGACCCCGAGGACACCTCGACGACGAGCGAAGGCTACCAGGCCAACCCGCTCTACAATGCCACGCTGTCGAGTTTCAGCACCTCGCGCAACCAGACCCTCCGCAACACGGTCGACGCCAAATGGTACGTGACCAAGGATTTCTACGTCTCGGGACAGTTCAACATCGACGTCAAGAGCAGCCAGTCGGACAAATACGTTTCGCCCGACGATGCACAGTTCCTCGGCGAGAACGACCCGGCCAAGCGCGGTCTCTACGGACTGGGCACGGGCAAGGCGTTCAACTACGACGGCAAGATCGTGCTCAACTACGGCCGCAACATCGGACAGGAAGGCTCGGGATTCGTGATCAACGCCGGAAGCGACATCCAGCACACCAACGCCACGACCTCCTACATCACGGCGATGGGTTTCCTGAAGGACAACCTCTCGGACATCAAATACGCCCTGGGATACGACTCCTCGAACCTCCCGAGCGGAACCGAGACGCTGCTGGCAAAGGTCGGCTTCTTCGCCAGCGGCAACATCTACTTCCGGAACCGGTACTTCGCCGACGTTTCCTACCGCACGTCGGGATCGTCGGCCTACGGCAAGGAGAACCGGTTCGCCCCGATGTGGTCGTTCGGCCTGGGATGGAACCTCCACAAGGAGAAGTTCCTCGAAAACGTCGAATGGATCGACGTGATCCGCCTCAAATGGTCGTGGGGATACAACGGCCAGACCACCGGCAGCCCCTATCAGGCCATCACGACCTACAAGTACAGCAACAGCAACATCTACTACACCGGCGTGGGAACCGTGCCGATCCGCATGGGCAACCCCGAGCTGAAGTGGCAGCGCGTGCTGAAGAACAACTTCGGCATCAACCTCACGCTCTTCAAGGAACGGCTGGTGATGAGCTTCGACTACTTCCGCAACACCACCAAGGACCAGCTGATGACGATTCCCCTCCCGGCGTCGACCGGTTCAGAGGACATCGTCGTGAACTTCGGCGAGAACCAGAACGTAGGTTACGACTTCTCGGTGGCGGGGCAGGTGATCCGCAACAAGAACTGGGCGTGGACGAGCGTCATCAACGGTTCGCACGTCAAGGACCGCATCAAGCAGATCAGCGACAAGCTGAAGAACACCGCCTATCAGCTCGAAGAGGACAACCCGCTGAAACTGCGCTTCCGGGAAGGCGGCTCGCAGTACGACATCTACGCCGTGCGTTCGGCCGGTATCGACCCCGCCACGGGACAGGAAATCTTCATCAACAAAAACGGCGAATACACCTTCAAGTACGACGCCGAGGACGAGGTGGTCGTGGGCAACACGCAGCCCAAACTGCAAGGCACGTGGCTCAACACGCTGCGTTACAAGGGATGGTCGCTGAACTTCGTCTTCAGCTACACCTTCGGCGGCGACACCTACAACAAGACCCTCTGGGAGAAGGTGGAAGACATCGACCCGCGCTACAACGTCGACGAACGCGCCTTTACGGACCGCTGGAAGAACCCGGGCGACCTGTCGCGCTACCTCGCCATCAAGGAGCGGCGTTCGACGACCCCGCACAACTCGGAGCGTTTCGTGGAGCGGCTCAACGAACTGTGGCTTTCGAGCGCGACGCTCACCTACGAGTTCCAGCCGAAATTCCTCAAACGGCTCGGATTCAAGCGTCTGGCCGTAGGTGTCGGCGTATCGGACATCGTACGCTTCTCGACCGTCAAGTACGAACGCGGTACGAGCTACCCCTACTGCCGCACCATCAACCTGACATTCCGTCCCACGTTCTAATATTGCCGAGACCATGAAACGAATGAAAAAATACAGCTACATCCTGCTGGCCCTGCCGCTGCTGCTGGGCAGCTGCGAGGCGTATCTCGACGTCAATCCCAAATCGGAAGTGACCGACAAGGAGCTTTTCTCGACGGCCGAAGGCTGCGAAGACGCCATCTACGGCATCTATACCGAGATGGGAACCAACAAGAACCTCTTCGCCTACGCGCTTACGTTCGCCTATCCGGAACTGATGACCGGCAACTTCACCATCAGCCAGAGCGACAACCTGGCCTACGTCGTACAGCGCCTGTGGGAGCACGAAAACGCCATCACGGTAGCCGAAAACCTCTGGATCAACGGATACAAGGCCATCGGATACGTCAACAAGGCGCTGATGCACGTCCTGCCCAAATCCGACGACGAATTCCGCCACATCCGGCTCTACAAAGGCGAACTGCTGGCGCTGCGCGCCTACCTCCATTTCGAAATGGCCCGCATCTTCGCCGTGCCGTTCGCATCGGGCGACGCCGCGGCCAAAGCCAAGGCCATTCCCTACGTGACCACGTACGGCATCGAAGTCACCCCGTACAGTTCGCTGGACAAGGTGTTCGAACTGATCGTCGCGGACCTGACCGAGGCGGAGAAATACCTCGCGGCGGACGAGGAACTGGTGACGGCGACCCGCAACAACGCCTCCGACGGCTTCACGAGCTGCCGCATCACGCACCTGAACCTCTACGCGGTACAGGCGCTGCTGGCCCGCGCCTACTGGACGATGGGCAAACTGGACCTGGCCGAGGATTACGCCGAGAAGGTGATCGACAGCGGCAAATTCCCGCTGATGACGACCGCCGAGGCCTGGAACGCCGTGGAGACCGGCACGCTCAACATGCAGGAGACCGTCTTCGGGCTCTACTCGACGCAGTACACCTACAACTTCTACCGGAATCACATCTACCAGGGCGGAACCCTTGCGCTCTCCAGCCAGTATTCCGAAATCTACTCCACCGACCTGTCCGGCACGGACAAGCGTTACTCGACCTGGTTCGACACGGGCAATTCGTGGTGCATCAAGCACTACAACAAGATGTACGCCCAGGGAGAGAGCAACCCCACGTACAGCGGCAAATCAATCCCCGGACCGAGTCTGATCCGGATTCCCGAAATGTACTACATCGTGGCCGAAGCCAACCTCACGAAAGACCCGGACAAGGCGACGGAATACCTTGACTACGTGGTGAAGTCGCGCGACCTGACGCCTTTCGCCGAGCGCGAAACGGGCAAAATCACCGAAAACAACATCATCAACGAACGCCGGAAGGAGTTTTTCGCCGACGGCGAGGATTTCTTCAACATGAAACGATTGCAGCTGGACATCGCGATACCGGGAGGCAATTTCGCGGGAACCGACGACGCGACCTACACGATGCCCATCCCGCAGAGCGTAGAGGACAATTACAGACAATAACGCAAGACTTATGAAAAACCTCATTTTCAAAATAGCCGTCCTGACCGGAACCGTCGCGGCATTCGCCTCCTGTTCCGACACGTGGCTGATGTACGACACGTCGCAGAAGGACAAACTCTATTTCAAATACGAGAACTATCCGAGTCTGGACCAGTATCTCTCGACCGACTTTTCGTTCGCCCTGCTCGACGAATCGGTGAAAGAGGTCAAGAAGACCGTAACCGTGACCCTGCTGGGAATGCCGGCAGACCGCGACCGGACGTTCGAGGTAAGGGCCATTCACGACACCACCTCGAATTACACCACGGGCGGCGTACAGCGCGAGCTGATCGACGCCGTCGAGAACGAAGACTACACGATCGACAGGCTCATCGTCCCGGCCGGCTCCGTGGAAGGGCAGATCGACGTGACGCTGAAGCGCACGGAGAAGATTATGACGAAAACCGCGTCGCTGGTGCTCCAGATCGCCCAGAACGAAGAGTTCGAAGGCGTGCCCCGGAACGTCTACCGGTTCCTGATCTCGGACGGAACCGCCGCCTGCCCCTACTGGTGGTACTACTCCGCCACCCAGCAGTGGTATCAGTACACGGGCGAATTCCGGCAGGACAAATACCGGAAACTGCTGGAACTCTACCACGGAATCGCGGAGACCAACCCGACGCTCTACGCGTCGATGGTCGAACAGTACGGCGAGAACATCGACAACGATTACTACACGGGACTCAACGGACAGCAGCTGCGCATGAGCATGGGATTCATGGTCAACCGGCAGAACCCCCACAAGATGGCCTGGCTCCGCTACGTGCTCTGCCCGCTGTTCGACTACTATTCGACCAATTACCCCGACCTGGAGTATTATACGACCGGAAGCGTCAACGTAACGACAGGCGGCTGGAGAGACCCGGCAAATAACTATTAACCGAAAGCGCCATGAAACAACTTGCGAAATATCTGTTGCCGCTCTGCTGCGGAATCGCACTGGCCTCCTGCTACGGACTCGACAAAGAGGAGTACCGGGAGCTGGCCCCGATCACGGTGAGCGGTCTGGACCGGACCATCTACGCCAAGGCTACCGAAACGCTCCACCTCGACAAACTCCGCGTGGAGAGCGAAAGCGGGCAGGACCTCGTCTACGAATGGTCCTACGGAAAACCTGCGGGAGACTTCCCCGGCATGGTCGACACGACGTTCATTTCCAGTTCGCCGACGCTCGACTACACCTTCGACAAGGCCGGCAGCTACGTGCTGCGCCTGCGGATCGACAACGGCGAAAGCATAGGATTCCATTACTACGACCTGCGCGTGCAGGCCGGCTTCGACGAAGGTTTCCTGATCCTCTGCAACGACGACGAGGGCGCCGGATCGCTCGCCTTCGTCAAGAAACGCTCTCCGCAGGAGGAGGCCGAAGGCGCCCAGGAGATCTGGGACAATCTGCTGACGATCAACCCGGAATACGACTTCCGAAGCCTGCGCGATGTCTACGTATTCTCCTCGCCGGGATACGCTTCGGGAATTCTGATCTCCTCGGGCGACGACGAAGGCTCGATCTACCGCCTCGACCCCGTGACGCTGAGCGTCACCTATCGCATGAAGGGGATGGACGAATACGGAGTCCGCACCGGAGAGATTCTGGGCGAAAGAACGTCGGGAACCGCTCACTGGGCCTATCTGATCGGCGACGACGAGAGGGCCTACCGCTACGAATTCTCGACCGACATGCTCATCGTGCGGGAAACGCCCTTCCCCGCACGATACGGCCGGCAGGGACTGTTCGCCTCGAAAACCGCCGGAGTGCGCGACATCCTCATGTTCTCCGAGGCCGGAATCACCGGATTCCCCAATTCGAGAATCGCGGGATACGCCGCACCCGACGGGTATGAATTCATCAACATGGCAGCGGGCCGCATCGGGGCGGGACAGTACGACGCTTCCAAATACTACTGCATCGCCCGTACGATCGAAGGGGCGCCGAAAACCGTCAAAATCATCAGCACCAGTTCATCGCTTTCGAGTCCGACCGAAATCAAGACCTACGACGAGGTGCAGCCGATGCTGATGAATGCGAACACCCGGATCGTCACGACGAAGCTCAACGGAAACGCCTACTACGATTACGACAACAAGATCTATCACTGGGCGATGACAGGCGTCGACCCGGTCGTTCCCGCCGAAGGGGCCAAGCCCGACATCACGCTGCCCGACGGCGAACAGATCATGGACATCTGCACGAACGCCGTACCGTCGACCTCTTCCGCGGTGGTCGACGACGACCTGCTGCTGATCGCCACCTACAACCCGACGGCGACCGGCCGCAAGCCCGGCAGCCTCTACGTTTACAGTCTGAAGACGATGGAGAAGGTGAAGGAGTATGTCGGCATCTGCGAAAAACCCGTGGCCGTGGCCTACAAGTTCCCCACATCGAACTGACGATCCGCCCGGCACGGCACGTTCCGCATCCGGCCTTCCCCTCGCGGGAGGGCCGGATCGTTTTTCGGGAACCGCCGGGGCGTCATAGCCCCGGTTTCGCTTTGCAGAAAAGAAAAAACCGGTTATCTTTGTATGCCGGCCCCACAAGACAGCCCTGCGGAGGCTCCCGGACGGGACACCCTCGGGGCCGAAGTCACCCCTTTTCAAGGGGAGGGGGGGGGCAGGGGAATTATCTGCGCCGAAACATAAGCCGCGGAAACCGACTCCTTCGGAGCTGCGGCGAACCTGATAAACAAAAAAAGAGTTATTTACACTTATGTTTTTAGAAAATGCCAGCCGCAAGGGCTGGATCGAAGTCGTATGCGGTTCGATGTTCTCGGGTAAGACCGAGGAGCTGATCCGCCGCCTGAAACGAGCCAAATTCGCCCACCAGCGGGTCGAGATTTTCAAACCCCGGATCGACGTGCGCTATTCCGAGGAGGAGGTCGTGTCGCACGACGCGAACGCCATCCGCTCCACCCCCGTCGAGTCGCCGCAGAACATCCTGCTGATGACCGCCGACGTCGACGTGGTGGGCATCGACGAGGCGCAGTTCTTCGACGAAAGCATCGTCGACGTGTGCCGCCGGCTGGCCAACAACGGCGTGCGCGTGATCATCGCGGGGCTGGACATGGACTACACCGGAAAGCCGTTCGGCCCGATGCCCGCGCTGATGGCAACGGCGGAGTACGTCACCAAGGTTCACGCCATCTGCGTCCGCTGCGGCAACCTCGCCCACCATTCGCACCGCCTTACGAGCGACGAAAAGCAGGTGATGCTGGGCGCACAGGACAGCTATGAACCGATCTGCCGCCATTGCTTCAACAAGCTGATGAACGGAGAGAAAGCGTAGGTCCCCGGCCGCAGGGAGGAGGGTACGACAAAAAACCGCAGTCCGGAAATCCGGGCTGCGGTTCTGTTTTGCGGGACAGGGGCTTCGCCCTCCGGCACGCGGGCGCCCGTCAGCGGGCGGCGCGCAGGGCGTCGATGAAGCCGGGCCAGAGCACCCAGAGATTCTCGGTCTGGAGCCACAGTTCGCGGGCCTGCGCGGCAGGCGAGGGTCGTTCGCTCCCGATGTCGCGCAGATACGCTTCGTCGGCCGGATGCTCGTCGGCGGTAAATTCGGCGAAGAAGGGCGCAAAATGCGTCCGGAATCGCTGCAACTCCCCTTCGGGCAATCGTCCGTCACGGCGGAAGGCCGACCACAGCAGCAGCACCTCACGCCCCGGATGCTTGTCCGACACGTCGTTGATCACCTCGTCGAACAGCTCCTGCTCGTCCATGGCCAGGTAGTCGAAGGCCAGCAGTTCGCTCCCCTCCAGATGGTCCTCGGGGTCGAGTTCGAGGAGCATTTCGAGCAGTGCCGCCGACATCTCGAAATCGTTGATCAGGAAGTGGTCGATGGCCGAGGCGAAGATCAGTTCGAGCGCCGCGCGCGAATTGCGGTGGCTCCATTCGAGATTGATCTCCTCGTCCTCGGGAATCAGCTCCGCAAGACGCTGGAAGGCCTGAAAACGCTCGTTGCAGGCTCCTTCTATATCGCCGGCGGCCTGCATCTCGCGGGACCGGGCGAGGACTTTCACGAAATTACAGGGTCCTTCGCCGACCACCTCGAAAGTCTGGTCGGGCGTAGGTTCAAGATATGCCTTTTGCATCGTTGTCTTTGAGTTTGAAAATCATGGCGACAAGGACCGCGAGCGTCACGCCCCCGCCCAGCAGGTAAGCCGCCGTACGGTTCTGCATGCCCAGCATCAGCGGCGAAACGAAGATATAGCTGGCGCAGACATACGTCATAACGAGAGCCGGAATCAGCCCCACCCACACGGCGCGCCCCCGGTGGCGGAGGTAGGCGACGATCATCCAGAGCGTCACCGCCGCGAGGGTCTGGTTCATCCACGCGAAATAGCTCCACATGGTCTGAAACGGCAGTCCGAAGATGATCAGAAGTCCCAACGCGAAGAGCGGAATACAGATATAGATGCGTTTGCGCAGCGTGCGCTGCTCGACGCCCATGAAGTCGGCGACGATCAGCCGCGCGGAACGGAAGGCCGTGTCGCCCGAGGTGATGGCGCAGGCCACCACGCCGAAGATCACGAAGACGGCCAGCGCCGGGCCCAGCGTCTTGTTGGCGATCACGTCGATCATCACGGCCGCCTGGCCGCCGTATTCGGCGATGGCGCCGTTCAGCCCCGCGACATCGCCCCAGAAGGCCATGGCAATGGCGGCCCAGACGAGGGCGATGATCGACTCGGAGATCATCGCGCCGTAGAAGACCGAGCGGCTCTCGCGTTCGTTGCGCATGCAGCGGGCCATCAGCGGCGACTGCGTGGCGTGGAAGCCCGAGATGGCGCCGCAGGCAATGGTCGTGAAGAGCATCGGGACGATCGGGAAGGCCTTCGCATCGGCGATGCAGTTTTCGAAGGAGGTGAATTCCGGAATGGTGTATTCGCCGCCGAAAAGCAGCACGACGAGGATGCCGACGGCCATGAACAGCAGCGCGAAGCCGAAGACCGGGTAGATGCGGCCGATGATCTTGTCGACAGGCAGCAGCGTGGCGGCGATGTAGTAGACGAGAATCACGCCCAGCACGATCAGCAGCAGCCACGAGAATCCGCCGAAAGCGATGCCTTCGAGTGACGGGACGTCGAGGCGGGCCGCGACGAGCGATGCGGGCTGCGAGAGGAACACCGCACCGACGAGGATCATCAGCCCGGCGGAAAAGAGCCGCATGACGATCTTCATGCCGCCGCCGAGGTAGACCCCGGCCGTCTCGGGAAGACTCGCGCCGTCGTGGCGCAGCGAGATGACCCCGGCGATGAAGTCATGCGCCGCACCCATGAAGATGCCGCCGAAGGTGATCCACAGAAACGCCACCGGCCCGTAGGCCGCGCCGAGCACGGCGCCGAAAATCGGGCCGAGCCCCGCAATGTTGAGCAGTTGGATCAGGAAAATGCGCCACCTCGGCAGGGGCACGTAATCCACGCCGTCGTAAAGGCGGCTGCAAGGCGTCCGGGCCGCCGGGTCGATGCCGACGAGCCGTTCCAGATAGCGTCCATACGTGAAATATGCGGTCACCAGCAACGCCAGGCACACCAGAAAAGTAATCATCGTAAAACAGTTTCGGGTCAGTTTTAGCGCGAATATAGCAAGAAAAGCGAGAATTTTCGCAAAATTGTTGCGAGAAAAAAATATTTTTCAGATATTTGCAGTCCCAAAGGGAACCTCGGTGTTCCCGAAAGGCTGAATTAGCTCAGCGGTAGAGCACTTCACTCGTAATGAAGGGGTCCCGAGTTCAAATCTCGGATTCAGCTCCAGGAGGCGTGAGAGAGAAGGAACGGATTACGTCGTCCACTGCAAAAAGTCTTATGTGTCAACGACATGTAAGACTTTTTCGTTTTCAGGCGTCAGGAGAGAGCAACTGCGCGCAGGCGTCCGCCTCCCGGCCGGCGCAGCTGTTCCGTCCCCGGAAACGACCGGAAATGAACCCCGGGCGGCGGGACCTTCGGCAGGCCGCCGGCATAAAATTCGACCGGCGCGTCTTCTTTTTCATCTTTTTTCCATACCTTTGCTGCGCAACGGTTCGCCGAACGAGGCCCCCGGCCCCGGGCGATTAAAAGGGAATGCCGTGAAAATCGGCAACAGTTCCCTCTGCTGTAAGTTCCTGCCGCCGAAGCGGCACATCAGACCCCGACAATCTCTTGCCACTGGTTTTCACGCGACCGGGAAGGCGTCGGGACCGGAACGAGTCAGAAGACCTGCCGCTGCAATGGTTTTACAATCCAGGGGGAAATGGATCGTGATCGGCAGGAAAAACGGTTTCCGGCATATCCCCGAATGTAAAATCAGGCTACTGCGAAATTCCGGCCGGACGCATGCCGTGCGCACGGCACGAATGCGGATCTCCGGAACATCCGCAAAGATTGGTTGAACGATTTAAACGAAGAGGATATGAGCTGTTTTTTCAGTCATGCCGGACGGACGGCGATACCGGCGCTGCTCTCGGTAGCGCTGGCGGCCGCAGCCTGCAACAAGGACGGAGAGATTACGCTGCCGGACAGCAAACCCCGAATCACCCTCGACAGCGAGACAGGCGTCTACGCGGCCAAGATCGGCCGCGCGGTGACGATCACGCCGACCGTGGAAAACGAGGGAGAGGCCGCTTACAGCTGGACGATCGACGACGAGGTCGTTTCCACGGCGCGCGTGTTCGAATACGTGTTCAACGAGGAAGGCCGCGTCTATGTGATCCTGCGGGTCGAAAACCGGGCGGGATACGACGAGAAGGAGGCGCGCATCGACGTGAACCGGCTCGCTCCCCCCGTCATCTCGCTCATCGTGCCGCCGACGGGGCTATACGTGCTCACGGGACGGGAATACACGTTCGCACCGGAGGTGCAGAACGGCGAAAACGCCCGTTACGAATGGTATCTGGACGACTCGTCCGTACCGGTCTCCACCGAAAAGGACTACATCTTCATGCGCACCCAACCGGGAGACTGCTCCCTGCGGCTGACGGTGACCAACGAGGACGGCACGGCCGAGAAAACGGTTGCCGTGCACGTCGTGGACGTCATTCCGGTCCGCATCGCGTTCATCCCCTCCTCCTACCTGGCCGACCCGCTGGTGCGGAGCGTATCGCTCGGACGGACGCTGTTCCTGCGGCCGCAGGTGAGCGACGCCGTCGGGCCGGAATATGCATGGTACGAGAACGGCGTCTTGCAGGAGGACGCAACCCAACGCATGTTCGCCTTCACGCCGGAGAAAGAGGGCGAATACGAAGTCACCTTCCGGGTGACGGACACGGACGAAAGCCCGGCCGCACCCCTCTCGCGCCACATCACGCGCGCATCGTCGAAGCGAATCACCGAAAAAACGCTCCGGGTGACCTGCTACGAACGCGAATCGGAGCGCGTCATCACGACGACGGGACAGCCCGCGTCGAACCGGGTGCTCGAATTCCTGCCCGCGCCCGGACAGTTCGTCAACGAAACGGGCATGGCCGGATACACCGGTCAGAAGAGCTTCGAGGAGGCCCGTCTCTACGCCGAGAACCGGCTGAAAAAGGGTGAGTTCGTCTCGCTCGGCAACTTCGGCGGCTACGTGATCCTCGCCTTCGACCACAGCGTGGAGAACAAGGGCGGATACGACTTTTCGATCCCCGGCAACCAGTTCGAAGGGAGCAACGAACCGGGCGTCGTGTGGGTGATGCAGGATGTCAACGGCAACGGCAAGCCCGACGACGAATGGTACGAACTCCGGGGCAGCGAAACGGGCGGCGAATGGACCGTCCAGGAGTATGCGGTGACCTATTACAGACCCGCCGGGCCTCGCCAGGGGGTGAAATGGACCGACAATCTGGGCCGGAGCGGGCAGGTAGCCTATCTGGGACAGTTCCATGCGCAGGACTACTACTATCCCCTGTGGCTCGAAGAGGAGTCCCATACCTATTACGGCACGGGCCTGCGGCAGAACACCACGCAGACCCCAGGCGGAGACTGGTCGAACAACTCGTTCGAATGGGGGTACGTCGACAACGCGGGCAGCGACAATCTGGAATCTTCGTCCAAAACCGGCAAGACCTGGTTCAAGATCAGCAACGCCATGACGCCCGACGGACAGCCCGCCGGATTGCGCTACATTGATTTCATCAAGGTGCAGAGCGCCATCAACGGCAGCGCCGGAGGACTGGGCGAACTCTCGACCGAAGTCGCCGGAATGGCCGTCGACGAGAACCTCAACCGATAACCTCATTCCCGACCGCAACGCATGAAACGATTCTTACGACAGATTCTGCCCGCGGCTTTATGCCTCTCCGCCCTCGGCGGCTGCATGAAGTGGGACTACGGCCGCACGGAGGATTTCTCGGCGACGGAACGGGGGCTGTTCATCGTCAACGAGGGCATGTTCCAGTACGGAAACGCCACGCTGTCGTATTACGACCCGGAAACGAAAACCGTCGAAAACGAAGTTTTCCACCGGGCCAACGCCTTCAAGCTGGGCGACGTGGCGCAGTCGATGACCCTGCACAACGGCGTGGGATGGATCGCGGTGAACAATTCGCATGTCGTTTTCGCCGTCGACCCCGACACCTTCCGCGAGGTGGGACGCATCACCAACCTCACCTCGCCGCGGTACATCCATTTCGTTTCGGACGAAAAGGCCTACGTCACGCAGATCTGGGACAACCGCATCTTCATCGTCAACCCCAAACGCTACGAAATCACGGGATATATCGAGTGCCCGGACATGACGGCAGAATCCGGCTCCACGGAGCAGATGGTGCAGTACGGCAAATACGTCTTCGTGAACTGCTGGTCCTACCAGAACCGTATCCTCAAAATCGACACCGAGACCGACCGGGTCGTCGGTCAGCTGACCGTCGGCATCCAGCCCGCGTCGCTGGCGATGGACCGGAACAACAAGCTGTGGACCGTCACCGACGGCGGCTACGAGGGCAGCCCCTACGGATATGAAGCCCCGTCGCTGTACCGCATCGACGCCGAAACGTTCTCCGTGGAGAAGCAGTTCCGGTTCCGGAAGGGGGACTCCCCGTCGGAGATGCAACTCAACGGCACGCGCGACACGCTCTACTGGATCGACCGGGACGTCTGGCGCATGCCCGTCGCCGGGGAGCAGCTTCCGGTGCGCCCGTTCCTCGAATACAAGGAGACCAAATATTACGGACTGACGGTCGATCCGGCCAACGGCGACGTGTACGTTGCCGACGCCGTCGACTACCAGCAGCAGGGAGTCGTCTACCGCTATACGGCCAAGGGCGAGCCTGTCGACGAATTTCACGTGGGCGTCGCGCCCGGAGCGTTTTGCTGGAAATAACCGGAGAGCATGAAAACAACCGCCTTGTTTCTTTGGATGCTGCTGTTTCCGGCGCTGCTGCGGGCGCAGGGCGAGCCGGCGCCGTCCGACGTGCCGGAAACCCCGCAGAACGCCGGCGCGGGGGAGTGGCGCGGGAAAGGCGCCATCGCCATCCGGGAGGTTCCGGTCTGGGGCCGGCGTCCGATGAAAAGCATCGGCGTCGAGGAGACGAAACTCGACTCGGCGATCCTCAAGGAGAACATCGCCCTCTCGATAGCCGACGCGCTGACGTTCAACACACCGGTTTTCGTCAAGCAGTACGGCCGCGCGACCCTCTCCACGGTATCGTTCCGCGGCACGGGTCCGTCGCATACGCAGGTGACGTGGAACGGCATGCGCATCAACAACCCGATGCTGGGCATGACCGACTTTTCGATGATCCCCTCCTATTTCATCGACGACGCCTCGCTGCTCCACGGAACCTCGTCGGTCAGCGAGACGGGCGGCGGACTGGGCGGACTGGTGAAGCTCTCGACTGCGCCAGCGGCGGCCGACGGATTCGGGCTGCAATATATCCAGGGCATCGGCATGTTCCGTACTTTCGACGAATTCCTGCGCCTGACATGGGGCGACGAGCGCTGGCAGGTATCAACCCGCGCCGTCTACCAGTCCTCGGCCAACGACTACAAGTACCGCAACCGCGACAAGAAGGAGAACATCTACGACGACGAGATGAACATCGTCGGGTCGTACTATCCCACCGAACGCAACAAGAGCGGCGCGTTCGACGACGTGCACGTGTTGCAGGAGGTCTACTACAACACCGGGAAAGGCGACCGCTTCGGGCTGAACGCCTGGTACATCAATTCCAACCGGGAACTGCCCCTGCTGACGACCGACTACGCCGACGACACGCAGTTCGAAAACCGCCAGCGCGAACACACCCTGCGCAGCGTCCTCTCGTGGGACCACTACCGCCGGAACTGGAAGGCGGCGGCGAAAGCCGGATACGTGCATTCGTGGACGGCCTACGACTACCGGCGCGACAAGGGCAACGGCATCCTGGAGGCCATGACCCGTTCGCGGAGCAGGATCAACACCCTCTACGGGCAGGCTGACGGAGAGTATTCCGTCGGCGGCAAATGGTTCTTCACGGCCGGGCTGTCGGCACACCAGCACTTCGTCGAAAGCGCCGACAAGAACATCATCCGCCAGCAGGGCGACAAGGCCGTCGTCGGCTATGACAAGGGACGCATCGAACTCGACGGCTCCCTGTCGGCCAAGTGGCGTCCCACGGAGCGGCTGGGCTTGTCGGTCGTCGTGCACGAAGCCATGTACGGAACCTCCTGGTCGCCGGTCATCCCTGCCTTCTTCGCCGACTGCCTGCTTTCCAGGCGCGGCAACGTCGTGGCGAAGGCCTCCGTCTCGCGCAACTACCGCTTCCCGACGCTCAACGACCTCTACTTCCTGCCGGGCGGCAACCCCGGCCTGAACAGCGAACAGGGCGTCGCTTACGAAGCCGGACTGTCGTTCGCCGTGGGAAAGGAGGGCGCGTACACGCTGTCGGGGTCGGCGTCGTGGTACGACCAGCACATCGACGACTGGATTCTGTGGCTGCCGACGGCAAAGGGATTTTTCTCGCCGGTGAACATCAAAAAGGTCCACGCCTACGGCGTGGAGATCCGGGCCGACCTGGCCGCATCGCTCACCAGGGAACTGAAAATCAACCTGAACGGCACCTTTTCATGGGTGCCGTCGATCAACGAGGGGGAGCCGATGTCCCCGGCCGACCGGTCGGTCGGCAAACAGCTGCCCTACGAACCGGAATATTCGGCCACGGCGACCGGAAGGCTCTCCTGGCGCAGCTGGGGCCTGCTCTATCAGTTCTGCTATTACAGCGAACGCTACACCATGTCGAGCAACGACATCACGCTCACCGGACGCCTTACGCCCTATCTGATGAGCAACCTCTCGCTCGAAAAGGGTCTCTCGCTCCGGTGGGCGGACCTAACGCTCAAAGGCACGGTCAACAACCTTTTCAACGAGGAGTACCTCTCGGTGCTCTCCCGGCCCATGCCGCGCATGAACGCCGAATTCTTCATCGGCATAAAGCCCAAATGGGGGACGAAAAAGAGGTGATCCGGCGCGAAGGAGCCTTTCTCCGCATCTTATTTCCCTTCGGGGACCAGCTGGCCGGCATCGTTCACAAAGAGGGACTTGCGCTGTTCAGAGGGTAGAAATCCCCCCCCCTCGCGGTTCTCTCCACCGGGGTCGATACCGATGGGATGCGCGAAGACGAAACGCGTGCCGCCCGTGTAAGCGGAATCGACCCAGATGCGGCCCCCGACGATCATGGCGATCTGGCGGCAGATGGCAAGGCCCAGCCCCGTGCCCTTCTTCTTGTTGCCGTCGAGCTTCTCGAAGCGGTTGAAAACCAGATCCTGCTTGTCGGGCGGAATGCCCGGTCCGGTGTCGGCCACCGAGAAAAGCACCTCGCCCCGCTCCTCGTCGATCTCCACCCCCAGCGTGATGCTGCCCTCGGAGGTGAACTTGCCGGCGTTGGTCAGCAGGTTGATCAGGATTTGCGAAAGACGGTGGGCGTCGGTGGTGAGCATGAACGATCCGACGGGACACGCGAAACGCCCCTCAACCCCTCTCTGCCGCGTATGGGCCGTGGTCATCATCACGTGCTGGCAAATCTGCACGATGTCCTCCGAAGCGTAGTTGAACCTGATCTTGCCGCACTCGAGCGACGAAATGTCGAGGATGTCGTTCAGCAGCGTGAGCAGCATCTCGGAGTTGCTGACCACGATGGCGCAGTACTCGGCGCGCTCCTCCTGCGAAAGCTCCTCGCTCTGCATCAGCGAAGAGAAGCCCACGATGGCGTTGAGCGGCGTGCGGATTTCGTGGCTCATGTTGGCCAGGAACGCCGACTTGAGCATGTCCGACTCCTCGGCCTTCTCCCGGGCGACGACCAGCTGGCCCTCGCGCTCCTCAAGCGTGAGCTTGAGCCGCCGCATGCGCAGCAGCAGCCACGTCACGAAGAGCAGCAGCAGCACCAGCAGCAGGATGCCCGCCACCAGCAGTTCGATGTAGTGGGAGTATTTCGACAGCTTGGCCGCCATCGTATCCTCGATGACGCTGCCCTTGGGCAGGGCGTATTCGGCGATTTTCCACTCCTTGAGCTTGCGCGAATCGAACAGATAGAGACTTTTGCTCGTATGGAAATGAGCGTCTTCGATGTCGTCCGTGTCGTAATATTTCCGGATCTGGTTCGCAATGACCTCCGCGCCGTTCTCGTATTCGGGCACGTAACCGCCGATCGCCGTGTCGCCGATGCCCGTACCGGTCACCGAGAAGACCGGAACGCGGGGGTTGTTCTGCACCAGGTCGTTCAGCGACCGCTGCATGAAGAATTCGCCGTCGCTGCCCACGCGCCACGTGCCGAGCATCACGGCCGAACGGGGCGGCAGCGTCGCATAGGTCCGGAACGCCGTCTCCTCCCCCTCGCGGCTGTCCACCAGCACGAGATTCAGGTCGGGGTCGTTCTCCCACTCCGCGCGCACGAGCGCCTGCAACGAAATGCCGCCGTAGGTATTGTCGGTCACCAGAGCGATGTTCTCCACCTGGGGATAAAGCGAACGGATCAGGTCGATGTTGCGCCGGATGTCGTAGCGGTTGAGCATGCCGCCCACCCTGTTCAGGCTGTCGCACATCACCCGGTAGTCGATCGCACGGGGTCTCCACGTCTGCAACGAATCGGGCGGCGCGGGCAGCATGACGCCGTTCTCGCTGGCGAAGCAGCTGAAGCACATCACCCCTTCGGGAATGCAGCCCTGCGATACGATCGGCTCCCATCTGTGCGAAAGGCTGCTCGCGGAAGGTAACGACATCATCTGCATCGACAACTATTTCACCGGTCACAAAAGCAACATCCGACACTTGTTGTCGCACCCCAATTTCGAGGTCATCCGCCACGACATCGTCTATCCCTACATGGCCGAGATCGAGGAGATCTACAACCTCGCCTGCCCCGCTTCGCCGATCTACTACCAGCACGACCCGATCAAAACCACCCAGACGTCGGTGATCGGCTCGATCAACATGCTGGGCATGGCCAAATACAACCGGGCGAAAATCCTCCAGGCCTCGACCTCGGAGGTCTACGGCGACCCGCTGATCCACCCCCAGCGCGAGGATTACTGGGGCCACGTCAACCCGCTGGGCATCCGCTCGTGCTACGACGAGGGCAAACGCTGCGCCGAGTCGCTCTTTATGAGCTACTACCGCGAACACGGCATTCCCGTGAAGATTATCCGCATATTCAACACCTACGGTCCGAAAATGGACATCAACGACGGCCGCGTGGTCTCGAATTTCATCGTCCAGGCGCTGCGGGGCGACAATATCACGATCTACGGCGACGGCGGACAGAGCCGTTCGTTCCAGTACATCGACGACCTGATCGAAGGCATGGTGCGCATGATGGACGACACGCCCGACGACTTCACCGGTCCGGTGAACATCGGCAACCCGAACGAATTCACCATCGCCGAACTGGCCCGCGAGGTGATCTCCCTGACGGGTTCGAAATCGAAGATCGTCCACCTGCCCCTGCCCGCCGACGCCCCCCAGCAGCGGCAGCCCGACATCTCGCTCGCCCGCAACATGCTCGGCGGCTGGGAGCCGAAAATCCAGCTGCGGGACGGTCTCCTAAAAACCATCGCCTACTTCGAGGAGGTGCTTTCGCGGGGAGGAATCCGGCGGTGAGGCTCGACCGGCACGTGCAAAAACACGGCCACAACCTATAAGGAAAAAGCGGCAGCCCCCTTGCGATGCGGGATTAAAGCAATATAACGACTTGATTTATCGAGTTGTTACATTGCTTTAATGGAGAATAGGTAACGAGAAGGTAACGATTTATTTTCAGTTAATTGCACGAAAATACCACATGTCAAATAACCTCTTGCAAGATATGAAAAATTTTCGGGATGGCAAATTTTATTCGATCGAAGAAAAAATGGCTGAATCAACAAGCTATTGCAATAGTAACTTAGAAATTGAAGGATTTATTTTATAAGATAAAAGGGTTCCAAACTTTTGCATCCAAAATATAATTAAACATAAATATCCGACAAACAATACAATGAGAAATTTTAGGTAATAATTTGTCAACTCTGAAGGCCGTTTTCCTTGTATTTCATTTCAAATTGTCAAAGTTCCCGTTACAAAGACATGAAAGCTACATAATGTAGATAAATATTCGATGGAACAAATATAGCGTAATTTATGGATTCCTGCCGCCCGAAAGAAAACCCGTCGGTTGGCGGCGGGTTTTCTTTCGGGCGGTCGGTCGTGTTACTTCGTCTTAACGGGGGCGGGCAGATCCCTGACCTTACTGCATGGCAGTTCCATGATTCGTATGTTTCGGAACTTGATGCCGGGGCCGTGTCCGAGCAGTCCGATGTGTCCCGAGGCGTTGAACAACCCCGGGTGGTTGCGGTGATCGACCGTGTAGGGGTTCTTCTTGCCGCCGTCGGGCGCCACGTTGTGTCCCTGGCAGGCTTCGCGGATGTCGCCGTCGAGGATCACCTCGCCGTTGACCGTCACGGTGATGCGGTCGCCCACGGCGCGGATCTCCTCCACGTTCCATGTGCCCAGCTCGCCGAACTTGATCCGCTTGGCCGGAATGATGCCGTAGACCGAGCCGTGCTGCTGGTAGACGCGCAGGTTCTTGTAGATCGGGGCGTCGTGGTCGAGGATCTGGATCTCCATGCCGTGGTAGGCGGCGTCGACGCCCATCGGCGTACGCAGGCCGATGCCGTTGTTGACCCCTTCGCGCAGGAAGCGGAACTCGAAGCGCAGGATGAAATCGCCGTACTCCTCGACCGTGTAGAGATTGCCCTTGCCGCCGTAGGATGCGGTGACGTAGATCGTTCCCTCCTGCGGGACGTAATTGGTCGTGTTGCCCGTCCACTTGTGGAGCGAACGGCCGTCGAAGAGCACTTCGTAGCCTTCGGCCCGCTCTTCGGGCGAGAGTTCGAAGACGGGCGTCGCGGGCAGCTCGCACAGGTAGAAGTCGCGGAACTCCGCAGCATCGCCTTCGCCCAGCAGCTCGATCGCTCCGCTCGCGTAGGCCGCTTCGCCGGGCGCGCAGGTATTCTCCAAGATGACGTTTTCGGTTACGGTGCGGCCGTTGACCTCGACGGTCACGCGGTCGTCCACGACCTTGACGTGGAGCGTGTTCCACTCCCCGTCGGCGTTGTCGGCATCGACCGCGGGGGTCGATGCGTGGGT
>ERZ857801.321-NODE-321-length-68118-cov-3.757475_pt1 | contig 68118 bp, 42 predicted proteins | sample MGYA00519762_ERZ857801 | MGnify/ENA primary metagenome ERZ857801 (study PRJEB31778, sample SAMEA3449368) | human gut metagenome | biome: human gut; feature: human-associated habitat; material: faeces | place: United Kingdom | collected 2010/2012 ...
TTTGCCAGCACATTTGCAATGTTTGCAGCAGGAAGAGCTTTTGAGCAGGTGAGAAACACTATAGGATATCCACACCTTAATGTAAAAATCGGGGCAACTCATGCAGGAATTTCTGTAGGAGAAGACGGTGCCACACATCAGTGTAATGAAGATATTGCGCTTATGAGAGTTATACCGGGAATGACAGTTATAAATCCATGTGATGATGTGGAAGCCCGTGCAGCAGTAAAGGCAGCATATGAAATGGAAGGCCCTGTATATATGAGATTTGGACGTCTTGCAGCACCGGTTATTAATGATGAAAACAATTATAAATTTGAAATTGGAAAAGGCATATTAATGCGTCAGGGAAGTGACATTACCATTGTTGCTACCGGTCTTATGGTGTCTTATGCCCTTGAAGCAGCAGAAAAACTTGCAGCAGAGGGAATTAGTGCCGAGGTTATTAATATTCATACAATTAAGCCTTTAGATGAAGATATAATTGTAAAATCCGCTGAAAAGACTAAGAATGTGTTTACAGTGGAAGAACATTCCGTAATTGGTGGTTTAGGAAGTGCAGTATGTGATGCATTAAGCGCAAAATGCCCTACAAAGGTAACTAAGATAGGTGTAAATGACGTGTTTGGACATTCAGGACCGGCTTTAGAGCTTATAAAAGAGTTTGGACTGGATGGAGAAGGCATATATAATAAAATTAAGGAAAATATACAGTAATCTTTAATAAAGTTTATAAAAAACGGAAAAAAGTTTACGAAATAAAACCTAACATTAATAAATTAAAGTCTGAATTTAAGAAAATTAAATTTGGACTTTTTTTTATTAGCAAAAGTGATTTATCCATTGAAATAAAAAAATATGATGTTATACTAATGCATGTTGAACGAAATGCAAGGGAGCAGACGTAAAGGTCTAGCTCCCTTTTTCGTTTCTGAGAGCACATAATTATTGAAAAGCACAATGGCAAATTCAGTAATTGTGTCGTCTGGGAAAACATCCCCTTTAAATGTTTTCCAGGTAAAAATATTATTTAGGACTAAAAAAGAATGGAGGAATTAGTTATGGGAGCAGAAGAGATTATTAAAGCAGCAACAGACAGCAGTTTTGCTATTTGGTTCCTTATTGGTGCCAGCCTGGTATTCTTTATGCAGGCAGGCTTCGCAATGGTTGAAACAGGATTTACAAGAGCAAAGAATGCCGGCAACATTATTATGAAAAACTTAATGGACTTTTGTATCGGTACTATAATGTACATAGTATTAGGTTTCGGGCTTATGATGTCAGAGGATTATGTAATGGGAATTATTGGTATTCCAAATCTTGATATCTTTATCCATTATGACACATTTAACTGGTCACAGTTCGTATTTCAGTTAGTATTCTGTGCAACAGCAGCTACAATTGTTTCAGGTGCTATGGCTGAAAGAACAAAGTTCAGTGCTTACTGTATTTATTCAGCAGCAATCAGCTTAATAGTATATCCTATTGAAGCAGGCTGGGTTTGGAACTATGGTGGCAACGGATGGTTACAGCAGTTACATTTCGTAGATTTCGCAGGTTCAGCAGTTATTCACTCTGTAGGTGGTATGGCGGCATTAGTTGGAGCCATTATTGTGGGACCTCGTATTGGCAAGTACACAAAGAGATCTAATGGTAAAATCAGATCAAACGCCATTGCAGGTCACTCAATAACTCTTGGTGCATTAGGATGCTTCATTCTTTGGTTTGGATGGTATGGATTTAACGGTGCAGCAGCTACAAACAATGACAGCTTAGCATCAATCTTTATGAATACAACAATTGCACCGGCAACAGCAACAGTAGTTTGTATGATATTTACATGGATTAAAGACGGAAAGCCTGATGTTGGTATGTGTCTTAACGCATCCCTTGCAGGTTTGGTAGCAATTACAGCAGGATGTGCTTCAGTTGATACTGTAGGAGCATTAATCATTGGTGCAGTTTCAGGTATATTAGTGGATGTAGTAGTAGAAGTTTTAGATAAAAAGTTCCACATTGATGACCCGGTTGGTGCCGTTGGTGTTCACTGGGCAAACGGTGTTTGGGGAACAATTGCCGTAGGTTTATTTGCAACAGGTAGGGGAGAAACAGTTAATGCATTTGCAGATGGTTCTTACTACGCAGGTTTATTCTATGGTGGTGGAGCAAAACTTTTAGGAATCCAGATTTTAGGTATTGTAGCAATTGATGTTTACGCAGCAATAATGATGACAATTGTATTCCAGATTATTAAACATACAATTGGACTTAGAGTTAAACCAGAAGAAGAAATCATTGGTATGGATATTTCAGAACATGGCCTTGCATCAGCTTACGCAGATTTCCTTCCGGCAGCACCATCATATGCAGGAGAAAGCGAAGGTTCAGTTGACCTTTCAGATGTTAAACCGGTTGCTCTTGCTCTTGGCGAAAGAGAAGAAGGCAGATATACAAAGATTTCCATTATATGTCCGGAAGAAAGATTTGGTGTACTTCGTGACACAATGAATGCTATTGGAGTAATGGGAATGACAGTATCTCAGGTAATGGGATGTGGAGCTGAGAAAGGTAAGACAGGTAGATACAGAGGTGTACCAACCACAATGAACCTTTATAAGAAAGTACAGGTTGACATAGTAGTTTCAACAGTTGATCCGGGACTTGTTGTGGCAGCAGCAAGAAAGGCACTTAATACTGAACACTATGGCGACGGTAAGATTTTCGTAACAAATGTAGAAGATGTTATGAGAGTTCGTACAGGTGAAGTTGGTGTGGAAGCATTAGCTTACAAGGATAAATAAAAAACAGGAAAAGAGTTGTATATCAGTTAGATATTTTGGAACTCTGTTCTTAAATATATATTTTACTTAATCTCATTAAAAAGGGCTGTGGTCTTGACCTGATAAGTCAAAGCCGCAGCCTCTTTTATGCCTTATTAAGCTAAAAAAACTACTTACTATGTCTCCATGTAAGAGGTTGATTATTATCATTGTCGTTTAAATCTGAAGTATTTCCGGTTTGGGAAGTATCCTCCGCAATTTTGGTATCCTGATTAACTGACAAAGTGTTAATGGATGTTTTTAATAAAAGAGATACCTCATCTTCGTCAATACCCATAGCTTCAGATAATTCAGCTAATTCAGGAACACGACCAAGCTTTTCACTTAACTGCTTTGTAACTTTATCCAGTAAATTAAGCTGGTCAGCCAAATGCTGGCTTATGCGGTCAGAATTAATCTGTTCGTTAATGGTATTTTTTATGGCATCAGTAACACGGTTTGTAATAAATTCATTAAAGTCACCGCAATTACTGTTATAATCAGATACCGCCAGCATCATGCCAATATTTCCTTCCTGAATAAGGTCGCCAAAGGAGACCCCTTTGCCACGAAAATTACCGGCAATTTCTGCTACTAATGAAAGACTACCTTCAACTAAACGTTTTGAAGCTTCGGCATTACCTGAAAGTAACTGATTTATTAATTCAACCTTTTCTGTGTCAGACAAAGGTTCAATGTTTTCCATATCTGACATATACATATTGACGAAAGCGATTTCCTCTTGGGACTCCTTAAAATTTGAAGCTTTTTCAGGGATGCCTTCATTAGGGGAATCCGCCGCTATGCTTTCTGTGGTAGCTTCATTTAATGTGTCAAAAAAAGACGTTGGTGTAAATCCTAAAACCTTTATTTTATTAAGGCTTAAATAGTCGTTAATAAAGCCGTACTGACTTTCGTCATCAATTAAATCCTTGAAAAAGACCTTAACATCTTCCTGAGTGATTTCGTTACCTTTTGTAGCTGCGTAATCCACAAGAGAAGTAAGGGCCTCGTTAAATTGTGCTTTTTTATCCATAACAATATAATAGTCGGAAAAATTTTTTATCCGACTGAATCCTTTCATATGTTATGTTAATGATACATAAAAGCCTTGCAAAAATCAAGGATAATGGGTAACATTTAAGTACACGTATATATAAAACAGACATTAATGCAGGAGTAGACTTATGAAGAAGAAATCGATAATAAGGGAAAGAGTAGTATCTCTTTTTTTCATATTAATATTTATAGCAGTTTGCATGGGAATTGGAGCAGGAATGGCATATATAAACCATGAGTCAGATCCCACAGATGTTGCCGCAGGATATTTCAGAGCGTTTGTAAGCAGTGATTTTAATAAAATGTATGATTACCTTACAAAGGAAAAAGAGGTTTACATAAATAAAGAAACATATACCGAAGCCATGAAGCAAATGCGCTTACAGTATACAATTGATTCTTACGAAATATTAGACTCGGAGAAAAAGAACGGACAAAAGTTAGTCAGGGTAAAATGTATAGATGACTCAAAAAAAGAAGACAGATATTTTGAAATATATATTGATGAAATAAGAAAGGGAATGAATATTATACCGGAATACTCTGTTAATTGCGACAGCATGATTGTAAAAAATTTTACTGTAGTTATTAACAGTGGAAATCAATTAAAAATTAACGGGAAAACCATTACAAAGGATAATGCTTCCGTAGAAGAAAAGGATGGTAAATTGACTTATAAATTTAAGGGTATTCTTTTGGGAGATTACAAGGTAGTGGCTACAAACAAATATTATGCAGTAAACAGTCAGGTGGATTTAAAGAAACCTGATACAACGCTTGATATGACAAAAAAATCTTACACTGCCAGTGAAGAATATTCCGGGAAAATAAAACAGTCAGGAGATAAAGTCATTAAGTTGTTTTATAAGGCGGCAAGGGATAAAAATCCATCCTATCCAAACCTTATAAAATGCTTTTCTAATAATAAAAAGCTGAAAAGTAAGGTTAAGAACCTTGTTACTAAGACACAGGATATAATATATCCGCCGGATACTAAAAATATAGAAGACTATAAGGTATCTGACTTTAATATAAATAATTTAAAGAATACCATAACGTATAATGACAAAACAAAGGTTTATACTTTAAAATATACTTATAGCTATAATTATATGGCATCTACAAAGACCACATTGTATAATAGTTATGTGTATACCCTATCCGGAAAATGTAAAAGTGAAATGACTTTAAACTATACCTTAAAGGGTGATGATATTTCACTTACGGATATAAAGTTATTAAACAAAAATACTAAGAAGGAATAAAGGAGATAATTACATGGCAAAAGATATTTGGAAACCGGGAAATATGTTGTATCCCCTGCCGGCTGTTTTAGTTACTGCTACAGACGGAGAAGGAAATGATAATGTATTTACAGTAGCATGGACAGGCACGGTATGTTCGGATCCTGCTATGGTGTACATTTCAGTAAGACCTTCAAGGCATTCTTATGATATGATAAAACACACAGGTCAGTTTGTTATAAATCTTACTACAGAGGAACTTGCCAAGGCTACAGATTACTGTGGCGTAAAGTCAGGGAGAGACGAGGACAAGTTTAAGGCAATGAATCTTACAAAGGAGGAGGCAAAATATGTTGCGGCACCTCTTATAAAGGAAAGTCCGGTAAACATTGAATGTGAGGTTCTTGAAATTACACATCTGGGAACTCACGACATGTTTTTGGCAAAGGTTTTATGCGTTCATGCTGATGAAAAATATATGGATTCTAAAGGAAAGTTTGATTTGGCAATGGCAGCACCGCTGGTTTATTCCCACGGACAGTATTACGGAGTAGGAAAAAAATTGGGAAGATTTGGATTCTCAGTGAGAAAAAACAAAAAGAGAAAATAAGAATCAGGAGGCTGAAAATTATGAGCAAAAGCAGTGATAACATTATATTGATAGGTATGCCGGGAGTTGGAAAAAGCACTGTAGGAGTAGTGCTGGCAAAGGTATTAGGCTATAGCTTTATTGATTCTGATTTAGTTATTCAGGAGAAAACAGGACGCCTCCTTAAGGATATTATTGCTGAAGAAGGTACAGAGAAATTTAAGGAGATTGAAAATGACGTAAATAAATCCCTTAACACAACAAAGGCGATAATAGCTACCGGAGGAAGTGCAGTTTACGGTCAGGAGGCAATGGAGCATTTTGTAAAAATTGGAACCATTGTGTATCTGGAATTAGAACTTAATGAGTTGTCAAAGAGACTGGGAAGTCTTAAAAAACGTGGGGTGGTTTTAAAGGAAGGACAGACTCTTAAGGATTTATATAATGAAAGAACACCGTTATATGAAAAATATGCGGATATAATAGTAAATGAGCACCACAGTACAATACAGAAAACTGTGAACAAAATTGTTGAAAAATTGGAGGAAATGAAAAATTAAAATTATTAATAATCTATTTAATCAGAAGAGATGGTTTTGGGCTGTATCAGCCCTTGCCTTACAAATGATGATAGTTATTATTTTTTCCCAGATGGCAATGGAAATACATGCTTATAGTTTCATTGCCGGGCAAAATATAAAAATAAAAGAAGCTAAAGATAAGGCTGAAATGGCAAAAAAAGTTGTAACTAAAAAGAAAACCATTAAGAAAAAGGCAAAAAGCTCTGAGGCTTCTTTTATTATGCCTGTAAATGGCGGAATTACCACCTCAAAGTTTGGGGATACAATATCAAGAAGCTCAAGGCATTTAGGACATGACTGGGGAGTGTGTGTGGGAACAAAGGTAAAAGCGGCAAAGGAAGGAAGGGTAACCTTAGCGTATTATAGTGAAAGCTATGGTTACAACGTTTTAATAAATCACGGAGATTTGGTGGAAACCAGATATGCTCATATGTCGGAATTAAATGTGGAAAAGGGGCAGAAGGTTTCAAGGGGACAGGTAATAGGATTAAGTGGAAATACAGGAGACAGTACCGGTCCTCATCTTCATTTTGAAGTAATAATTAATGGAAAAAAAGTTAATCCCGTTAATTATGTAAAGTCCGGAAACGGTGGGTAACTTTTACCCGCTTAGTGCATATTCTAAAATTATAAAAAGCCTTTAGCTGTTTACAAAGTAGGAGATTGTGTTATAATATATGAAAGTGTGCATAAAAATATCAATAGGTGAAAAAAGCAGATTTTGACAAGAATTAAGGCACACTGTTATTTATTTGAGTAAATTTTTGGAGTTTACATAAAACCCGAGGTGAATAATGGAAAAATATATTATTAAAGGTGGAACACCACTTTATGGTGAAGTTGATATAAGCGGGGCGAAAAATGCAGCATTGGCTTTGATTGCAGCAGCAATTATGACCGATGAAGATGTAACTTTAGAAAATATTCCTGATGTCAGTGACATCAATCAGTTAATAGATGCAATAGAAACAATTGGGGCAAAGATAAACAGAGTTGACAGACATTGTGTAATTATAAATGGTGGAACCATTAATTCCTGTATTGTGGAAGAAGAACAGATGAGAAAAATAAGAGCTTCTTATTATCTTCTTGGTGCCCTTCTTGGAAAGTTTGGAAAGGCAGAGGTGGCTCTTCCGGGAGGCTGTGTTATAGGAGAGAGACCTATTGACCAGCATCTTAAGGGATTCAGGGCATTAGGAGCTACAGTTATCCAGGATCACGGAATGCTTAATGCACATGCAGATGTATTAAGAGGAAACAATATTTTCTTTGATGTTTCTTCAGTTGGAGCTACCATTAACATAATTTTGGCAGCTGTTATGGCAGAAGGTAAGACTATTATAGAAAATGCGGCAAAGGAACCGCATATTGTTGACGTGGCTAATATGTTAAATAGTATGGGTGCCGACATTAGAGGTGCAGGAACCGACAAGATTAGAATTAACGGAGTTGAGAAATTGCACGGAACAGTGTATTCTACCATTCCGGACCAGATTGAAGCAGGCACATTTATGTGTGCGGCAGCTGCAACAGGTGGAGAGATTTTAATTAAGAATGTTATTCCTAAGCATTTAGAGTGTATTTCATCTAAATTAATGGAAATGGGATGCACAATTATAGAATATGATGATTCAGTTAAGGTTAAAGCCGGTGATTTTATCAGATGTGCTAACATAAAGACACTTCCTTATCCCGGATTCCCTACAGATATGCAGCCACAGATGGCAGCAGTGCTTACTATGGCTAATGGGGTAAGTACCGTTACGGAAAGTATCTTTGAAAACAGATTTAAGTATGTAGCAGAATTAAATAGAATGGGTGCCATAACTAAGGTAGAAGGCAGAACAGCCATTATTACCGGAGTTGGAAGTATTCAGGGTGCTAAAGTAAAGGCAACTGATCTTAGGGCAGGAGCAGCATTGGTTATTGCGGGTCTTGCAGCTGAGGGATTTACTACGGTAGATGATATTGTATACATTAAGAGAGGATACGAAAGATTCGATGAAAAGTTGTCAGGACTTGGAGCAACTATCGCAAAAGTAGATTCTGAAAGGGAAGAACAGAAGTTTAAATTAAAAGTAGGATGATAAAAAAAATCAATAAAACTGATTAATATTGTCACTACACAAAGGAAAAGGCATATGTTAATATATGTTCATCCTAAAAATATTGCAAAGGCTATGAAGAGGAATAGTAATTAATGAGCTGTACCAAGAGAGATGTCGGAAGGTGCGAGACATCAGATGCAGATTAATGAACTCGCCCCGGAGCTTCCGGCTGAAAACGTCAAGTAGGTCAGGACGGAAATCCACCGTTAAAAGGAAGGGATGTGAATGCATCCTATGAGAGTGTGTATTTATTACATGAAACAGAGTGGTACCGCGCAAGTAAAGCTTACGTCTCTGTGCTTCCTACAGATGGAGCACAGGGATATTTTTTTGCATTAAAAGTTGGAAACTTTTATATAGATATTTTTTAAAACAAGATTAAAGGAGATAATTATCATGATGAACTACAAGAAGTATAAGAGACAGTATTTTATGCCACCTGTAGTAACTACAGACTGGGTAAAGAAGGAGTACATTGAAAAGGCACCTATATGGTGTAGTGTTGACCTTAGAGATGGAAATCAGGCTTTAATTGAGCCTATGAGTCTCGAAGAAAAACTGGAGTTCTTCCAGATGCTTGTGGATATCGGATTTAAGGAAATAGAAGTGGGATTCCCGGCTGCTTCAGAAACAGAGTACAATTTCATGCGTGCCCTGATTGAAAGAAACATGATACCGGATGATGTTACAGTTCAGGTTTTAACTCAGGCAAGAGAGCATATTATTAAGAAAACTTTTGAAGCTGTAAAGGGTGCAAAGCACGCAGTTATTCATTTGTACAATTCCACATCAGTGGCACAGCGTGAACAGGTTTTCAAAAAGAGCAAGGAAGAAATAATGAAAATCGCCGTAGACGGTGCAAAGCTTCTTGATGAATTAGCAAAGGAAGTAGACGGCAACTTCTCATTTGAATATAGCCCTGAAAGTTTCTCACAGAAATGGATTATGCATTAGACGTATGTAATGCAGTATTAGATGTGTGGAAACCAACAAAGGATAACAAGGTTATTATTAATCTTCCGTCTACAGTGGAAAATGCAATGCCGCATGTATTTGCAACCCAGATTGAATATATGCATAAGAATTTAAAATATCGTGATGCAGTAACAATATCAGTTCATCCACATAACGACAGAGGATGCGGTGTGGCAACAGCTGAACTTAGTGTATTAGCAGGAGCAGATAGAATTGAAGGTACATTGTTTGGAAACGGTGAGAGAACAGGTAATGTTGATATAGTTACTCTTGCCATGAATATGTTATCTCATGGTGTTGATCCAAAGCTTGACTTTAGCAATTTAAATGAAATAAGCAAGGTTTACGAGAGACTTACAAGAATGAAGGTAGGTCCACGTCAGCCATACGCAGGAGATTTAGTATTTACTGCTTTTTCAGGTTCACATCAGGATGCCATTGCCAAGGGTATGGCATGCAGGGCAGCAGGCAAAGCTGATGAGTGGACTGTTCCATATATTCCTATTGATCCTGTGGATATTGGAAGAACATATGATTCTGATGTTATTAGAATTAACAGCCAGTCAGGAAAAGGTGGCGTAAGCTACATTTTGAAGCAGAACTTCGGACTGGATTTGCCGGATAAGATGAAGGAAGAAGTGGGATATACAGTTAAGCATGTTTCAGATAAGGAGCATAAGGAATTATCACCTGACTGGGTATATCAGATATTTGAAGATAAATACATAAATGATGTAGGAGCATTCTCTGTTCCGGAAGTACATTTCCAGCAGAAAAACGGCATTATGGCAGAAGTTACCATTGCACAAAATGACGGGGTAAGAATTGTTAAGAGTACAGGTAACGGTAGATTAGATGCTGTAAGTAATGCATTTAAGCAGTATTTTAATATTAGCTACGAACTTTCAGTATACGAGGAACATTCATTATCAAGAGGTTCTTCTTCAAAGGCTGTTTCTTATGTGGGAATAAGCTATAACGGAGCTATGCATTGGGGCGTAGGATTAGACGAGGATATTATTAAATCATCAATCCATGCATTAACAGTAGCCGTAAATCAGGTTATTAAGGAATTAGGTGAAAAAGACTGCCAGGACGAGAGACTGACTGAAATAATTAATTATATTAATACAAATTATTTAACGGTTTCTTTAGATGAATTAGCAGATCAGTTCCATCTTTCAAAACCTTATTTATCAAAGTACATTAAGGATAAGTCAGGAAAGACCTTTGGAGAGTTAGTTAAAAATGTCAGAATGAAAAAGGCAAGAACTCTTTTAAAGGGGGGAAACATGACTGTTGAATCTATTGCAGAAAAGGTAGGATACCAGAATGTTGAACATTTTAACCGCCTTTTTAAGAAAAAGTACGGAATGACACCGGTACAGTTTAGAAACAGCAGAGATTAATGTTTTTGGGATTTATTCCTTGACATATGTATGCTATAATAGTAATATAACCATTGCAAATAAATATTTTCTCTTATTCAGAGTGGTGGAGGTACAAGGACCGAAGAAGCCACGGCAACCCCGACATTTGTCAGGAAGGTGCCAACCTGAGCAGACACAAGTTTGATCAATAAGAGGATTTGATACCTTGAATTCAAGTCCACTGTTTAGTGGACTTTTTCTTTTATAAAAATAAGGTTTAAAGAAAAATAAATTCTCACAAGTAGAAAATAAATATTTGTAAGATACTATAGTTAAAGCATTTAAAACAAAGAAAAGGAGAAGTAAATGGAAAAAAGATTGTTTACATCTGAATCAGTAACTGAAGGTCATCCTGACAAAATGTGTGACCAGATATCTGATGCCATATTAGATGAATTAATGCGTCAGGACCCTATGAGCCGTGTAGCCTGTGAAACAAGTATTACGACAGGTCTTGTGTTGGTTATGGGTGAAATAACTACAAAGGGATATGTTGATATACAAAAAATAGTAAGAAATACTATCAGGGAAATCGGTTATGACAGGGCTAAATATGGATTTGACTGTGACACATGCGGAGTTATAACAGCATTAGATGAACAGTCAGCAGATATTGCATTAGGAGTTGATAAGGCTCTTGAAGCTAAGGAAAACAAAATGTCGGATGAGGACATTGATGCAATTGGTGCCGGTGACCAGGGAATGATGTTTGGATATGCTACTAACGAAACAGAGGAGTTAATGCCATATCCTATTTCATTGGCTCATAAGTTAGCAAGAAAACTGACGGAGGTCAGAAAAAACGGAACACTTCCATACTTAAGACCTGATGGAAAAACACAGGTTACAGTAGAATATGATGAAAATGGAAAGCCATTTAGATTAGATGCGGTAGTTTTATCGACCCAGCATGATCCGGAAGTTACCCAGGAGCAGATACATGAAGATATTAAGAAATATGTATTTGATGAAATTCTTACACAGGATATGGTAGACGAAAATACAAAATTCTTTATAAATCCAACAGGACGTTTTGTTATAGGCGGACCAAATGGCGATAGCGGACTTACAGGACGTAAAATAATTGTTGATACTTATGGTGGATACGCAAGACACGGTGGTGGTGCTTTCTCAGGAAAGGATTGTACAAAGGTTGACCGTTCAGCTGCTTATGCAGCAAGATATGTTGCAAAAAATATTGTGGCAGCAGGATTAGCAGATAAATGTGAAATTCAGTTATCATACGCCATTGGTGTTGCACATCCTACATCAGTAATGGTAGATACATTTGGAACAGGAAAGGTTTCAGATGAAAAATTAGTGGAAATCATTCGTGATAAGTTTGATTTAAGACCTGCAGGTATTATAAAGATGTTAGACCTTCGCAGACCTATTTACAAGCAGACAGCTGCATATGGTCATTTTGGAAGAAATGATTTAGACTTACCTTGGGAAAAGACTGATAAAGCAGAGGAACTGGCAAAGTTAGTTTAATGTGATGTGAGTTTTCGGAAATTACGTAACAAGAAAGTAATCCGTAGACAATGGTGAGTGGCAGTGATACATTCATATTGACATAAAAGCGGTGCTATGGCGTTGAATAAAGCGATAGTGCCGCTTTTCTTATAGAGGACATGGAAAGTGGTATGTATATTATAGCGAAAGAGGGGAAAACATTGATTATTTAAAAAAGAATCGTAATAGAAAATGTTCATTAAATGGAGAGCGTGTTACCTGGATGTTAAGAACACCGGAAACTTATTATAGTTCTGCAGTTTGTGTTTTTACCTGGGATGACAAGATATCGATATAAAATGCATATGAAAAGGCGGGATAAGACCGGCATTATGTATAGATTCATCAACAAAAGTGTCATATGAAGGAAATGGAGGAGGAAGGTTTGTTATTATGCATGAGGGACCGGAAAGCACAGGTGAGGAATAAAATTTAGATTTATTTTTTTATAAAAATGATAACGATTTATTGAGGATATCTTTCTTGTAGAAAAACGAAATATTCTTTGTAAGAAATAACATATCTTTAACAGTTTTCATGGATTATCGATGTTTGCATTTGGGTAAATTATTGTGCAAAATTTTTGTACAAAATAAATAAGAAAGTTTAGGAGAAAATGATGGAAACAAAAAAATTTAATTTTGTTTATGAAAAGATAACAGAGGAAGACAGAAAATTTATTGAATCTTTTCATATTAATAGGGTGTATCATGGTGGAATGGTAGATGTGGTGTATTGGGTTTATGATAAGGAAAAGGGGATGTATTTTGTGGATAATGACGCTCCGTTAGGGTTGGTGCTGGAGGGAGTAGATGGTCCCCAAGTGGCAAATTTTATATATAAAAATATAGTTAATACTATAAAATATGACTATTATGAAGACAAATTTGTACTTTACGTAGAATATAAAGAATTTAGGGTAGATGAAGTGCTAAAGGGTGAGGAAGAGTATGTTATTGAAGCAATGAGAAAAGCATTAGAAATATTTTTGGACAAAGCTTTTGAAAATCGAAAAATTGAGATTGTAAGTTAATAAAAAAAATTTGAGCTTGAAAAATGTAAAACAATATGTGCATTTAAATACTATATAATTTTGATAAATATAAAACAATATATTTACTTTGATATACATATATGGTATCATAATAATGTTTTTATAAAAAATACAGCATAAATAATAGCGAAAGAAGTACTCTTTGCTGTTGAGAGTGAATGAAAGGGGTTAAATATCTTGTAGAGGAAAGGTTATTATTATGTATGAGAGGTCGGAAAGCACAGGAGAGGAATGGAATTCAGATGTATTCTTATAAAAAGGATAACGATTTATTGAGGATATCTTTCTTGTAGAAAAACGAAATATTCTTTGTCAGAAATAACATATCTATTAACAGTTTTCATGGATTATCAGTGTTTGTATTTGGGTAAATTATTGCACAAAATTCTTGTGTAAAATAAATAAGAAAGTTAAGGAGAAAATGATGGAATCCAAAAAATTTAATTTTGTTTATGAAAAGACAACAGAGGAAGACAGAAAATTTATTGAATCGTTTCAGATTCATAGGGTGTATCATGGTGGAATGGTAGATGTGGTGTATTGGGTTTATGATAAGGAAAAGGGGATGTATTTTGTGGATAATGACGCTCCGTTAGGGTTGGTGCTGGAGGGAGTAAATGGCCCCCAAGTGGCAAACTTTATATATAAAAATATAGTGAATACTATAAAATATGACTATTATGTTGATAGATTTGTACTTTCTATAGAATATAAGGGATTTAGGGTGGATGAAAGGTTAAAGGATGAGGAAAAGTATGTTATTGAAGCAATGAGAAATGCATTAGAAGTATATTTTGGAAGCTTTTTTGATGATCGAAAAATGAAGGTTTTAAATTAGTAATTAAAAAAATTAATTTAACAACTTGATTTGAGAATACATATGACATATGGAAAAAATATTAAAATATTAAATGAAAAGAGGGCAAAATGAGTCGGTTAGCAGAAAGAACAGTAGAGTTTATTGAAGGATATGATGGTTTAAAGTATGATAATGAAGGAAATATTACAGAATCTAGCTTGGTGGAATTTACCAGAGTGTTGGAAAAATTTTTGGATGGGGAAAGTTTTAACGGAGCAATAGGAGAGGTACTTCCTTATTGTGGAGGTGCCAAGGTGGGAGAGGCATGGCTTCCACTTTATAAGGTAGCTGAAGCATTGAGTAAAGAAAAAAAGTATCAATATATCAGTAGCACGGAGTTGGGAAATTTGATTAATGATAAATTATTAATTGAAGCATTAGCAAAAAAGATTGGTGCAGAAAATTCAGAACTTATTCTTTATGGTGGTAAGGAAGGCTTGTTAGAAATTAAAGAGGGCAGTGGTGTTTTAAATCTAAGTGATTATACATCAAAAAGACTGATGCTTGAAGTGGCAGCAGGGGATGTAAAACCTTTAATGTGGGAATTAAATCCTAATAAGGTTTTTTTAAGAACAGAATTTGATGCTTTATTGAATAATCCGAAAGTAAAATCTATATGGGGAGAGAGTACAGAAACAATAAAGGAAATCGTTCATAATTCAAAACGTTATGGATTTAAGGATGAAATGGAAGCAAAAATGTTTTATCAAGAATGGTTTGCACATAAAACAGGTCAATTTATGAAAGACATTGATATCACAATTGGATATGATAATAATGGAAATATTGTAGTGTATAAGGTGGATAGTTCTAAAGTAGGTGGTGGAACTACATATGTAACAGAAAAGGATAATATGGATTTCTCCCGAAATACAAAAAACATGGATATCAGTGATGCAATAACAGACATTGATATAAAACGGGAACTTGGCGAACTGGAGAAAATATACAATGAACGATATAAGGGAAAAGTATTTACTGAATCTCAAAAGAGCATTCTGAAAGATGCATTACAAAAATATAAAGAGTTAGGTAGTCCGAGAGCTTGCAAACAATATGCAACTAAAATAGCAGAGATAGAGAAGACATTATCCGGAATTTCTAAAGTGAGTAAAGCGGTAAAATATGCGGGCACAGTATTTTTTGTTGCATGGGGAGCATCTACGATAATCAGTGCAGCAGAAAAATATCAGAATGGTCAAAAGGAGGAAGCGTGTAAAGAAATAACAGGCTTTTTTGCAGAAATAGCAGGTGGTTCTGTAATTACAGGATTGATGGAACCGGCAAACCTATATTTGGCAATGGTAGCAGGAACAGCAATCTGTCCGGCTGCAGGTGTTGTCGCATTTGTTACATTAGAATTATTTGAATTTTGGGTGGGATCTAAACTTGGAGAATGTGTGAATGACATGGCGTACAGTATTTTTGATTGGTTCAAGGAGGCACTTGCTCAGCGTGTTGATCCATTAATTGTTGATTTGGATGGTGATGGTATAGAAACAATATCATTAAAGAACAACGTCCATTTTGATTTTGATGGAGATAAAAGTGCAGAGGCTATGGGCTGGGTAGGCAGTGATGATGGTCTTCTTGTATTTGATGAAAATGGTAATGGCAAAATTGATGGAGGAAATGAGTTATTTGGTAATGCGTCAAGCATATCAGAAGATGAAATTGCAGCAAATGGATTCTTAGCTCTTGCAAATTATGATAACAATGCAGATGGAGTGATGGATGAAAAAGATGCTATGTATTCAAAGATACAGGTATGGAGGGATGTAAATAGCAATGGTAAAACAGAAGACGGAGAGTTATTATCATTAAAACAGGCAGGAATCAAATCTATAAATTTAAATTATTCAGAACAATACGCTGTGGATGATATGGGAAATGAACATAATCAGGTTAGTACATATACAGATTTTAACGGAAAAGAGTTTGATATACATGATGTATGGTTTGAAATGGATAGTGTTGACACAGTAATACACAATGATGATTATGTAATATTAGAAGAGACAAAAGATGTTTTTGCATTACCTGAATTAAAAGGAACAGGTAAAGTAAATACATTGCATCAGGCAATGCTTAGGGACAAAACGGGAAAGTTACAAAATCTCGTGAAACGATTTGCAAATGAAACAGATGAAATAACAAGAAGACAGATTGTATCTGAATTGGTTATGAGATGGTCAGGAGTTTATGATGTTGACCCATATAGTAGGGGAAGCAAAATGAAAGATGCAAGAAGACTCGAAGCAATTGAGGAATTTTTAGGTCAGGAATTTACACATCAGGTAGGTGGTAGAAATCCGGTTGAAGCAGCAGCTGAAAAATTGGAAAAAGCATATAGTCAATTAGTTGATATATATTATTATCAGTTAAAGTTGCAGTGTGATTATAAAGATTTATTTGTTGGTGTGACGTTTGATTATGATGAAGAAAACGAGGAACTTGTATTTGATTATGCGGGTATTGGAGATATTGTAGAAGAAATTAATGAGAAGAATCCGGAGTTGGCAAAGAAAAAGCTTTCTGATTTTATGGATACATTATATGGTTCAGGAATGATTTCCAAAGAAAATATGGACAGCTTTATTAAAAAAGTGTCAGGAATAGGGAAAGATTACGAAACCATTGTAAAATGTGCATCAAATGATTTAATAAAAGGAACTGATAGGGACGATATCCTTTACGGCTACGGTGGTGATGATCTGGTCTATGGGTATGATGGAGATGATATATTATATGGAGGTTCAGGAGAAGATACATTATCTGGTGGATTTGGGGATGACAAGTTATATGGAGACGAAAATGATGATGTGCTTTATGGTAATCATGGGAATGATATATTAGATGGTGGATCTGGCAACGACACATTGTATGGTGGGGAAGGTGATGATACATATGTATATAATTTATATTCGGGAGATAAAACAATTATTGAAGATGATTGGGAAGCTCAGGAAACAATTCTTTTTGGGGAGAAAATTGGTTTTTCGAATCTTAATTGTTCCATCAACGGGACAGATCTGGAAATTAGTGTAGAAGAATGTGAGGATAAAGTTATAGTTAAAAATTTTGTTTCAGGCTCATCTTATAGAAAAATAAATTTCCAATTTTCAGATGGCTCAAAAATAAACCCAATGGATACAGATTTAGTTAAGGATAGGACAAAAGGAACGGAATATGATGATAAAATTACTGTTTCTGCAAATGGAGAGGAAATAAACGCAGGTTCAGGCGATGACATAATAAATGGATCAAAAGAGGCAGACGTCATTCATGGCGGAGAGGGAAGAGATAGTATTTATGGAGCACAGGGAAACGATAAACTCTTTGGTGAGAATGGCAAGGATTATATAAGAGGGGATGCCGGAGACGACGTGATTTATGGCGGAGAAGGTAGTGATACACTTATTGGAAATGAAGGCAATGATATAATCTATGGTGGGGATTCTAATGACGATATTAGAGGAAATGAGGATGACGATATACTTTATGGTGAAGGTGGTAGAGATACATTAAGTGGTAATGCCGGAAATGATACTATATATGGAGGGGAAGGAATTGATACATTATATGGAGATGATGGAGATGACTTTCTTTATGGAGGTTCAGGAGATGATACATTAAATGGTGGAAAAGGCAATGACATATTAGACGGAGGAACCGGTAATGATATATTAAATGGAGAAGCCGGAAATGATATATATATCATTACAAGAGGAAATGGCAATAAGGTCATCAATGATACAGCAGGAAATAGTGTCTTAAAATTTTCTGAAGGAATAACAGTCGGAGACCTGATGTTTAGCGATACCAACAGAAATTTTATAATAACAATCAAAGAGACAGGTGAAACCATAACAATAAATGACATTGTCGGCTCTAAAGAAGGGTGTATGTTAGAGCAATTTATGTTGCAGTTTGCTGACGGAACAGAGATTAAGCTGGATTCTGAAAATGGTCCTATTAGAAGATTAGAGGGTAGTGATAAGGGTCAAAGTATTTATGCAAGTGAAATGGATACAAAACTCTATGGTAATGCCGGAGATGACTATTTATATGGAAATAAAGGCGAAGACATCCTTTATGGAGGTGAAGGGAGTGATGAACTGAGAGGAAATGCCGGTTCAGACATCCTTTATGGAAACGATGGAAATGATTACCTGTCCGGAGGAACTGAGAATGATACTCTTTATGGCGGTGCACAAAATGATAAATTGAATGGGGATGATGGAGAAGACATTCTTTATGGAGGTTCAGGAGATGATACATTAAATGGTGGAAAAGGAAATGATATATTAGACGGAGGAACCGGTAATGATATATTAAATGGAGAAGCCGGAAATGATGTATATATCATTACAAAAGGAAATGGCGATAAGGTCATCAATGATGCAGCAGGAAATAGTGTCTTGAAATTTTCTGAAGGAATAACAGTCGGAGACTTGATGTTTAGCGATACCAACAGAAATTTTATAATAACAATCAAAGAAACAGGTGAAACCATAACAATAAATGACATTATCAGCTCTAAAGAAGGGTGTATGTTAGAGCAATTTACATTACAGTTTGCTGACGGAACAAGTCTTAATCTAAACGAAAAAGATGCTCCTGTAAGAGTTTTAAGAGGATCTGATGAGGATGATTACTTGTATGCAGCTGAAGTTGAAAGCACTTTATATGGTGGAATGGGCGATGACGTTCTGAAAGGTAATAATCACAATGATGTTCTATATGGTGACAGTGGAAATGACACGCTAAATGGAAAGAATGGAAATGATAATATATACGGTGGACTTGGAGATGATCAACTATACGGAGATGATGGAGACGACATACTTTATAGTGGTTTGGGAACAGATACATTGCATGGAGGTAACGGTAATGACGTTCTATATGATCAGGGCGGTAATAATTCATTGAAAGGAGAAGCTGGAGATGATACTTATGTAATTGGAAAAGCGTCAAATAAAGTATATGTGTCAGACAGTGTTGGGGAAAATATAATACAGTTTGTAGATGGAATAACACTGGAAGATTTAACCTTTACAAAAGATAAAAACCATTTGTATATAAGTGCAAAAAGCACGGATATAGATATGAGAATTAATGACTGTATTGGTTCGGAAAAAAATGCTAATTACGTATTAAAATTTGACAATGATGTTAATATCCGTTTGGAAGATATATTAATGGGAACATTAGAGAGTTACGTTTTAACTATTAATGGAGATGGGGTCACAACAACTATTAATGGAGATGAAGTGATTATGGATGGTACAACCAAAGATGATATTATCACTATTGAAAACAAAAACACAGTTGTAAAGGGGAACCTTGGAAATGACACAGTAGTTGGCAGTGTTAATGAAGATGTTATTTTTGGAGGAGAAGGTAATGATAAACTTAATTCGGGTAAAGGCGATGACCGTATCTTTGGTGGAAACGGAAATGACATTATTTCAGGTGGATATGGAAATGATACAATTTATGGTGAAGCAGATAATGACGTTATATACGGTGGGGAAGATAATGATGTTATGTATGGTGGAGCAGGTAATGATAAGTTGTATGGTGAAGCAGGCGATGATATTTTATATAGTGGAAGTGGGAATGACACTATTTCAGGCGGATATGGAAATGATATATTGACAGCTGATAGTGGTAAAAATAATTTGTCTGGAGATAAGGGGGATGATACATATATTATTTTAGACGAGAATAGTGTTAATAAAATAACGGATTATTCAGGTGAAAATATAATAAAATTGCCTAAGAGTGTAAGAAAGGAGGATTTACAATATGAAACCACAAATTCCGATTTGATAATTAATGTAAAGGGAAAAAATACTATAACTATTGAACGATTTGTAAATTCTCAAGACTATAGAAACTATACATTGTTTTTTGACAATGGTGAAAAAATTTCATTAAATGATGAGAATGGCATTCTTAGAAATTTGGTGGGAACAAATGATTCAGATGTGATGCATTCAATCTTTAACAATTCAATAGTAAATGCAGGAGACGGAGACGATAGGGTGTATGGAACAAATGGTAGCGATATACTTTATGGAGGATTGGGAAATGACACGTTAGATGGAAATTCAGGAGATGATATACTATACGGAGGACTGGGAAATGACATATTATTCGGGGGGGCGGATGATGATACATTATACGGAAATGTTGGAAAGGATACGCTTTATGGAGGTGCAGGGGATGACAAACTCTATGGTGGTTCAGGAGATGATATATTATTTGGAGAAGAAGGAAATGACATTCTAAATGGAGCCTCAGGAACAAACAGACTTAATGGTGCATCCGGAGATGATATATATGAAATAATGGGCAGTCAAATTACAACAATTTCAGATAATAAAGGCAGTAACTTTATAAAATATTTGGATAAAATATCAATAAATGATCTGATATTTGAACGTGTATTAAATGATTTGGTTATTAAGTGTAACAAAAATAATTCTAAGGTGATTATTTCTAACTATTGCTACGATGAGACATATAGGATGTATACATTAATGCTTAATGATGGGACAAAGATTAATTTAAACGGGGAAGAAGGTTATCTTAAGGCTCTTTTCGGAACCGAAGAAAAAGATACTATGACAGCTATTTTTGATGGAAGTACGATACATGGTAATGGAGGCGATGATAGGGTAAATGGTTCGGCGTTTATGGATGTATTATATGGAGATTCAGGAGAAGATTGTATTAGTGGAAATGGTGGTGATGATGAAATATACGGAGGAAATGATAATGATAAATTATATGGAGATGCAGGTAATGATATAGTTCATGGTGATGATGGAAATGATATCATACACGGTGGTGATGGAGATGATTACCTATTTGGAGATAGTGGAGATGATTGTATAAATGGGGGAAATGGAAATGATGTTCTTGACGCCGGAGCTGGAACAGATACATTGAATGGAAATGATGGAGATGATGTATACATAGTAGGAAGAAATTATGATACGGTGTACATTTCGGATATTAATGGTATTAATACGCTTGAATTTATTGATGATATTTCTATGGATGAATTACAATGTGAGTCAGCGTCTGCAGATTTTATAATTAATATTAAGGATAGCAATACAAGAGTAGTTTTAAGTAATTTTGTTTATCAGGAAAGACATAGAAAATTCAAATTGAAATTTTCAAATGATGAGGTAATTGATATTTTGGATCAAAATGGAATAGCCAGAAACCTTGAAGGAACAAATGAAGCAGAAACGCTATATGTTGCTGTTCCGGGAGGAAGTATTGATGCAAAATCGGGTGATGACGTTATTTATGGAAGTAGCCTTGCAGATACGTTATATGCAGGTAATGGTTATGACAAGATAGATGCTGGAGCTGGAGATGATACATTATCAGGTGGAGCCGGAGATGATCTGTTATATGGAAGAGATGGTAATGACACAATCAAAGGTGATGAAGGAAATGATTGTATTTATGGAGGAAATGGAGATGATTACATAAATGGAGGAAATGGAGATGACTTAATATATGGTGGAAATGACAATGACACTATTTATGGTGGAACCGGAAATGATGAAATATACGGTGAGAATGGTGATGATATAATTTATCCAAATGCCGGAAGTAATTATGTAGAAGGTGGAAACGGAAATGACATTTATGTAATAGACAAATCAGATGGAATAACAGTTATTGCTGATGAAAAGGGGTATAATACGTTAAAATTTGAAAGTAATATAAATTTAAATGACGTCACTTTTGAAAGCTTATTGGATAACCTTATTATAAAAAATGCTAATACAAATAAAATTATTATCTGTAAGAATTATAACAAGAATTCATATGCCAGACAGTTTTCTGCAGAATTTGCAGACGGAACTGTTTTGAACGCAGATGAATTCCGAAATATTATTAAGGATAGAGATAAGATAGCACCGTTCTCATCATTAGTTGAACCATATGGCGAGAAAAATAATCGATATAAAATGGAGGGTGCGATGATTGACGAATCCAAAATATCGGATGCGGGAGATGTTATTTATAATTCTCTCAATAGTAATATGGCGCAGTTATTAGTTGATAATTGGTCTACATTGTCTGATGAAGCTGGAATAGCACAATTGAAGAATGGTGCAAATAACGATGATATAAAAATTTTCACAGATAATTTTTGGATAAAAAAAGCTTAAGTTTTATAAGACCCACAACATTATTGTTGTGGGTTAGTTTTGGAGGAAAAAATGAATAACAGTGGATTAACTTGCTTTATAACAATAGTTCAGTATTGGGGAATAAAGATGAATAATGAGACAATTCAGCATTTGACTAATACAGCAAATAAGAACTTTGATGAGGAAAAAATTCTTGGTATGGGAAAATATTTAAATCTTAAATGCAAACTAATTAAGAGTAAAAAGTTAAATAATATAGATAAATTAAATATTCCTATTATTGCTAAGATGAAGGATAATAATTTTGTTATCATAACGAAGAACAAGAATCATATTATGATTTCAAATACTGAAACTAAGGAAACAAAATTAATTGAGCTAAAAGAGTTTTATGAAAATTGGGGCGGTATAGCAATAATAATTTCGAAAAAGGGAAAAGAAAATAGAAAAATTAAATTTGGTTTCAAGTGGTTCTTGCCTACAATATATAAATTTAAAGGGCAACTTATAAGTGTACTTGTAGCGGCATTAATTATACAATTATTAGGATTGTTATCACCAATGATGACGCAAATTGTGGTTGACAAGGTTCTTGTTCATTTTAGTAAGTCGACTTTATATGTTTTAACCGTGGGATTAGCAATAAGTTATATATTTGAACTTGTACTAAATTTAACGAAAAATTATGTGTTTACTCATACAACAAATAGAATAGATGTTGTACTAAGTGACAGATTATTTAAGCATTTGTTTGCTCTCCCTTTAAAATATTTTGAGAGTCGGAGAGTAGGTGATACAATTGCCAGGGTGAGAGAATTGGAAAATATAAGAAGTTTTTTAACAGGTACGCCATTGTCATCACTAATAGATTTATTTTTCGTAATTATTTACATTGTTGTATTGTTCATTTATAGTACAAAATTATCATTGGTTGTTTTATTTTCTTTACCTATTTTTGCAATACTTTCTTTAGTCATTACACCAATGTTTAAGAAAAGTCTGGATGAAAAATACAATAGTGGGGCTGATGCACAGGCATTTTTAGTAGAGAGTGTATCCGCTGTTCAAACTGTAAAATCTTTTGCCTTAGAACCAAAACTGGAAGAAAAATGGGGTAATTTGCAGGCTGAATATGTAAAAGCAAGTTATAAGACTTCTATGATTGCCAATGTTGCCAATAATTTAAGCAGATTTATACAAAAAAATTTTGATTTATTAATACTATTTTTAGGAGCACTGGAAGTAATGGATGGTAATTTCACAGTTGGACAGTTAGTTGCTTTTAGGATGCTGGCAAGTAGAGTAAGTGAGCCGATACTACGTTTTGTGCAGTTATGGCAGGAGTATCAACAGGCGTCTCTTTCAGTAAAGCGAATTGGAGATATATTTAATGCTAAACGGGAAAATTTTGTTAAAAATACAGTTTCCATGCCCAATATTGAAGGGAAAATTGTATTTGACCATGTAGGATTTAGATATAGAATTGATACACCGTTAGTTATTGATGATATGTCATTTCGAATTAATGAAGGTGAGGTTATAGGAATTGTAGGCAAGAGCGGTTCTGGAAAAAGTACCGTATCTAAATTGCTTCAGAGAATGTATATTCCTGAAAAAGGGAAAGTACTTATTGATGGGTATGATATTTCAATGGTAGACACAGCGTGGTTACGAGGACAGATTGGAATTGTTTTACAGGAAAATTTTGTGTTTACAGGCTCTATTGCATACAATATATCAATTCATTGTCCTGAAGCTTCAATGGAACAAATAATAAAGGCAAGTAAAATTGCCGGTGCTCATGAATTTATATCGGAGATGCAAAATGGATATGATACTATAATTGGAGAGAAAGGCGTTGGATTGTCTGGAGGTCAAAAGCAACGAATAGCTATTGCTAGAGCTATAGTAAATAATCCTAGAATACTGATATTTGATGAAGCTACATCTGCACTTGATTATGAATCGGAAAGTATTATTCAGAATAATATAGAAGACATATGTAGAGGTCGTACAGTAATCATCATTGCTCATAGAATATCTACCTTGAAAAACACAGATAGAATTATGACTATTGATAGAGGGAGGGTGGTTGAGTTTGATACGCATGAAAATTTAATGGAGGAAAAAGGTATATATTGTAAATTATATAATATGCAACTGCGAGGTGATATTAATGGATAATGACAGACTTGAGTATTTAGTAAAACAGTCAAAAAAGAATAGGAAAAAGTTAGAGTATGATTTTATGCCAGGATTGATTGAAATTATAGAAAAACCGACAAATAAGGGTGCAATGGTCGTTATATGGACAAGTTTTTTGATGATTATATCGGTATTGATTTGGTCATATTTTAGTAAAGTAGACGTTGTGAATGAATGCAGAGGTGTTGTAGCTTCTTCAAAAGGATTAACATCTGTTGTTAGCTATTATACTGGGAGAATTGATAAAGTATATGTAAAAGATGATGATACAATAAAAAGGGGAGATAAAATACTTGATTTAGTTGACGAAAGTGGAAAAGTAATAGAAATCAATTCAGAAAAAGAAGGAATAGTTACGAATATGTCGGATCTATCCGTTGGTTCTGCAGTACAAATGAATCAGGAATTATTAAAAGTAATACCTAATAACAGCGATTATAAGGTTAAGATTAATATTTCTAACAAGGATATTGCAGATATTGAATTGGGGGACAAAGTAAATATTAAGCTTGATGCATACTCTTATGGTGATTATGGAATGGTAGAAGGGGAAGTAATCCAAATTAATAGAGTTGCAGAACTGAATGCACAGGAAGATTATTGCTTTGCCTCGGAAATAAAGATTAATAAATATGATAATAAAAAAATAAATCTTATGAATGGAATGACATGTACTGTAGATGTAAACATTGGTCAAAGGAGAATAATAGAGTACATATTAGAACCTGTAGTTGAAGCTTTGGAAAAAAGTGTAAAGGAAAAATAAAAGGCAGTTTGGGTAAATATATTTGTTATATCCATTTTGTTGATTTAACCCGGCATAATGAATGATATGCCGGGTTAAAAGCGATATGGGTTACATAAGGAAATTCATTTTAATTAATATTACACATTATTTTCCGATCATTCTAAGTAGCGAAGGAATTTCTGCCTCAAAATTCACTCCGTAATCCACGGAATCCTTGTCGTTATAGTTATTTTGTATACACTTGTAAGTGAAATCCGCAGCAATTTTTAAAGCTCCAAATATAGAGTAGCCGTTCATTAATGCACCGGTGAAGGTGCTGGCAAAAACATCTCCTGTTCCGTGGGATTTAATTGGAACTTCCTTTGTAGAGTAGCAAAAGAAGCTGTCTTCATTAGAATTATAACCCACAAAACCTAACTGTCCGGGATTAGTTTTAACTCCCGTAATAACAACATTTTTTGAACCCAGCTTGGATAATTGTAGAAGCATTGACTTAATGGTATCCACATCGGCGTCTTCTCCCGGATATTTGGCTCCAAGCATAAGGCTTGCTTCAGTAATGTTTGGGAGAATAATATCAGCCTTGCTGCAAAGGGCTGTCATTTTAAGAGCAAAATCAGGAGTAAAGCCTGAATACATTTCACCATTGTCAGCCATGGCAGGGTCAACAATTATATAGTTGTCTTTAGATTTAAAGGCATCAAAATATTCCGATACAATATCCACCTGTTCCTTTGAACCAAGATAACCTGTGTAAATGGCATCAAATTTAAAACCTTCTTTTAACCAGTGATTTTTAATTGGAATTAAATCATCAGTTAAATCCCTAAAGGTAAAATTATCAAAATTAGTATGGGTAGATAACACCGCAATAGGTACAATGGCGGTTTCAATACCCATGGCAGATATTATAGGCAGTGCTACAGTAAGAGAACATTTTCCAAGGCAGGAAATGTCCTGAATACTCATTACTCGTTTCATAAAAAATCTCCTTGTATTTTTAATTGCCCCCTCCCTGCGGTCAGCGGCAATTAAGAATCCGTATATTTACAATTACATGTTTTTCAAGTATAATCCAGTAATGGTCTTGTTGTTAATATCATATTATGATTTTTTTTTAATACCAGAATGTTAAAAATGTAATTATTAATATGATGAAAAAATAGAATAACTCAAATTTCATTATAAAACAGGGGGAAACAATGCTTACTTATGATTTTGAAAACAGAGGGAAAATGTCTCTGTACGAATATTTGTATAAATGCATAAAGGATGATATTTTGTCAGGAAAAATTAAGGCAGGGGAGAAACTTCCCTCTAAAAGAGAAATGGCAAAAAATCACAACATAAGTGTTATAACTGTGGAAAATGCCTATGCCCAGCTTATTGTGGAGGGATATATTTTCACAAAAGAAAAACGTGGATATTATGCCAGCAGAATAAGTGGTGATTATCTGGGTGAAAATATTAAGAAGAAAAATATGGCAAGAAGCGTAGAACATAAAAAACAGTGGCTGGTTAATTTTAACTCTAATCATATAATGTACGATAACTTTCCCTTTGCAACATGGTCAAGAATAATGAGGCAGACCCTTTTAGACCAGGAAAATTCCTTCCTTACAAGTCCTGTTCCTAATGGGGTGGCAGAACTTAGAAATGCCATTGCAGACCATTTGGCACATTTTAGGGGAATGGAAATTAACCCTGACAATGTTATTGTAGGTGCGGGAACGGAATACCTTTACAGCATTATTGTTCAGCTTTTAGGTCGCAACACGGTTATTGCCTTAGAGGATCCGGGATATAAAAAAATCGGAAAGGTTTATGAAAGTAACGGAGTTAAATGTCTCCATTTAAAAATTGATAATATGGGAATAAATCCTGAGAATTTAACAGGAAGCGGTGCAGGAGCAGTCCATATTTCGCCTTCACATCACTTTCCAACAGGAAGGGTTATGCCGGTACAAAGAAGACAAATGCTTTTAAAATGGGCAAAGGAAAATAATGGCTTGATTATTGAAGATGATTATGACAGTGAATTCAGATTTTCGGGAAAGCCAATACCAACCATGGTGGGAATGGATAGTACAAGAGTTATATATATGAATACTTTTTCAAAAACTCTGGCTCCTTCCATTAGAATTGCCTATATGGTACTGCCGGATGAATTAATGGATTTGTATCATAAAAAATTGGGATTTTATTCCGGAACGGTGTCGGGATTTGAGCAGTACACACTGGCAAATTTTATTTCCAAGGGTTACTACGAGAGGCACATTAACAGAATGAGAAATTATTATAGGGAATACAGAAACAAAATAATTGGTGCCATAAAGCAGTCGGATATTTATGAAAAGGTTACCATAGAAGAAGAAAATGCAGGACTTCATTTTATTTTGGGAATCAAAAAGGACATAGATGACGAAAGCTTTAAGGCAGTTTTACGGGAAAATAATATAAATATATCCGGTGTTTCAGATTATTGCTATAATAAATTAGAGGAGTTTAATCATAAATTCATAATAAACTACTCTGCCGTGTCAGAGGACAAGTTAAAGAAAGCCCTCGATATAATGAACAAGGCATTGTAAACAGACTTAATTAATACTTTTAAAACTTACATCACATAAAAGAAGGACAGAAATTAATGAATGATTATAAAGTAAGAAAAGATTTTAATATAGAGATTCCAAAAAGTGTAAAAATGATAATAACTATTTTGGAAAAAAACGGTTATGAGGCATTTGCAGTTGGCGGTTGTATAAGGGATACCATTTTAGGCAGACAGCCTCAGGACTGGGACATTACAACATCAGCTCTGCCTCAGCAGGTAAAAGCGTTATTTAACAAAACCCTTGATACGGGAATACAGCATGGAACAGTTACGGTAATGATGAGCAGAGTGGGGTATGAGGTAACCACATACCGTATTGATGGCGAATACAATGACAGCAGACATCCTGACACTGTGGAATTTACCTCTAATCTGATAGAGGATTTAAAAAGAAGAGATTTCACAATTAATGCCATGGCATATAATCCCACAGTAGGGCTGGTGGATGCCTTTGACGGAATAGGAGACATAGAAAAAAAGATTATAAAGTGCGTAGGGGTGGCAGAAGAGAGATTTGGTGAAGATGCCCTTAGAATTTTACGTGCCGTAAGATTTTCAGCTCAGCTGGGATTTGATATAGAAGATAAGACTTTAGCAGCAGCTAAGGATTTGTCAGATACTTTAAAAAATATCAGTGCAGAAAGAATCCGGGTAGAATTAGAAAAACTAATTACTTCTAATCACCCTGATAAGCTGATTACAGCCTATAAAGCAGGAATTACCAAAGTGGTTTTGCCGGAATTTGACAGAATGATGGAATGCCCTCAAAACACACCATATCATATGTACAACGTAGGGGAACATACCATTAAGGTAATGGAAAATGTCCCTGACACAAAGGTTATGAGATGGGCGGCACTTTTACATGATGTGGGAAAAACTGATTCCATGACAATGGACAAAAAGGATAATAACCTGGTTCATTTTTATGGTCATGCCAAGGTGGGAAGCCTTATGGTACCTGAAATTATGAAAAGGCTGAAAATGGATAATAAAACCATAAAGCTTGTTACCCGTTTAGTTGAATGTCACGATGACAGAACTGCTTCCGGGGAAATGAGTCCTGCTTCCGTAAGATGGAGCGTTCATAAAATCGGGAAGGATATTTATGAACAGTATCTCCAACTGGCATATGCAGATTTTCAGGGAAAAAGCGATTACGGAAGAAAAAAGGGATTTGATAAATATCTTTATACCTGTCAGCAGTTTAAATACATTATGGACAATAACATATGTACATGTAAGGCAGAGATGGCTGTGTCAGGAAAAGACCTGATTGAAATAGGCTGTCCTAAGGGAGAAATAATAGGAACAGTGTTAGATGAACTTTTGGCAAAGGTGTTAGACAATCCTCAGTTAAATGAAAGAGAAACACTCCTTAATATTGCGTCAAAAATGTTCTAATAAGTAAGAAAACCTCATATCTTTAAATGACCGGTTCTCCACCATAGGGAGGGACGTTACCCATTTAAAGAGGAGGTTTTTTATGAATGAAAAAGCATTGACGGTATTTGACCAATACAACCTTAAAATAAATAGTACCTACAGAATAAAGGGAAATTACGGGTGTAATGTGGAAAAGGAAAAATATATTCTTCAGGAATACAATAACAGCAATGAAAAAATGGCGGCAATGAAAATTTTGTACAACTATATGGAAGACAAGGGTTTTATATGTGATTGTGTAATAGAAAATAATGAGGGAAATTATGTTACCATTAGCGAGGACGGCTATACATATATATTAAAAAAATGGTTTAATGCAGAGGAATGTAATGTAAATAATGAAGGTAGCATATTAGCAGGAACAAAAAAACTGGCAGCCTTTCATAACATATTAAGGGATAACAGGGAACTATTAAAGGATGTCAGGGCATTTCATCCGGGAAAAAACATGGAAAAGGTTTTTGAAAGGCACAACAGGGAAATTACTACCATAAAAAATTACATAAAGAAGAGGAAAAACAAGAATTTCTTTGAAATGTCCCTACAGGATATAATGGATGAGTACAAAAAACAGGCTGTTGTTGCTACGGAAAACTTATTAAAATCCACCTATGCCTCAAGGTTTGAAGAGGCAGTTTTAATGAAGACAATAAATCACGGGTGCTACAACCACCATAATATTTTATTTGATGGGGAAGGAATAATTATGGTGAACATGTCAAAAATTAATTACGCACCTCAGCTTCAGGATTTATACGACTGGCTTAGAAAGGTAATGGAAAAGAACAACTGGAACATCCCTCTTGGAAACAAAATTATGGAAGAATATAACCAAATTAATCCATTAAATAGTGAAGAATATACCATCCTTAAAATCATGCTAAGTTATCCGGAAAAGTTTTGGAAAATAATTAATTACTATTACAACTCTAACAAGGCGTGGTATTCGGAGAAAAACGAGGAAAAACTAACACAATTTCTAAAACAGGAAAACCTAAGACACAAATTTATAGAAAATATGTAAAAAAATATATTTGGTCTTTTATTTGGGGTTAGTTTGTATTAAAATACTTATAGCATAAATTTAATGGAGGTTTACTATGAGTTACAGAGAGTTATATAATAACTGGCTGGAAAGTCCATACTTTGACGAGGGAACAAAAGCTGAATTAAAGGCAATTGAAGGTGATGAAAAGGAAATCGAAGACAGATTTTACACTGAACTTGAATTTGGTACAGCAGGACTTAGAGGAGTTATAGGCGCTGGAACTAACAGAATGAATATTTACACTGTAAGAAAGGCTACACAGGGGCTTGCAAATTATATTATAAAGATGAATGGTCAGGACAAAGGTGTTGCAATTGCTTTTGATTCAAGACATATGTCACCGGAATTTGCAGATGAAGCTGCACTTTGCCTTAATGCAAACGGAATAAAGGCTTATGTATTTGATTCATTAAGACCTACACCGGAGCTTTCATTTGCAGTTAGGGAATTAGGATGTATAGCAGGTATTAATGTTACTGCCAGCCATAACCCGGCAGAATACAACGGATATAAAGTTTACTGGGAGGATGGAGCACAGATTACACCACCTCACGACACAGGTATTATGGATGCTGTTTCAGCCATTAGTGATTATAGCCTTGTAAAGACAATGGATAAGGATGAAGCAGTTAAGGAAGGTCTCTATGTTCAGATTGGAAAAGAAGTAGATGACAAGTACATAGCAGCTCTTAAGTCACAGGTTAAACATCAGGATGCCATTGATGCAATGCAGAAGGACATTAAGATTGTTTACACTCCACTTCACGGAACAGGAAATATTCCGGTAAGAAGAGTTCTTAAGGAATTAGGATTTGAAAATGTATATGTTGTTAAGGAGCAGGAACTTCCTGACGGAGATTTTCCTACAGTAAGTTATCCAAATCCTGAATCAAAAGAAGCCTTTGAGTTAGCAGTTAAAATGGGAAATGAAATTAATGCAGATATTTTGTTGGCCACAGACCCTGATGCTGACAGACTTGGTGTATATGTAAGAGATGATAAGACAGGAGAATATCATGTACTTACAGGTAACATGTCAGGATGCTTATTGGCAGAATATGAAATCAGTCAGATGAAAGAAGCAGGACAGCTTCCTGATGATGCAGCATTAATTAAAACTATAGTTACAACAAATCTTGCAAATGATATTGCAAAATATTACAACGTAAGACTTATTGAGGTTCTTACAGGATTTAAATATATTGGAGAGCAGATTCTTAACTTTGAAACCACTAAGAAAGGTCATTATGCTTTCGGTTTTGAGGAAAGCTACGGATGTCTTATTGGAACACATGCAAGAGATAAGGATGCAGTAGTAGCTACTATGGCACTTTGCGAGGCTGTAGCTTACTACAAGACAAAGGGAATGTCTCTTTGGGATAAGATGATTGAAATGTACGAGAGATACGGATACTGGAGTGACGGTGTTCAGTCTATTACATTAAAGGGCAAGGAAGGAATTGAAAAGATTCAGAATACAATTGAGAAGCTTCGTGAGAATGTTCCTACAGAAATTGCCGGCTATAAAGTTCTTTCAGCAAGAGACTACAAACTTGACACAGTTAAAAACATGGAAACAGGAGAAGTTACAGGTACAGGACTTCCAAAGTCAAATGTTCTTTACTATGATTTAAGTGACAGTGCATGGGTTTGTGTAAGACCATCAGGTACTGAACCAAAACTTAAATTCTACTATGGAGTTAAGGGTAAGGATTTTGCAGATGCAGAAGCTAAGGATAGGGAACTTGGCGAATACATGATTAATTTAGTAAATTCAATGCTTTAATATTTAAAAACAGGGCATAAATAAAATACACCATAATATATTTTAATAAAGATATATTGTGGTGTATTTATTATGCTGAAAAATAAAACAGGACTGATTTTAATTCTTATTATATGCATAGTAGTAACGTCTTCATGCGGTATTCAGAAAATAAACAGAAAAAAAATAAAGGATATAGATTTTACTGTAGTGACGGAAGCAGAGGTGCCACAGGAGGTAAAACAAATAATAGAGGAACGTAAGGAAAAGGAGTTTAAGGTAACATATTCAGATGATAAGTACACTTACATTATAATTGGTTATGGAAAACAAAAGTATGAAGGGTACAGCATTACCGTAAAGAAACTATTTGAAAGCTCAAATGCAATTTTTGTTAGAACGGAGTTTTTAGGGCCAAAGAAATACACCAATAACGAAACAAAAACATACCCGGTTATTGTAATTAAAATAAAATACAGTGACAAAAACGTGATATTTACCGACAATTAAAAAGTAGAATAAATATATCAGGTTGTTCATATGTTATAGAAGGTATACAGAATATAGTAAAGTCAGGGGGCAGTTATGGAATTAATAAAAAGCAATATTCATATGAGTAAAATATTAAAAAACGAGGCGAAAACTTTTTATGTAAACCACGAAGAGAGGGTTACAGAGGCATATCCGGAAGTAGGAACCATTATTAATCAAAGTGAGACAGCCACAGTTGATAATGTTTCCGTGAGAAATAATCAGATTGTTATTAATGGAACAATAAATTATCAGATGCTTTACTATGGAGCTGATGATGGCAGGGTAAATGGGTTAGAAGGGGAAATTCCTTTTGAGGAAATTGTAAAAGCCCAGGATATAGATGAAGATGGAAATGCAAATGTAAAACTAATGGTTATGTCATCTTCTGTCAAAATGATTGATAATAGAAGTTACATATATAAAATACAGATAATGGCATATGTTACAGTGGAAAAATTAGAAGATGTGGAGGCAGTGACAGGAGCAGACAGGGAAAACATGATGACTAAATACGGTCATATTGACGGAATATCCATTGTGGCAGACAAATCAGATAATTTAAGAATCCACGAACAGCTGTTGGTTCCTTCATCTAAACCACCTATTGAAAGAATACTGTGGAAGGATGTAAGGATAAAAAACATTAATGAAAAAATGACGGATAGTGCCGTACTTGTTACCGGAGAACTGGGGGTATTTTTGCTATATAGTCCGGAGGAAGAAAGTGCTCCAATCCAGTGGATAGATACCACCGTTAACTTTGGTGGAACTTTGGAAATAAATGAAGCGGGAGAAGATTTGATTTCCTACATAACATCAAAGCTTCATAATATTACGGTAGATGCAGAAATGAATCAGGATAATGAAATGCGGGAAATTAACATTAATGCATTGCTGAAAATGAACATTAAGATTTATGAGGAAAAGCCGGTAGATGTGTTAGAGGATGTGTACGCACCGGAAATTAATCTCGTTCCAATAAAAACAGAACAGGTATGTGAAAGACTTCTTGTAAAAAATGCTTCAAGAACGAAAAATGTAGTGAAAATAAAGGTAGACAGCGACAAGGGACATATTTTACAAATATGTGGAAATAGTGCAGACATTAAAATTGAAAATATTGTAGTTAGTGACAATGGCTTAAAGGCTATTGGGAAAATAAAGGCATGGGTTATGTATATATCCTCTGAAGACAGTAATCCAATATGCTGCAAGTCAGCAGAAATGGATTTTGAACACAGAATAGATGCAGAGGGAATAACTAATGATGATAAATATTATGTAAACTGGTGGGCGGAGCAGATAAGTGGCAACATGACAGGCACAGATGAGGTGGAAATAAAGCTCACAGTGGCTATGGAGGTAATGGTCTTTAGGGAGGAGCGAAAAGCTCTTATAACTGAAATAAAAGAAGAATCCATAGATTTGGAAAAGGTAAATGCAGCACCACTTATGAGAGGGTATGTGGTTCAGTCAGGGGATACATTGTGGAAGCTGGCAAAGGAGAATTTCACTACCATTGATAAAATTATGGAGGTAAATGAATTAAAGACTGACCATATCAAAAAGGGTGACAGACTGCTGTTGATTAAATCTTGTCAATAACAGTTAAAAAAAGTATACTTTAAGAGAATATAGTTTTTGGAGGAACGGAAGTTGTCAGATAAGATAGAATTAAAAGCCTATGGAAAGATTAATTTAGGATTAGATGTTATAAGAAAAAGACCTGACGGATATCATGACCTTGACATGATTATGCAGACGGTAAATGTTTACGACGATATTATTATAACTAAAACAGAAAAAAATGGTGAAATAAAGGTAACTACAGATAAAGAAGTTTTGTCAAATGAAAAGGGAAATCTGGCTTATATGGCAGCAAGGATGTTATTTGACGAATTTGGAATCAATGATGGAATTGAAATCAGAATTAACAAAAGAATTCCTATTGCCGGAGGAATGGCAGGGGGGAGCGCAGACTGTGCAGCTACCCTTAAGGGAATTAATGAGATGTTTAAGCTCAATTTAGATGAAAAGGCACTAATGGAAAGAGGAGTAAAGCTCGGGGCAGATGTCCCTTACTGCATAATGGGTGGAACGGCTATTGCCAGAGGTATTGGAGAAATATTAACACCACTGCCGGCACCACCGAAGTGTCATGTTATAATAGCAAAACCTCCGGTTTCCGTATCTACAGCATATGTTTATGGACACATAAAGCCGGATTCAATTGAGAAACACCCGGATATTGAAAAAATGGCAGATGCCATTAGAAACAAGGATTTGTACGCACTGTCAAAGCTTTTATATAATGTAATGGAGGACGTGACAGTGCCTGAATATCCTGTTATATCTCAAATAAAAGATATAATGATTAATGGAGGTGCCTTAAATTCCATAATGAGTGGAAGCGGTCCTACAGTATTTGGACTTTTTGATAATATTGAAAAGGCAGAAAAGGTTATGGAAAATTTAACGCAGAACAATCTTACGGAACAGCTTTACTTAACGGAATTTATTAATTGATAAAGTTGTTTAAAAAGGTAAGATATTTAAAACGATACTGAACTACGGTGTCATACTCTTTTTCCGTAAGGGATTCCTTAAGCATTTCTTTAGATGAGTTAGGAACTACCCCGGTGGAGGCATCTACGAAGCATAATGGGGGATACAACACGCACCACCAGTTATGCCCTATGCCTTCTCCTATATAAATGGTATATGATGTGTAGCGGCCTTTAGGAAAGGTAACATCACCATAGGTTTTAACAGGAAAATCCTGCATTCCAAAGCTGGAAGATACTGAGTAATCATATCCTGAATTTCGGATAGTCTCAGTTGCCAGCTTTTTTATTTTATTATTATTTTTTAGTATAAAATCCTTTGTTTCGGAAAGGGTATTTAAGGTTTTTGTATTTTTATATATGTAGTCAACTACTTTTTCTTTTACCTCCATCTTTAGGGCCTGGTCATCTTGGGAATCACTGTTGGCACGGACATGGAAGCGTATGGCACTTTCAGACAGGGCCTTTACCGTAGCAGCAGTTTCAGAACTTTTGTAAAAGTTAAACATTACAATACCTGCAATAAAAATTATAAAACTTAAAAATATTCTTTTATTTCTCATTGTTCAATCTCCTTATAGAATATGTATTACCCCACCCTTTGGTGGAGGGCTAAGTGTCGGAAACATTTTTTTTAATAAACATAGTTAATTTTTGTCTCTTACTTTAGTGGTTGTATTTAGAGTATTGCCTCTTATAATCTTTTTATACAAATGCTTTTAATTCTATTGAAATAACGGGGGATAAAAGGTAAAATATATCAAAGTATAGGAGGAAATGTATTATGGAATTAATAAATAATAACGCACCTATAGGAGTTTTTGATTCAGGTGTGGGCGGACTTACGGTAGCAAGGGAAATTACAAGACAACTTCCTAATGAAAGCATTGTATATTTTGGAGATACCGCCAGAGTTCCTTATGGAAGTAAATCCAAAAATACAATTATCAGATATTCAAGGCAGATAGTACATTTTCTGAGAACAAAGGATGTAAAGGCAATTGTTGTTGCATGTAATACTGCAAGTGCATTTGCCCTTGATACCATAGAGAAGGAATTAGATATACCTGTTATAGGTGTGGTAAAACCGGGAGCAATTGCTGCCATAGAAACTACCAAAAACAAGCGTATTGGTATTATTGGAACGGAAGGAACCATTAAAAGTAAATTATATACTGAATATATAAGAAGCATTGACCCTGAAATAATTGTTATAGGAAAGGCGTGTCCTTTGTTTTGCCCTTTGGTAGAAGAGGGAATGCTTCATGACGAAGTGACGGATGAGATTGCAAGAAGATATTTAGACGAACTTAAGGAACAAAACATAGACAGTCTTATTTTAGGCTGTACCCATTATCCTCTTTTAAGAAGTACCATAGGAAAAATAATGGGCCCGGATGTTAATTTGGTAAATCCTGCATATGAGACAGCCATTAGCTTAGGGGAGCTTTTAACCCAGCATGGAATAAGAGCAGATATTAATGCTAACCCTACATGTGACTTTTATGTAAGCGATGCTGCTGACAGGTTTGAAAGTTTTGCAGATTCAATTATGCCTTTTGATGTGGACGAGGCAAATCAGATAAATATAGAGGAATACTAGGATGGTAAATAGCAAGGTAATAGTAAAAGTAAAGGGACTTCAGATAGTGGAAGAAACAGGAGACAGCGTTGAAACCGTAACTCCGGGAAAATATTATACAAGAAATAACAAGCATTATGTAACTTATGAGGACATTGATGATGAAACCGGAGTGAAAACAAAGAATATAATTAAGTTTAACGATTCCTTTGCAGAGGTTAAAAGGTCAGGATTCATGAGTGGAAAAATGATTTTTGAAAAAGGGAAGAACAATCAGGCACTGCACAGCACGCCATATGGTGACTTACTTATGGAGGTTTTGACTAAGGATATTAATGTGGTTGAAGAAAAAGACAAAATTAATTTGAAAATTGCATATGAATTATATGCCAACAACAGTAAAATATCGGACAGTGAAATTGAAATTGATTTAAGCCGGGTGTAGGTAAAATATGAGAATAGGAATATGTGACGATGAAAAGGGGGTATGTGAATAATTGGAATTAGTATGGCTATGGTAATAACCGGATGTGGAAATAATACTAAAAAGTTTATTTTAGATGGATATAAGTCATGTGATGAGTATTTTGATGATGGCTTTAGGAAATACACAGATTATTGTAAGTATTATTATGATCAATCTTTTGATGCAACTTTTTCGGAAAATTCATACTATACAGCAGTGTCTAAAGACTACGTTACAGTGATTAAGCAATATTTTAATAATTTTCAATCGCAATTTATGAGTGAACCTGATAAATATGATTTTGATAGTTCATGCATAACAGAAGGGGACTATTATTATGCGAAACAAGAAGGAAGTAGTCATGACGTTTGCTTGTATGATGTAGAGAGTCATACATTGTATTATATACATGATAATTAAAAAATTATGCATATAAAAATGGATAATGGAAGTTTTTTAGACATTGCATTATATTGGTAATGCGGATGGAGGTTTTATTATGGACTTACAGCAGATGCAAAACAAAAAAAGGAATTATATGATAATTTGTTTCACTATTGGAGTAGCTCCTAGTTTTATTTCTGTTAGTGAAATTGTAATTATAAGGCTCTTAATAACCGCTATTATTTGTTGTGTAATATTCAATTTTTTAAAGAAAAGAAAACAGGATAAATTGGGTATATGTAATAACTTTGTTATGGAATGCTTTATAACCGTTTCATTTGCCCTAATTCAAATATTAGGATACTTTACAAACATATTTAATATACATACGTTTAATTTTTTTCAGTTAGGCATTATAGTTTTTTATGTAATAGCAGAGGGAATTATACTGTTTAGGGAATGAAGCTTGTAATTGCTAAAGGATACATTTTTTAATAGAAAAAGGCTAACTACTTTTACTGCCACTTTTGTAGCATTTGGAGTTGTAGTTGGTATAATCTGGGAGGTTGGTATAATAAATGCAATACCGATAGAAAATAAATGTATTATCGGGAAAGATATGCCATATAGGAATATGGGGAATAAACGATGCAGGAAAAGAAAAATGGAAAAAAATTAGGAGTCGAAATTAGGAAAATAAAACATCTCTTTATAACAATTTACTTCAATTCAGACATAAAAAAATCCCGGTATTCCGGGATTTTTTTATGTTTGAATTATTACTTCTTTTGCCAAAAGTGCTTTTTCTTTTTTGGCGGTTCGTAGATAGGACCACGTATTCTTTTAAATGAAGTGATATAAATACCACTGACAGTAGCTTTGATTTCCTGCTTTGGTAAAATCTGATCGTAAATCTTTGCATCTGCAATCAGATTCATAACTCTTGGACCTGCCTTAACTTTTACAATAGGAACCTTTGCACGTCTGGCATACTTAGGTGTCTGCTCAAGAACGATACTCGGAAGTCCTGAATCCTTAAGTTTTAACTTCTTCTTATCAATAACAAACAGGCTGACTGTCTGAGCATTTTCTTTCATGGTCTTTTCCTGCTCTGCCTGTTTCTTTTCGGCTTTACGACCTATAAAATAAAGAACAATAACAGCTACTAACAAAACTGCAACCACCACAATAAGTCCGATTGTCAGTCCGCTAAGTGCCATAATTGGTGAAATATTGTTTAAAATATTCATTATGTACCTCCACTTTTTTGTCTCTTGTGTTATTCTATCATTTAACAGAAAAATTTACAATAAAATATTAAGATGAGAGGGTTAAAAGTAAAATTTTCATTGGTCAAAGCCCATGGCTTACCCCCATTGACATAAAATTTTTTAAACATCAAAAAAACAAAAAGTTATTATTTAGAAATAATATTTTGAATTTCTCCTTTAACCCTTGCGGAAAGTCCTTTGGTTTCTTCCCTGGATAAATCAGCGGTATAAATAGGCTCGGCAAAGGTTACAGTTACTTTAGTTGATTTAATAAGAGGAAAATGATTCTCAAAAACATCTGCAGAACCTGTTATTCCTACAGGAACAATGGGACACTTTGATTTAGTAGCAATTTTAAAACCACCGTCCTTAAATTCCAGCATATTTCCGTCTTTTGAACGGGTTCCCTCAGGAAACAAAAATACAGAAATGCCCTTTTTAATAAGACCTGCCGCATCTAAAACAGATTTAAGCCCGGCTCTTGGATCACTTCTGTCTAAAAAGATGCAATTTACAAAATACATCCACCAGCTAAGAAATGGTACTTTTTTTATTTCCTTTTTTGCAACAAATCCTGTTGGTCGTTCCATCAACGGATAAGTAACAATAATATCGTAAAAACTGTTGTGATTTCCTACAAACAAAACAGGAGTATCCTTAGGAATATTCTCATATCCCGTAACTTCAAGTTTTACTCCTGAAATAAACATTACACATTTCAATCCCCATTGTACAAAAGAAAGACTGCTTTTATTTCTTATATCCATATTAAATTTTTGAATAATAAGTTCAGCTAACTGTATTGGTAACGATATAATAAAGTAAACCACAAGGAATAAAAAAACTCCTATAAGACGAATCATAATAACCTCCTATATTTAATGTAAATCAGATAAAAATAACCGATTTCATATTATGATAAAACTATTAAAAAACAGCCTTAAACATAGTAACATATTTATAGGTAAAAATGAATATGCAAAGGGAAAAAGTTTAAAATTGCAGAAACAACAACTTTGTTGACAATGTACAGAATAAGACATAAAAGATTGTAAAAATTGTTAGAAAGGATAATAAAAATGATTTTATTTATTGAACTACGGTATTCTTCGTGCTATACTCACAGTATATCGGGTATATTTATCTGAATAAAGGAGGAAATAAAATGAAAGTATTAAAAAGAATTGCGGCAGTAGCAGCTACAGTTGCATTAACTGTAGGTATGAGCGCAAGTTGTTTCGCAGCAGGTACCTGGGGACATTACATAGGTTTCTCAGAAGGTAATGTATGGTACGAAGCATCAGAAGGTTCATTTAAGGAAAATTCAGCTACAGGCTGGACAGCTAACATGGACACTATCGGTTGGGGTGGTGTTTGGGGATACCAGGTATTCCAGGAAGGCAAAGGAAAAGTTGATATTAAAAAAGGTGAGCAGTATACATTAAAGTGTACATTGAAATCAACTAAGATGGACAAATGGGTTGTAATTAAGATTGCAACTAAGGAAGATATTGCATTTGCTAAATGGGTTAAGTTACCAAAAAATCAGGCAGTAACAGTTGATGAAACATTTACAGCTAAATGTGATGCTAATTCAATTTACTTTGGATTAGGTGGAGATTTTGGTGACAGAGATGATGAAAAAGATTTGTACACATGGGCTGAAGGCGGAAAGTCAGCTATTTCAGACGGTGATGGAGATATGGCTGCAAAGGCTACAGTAATCACATGTACAGATTATTCATTAGCAGCACCTGCAGCAGCAAATGACAATCAGCAGAACAACAATGGTGGCAATACAACACAGCCTGCTACAAATACAACAACAGTAGCAACCGGAGATTTCGGACCTTACGCTTGTGCAGTAGCAGCTATCGCAGCAGCAGCAGTTATCGTTGTCTTTTCAAGAAAAAGAAAAGAAGCTTAATTAAAATAAAATATTTATCTGAAAAGAGCGGTCATTGACTTTTAGTTGGTGGCTGCTTTTTTTATTTGTCGGAAAAATAAAAATTAATGAATAAGACACTTCATAAAAAAAATAAATCTTTAGCCACCAAATAGGGTGTTTTAGTGAAAACGTTTCACTAAATATTGTGATTATTGATAAGTATACAAAATTATATTAGAAAATATAGTAAAAAATTATGAAAGGCGTTTTCAATCCGTTGTTAAAATATTACAATAAAAAATATTGTAAAATCGTTTTTTACTGTTGATTTGTACATATTCTTGTGATAAAATCGTTTTAAAGAAAATCACTATGTGGTTTCTAATGTAGGTGATTAAATTTTTTCAAAATGAAGGAGGATATTAAAATGAAAAAATTAGGCCGTAAAGCATTAGCTTTAACATTAACATTGACACTTGGTGCTTCAATGGCATTAACAGGTTGTGGAAGCTCTAAGGAGAGCAAGAAAGGCGGAGATGGCAGCGACAATCTCGGCATTACAACAGGTTTGGCAAAGGACACTAAGGGAGAAGTATCTATTATGGTATGGTCCGGTGATGGAGAATACTATGAGGATATCGGAAATCCTGATAGCGCAGCAGGAAAGAAATTATCAGACCCTAGCAAGATTGTGGCTCAGAACGTAGCACAGGTATACGCAGTGGCTCAGAAGTTCCACACTGTATACCCTAACATTAAGATTAATTTATGGTCAAAAGTTGGTGACCCTGATCAGTACAACACAGCATCATGGGAACAGGAAATGGAAAACTTCCAGGCGAAGTACAAAAAGTATCCTGATATTTGGGGATCAATAAACGTAATAAACGACATTAAAAAAGGTTTAGTTGCTGATTTGTCAGTATACAAGGATGACGCAACATATAAGAAGTATAACGAAACACTTATGAGCAATCTTAACTATTATGGATTCCAGGCAGGACTTCCATCATACACAATTCCTGGTGGAATCTGGGTTAACAAGGCATTAGCAGAAGATAACAATATTAACGTTCCAAAGCCTGACTGGAGCATTGATGAATATACACGTTTTGTTTCAAAGGCGGATGGAAAAACATTCTGGGGTTCAAAGGGAACACCTGTTGATATTGTAAACCTTGGAACAACAACTATTAATAAGATGATTAAGGAAGAAAACAAAATTGACTTAAATAGTGATGAAGTAAAATCACTTCTTAAGTATTTCCCTAAATGGGCTGAAAAGTCTATTGACGTTGCAGCAGGTGCTGGAAAGATTACAAAGGATATTGTAAAAGAATGTTCAGCATATAGCTGGTACTACTTCACAAACAACAGATCTCTTGTAAACTTTGAAGATCCTTGGTTCCTTACAGCAGGTGCTGATGAATCAGCAAAGGATAGCGATGCTTATATTAAGTCAGCTGACTGGGACATTTACCCATACCCATCAACAGACTACTGTGAAAATACAATTAAGGTAATTATGGATCCTATTTGTCTTCACAACTATTCATTAGATGACAAGAAATCTGAATGGAGTGATGAAGAAAAACAGAAACTTGATGTTACATATACATTTGCTTCATTCTGGACAGCAAGTACAGCAGCAAGACAGGTAATATTTGATCAGAAGTGGTCAGACAATGGTCAGCTTAAGTCAGCAGCAGGTGATACATTCCCTGTAGTTTCAGGTGATGATTACGATGCACAGATGGAAATCTGGAACAAGCTTGACGCTCATAAAGCATATGCTGATAAAGAAGGATTCCAGAAAGTTCTTGAAATCTGGAAAGAAGGAAAGACATGGGATTACATTGACAAATGCTGGACCAGCACAATTTCAGAAAACGGTGACACAACAAAGACACTTTACGAATGGATTAACTGCGGACAGGAAAATGTTGCCGGAGCATGGTTTACTGATAAGGATTGGGCAGATAATGTTAAGTCAAGATTATCAGATTGGAATGATTCATGCAACAAGCGTATTCAGACAGCACAGAAACAGTTAAAAGATGCATTAAAAGAATATTACGGATTTGAGGACGCAGACTTAAAATAATCGTAACTAATAATTAATACATAAGTAATTGCGGAACTACAAAAACGTAGTTCCGCTTTTATAAAAAGGAAAGGACAACAATGAAAAGAAAAGTTATTGCTATTATAATTGGTATAGTGTGTGTCATTGTTGCAGCTGTATGCCTTAATCAGTTTGTATTTAGTACAAAAGTAACTCACATAAAGGATGCAGATAATCATAAAGTCCAAAAGGCTTATGACTTATTGGCTAATGCGTACCTTGATGATGGTGAAAAAACAGAGGTTTACTATACAGACTTTATTAAGACAAATAAAGAAATCGGTGAGGGAAATCATCAGGCGGTTTTAGAAAACGGCAAAGATGCTAAGGTATATTACGCTGAGAAAAAGAAAAACACAGATGACACCACGCCTGAAGCTGTTAAAGAATATGATTCAGACATGGTGGAATTAGACTATACAGATGTTGCCAAATATAAAGTATCCGTAGAAAAATCCGGATTATATTATTTAAACATAGATTATATGTCAGTAGGTGAGTCCTTATCAGACTACACCGTCAGTGCTACCATTAATGGAAAACAGCAGTATTCAGAAATGAATACCATTGCACTTCCTATTTTATGGACAGACGTAGATACTGACAAATATGTAGGAAGCGACGAAAAGAAAGATTTTCCTTTAGACAGCTATGGTGATGAAATGGCACCTAGTCAGAACAGAATACAGAAATGGACCAATACATACTTATACAACAATACATATGTATCAAGCACACCATTATGTTTCTATTTAGAAAAGGGAGAAAATGAAATCAATATCGAAAATGTTTCATCAGGTGGATTAGCTCTTGGCAAGTTAATGGCGCAGGAAGCAAAAACAAATGTTGCATCATATAAAGACTATGCGGCACAGCATCAGGATGCAGAGTTAGTAACAGCGGAAGATGATCAGCTAGAAATTGATGCAGTTTATTATACACAGAAAAATTCAACAGACGCTGTGTATGGAACCGATACAAATACATCACTTACAAGATTCAACATAGATCACGAAAAGTTAAATACATTACAGTGGAATTCAGCAGGTAACGAAATTGTATATACATTTAATGTAAAGAAAACAGGAAATTACAATATTGCATTCCACTATGACAATGGAAAGAAAGAATTCCAGTCATTTGAAACAATAAAAATAGATGGGGAAGTTCCATTTGAGGAAATGTACAATTACGCATTTGAACCTGTATCATCAGGCTATGAAAATGTGACATTGGCAGACAAAGATGGAAACAATTACAATTTCTATTTAACAGAAGGCAAACACACTATCGCAATTAAGCAGGAAAATGAGCCGGTAATGGAAGCATACAGATATGCTCTTCTTTTACAGCAGCATCTTACAGATTTCCAGCTGGAAATTACAAAAATTACGGGTAGTGATGTTGATACAGAGAGAAACTGGAAAATGACAAAGTACATTCCGGAAATCTCTGATTACCTTAATGCTTACGAAACAATTATTAAACATATAAGATATTTGCTTCAGGATTATTCACCAAATGGAAATTCAAGTGCCATATTGGCATATCTTGATGAGGCACAGCAATTTATTAAGACAATGAAAAAATATCCTGATGAAATTGCACTTCATACTAAAGATTTAACAGGTGCTGAAAACTCTATATTAGTTTCACTTAGTAACTTTACAACAGAGGTAACATCTAATGAATTTACATTAGACAGAATCTATATCTATGGAGAAAAGAATCAGATTAAAAGTGCAAATCCATCATTGGCAAGTTCAATGTGGACAGGTGTAAGATCACTGGTAAATACTTTTACTTCTGATAAATATGCAACAGGAGCAAAAGAGGACAGCAAAACTCTTACTATCTGGGTAAACAGAGCAATTACTCACGTTGACTTACTTCAGAAGATGGTAGATACAGAGTTTGTTCCATATTATAAGGAACAGACCGGAAAAGATATTAAGGTTAAGGTTTCAACAATGCCTGATGTCAGCAAACTGACACTGGCTATTGCAGCTGACCAGACACCGGATGTGGCATTGGGACTTATGTCATATGTACCATTTGATTTATCAAGCCGTGGTGCTTTATATGACTTGACTAAGTTTGATGATTTCTGGACTGTAGCAAGAAGATTCCCTACAGGTTCATTTGTATCATATGTATATAATGAAGGAATGTATGCTATACCTGAAACAACAGACTTTAATGCAATCGTTTACAGAACGGATATATTTAAAAACCTTGGGTTAAAGGTTCCTAATACATGGGATGATTTAATTGAAATTCTTCCTACATTACAGAGATATGGAATGAACTTCTATCACAACATTTCTTTAGGAACAACAGGTTATAAGTGGTTCTATCAGACAGCACCAATGATATTACAGAATGGTGGAGAGCTGTACACTCAGGATGATAACGGACTGATTACAACAGGTATTGATTCTAAGAAATCAGTTAAGGGATTACAGTTACTTGGTGATTTGTTTACTAAGTATTCTCTTGATACATCAGTGCAGACATTCTTTAACTCATTCAGATATTCAGTATTACCTATTGGTATCGTAGGAATGGAAGATTACACACTTATTAAAAACGGAGCAAAAGAATTAGACGGTAAATGGGCTATTTCACAGTATCTTGGTACAAAACAGGAAGATGGAACAGTCAACAGAACTTTTGTTGCAAACGGTACAGGTGGAGCAATCTTTAACACATCTGATAAGAAGCAGGAAGCATGGGAATTCCTTAAGTGGTGGACAAGTAAGAGCGTTCAGACAGAATATACATACACACTTCGCTCATCATATGGAAAGACATTCTTCTGGTTATCAGCTAACAGGGCAGCATTGGAAAATAACCCTATGGATGAAGCTGACAAGAAGATTATTACAGAACAGATTAATTATGTAACAGACGTTACAAGAACACCGGGACAGTATTTACTGGAAAGAACTATTTCTAATATTTGGACAACAATGGTATTTGACGGTACTGCAGGTCAGGTCGCAGTAGATGAAGCAAAGAATGATGTTAATAAAGAAATTGTTCGTAAAATGAAGGAACTTGGCTATTACGATGAAAACGGAAAAATGGTTAAGAAATTCAAACTCCAGGGATATGACTGGATAAAAGAAAATCAGGATAAGGCAAAAGCAGATCCGGGAGAGGAGGTAAGTTCGAATGAGTAATACAGCCGTAGCTACAAAAAAGGTAAAAGTAAGAAGCAGTAAAAAGTTTTACCAGACAGAAGGCTTTCATTCGTTTTTACTTTTACTTCCGTACGGATTATTGTTTTTTACATTTATTTTATTACCAATCATAATTGCCATAGGCTTATCATTCACTTACTTTGACGTTATTAATACACCAAAGTTTGCAGGAATGACTAACTATGTAACACTTCTCACAGGTGATGAAGTATTTATGAAATACGTTCTTCCAAATACAGTGTTATATGCCATAGTAGTAGGTGTAGGCGGATACGTTATGTCATTTATAATGGCATGGATATTAGCACAGGTTACACCAAGGGCAAGAACGTTATATGCCCTGGCAATGTACACACCTTCCATGGCAGGTCAGATTATGATTCAGTACATCTGGAAGACAATCTTCTCAGGTGACCAAAACGGTCTTGCTAATGCATGGCTGCAGAAACTTGGATTTATTAATCAGCCTATACAGTGGTTGATTTCGTCAGATTACTTTATGGGAATTATGATATTTATATCCCTGTGGTCTTCAATGGGTATCGGATTCTTATCTATGATATCAGGTATTATGAACATAGATCAGGAACTATACGAGGCGGCTTATGTGGACGGTATCAAAAACAGAGCCCAGGAAATTATATACATTACGATACCTTCAATGAAGCCACAGATGTTATTCGGTGCGGTTATGTCTATTGTAAATGCATTTAACATGGGTTGGATTGGTGTACAGTTAGCAGGAGCAAACCCGACACCGGGATATTCCGGACAGCTGATAGCCAACCACATTGATGATTACGCATTTGTAAGATACGAGATGGGTTATGCGGCGGCAGTATCTGTTGCACTGTTATGTCTCGTATGGGTATGTAGTAAGGTAGCCAATACATTATTTACTGAAAAAGAAGAATATTAGAAAGGAGGATACATAAATGGCAAATTTTCAAGGTAACAGAATTAATCCTACAAGATTTTCCCGTGGACAGATTAAGTTCCATGTAGTTGCATTACCATTATCAATATTTATGATCCTTCCGGTAATATTTATGATAAATAATGCATTTAAACCTTTAGGAGAATTGTTTAGATTCCCACCTACACTTTTTGTACAAAATCCTACATTGGATAACTTTAAAAACCTGTTTAGCTTATCAGGTGCAACAGGTATTCCAATGTCAAGATATTTTTTGAACTCATTTATAGTAGCATTTTTAACAGTTGTACTTGGAATAATCATTACAATTATGGCTGCGTATGTTTTCTCTAAAAAGAAGTTCAAATTAAAGGGAGCTTTATGGGAAGTCAACCAGATGGCACTTATGTTTGTAGCCACAGCGGTTGCTATTCCAAGATACTTAATTATAGTAAGAATCGGAGCATACAACACATGGTTTGCACATGTTCTTCCAATTATTGCAATGCCTGTAAGTTTGTTCCTTGTAAAACAGTTTGTTGACGGTATTCCGAATGCACTTATTGAGGCAGCTGTAGTAGACGGTGCAGGAGATGTTACCATTTTAAGAAAGGTAATTGTTCCACTTACAAAGCCGGCTCTTGCAACATCAGTAGTGCTTACATTCCAGCAGGTATGGAATAACGTTGAAACATCAAACAACTACATTACAAACGAAGCGTTAAGAACATTAACATATTATTGTAACTCCATTGGTGTAAATAATGCGGTGGCGGCAGCAGGTATGGTAGCAGCATCAAGTTTATTCCTGTTCTTACCAAACCTTATAATTTTCATATGCATGCAGTCAAAGGTTATGAACACAATGGCAAGTTCAGGTATCAAGTAAGGAGGCAGATAAATGAGAAAATTATGGAAAAAATCATCGGCTCTGTTTCTGGCATTGATATTTACGGTTATGGCAGTTTTACCTGTGGCAGCTTCTCAGGCAACCAGTTATACATATACAATGGATGACCAAAGTGAGATGGTAAGAACACAGGATGCTTACCTGCCGGACAGAACCATAACAGACTTAGGTCTTTCAGATCCGGAGGACATGATTATTGATGATAACAATCAGGCATACATCGTTGACACCGGAAACAGAAGAATTGTAATTTTTGACTTAAACACAGAAAAAGTTGTAAAGGTCATAAATAAACAGACAGTTGAATCTAAAGATTTTACGGGATTTGATACTCCAAAGGGAATTTTTAGAACAAACGAAGGAGAAATATATGTTGCAGATACCGGAGCCAAAACAGTATTCAGATTCACAAAAGACTTTGAATATGTAAGAAGATATGACAGACCAACGGCACCGATTTTTGCAGATACAAACTACGAACCTAGTAAAGTGACAGTAGATAGCGGAAATAACTTATACATCGTATCAGAAGGTGTATATGCCGGAATTATTCAGTTGGCTAATACAGGGGAATTCTTAGGTTACTTTACCTCAAACAAAGCTACATTAACACCACAGCAGGTGTTCTTAAAAATTATTTATACAAAAGAACAGCAGAAAAAATCAGCAGCGTTAAACACTTTGCCATCAACATTCTCTAATGTATATGTTGATAAGAAGGGAACAGCTTACTCAGTTTGTATGGGAAAGGGTGGTGACCTTTTAAAGAAACATAGTACAAACGGAAAAAATATGTTTAATGGTGCAATAATATCTTCAGATGCTTTTACCGATGTAACTGCTGATGATAATGGAATTATTTACGCAAGTGATTCTAAAGGATTTATCTGGGTATACACAAGCTCAGGAGAAGTAATATTCTCATTAGGTGAACAGGCAGAGGATACTGATATTTCAGGTTTGTTCTCATCCCTTACTACAATAGCAGTAGATAGGGACGGAAATATCTGGACAGCTGACGGAAAGAAAGGATTCTTACAGTCCTTCACACCTACAGAATATGCAACAACAATATTTAAGGCATTAGACGAATACGAAAACGGTGATTACGATGATGCACTTAAAGATTGGAATTATGTATTACAGCTTAATCAGATGTCGGTTTTAGCACACAATGGTGTAGCAAAGGCATACTTCAATGCAGAAAAATATGATAAGGCAATGGAACATTTTGAAATAGCCGGAAACAGAGACGGATATTCAGATGCATTCTGGGAAGTAAGAAATAAGTCAATTCAGAAATGGCTTGGCACAGTTCTTGTTATTCTTATTATATTAATTGCACTTAAGGTTATTATTGGATTTATTGATAAGAATAAAATTATTAAGAAAAAGAAACGTGCATTAGGAAAGGTATTAAAGAATACACCGGTTATTGGTGAAATCGGATACGCTTTCAAATGTGCAAAGCATCCTATTGACAGATACTATGATATAAGGGTACATAAAAACGGCTCAATGATAGCAGCAACAATTATTTACATTGTATTTTTCGGTGTATATATGCTGTATCAGACATCAAAAGGATTTATTTACCAGTATACAAAGGTTGAAGATATGGATATGGGAGCAGTGGTAGTTGGTTTCTTTGCAATATTGATTCTCTTTATTGTATGTAACTATCTTGTAACATCAATTACAGATGGTGACGGAACCTTAAAACAGGTATACATGATTCCGGCTTACGGATTAATGCCGGTTATGATATGCATGTTAGCAACTATCGGAATGTCATATGTATTGACATATAATGAGTCATTTATTCTTACAGTAATAATGATTATCGGACTTGTATGGAGCATAGCAGTTATATTTGAGGGACTTTCAACTGTACATGATTATGATTTCAAAAATACAGTGGTAAGTTTACTGATAACAGCAGTGTTTATGTTAATTGCAGCTATAGTAGTTCTGGTAGTTATTATCATGTGGGAACAGTTGTATGACTTCTTATTAACAGTAGGAAAGGAGATTATAAGAAATGTTACAGGCCGCTAAATATAAAAAGTTAAAAATAACAGCACTTGTTGTATGTCTCTTATGTGTCCTTTCTCTTGGAGTTGCGGTAGCAGCTGCGTTCCTTAACACAAACAGAGATACAAGACCGGCTCCTGAAAAGGTTGAATCGGGACTTGAAAAAACAAATGCTTATGAATTTCTTTGTGAAAAAGGAGATTACAGATATTATTTCAGAGATGACAGGGATATTATCTTAATTGAAAACAAGAACACAGGTTATATCTGGAAAACAGGTGTTGACATAGCACTTCCATCAGAGATAGAAGAAGCTCTTGATGTGGTAAACAGTGCCAAGGAAGATAATGACCCGTCAGAAATTAAAGATTATGCAGATGATTTGGGAATTAGTGTGGCAGACGTAAAGACAATTGCCAATACACCAAAGGATTCATCCTTTACTAATGACCGTTATGGTGCATATGCAAACTCACTTCTTACTGTTGAGTACTACACAGGCTCAGGTAAGGCTATGAAGACTTCAAGAGTTTCATCAGCATCATATGATGAAGATGAAGGCAATTCAGGACTTGAAGCAGTAGACAAGGAAAAAGGTGAATATGTATTAAAATGCTTATTTAAAATTGAGAAAGAAGATTTAGGCATTAATGTATATATTACTTTTGGAGATGACGGAAACATAACATACAACATTCCTTATAAAGAAATTACAGGAAAAGCCATTGATAAAATATGCAACATTGTTATTACACCGTTCTTAGGAACAAGTGGTGGTGCAACATTAGCATATGACAAAGATGAGCAGGACTGGGTAACTCTTAAGGGAAAAGAAATTACACCGGGTTATGCATTAATTCCTGATGGAAGCGGTGCATTGGTAAGATTTGAAGACAACAAGACAAAATTCAGTGATTATAAAGGTAAGGTTTATGGGGAAGACCCTGCAACACAGCTTACATATTATGATTCATTAGGAGATACAGTTCCTGTAAAGAATCCTACAATGCCGGTATTTGGTATTTCCCATGGTGACGGAACCCAGGCAGCATTTGTAGCTTATGCGGACAGTGGTGATGAATATATGTCAATTAATGCAACACCTTCATCATCAGGAGAAGGTGAAGTAAGATATACATATGCATACCCTAGCTTCAAATTCAACTCTGAATTTTATCAGGTTATAAATCAGGCAGGTGAGTCATACAGAAAGACTCAGGATGAGCCAAACAAGTTTGATATATCAATGACATATCAGTTTTTAAGTGGTGACGGCAGCGACGGAAAGCCGGCAGCAGACTATACAGGAATGGCTAAGGCATACAGACAGCATTTAATTGACAATGGAACATTAACTGAAAAAACAGCAGATGGAAATATTCCAATTAGAATTGACTTCCTTATGTCAGATTCTAAGAAGGGTGTATTCTCAACACAGGAAGTTGATGTTACAACAGTTGATGATGTAAGAAGTATCTTGGACAAAATTTTAGATGATGGAATAAGCAACATTAATTCAGGATTAATAGGATGGCAAAGTGGCGGACAGACGCTGGCAAAACCAAACAGCACTAAGTTCTCTGGCTCAATTGGAAAGAAGGGTGCTTTTGAAAGCCTTATGTCAGACTTTAACAAGAAGAATGTAGATATTTCATTCTCAAGAGAATTTACTACAATTAATGAAGATATGGTAAGTTACTATAACAATGCAGCAAAGCATTTGAATACACGGTATCTTGAACTGGATAAATCAGAAGTTCTTCCAAAGAATGTTCCGGTAACGGAATACGGATACGCAGCACCTAAAAAGACTGCGCAGTGGATTCAGGATTTGTATGATGATTTGGGAGATTTAAGCCCGTCATTTACAATAGAAGGTGCTTCAAATGTATTAATCAGCACATATAACAGTGATGGAGCTGAAACAACAGTATCTCAGGCTGTAAAGTTATATCAGGATACAATTGAAAACATAACAAAGAAAGGAACAAAGGTTAATCTTGTAAATCCAAATCTTTACTTATGGAAGTATGCGGACAGATATTTACAGTCACCGGTTGGAACATCACAGTATGTTTACGAAACTGATACGGTTCCATTCTTACAAATGGTACTTCACGGTACAATGGAAGTTTACGCACCATATGCTAACTTCTCATTCTACTCAGCAACAGACCAGTTAAGAATGATTGATTATAACATTTCACCGTCATTTGTTTTAACTAAGCAGCCATCTTACTTATTAGCATCAACTACATCTTCAGATTACTATTCAACAGAGTTTGAACAGTATGAAGAGTTGATTCAGAATATTTATAAGGTTGTAAACGAGCCTTTATCACAGGTTGCAGGATACAACTGGGATGGAAGAAAAGTATTACAGGATGGTGTAATAGAAAACAGCTATTCAAAGGATGGCAGCCAAAAGAGTATTGTTATAAATTACACTGATGAAGATGTTACTGTAGGAAATACAACAGTAGCAGCCATGAGTGCAAAAGTTATAGAGGGAGGTGTTAAATAATGGCAGAAGAAAAGATTAAGTCAGCAACAACTCCTAAGACACAGGCAAAACCTAAGAAAAGAAAGAAAATGCGTACATATCAGCAGAGACAGGACAGAACAGGTTATATGTTCATGGCTCCATGGATTATCGGATTTCTGGCATTTACGCTTTTTCCGTTCATATTTACAATTTACTTAAGTTTTAACAATGTTAAAAAGACAACATTAGGATATGAAATCCATTTTACAGGCATAAACAATTACATTGAAGCCTTTGTAGGAAGTACGGATTTCCTTCCGGCACTGATTAAGTATTTACAGATGATTGTACCGTATACATTTATTGTAGTAGTATTATCATTTATCATTGCTTATCTCCTTTGCAAGATTACTACAGGTAAGGGAATACTTAGAACAATTTATTTCCTTCCGGTTGTAATTATGTCAGGACCGGTTATGACACAGATTATGCAGGTTCAAAGTGCAGAGGCAACAGCAGCAGATAAAATCAATGCGGCAGTGGAAAAGGCAAATGCTTATTCAAACATTTTCATAATGCAGATTATTGACAGTTATTCACCGGCTTTAGCATCAGCATTGGCAGGAATATTTGACCAGTTATCAATAATTTTATGGTTTACAGGTATTCCTATTGTACTGTTTATAAACGGTTTACAGAAAATCAATACAAGCATTTATGAAGCAGCAAGAATTGATTCTGCTAATGCATGGCAGATAATGTGGAAGATAACAATTCCGATGTTAAAGCAGATTGGACTTATTATCACGATATTTACAGTTATTCAGCTTGGTATGTTTAATTCAATTAACCCGTTGTATGAACTGATTGAAGAAAAGACCGGTGAAACGGGAAGCGGATTAGGTTATGCGGCAACCTACGCATGGATATACACTGTAATTGTTTTGATTATCGTAGGAATTGTATTCTTATTATTCAGAGAGCGAAAGCCAAAGGATATAAAGGCGAGAAAGAGACAGGAAAAGAAATTAAAGAAGTTAGACAAACAGCAGAAGAGAAGACTTGCAGCTCAAAAGAGACATCAGGCAAAGGAGGCAAAGTTATATGGCAAATAAAGATACAAGTGCAAAGAAAATTGATTTGTCAGCTATAAAGAAAATCAACTTTGCCAAATTAAAGAAATTAAAAGGTGTTGCAATTATCTCTAAAGTAGCAATATATTTTGTACTTATATGTATAGGATTTATTTTCTTAGAGCCGATTTTTGAGATGATTTCAAAAGCAATTATGACATCTAAGGATTTAATTGACCCGGCAATAAGCTGGATACCTAAACATGCTACACTGGATAACTTTAAAAATGCAATATCAACACTTAACATACCAACGTCACTGATTAACTCGATTTTGTTTTCAGCAGTGCTTGCCATAGCACAGACAGCGGTGTCGGCAATGACAGGATTTGCATTATCAAGATATACATTTAAGGGACATAATTTCTGGTTCGTAATGCTTATATTAGCATTCATTCTTCCGGTTCCACTTTTAACAGTTCCAAGAATTATGTTATTTGGAACATTAGAAAGTGCAATTGGAATTAAGATGATTAACACAGCTATTCCTCAGATATTAATGGCTTTGTTAGGCCAGGGAACTTATTCCACAATGTTAATTTTGATATTTTATAACTTCTTCAACATGATTCCAAAATCATTAGATGAAGCAGCAATGATTGATGGAGCCGGCTCATTTAAGGTGTTCTATCACGTAGCAATCAGATTATCAATATCAACTATACTTGTTGTATTCCTGTTTTCATTCGTATTTAACTGGAATGAAACTTACACAACAAATATTATGTTGGGTGATGCATTAGAATTACTTCCTGGAAAACTGGCATTGTTTGATAACGGTGCTGCAAGTGGTACGGGAAATGTGGTAAATGAAGCTAACCGAATGGCAGCCACACTTATGGCAATAGCACCATTATTAGTATTATATGCTCTCGTTCAGAAACAGTTTATCGAGGGTATTGAAAACACCGGTATTACAGGTGAATAAAGCAACAGGGAAGAGGTCATGCATGTGACCTTTCCCATAACTATATTAATATTAATGAAAGGGCAAAAAAATATGAAGATTTTTAAGCAGATCACTTCAATTGTAATGGCAGTAGCCATGGTGGCCACGATTATTGCTGTAAATCCGGTAGACGCAAGTGCTAAAGTAACTATTAAGTCCGGAAAGAAGATTGCTTTAACCGTAGGCAAAAAAACAACAATTAAGGTAAAACAAAAAGGTGCAAAATTCACATCAAGCAATAAGAAAATTGCAACTGTAACTAAAAAGGGAAAAGTAACAGCCAAAAGACCCGGAGCATGTAAAATTGTGGTTAAAGTTGGAAAAAGCAAGAAAAGTGTTCCTGTAACTGTTACACCACCAAACATTACAATTGACAAGGCAAAAAATGCTTCAGACAAGGGTATTGAAGTAATGTGGGAAAAATCAGGTAACAGGTATATAACAGGTTATTATGTATATTACTCCACAAACGCTAAAAGCGGTTTTAAGTCTGTAAAAGTTGGTAATGTAAGCAGAGCAAAGGTTGACAATTTAACAGTAGGCAAAACATATTATTTTAAAGTCAAGGCATACTCAAAGGTTGGTAAGAAAATATACACCAGTGCCAAATATTCAGGAGTTGTAAGCGATAAGGTTCGTAAAATGGTTTGGAATGATGAATTTAAAGGAACAGAGCTTGACACAACAAAATGGAATAATAATGGTGCAACAGGTGCCGGCGGATACGGAAACGAGGAACTTCAGAACTATCAAATGAGATTTAGTGAAGTAAAAGATGGAAATCTGATTATTAAGCCACAGTTTGAGTATAATCCTGAAACTAAATCATGTGTACCTAATCGTTATTATTCAACTAAAATATGGACTAAGGATATGTATTCATTAAAGTATGGTAAAGTTGAGTTTAGAGCTAAATTACCAAAAGGTCAGGGAACATGGGCAGCAGGCTGGATGTTAGGATATGGAAAATGGCCGATGTGTGGTGAGATAGACGTTTTTGAATCAACTAAAGATGAAACAAAAACAACCATACCACAGTCTATCCATTGTCAGAGGTTTAACGGAATGCCAACAAGTTCAGGAAATAAGTACAAAAATGCTATTGTAAAGGATGCAACAAGTGCATACCATACATATGGTATTGTATGGACACCGGATTCAGTTACATTTACCCTTGACGGGAAAATAACATGGACTTATGATCCGGATATGTACGTTGCTACAGGAAAGGGGATAAACGTTCCTGCAATATGGCCATATAATAAAGATTTCTACCTTATCATTAACTGTGCTATAGGTGGAGTTCTTGGTGGAAAGGTAACACCGAAGTACTGGACAAAGATTAATGAATACAATACAAATTCAGGAATAAGACAAACATACCAGGATTATATGTATGTTGACTATGTAAGGGTATACCAGTAAAACAATAAAAGATTTGTCCGGCGAAGAGAAGGAAAACTCTTTGCCGGATAGAAAATATGTTTAAAGAAAAAATGGAGGTTATTGTATGGTTACAATAAAAGATGTTGCCAAGGAAGCAGGAGTGGCAATCTCAACAGTTTCAAATGTTTTTAACAGAGCTGATATCGTAAGTGAGGAAACAAAGCAGAAGGTATTATTGGCAGTAGAAAAATTGCATTACATTCCAAATATGAATGCAAAATTACTTAAGTCTAACAGAAAAAATACAATAGGCCTCTTTTTAACAAGTTTGCAGGGAGACTTCTATAAGGTATTAATACAGGCTGTTCACTTACAGTGTAAATTAAATAACTATATGTTAAATATTTATGTAAGTAACGGAAACTCACCGGACGAAATCTATAGAATGATTATTGCATCAGGAGTAGCAGGGGCAATTATCTATCATGAAGATTTAACAGGTGATTATGTTAAGAGAATAGCTACAGTTAATATTCCTATGGTATTCCTTGACAGGGCCAGCAAAGGAAGAAATATTTCAGGTGTGTTATCAGATGATAAGTTAGGTGCAACAATGGCTGTTGATCACTTAATTAAACTTGGTCACAAGAGAATCGGATATATGCATGGAAATGAATCGGGAGATGACAAGCATCGTTACGAAGGTTACGTTGAAATGATGGAAAAGAACAATCTCCCTATAGACGAAAACATTGTTTTAAGAGGTTATTATGAGGAATCTTTAGCGTATAGTGAAATGCGCTCATTGCTTTCCAGCGGTGTAGAACTGCCGGACGCAATGTTCTGTGCCAATGATGAAATGGCATGGGGATGTATACAGGCATTGCAGGATGTGGGAATTAAAGTTCCGGAACAGGTAAGCGTAATAGGTTATGATGACAGCACATTAAGTGCTTATTACGGAGTTCCACTTACAACAGTTCACAATCCGATTACAGAAATGGGCAGTGCCAGTGCCAATGAACTTTTCAGATTATTAAATGATGAGGGAGATAAGAGTGGTACTGTAACTAAGCTTTCTCCAAAGATGGTCTACAGAAGTTCATGTGGAAAGTGTAACAAGTAAAAAATAGATATATTCGTAAGGAGATTATAATGGAAAATTACAGACTTGAAGGTAAGACTTTTGTAATTGATGATTATGACAGATTACCTGCATTCTCAAGTTTTCTTCCTGGTCTTGCAGGTGTGAAAGGTATTCCAATGTGGACTTTTTACACCAACAGAGGTCAGGGAATGAACAGTTTTGGTATTGACAATAAGGGAAATGCCATTATGGAGTTCAATTCAGCAAATACAGCATTTGAAAATACAACAGTAAAAGGCTTTAGAACATTCTTAACCATAGACGGAGAATATTATGAACCATTCTTCAAATATGAAGATGATGCAAAACGTCAGATTCGTATGAATAAGAATAGTTTTAAAGTAATCGAAAGAAATGAAAAATACGGAATTGAAATAACAGTTAATTACTATGTTTTACCAAACGAAAGCATTGGAGCATTAGTAAGACAGGTTTCAATTAAAAACATAAGTGGACAGAAAAAGAACATAGAGATAATTGACGGACTTCCAAAGATTATTACATATGGTATTTCTAATGGTGAATTTAAGGAGATGTCAAACTTATTTAAAAGCTGGGCATATATCAAAAATATTGATAACAAAGTTCCTTATTATACACTTAGAGCTTCAACAAAGGATTCAGCTGAGGTATCAGATGTAGAGGGTGGCTATTATTATCTTACAGTTAAGGACGGAAAATTACAGGATGTAATTTACGACGTTGATACAGTGTTTGGTTATGATTTATCCCTTATGACACCGGTAAGATTTATTGATGGTGGCATTGATAATGTTCTTGGAAAAGAACAGTGCTTTGCTAACAAGGTACCTTGTGGTTTTACACCATTTAAGACACAGTTAGATGACGGAGAAGAATTCTCCTTTGATACAATGATGGGCTTTGCAGGTTCTGTAGATCAGATTAACGCAAAGATAGACACATTCTGTAAAGAAGGATATTTACAGGACAAATTTGTGGAAGCAGAAGAGTTAGCTGAAAGCTTTACTTCAGATGTTAAAACACATACTGCAGCAGGCAAGTTTGACCAGTATATTGAGCAGTGCTATTTAGATAACTTCCTTCGTGGAGGATATCCATATGTACTTAATAAAGACGGAAATAAATCAATTATTCACCTGTTTAGCCGTAAACATGGTGATCCTGAAAGAGATTATAATTTCTTCTCAATTGCTGCAGAGTATTATTCTCAGGGTAATGGTAACTTCCGTGATGTTTCACAGAATAGAAGAAATGACGTGTTCTTTAATAAAGATGTTGGGGACTTTAACGTAAAGACTTTCTTTAGTTTAGTTCAGGCAGACGGATACAATCCGTTAGAGGTACGTCCAAGTCTTTTCAATGTTATTGAAGGAAAAGAGGAAGAAGTTAAGGCATATGTAAAGGAAAGCATTGATGGTGATGCATCTGCCATTGTTAAAATAGTGGAAGGTAAATTTACACCGGGACAGATTTCCAATACAATCGCAAGATTACAGTTAAATCTTGAAGTAGATGATGGCGAATTTATTGCCAATATTTTAAATAACTGCAATCAGAATATAGAAGCCGGTTTTGGCGAAGGATACTGGAGTGACCATTGGGATTATAATATGGATCTTGTGGATAATTATTTATCAGTATTCCCTGACAAAAAGGATCAGTTCCTGTTTGGAGATGATACATATAAATTCTATGACAGCGTTGCATATGTTGTTCCAAGAGATGAGAAATATGTAATTAACAAAAAAGGTGATGTACGTCAGTACGGCATGGAAGTTGAAGATGAGGAGAAACTTGCAAGAGAAGGATTTAACAAGTGGGCAACTAACTGGTTAAAGGAAAAGGATGGCAAGACTGTTCATACAACCCTTGCAGTTAAGATGATTATTTTGGCACTTAGCAAGTTCGCCCAGATGGATATGGATGGAATTGGTGTTGAAATGGAAGGTGGAAAGCCTGGCTGGAACGATGCAATGAACGGACTTCCGGGATTGTTTGGTTCAGGAACACCTGAAACTTTTGAACTGAAGAGACTTGTTAAGTTTATTACAGATAATTTCGGTGGTGACGGATTTGTAGTAATGCCTGTTGAAATATCAAAATATTTAGATGCAGTTAAGGCAGAGCTGGACAAATATAATGCAGGAACCCTTAATGACTTTGAATATTGGGATGCTGTTGCATCAGTAAGAGAAGCTTACAGAGCTGCAACTAAGCTGGAATTTAGTGGAGATAAGGATTCAGTATCTAAGGCACACATCGTTGAAGTTTTTGAAGCATTTGCAGAGAAGATTGAAAAGGGTATTGAGAAGGCTGTAGAAATTGGAAATGGTCTTGTTCCTACATACTTTACTCATGAAGCCGTAGATTTTGAACCTGTAGTAGATGAAAATGGTGAGCCGGTTATTAGTCATTACGGATTACAGAAGGCAAAGGTTAAGGCATTTAAAGCGGTTCCTCTTCCGTATTTCCTTGAAGGTCCTGCAAGAATGATGGGATATGTTGATGTTGACACAGCAAGAGATATGTTCAACAAGGTAAAGAAAACAGATCTTTATGACAAGAAACTTGCCATGTACAAAACATCTGCATCAATTGAAGGATGCTCCATGGAAAATGGTCGTTGCCGTGCATTTACACCGGGATGGCAGGAGAGAGAAAATGTATTCCTTCATATGGAATATAAATATATTCTTGCTATGCTTAAGGCAGGCTTATATGATGAATATTATGACACAATAACAAGAGCACTTATACCGTTCCTTGATCCGAATATGTATGGAAGAAGCACATTAGAAAATTCTTCTTTCCTTGCATCAAGTGCAAATCCTAATCCGGATGTTCATGGAAGAGGATTTGTTGCAAGACTTTCAGGTTCTACAACAGAAATGATTTCTATGTGGATTGAAATGTTTATAGGTGACAAGGTATTTACATATGAAGATGGAAAGTTAGTTCTTAATTTTGAACCAAAACTTGCTAACTGGTTATTTGATGAAGGAAAGGCAACCTTCAGATTGCTTTCAACATGTGATGTTACATATGTAAATAACACAGGCAAGAATACATTTGGAAAGGATGCAGCTAAGGTATCTAAGATTGAAATCAATGGAGAAGTTGTTTCAACAGAACCAAAGATTGTGGGAGAAAAGGCTGAAGCTGTAAGAAACGGTGAAATAGACAAGATAACAGTTTATTTTGAATAAGTTTTCAGATGATAAAATAAAATAATATGATTTTTTTATCCGGCAGGAAATCCTGCCGGATATTTTTTATGCTAAATTGCCTGTAATGTAATAGTAATAATATGGTATTATTGGAAGTATTATACAAAGTTACTGGAAAAACTTGAAAAATGTTTTTATAAGTTTTATAATGTTTTTATTCGAAAAACAAAGGGGAGGACTTATCCAATGAATACCAAAGCATTAAAATTTTTAGCACATGCACTTGTATTTATGATGATTGTGGAACTGGCAGTCATGAACATAAATATAAGTGCTTTTTCAATTGAAACGATATCATTAGCTGAAATGGACAGATTAAAATGTCAGTCAGTTAAGTGGATTAAAAAAGAACAAAACCGGGATGGAAGTTTTGGTGATAACATTCAACTTTATGAAACATCCCAAATATTGGAAAACTTAGCTTATGAGGAAAGCTTAGCAGATGAAAAAGAGAAGGCATTACAGTGGCTTAAAAAATCTGAAACTAAAAGTAACGATGACATATTCAGAAAATTCTTAGCAATTACCCAAAATAATAAATTAGTAAATAAAAATCAGGAAGAAATAGAGTTTGCAGAGCTCCAAAATAAAAATGGCGGGTTTGGAATTTCAAAAGATTATAAAAGTGATGTTTTAGACACTATTCTTGCAGTGGAGTGTATGGAGAAAAGCGAAAAAGATAATAGTGAAAAAATAACTAAAGCTGTAAATTATCTTAATCTTTGCCAAAATGAAGATGGTGGATTTGCTTTTTCGGGAGAAAAATCCAGTAGTTACCTTACAGCTTTGGTATACAGGGTTATTAAGGGAAATACAGCTTCATTTAATAAAGTAGGAAAAGAAGTATTAAAGAAATGTAGAGAGTACATAGATAGTAACGAAAAAGATAATACATTGTGGGGAATTGATAATGAAACAATAAAAAATTCCCTTATGTGTTCATTAGCACTTGTGGAAGATAATGATGATACATTAAACAGAATTTCAGTTATCTCAAATGAACTGGCTGAGGATGGCAGTTTATTTGAAGATGCAGAACTTACAAGTCTTTACATTAGTCTGGTAAATGAGTATGAAGCAGCAGCCGGAAAGCTAAATACAGGTAATGTATTAATAAAAGGAATAAAGATAAGTTCTGATAAGGAAAGAATAGGCGCCTATTCAGAAGTCAAAATAACACCTGATATTATAGGAATGAAGGACAATTATAAGGTGATTGTTGTTGTATCAGGAAAAGAAGGTTATTCACAAATGTTGAATACAGAAGGGAACAATACATATTTATGGAATACGGAAAATAATATTGGAACTTTTGAAGTTTTAGTTTCAATAGTTGATAACATCAAAGGAGAGGTTATAGCAAGCAGGTTAAAGGCTGTTGAAGTATTAGAAACATTTGAAGTTCAATCTGTTAATAGTAATATTTCTCCAAAAGCATATAAAATTAATTCAGGTAAAAAAATAATAATACAGCCGTCAGCATATGTTTTATCAAATGTAAGTGATGAAATAACCGCAGAGGTAAGTATTATTGGGGACAATGAAAAGGTTTTATACAAGGCGGAAAATAAAAAAATTGGTGGAGAGAATTTAAAGGAAGTTATTTTTGATGATTTTACATATGTTCCGGATATAAAAGATACAACCATTGTCAGGGTTCAAACGAAAATATTAAGAAAAGGTGTGGAGCAAAAGACCAAAAACAATTATGTGAAGATATATTCATCCACAGACGAAAATAGAATTGACATAGATTATAAGGTTAGCAGTAACTTCATTGACACCACAACGGACAACATAAATGTTGATTTTTCATTATCAGGAAAAGGTTTATCGGAAACAATTAAAAGAAAACCAATGGACATAATGATAATGCTTGACAGTTCCGGAAGCATGTCAAAAGAGGATTGGAAGAAAGCGGTAGATGGTGCGAAATTAATAATAGATAACAAGCAGCCGGAAGACAGAGTGGCAATGTTTGATGTTACTTTGAACAGATACATTGGAGATTTTACAAATAATGAAAAGGAAATAAATTGGGGGCTTGAGAGAGCCTATGGCAAAGAACCGAACGGTGGAACATTCACGTATTATGCCATAAATTATTTTTCGGATTTTTTTGATGAGGATGACAGAGACAGGGTAATATATTTATTTACGGATGGAACAAGAAGTCAAGGGATAGATAGCAAGACACTTGATGAAGACAAAATCAGAGGAAAGAATATTAATATTTATGGTGTTTATCTGGAAAATGATTATTCGATGGAAAAAATCGAAGAAGCAAGGAAAACAATGGAGTATATCACAGAAGTAGGTGGAGGACGCTGGGTTAATTCAAAGGATAACGGCGAAATTATCAGTAGTGTTAGGGAATTACTGGGAGATATTTTCAAAATGGCAGGAAGAAATGTGAAACTTTCCATGACACTGGAAAATGATATTCCATTTTCAAAAATAAGTTTTGATAATAAACCTGATGAAGTGATAAAAAATGAAGATGGTACAACAACAGTAATCTACAATAGAAATTATTTAAGAGTGGGGGAGGACCGGAATTTAGACATTAAATATGACATTTCAAATATGTTCTTTGAGAAAGATATAAATTTAATTAAAGACATAAAATTTTCTTACGTTGATGAAAATGATGAGAACATAGAAATTAACTTAGATGACATAAAAATTGGTGTTTCAAACAATAAAAGTTCAGCTATACCGGATATAAAAAATGAAGATGAAAGTGAGGATGAGAGCAATGTTAAAATCGAGAAAAAAGAAGGAAACAGTATATTGTCCCACAATAAACCGGAAGAAACAATAATGGATGAAAATAAGGGACAGGTCACAGGAAAAATGTCATTATCTGACAATAGAGTATATGTTGGGGATGATATTACGGCAGATATTAATTTAACTGATTATAACAATTTAGAAAAGAAAAAAACAAATACAAGAATTGTATTAATCAATAAGGATGATGCCAACAGAATTTACATAACTGACGGTGAGATGGAACTTGCAGGTAGTAACGAAGCTGGTGAAAAGATAACTGTTAAAACTAAGAGCTATGAAGAGGGAAGTTATATTGCCATATATATGGCGGAGATTAATGGAGAAATGACAGCCCTTGATGTAGCAGGAATAGATATTTTGGAACACATATATATATTGAAAGTTACGGCAGGAACAGGAGGAAATGTAGAGGATAAAAGTGGGGAATACAAGAAGAACAAAGTAGTCACCTTAAATGCTAAAGCCAATAAGGGATATGTATTTGATAAGTGGGTAAGTGAAGATATATCATTGGACATTAATCAGGTAAATAGTTCACAAATAAACATAGTTATGCCGGATAAAGGCGTAAGAATAAAGGCAGTGTTTGTGAAAGAGAAAAATGTGGATAGGGGTACGGATGATAAAAATACTGTCAAAGATAACAAAAACAAAGAAGGAACTGCCAATAAAAAGGGTGGTTCTAAGACGGATTTAAATCATAGTAACAAAGCAAAAAACAATGTTTCATGTATAGATAACAGAAGTGTTAAGGAAGAAAAAGAGTCAGAGTCCGCGAAATATATGGAAAACGGTAAGTCCATATTAAGTCCTATAACAGGTGATTTTATTACCAGGGATAGTATTAGGATAATGATTCTGATACAATGCATAGCCTTAATTATCATTTGCGTAGCATTGAAGAAAAACAACAGGAAAGAACAAGAAGGGGTACAGTAATGTCATTAAGCATGTTTAAAAATAAATTATATAATACAATAATAGCAGCGTCACTTATTGTTGCAATAATGGTAGTATCTACTTATGCACCGGACATTTTGCCGGGAGAAAGTAAGTCGGATAAGACAATTGCATGTAATGAGATGAAGGGGGAAAAACCACAGATAAGGGTGGCTTCAGCAAAGAAATATAGCGATATTTCACAAGTGATGGAAGAATTAGAAGGTTCAACAGAGGGAGAAAAACAAAAAGACACACTGAATAATCTTGGAAAACTAATAAAGGATACAGAGGAAACAGTAAAAAAGGAAGTTAAGAACGCGAAGAAAAATACAACATCGGAAGAAATAATAAAAAGAGCCGACAGCTATGAAAAACTGGCAATGAATGGTCTTAACAGGGTTTCAGAAAAAATTGAAAAGCTGTCTGAAAAAATGAAATCAGGTACTGTTTCGGAAAAAGAAGTTAATGTTGAGATTGCATCAATAAAATCTGAAATAGAAGACATGCAAAAGTATGATGAGCCAAAGGTGGATAATAACGATGAGGCTCATGGAATGGCAACGGGGTATGAATCAGAAAAAATAATTGGTGAGCAGATGGTTAAGTCTAATTACATAAATTATAGTGCTGATTCTACGGAAGCTGCCAACGAGTCATATCTTAAAATTAATGAAAGTATACAAAAAATAGCCGATTCATTGGAAACACCGGCAGAAATATATGAATATGTCAGAAACAATATTCAGTATAGGCAGTATACCGGTTTAAGACTTGGTGCCATAGGAACATATGAGCAAAAAGCAGGAAATGATCTGGATCAGGCGGCGTTACTGATTGCATTATTAAGATATAAGGGATATGAAGCAAAGTTTGTAACAGGCAATGTTGATATTGAAATAAATAAGGCAATGAACTGGCTTGGAGTTAAGACAGAAAAAGCAGCTGTTAATGCAATGTCAATGCTGGGAGTCTCAACTAATTATGGAATTAATGGAAAAGGCAAGATTACTAAATTGAGAATAGAACATGCCTGGGTAAAGGTGCTGGTTCCATATGATTCATACAGGGGTGCAGGAAAAGTTAGTGGAGAAAAGGTATGGGTAGATGTTGACCCGTCCTTTAAACAGTATGAAGAAGAGGTGGAAGATAATAGGGTAGAGAAATTTTTGCGGGGAGATACAGAAAAAAAGGTTACTTATTCTAGTACAGAAAAATTGGAAGAAGCACTAATCAATTCAGATTACAAAGATATATTCAACGGGGATATTCAAAATAGCGAAAATGAAGTATCACAAAAGCAAAGTGAACTTAAGGACTTTATAAATAATAATGATATAGAATTAAAGGAAGTTGCTGATGCAGTAGGAATAAGAAATATAAAGAAGGTAGAAACCGGATATCTGCCTAACAGTCTTCCTTATCATGTAGTAAGCACAACGTATGAAGAAAATTACCTTACAGATGATTTTATGGATAAAATCACATTGGCAGTTAATAATGCACTGTACGGGGAAACCTTTGCTGAAACTACGGATGCAAGCATTACATTTTATACGGCGGATTTGTATGAACATAATGTAACATTAAGTTATGAGCCTGCAACAGATGAGGATGAAAAAATAATAGACAGGTATGGTGATTTATTTTCAACACCATCATATCTGGTAAGAGTGAAGCCGGTAATAAAGGTAGATGAGCAAAAGGTTCTTGAAGGTAATTCACAGATTCCGGGTACATACACGAATCTTGTAATGAATATAGCTGAGGCAGGAATTGATGAAGTAAAGGTGGAAAATCCCCTTGTTTCAGGTGGAATTTATGGAATTGTATTTGATTACAATACCATAAACAGCACTTATTTTGACACAAAATATGAAGAGCTTCAGTCCTGTGTTGATGAGGTTAAAAGTGGAAAAAGAAATCTGATTCAGGCAATGGAAGTTTTGACAGGTACCGTGGGTCAGGAGTATTTCGGGTATCTTGATTTATACACACAGCTCTCGGCAAAGGCGGCCGGGGTACAGTGGGCAAGGTGTATCAGCCAATGCATAGTGGGGTACATGCCGAAGGTAAGCAGGATGATGGGAATGCCTGTTGCCATTAGTGACGGCTCATTGTATATTGACGTGGATACTGATACATTAGGGGTTGCACCGAAGCAGGATGAATCCGAAAACAAAGATGAAGCTATCAGAGAAAATGCAGACGTAAAGAATTTTATGATGCTAAGTGGAGCGATAGGTTCGTATTTAGAGGGATATGTAATAGGTGAAGCAACGGACACTCAGGGAATATCTTCCATATCAGTTATTGAGGAGGCAAAGGAAAGAGGTATAGACGTTCTTACTTTGTCAAAGGAAGATACGGATAAGTTAAATAGTCTTTCAATTAACGAAAATACCAAAAAGGAAATTCAAAAGGCACTAAATAATGATAAAATAGTAATAGTACCAGAGAAAGAAATATCTTACTACGATTGGCAGGGAACCGGTTATATTGTATTAAATACCGAAAATGGTGCAGCTTCTTACATGATTGCAGGTGGTTTATGCGGTGGACAAAGTTCATCTGAACTTGGCTTTGTGATGTTCACCGTGCTGGTGGCAGTTGCTGCCGTGTTTACAATAGCAACATATGAATATTTTGCTTTATGTGCAATGGAAGCACTTGTGAACGTGCTGTTGTCAATGGAGTACGGAATAAGCATTCTGGACATATGCGTGGTGATACTTGGAATAACGGGAGCATATTTCTCGGTGACTGAGGCTGCGGATGTTGGGGAAAAGACAATTGAATACATGAAGAATGCTGATTATCAGACGGGCCGGGAGATACTTGGCAAGGCGTTGGAAGCTACTGTGATGCTTCTCATATTTGAGCATGCATTGCCTAAAATAATGAAAAACATAAAATATGATGAATCAGGATTTTTCAGGTTCATATCAAAAAAATATGGCGGAAAGACCATACTGGAAATAGGAGATGACGTTAATCCACCAAAACCGGGAAGGGAGGATCCGAAGGTGAATCCGGAGAATCCGAAGGTGGATCCAAAGGATCCGGACGTGAATCCGGAAAAACCAGGAGAGAACAAACCGGGAGGAGAAGACTCGGGTTCAGGGGGAGATTCAGGCACCGGCGGAACGGGAACAGGAGACACAGGCACGGGCAGGGAAAATCCGGAACCCGGAAAGGAAATCCCGGAGCCAGGTAAGGAAAATCCGGAACCCGGCAAGGAAATCCCGGAACCCGGAAAGGAAATCCCGGAGCCAGGTAAGGAAATCCCGGAACCCGGCAAGGAGAATCCAAATCCGGGAGAAGAAGGCACGGGTGGAAACAATGCCATTGATGATTACTGGGATGACATAAAGGACAGGTATGGGGAAATGACTGCCCGCGAGTTGGAACCGTTTGGAAAAGACGGGCAGGCATTAATAAAGAGATATGAAGAAAATGGCAACATTCACGATGTAATTGACGTAATCAACAGTCTGCCGGAAACTGATGAAAAGAAGGGCATTCAGTTAATGATAGATTACCTTGATGACGCGGTGAAATTGTTGAAAAATAAGAACACTCTGTCATTAAGTAAGACGCTATGCAAGGGACTTAAGGAGAATAAAATAACCATAGATAAATTTCAGGAATTGAAGCTTAAGCCGTTAAAGGGTGAAAAATACACAGGAAGAGAGAAGGAGATAATTAAGTCTATTAGGGAAAGGTTTACAATAAATGAGAGTACCTTGCTGAGAAAATATATTAGGCAGGAAGATGTTGAAAAGTATGTAAGCAGAGACTATAATGCCATAATGGGGTATATATCAAGGGCGGAAGATTATAATGATGTTGGAAATTTTAAGGATATTTTTGAAACATTTCGTCTGAATTACAAAGGCACACCATATCACTCAACAGACAAGTCATACTGGAAGATAGAATTTAA
>ERZ857801.328-NODE-328-length-67569-cov-15.611621_pt1 | contig 67569 bp, 55 predicted proteins | sample MGYA00519762_ERZ857801 | MGnify/ENA primary metagenome ERZ857801 (study PRJEB31778, sample SAMEA3449368) | human gut metagenome | biome: human gut; feature: human-associated habitat; material: faeces | place: United Kingdom | collected 2010/2012 ...
TTTAGTATGCTATCATATTACTTTTTTCAATAATTAACTTTTCAGAGCAGTCTGACTAGAGAAAATTTCTCTAGCTTTTGTGCCCAATTGCTTAGTGCTGTTTCTGTGTGGCGCTTTTTCCTGACCCTCGCCGGCAGTTAGGGCATTTAGTTCCTTTCCCAATGCTCCAGCCTAATTTCCTTAGATCCTGGGTTAGTTCTTTTTTGGTACGTATAGACTTATAATAAGATGTACGACCGCAACGCTCACATTTAACTCCACTAATAAATGGCATGTCTATTCTCCCTCCATAAAATTGTTTTTGATAATATCTATGGTGTCGAGTGCTATTTTAAATCCTTCAATTACCTTCTTAATCTCATTAGGTGGAACGGATCCATAGCTGGCCGTTTGGATTTTAAAGTTAGGTGTTGTGTTATCATAATCGATAAAGATTGAAGGTAAATAACAATCATCCATAGGCCGGATCATGAGTCTGTATCCTTGATGAATCCATGAACAATGTTCCTGTGCTACGTAATAACCATTCTCTAAATCATATAACTTTGCTTCCTCTGCTTCCATGAGTAATTTCATAACATCTCTCCTTAAAGTATTTCTTTAGATTATATACTTGCGCAAGTATATAATCAATGGGAAAATCTTACAAAGTTACGCAAGTATATATGTGAAATATGTATACTTGCGTAACTCTGCAATTAATGTTATACTTGCGGTATAGTTGGAGGTGAGTGGGATGCCAGATACTCGTAATAATGGGAACTCCAGACCCAGCACAAGAGCAAAAAATAAAAATAATAGTAAAAATTATGATAGATTATATCCGTTTGTAAAAAAAGGCGGAAAAGAGGAAATCAAAAGAGCTGCAGCTGCAGCGGAAGAAAATCTTAATGAATATATAGTTTCATCGATTTATCAGAGGATGGAGAGAGAAGGGCGAAGTCACATGGCCCCCCCGGGGGAATTGGAAGACTCCCAGGTAGATTAAGTTTTAATATAATAGGGTAACAGCAGTATATTTAATATACGGATCGGAAGGATCGGATTCTATCCGATCCGGAAGATGAGTATTGACAGCGGGGGGGGGCTTTACCAAATTCATTAATAATATTTACTACATATTTTTATGTGGATATGTTATACTATAGCGGTATAGAGTGGCTGGAAAGGATGGCCACATCATGAAAAGAAAAAGAAAAAATAAGTCTTTACGGAATGTAAGTATCTTTAAACTTAACAATTCCTTCGATCTAATCTCAGATTGTGTGATACCTCATACAGATTTTTCCCCTAATCAAGTAGTGCAAGCAATAAGCTATAAAAACAGAATCGTCATTAAACCATATAAAAAATCTGAATAAATAGTCAAAGAAGCCACTCTATATAAAAATATGGAAACATAAAAACGAAAAAATATAAAAATATTAAAATATAAAAATGTTTTTATATTGACATTAGAAAAAATAGTCGGTATGATGAAAGGGTGAAGGATATGATACAAATAAGATGCTATAATGTAATGTTCATTTTAAAATGTAAGAATGAGTCCGAATACTATAAAATTGAGTGTTTCGGAAAACGGCTGCAGCATGAAACTATAAGGATGACGGATATTTTTAAATGGTGTAATATACAGCATATACAGTATCGCACGTACTTTATTTACAGAAAGGATTTTCCATTAAGCGCAAATCTCTGGAACTTGTATACATATATCAGAGGAAGCATAGAACAATATCTTAACAAATATGAGGAGGAAAAAATATGATATTCGCAATTGCGAACCAAAAAGGCGGCGTATTGAAGACTACAACAACTTATAATGTTTCGAAGGCTTTGGCCGAAGCAGGAAAGTGTGTATTAATGGTTGATTTGGATAGCCAGGCCAGTTTAACTATTTCGACGGGGCATGAGCCGTCAGAATATCAGAATACAATCTGTGATCTTCTGAAAAAACGCCCAGAAAATGTAGAAAAATGTATCTATAATATAGCTGAAAACTTAGATCTAATACCATCCATTATTGATTTGGCATCTCTGGAGATGGAACTTATGTCGAGAACCGCAAGGGAAAGTGTGCTTTCAAGAGCACTTGAAGAAGCAGCTAAATATGATTTTATACTGATTGACTGTCCGCCTCAACTTTCCATACTGACCTTGAACGCACTTGCTGCAGCTGATGCGGTAATTATACCATGTAAGACAGATTACCTCTCCTATCGCGGCTTAGAGCAGCTGGAAAATACAATAGATGAGGTTCAGGATCTCGTTAATCCGGATTTACATATTTTCGGCATCGTGGCTACTCTATACGAGATGGTAGTCAAAGATCACAATGAAATTTTAGATATGCTGAAAGAAAAGTATAATGTAATTGGAGTAACAAAGAAATCAGCGTTGGCCACAAAAGGTATATATGACGGTAAATGTGTGGTTGAAAGAGATCCGAGATCTGAAATTGCAAAAGAATATGTCAAAATAGCAAATATTATCATGAAGGGGTGTAAATAAGATGGGGAGCCTGGCAGATAGAGAAAAACGTAGAAGTGTTGTCGGAAGTATGGTAAGTGAGATGCCAAAAACGGAAGTGGAATATAAGAATCCCACATATAAGGTTAGAGTCGATACTTTTCGAAAAGTTAAAATGAAAGCCTTAGAGGAGGGGAAACACGATTATGAGATCGTCCAGGCTGCATTGGACGCCTATCTTGAGGACAGATAAGACATGAAATATGATATCTTGAACAATTATAAGGCATATTTACAAGCCAACTTAAACAAGAATACTGCTAAGACATATTATTCTGCAGTAAATAAGGTGTTTGATGGTATCGATTTTAATGACCTGCGGGAGGTATCTGAAACAAAGATCCTCGACAGAATAAAAAATCTAAAATCGAAAAACCAAGTGAGCGCAGCTAAAAATGGTTTAAAATATCTGCAGGTGGTTAATAATCATCTGCAGATGCCATCCGATGCCCAAATAGCCGAGATATCAAAACACAAAAGGAATTATGTAAAAAGTAGAGGTAAGGCAGTTGACTATGACCAGATGCTGCGAAAAGTCAATGTTTTGAAAAATGAAAAACTGAAATTAGCGTATCGGTTGGCGGGCATATCTGGGCTCAGGGTGTCAGAGTTGGCGGATCTGGAGGCTAAGGATATAGAATTTCGAGATGATGGTCGTATCTCTGTATCCGTGCGTCATGGAAAAGGAGGTAAGCCTGGGACGGTAGAATGTCTGGATGATACTTATGTCTATAACAAATTGAAAGATTATTGCCGGCAGAATGAGACTGGAAAACTATTTTATAGCGAGAGCTATATGTGTGAGAAGGCCCACGGCCTGGGTATGGAAATGCACGATTTTAGACGTGCATACGCAAAAATAAAAAAAATAGAGTGTGTGGCTGCCGGGGCAACCGCTTATGAGGCCAACGGAGCGGTTCAAGAAGGTTTAAGGCATGCTCGCTTTTCCACCACAAAACGTTATCTATATGGACGGAAAATAATAACTAAGAAAAAAATAAAAACAGTAGATAAAAAAATTACGGAAAAACCGTCGGAGCCAGCAGAAACGGTTCGAACCTTCAAGGAATGTAGTCTTTATAATTATGAACTCATGAGTGTACTGGATGCGTTTGATCTGCAAGAGCCAGAAAAGCAGGCTCTTGAAAAGTACAGTCAATTTGATTATGACCCTATAAATGAATCTTTATATAATCCGGACTTTCCGAATCCGGAAAAATTTAAAGAAAGCATTGATATAATAACTGGCTGTATCGATAGAAAAACGATTTCAGATGATATGATCGTTTATAGAGGTGTTCCCGATCCGAAGTTCTTCTTTAAAATGGATGTCAATAATATGAGTGTGGAAGAGCTGAATGATCGATTTAAAAATCAGCTGGTTCGCCATAAAAGTTTTATGTCCACCACTATAGAAAAAGATGTGGCCAAGTACTTCGCTGGTGGTAGAGAATCTGGATTAACTCTTATTATCAGGGCACCTAAAGGAAGTAAAGGCATATTTCTAAACGATGTTTCAATACATAAAGAGGAAAAAGAAGTACTATTCCAGCGAGGATCATTTTTGAGAATTGATAAGATAGAAAAAAAAGAAAATCTGGTAGCGTACGTATCGTTAGGTAAGCAATTAGGGAAGGGCAGCTTATGAAAAAAGAAAACTGTGAAAAAACCGGAACAAAGTTTCAAATCAACGATAAAGAGGAAATTGAATATGTGTCCTGGGATGAGTACAATAGGGAGATCGTAGAAGGAAAATTGTCTGGGGTCGATTTCCCAGATTATGAGGAGGGGGATTCATGAAGAATTGGATTTTAATGTCAAAAGAGGTGCCATCTGAGAGCAAGATCTATAATATTACGTATAAGAGCACAAGTGGCCGTAGACGGTCAGATTCAGCCTTTTACAATTCTCAGAGAAAGATCTGGTACTGGGATGAAGAGGAAGAAAAAGAAGTAGCGCGTGAAATTGTAGCCTGGGCCAGTCTTCCTGCACCATATAATCCGCCATATCCTATTTATGGAGCTATTATAGGAGATATTGTAGGATCGGTGTACGAATTCCATAACATAAAAACAAAAAAATTTGAGTTTTGGAATCCGAAGGCTTGTTTTACGGATGATACTGTAATGACCATAGCAGTATACGAGGCAATGGATATGCATATTAAAAGCAATGGTTCATTGGATCTGAAATCGCTATTGGTGAATAAAATGAGATCCTATGGAAAAAAATATCCTTATTGCAGTTATGGTATGCGTTTTAATATGTGGCTTAATGGTGATTATGAAGAACCCTATAACAGTTTCGGAAATGGATCAGCAATGAGGGTTTCTGCTGCGGGCTTTTTTGCGGAGACATTGGATGAGGCTCGTCAATTGGCCAGAGCCTCGGCGGAAGTGACGCATAACCATCCGGAGGGGATCAAAGGAGCCGAGTCGGTAGCTACGGGCATATACCTAGCGTTATCCGGGGTAGAAAAGAAGGCAATTGCCGAGTCACTGACGGATTACTGGAGCTTAAATTTTAGCTTAGACGAGATCCGATCCGATTATGAATTTGACGAGACATGTCAAGGGACAGTTCCCCAAGCTATAGTTGCTTTTCTTGAATCGACAGATTTTGAAGACGCCATCCGCAATGCTGTTTCCCTGGGAGGAGATTCGGACACGTTAGCAGCCATTACTGGTAGTATAGCGGGGGCCTACTACGGCATACCTGATGATATGATATTACGAGCTTTTCAATATCTGGACGAATACCTTTCTAGTAAAATTGAATTTTATTAAAGTCTGTGTCTTAATTAATTGAGACGCAGGCTTTAATAAAATTTATCAGAATCTATGTGAAAAGAGGCAGGATCTTCGTATTCTTTTAAATGCCGGTATAATGTTCTACGGCTCATTCCTAACATTATACTGACTTCCTCCGCTGTATGCTCCTTTAATAATTGTTTGACCTCTCCATAGGTGTAGCCTTTCTCGTTTACATTGTAGTTTTTTCGCCTGCCTGCATTTCGTGTCTGCTGATTTCTGATTTTATCTTTATCATACTTAATGGATAAATGAAGATCATTTGATTTTGGAATTGGTTCTATGGAAAAATTAACTCCAGATGTTCCTAATAATTCATTTAATTCATTTACTTTTTTTCCATTCAGTTCTAAAAAATATTCACTTACGCGTATTGATAAATAGTCGTACATATAATCCCTCCCTTGATTGACATTATTAATTACAACACAATTATATCACACCATGATATAATTGTGTCAATATTAAATATGGCACAGAAAAAATAAAAATATAAAACTATAAATATATAGAAATATATTTATAGTTTTATATTTTTATATATCGTAAAAAAGGATAGTAGCAGTTAAAGAATCATTTAGCTTTTAATAACTCATCAAGACTAACATTTAAGTAGTTGGCTATTGCGACTAATTCAGAAGCATATACGTTAGCCAGGTCATGTTCTAATTTATAATACCTCTGTTTATTTATATTGCAACCTTGCAGCTGCAGATCGAGAACAATCGAGGAGGCTTTTACCTTTTTCTCAATACGGATCCGCCTAATATTGGCACCGACAGGTATACGGTTATCCGAACGTATTTTAATCTCTTCCATCATATAGTTAATACTCCTTGCAAATGATACAGCAATGGTATACGATATTATAAAAAGTTTGGTATCCGTATAGCTTACAAAAATCGCGGGGGGGGGGCGGAAAATGAAGAAGCTATTGTTGCTAGTCTTTGTAATGAGTTTTTGTTTTGGATTTTTTTTATATGAGAGGCCAGAGCCTAAACCTGATTACTGTATATGGAGTAGTTTCTCCAATAATTCCTCCGATTATAGATCTACTGACTTACATATTTTGCTATACTCTGATATAAGCATAGACGATGATCTGTATGAGAAAATTAGAAAAACCCATAATAATATGAATGGCGATCCGGATAGACTAATTATCCATGTGTATAGTAATATAGATGATCTGCAAAAAGGCCATGAAGTGGGAGAGAAGGAATTTAACGTAAAAGAATAATGTTTATAATAAAAAGGCGGAAGTTTAATTAGCTCCGCCTCATTTTATATATTTCTCATACCACCGTGGTTGCCGGTGGTATCGCTCCTCGGTTTCTTGAATTACCTCTGCCGTATAGAAAACGTAGATTTTTTGGCCATCTCGGCATATTCCTTTTTTCTAATCGTAGTGGGGACAGGAATTAATGTCTGGTGCCAATGTGCATATTGTTTCCATATAACCATCTCCTTTTTTATAATTATACCGCACGTATGTTCTGGATAATAGAGCCATTTTTTACCCTTTAACCTTGCGGTTAAAGATTAATTTGTAAAGAAATATTTATATTAAAATATTTTTATGGTTTTATATAAAAAGCAGGCGGGGCTTTCAAGTAGATGCAGACGACTACTTATACGCTGCAACGTCTGGTACTGGCTACAGGAGGCGACGGTCCGAGCAACCCATGGGATGCGCTAGGAATGTGCATCAGTGATTTTATTTAATCGATATTAACCGGCCGGAGGCGGATCCGCCCTGGCCCGGGAATAGGCCGGGAGAATATTATAAGAAAAAAAGAGCCGGGGATTTGCCCTGGCTCTCTGCAGTCTAAAGATATTAGTGTTTCATTCTACATCAAAAAAAATGTAATATAAGATGAATTATATTACATTCGCGGCAGCCTACCGGATGTGTCGGAAACCCTCTTGTAATCTAGTTTTTTTTCTGATAAAATTGATTGATTAACCATGGAATAAGAAACGAATGTAATAAAATAGTAATCTTTGTATTTTTATATTACATTCAACAGGGAGACTTTTTAAGGTCAATAACCCTCCACTTAGCCCGACGGCTTGAAGTGGGGGCTTGTGAAAACAAGCTCAGATTGACTAGCTTAAGTGCTATGCGCACTACGTTAAGAGAGAATATATAGTTACCCGTGGGCGTATTACCTAACCTGCGGCTCTAAGGTATGTGATTAAACCGTCCTGTAGGGCAGGGACCGTGTTGCATACAACAAACCTCTCATTAACATTAGCGAAGGTAACATGACAGCAGTTTTTACTGCTGAATTATTGGGAAACCAATGCGAAAGGAGACATATCAATGGTATATGTACTCAGTAAAGAAGGAACCCCGCTGATGCCGACAAACCGGCACGGCAGGGTAAGACACCTCCTTGATGCAGGAGAAGCGAAAGCCGTAAAGCGGTGTCCGTTTACCATACAGCTGCTGTATCAAAGCACGACGTATACACAGGAAATCACATTAGGCGTGGATGCAGGAAGTAAAACCATTGGACTGTCTGCATCCACAGAAAAGAAAGAACTGTACGCATCCGAAACCAGGCTGCGTATGGATATTACCGATCTGCTGTCTGTCAGACGGCAGTTCCGGAGGACAAGAAGAAACCGAAAGACACGATATCGCAAAGCAAGGTTTAACAACCGGGTCCATGCGAAACACAAAGGCTGGCTGGCACCAGGCATCGAGGCAAAGATCGGAACACATTTTAGAGCCGTCCGTGATGTGTGCAGGATCCTTCCGGTCACAGAGATTATTGTGGAAACGGCTTCCTTTGATATCCAGAAGATCAAGGCCTTAGAAAACGGGGAACCGGTTCCGGAAGGAACGGATTATCAGGAAGGAGATCAGCTTGGCTTCTGGAATGTAAGGGAGTATGTTCTTTGGAGAGACGGATACAAATGCCGGTGCTGTAATGGAAAATCGAAAGATCAGGTGTTAAATGTGCATCATATCGAAAGCAGGAAAACCGGAGGCGATGCCCCGAATAACCTGGCAACGCTTTGCGGGTATTGTCACAAGCAGTATCACAAGGGGACGATCCTGCTTCCAAAATCCGTCAGACGAGGAAACAGCTTCCGTGATGCAGCATTCATGGGGATCATGCGGTGGACCTTTTACAACCGTTTAAAAGAACAGTATCCGCGTGTTGCCATGACCTATGGGTATATCACAAAGAACACGAGAATCCGAAACAACCTTCCCAAAACGCACTATGTGGATGCCCGGTGTATTGCAGGCCATCCGCAGGCAGAACCGCTGGATGTCTATTACTTCCAGAAGAAGGTAAGATGCCACAACCGCCAGATCCATAAGGCAAATATCTTAAAGGGTGGTAAGAAAAAGAGGAATCAGGCAGAGTATCTCGTAAAGGGATATCGCCTGTATGACCGGGTGCGGTACCAGAACAGGGAGTATTATGTGTTTGGAAGAAGAGCGTCCGGGTTCTTTGATATCCGTACTTTGGGAGGAAATAAGGGAAACAAAGGCTCCGTAAGCTGTAAGAAGTTACGGTTTCTGGAGCCAAGAAAAACAATGTTGATAGAAAGGAGAATGCAGGAACGGGAAGCTGTCTAGGTCGGTCCTGACGCATTCCTCCACCACCTATAGAGGTGGGGGTACCCTGCTAGTTTTAAGATGAATAAAACCACAGAGCCGATCCGCGATAAGAAGAAATTGCAAGAATTATTTGCATATTTAAAGGGAAAAAACATGAGAGATTATGTAATGGCTAAAACTCAGTTAAATACGGCTCTAAGAATCAGCGATATAGTACCTCTTCGGGTATGCGATTTTTTTCATCAAAGTGGGTACTTCCGGGAATACATAGCTCTTAAAGAACAAAAGACGGGAAAAGAAAAGCATATCGCAATTAACACAGCATTAAAATCCACTTTAAAGGATTATATTAAGGATTACAATTTACAGTATGACGATTATCTTTTTGCCAGTCGCAAGGGGAGGGGGAAAAAGCATATCAGTACTACACAGGCGCAGCGCATACTTCAAGATGCCGGCCAGGCCCTGCACTTGGATAACTTCAACAGTCATTCCCTTAGAAAAACCTGGGGATATGATGCGTATAATAAAACTCACAATATAGCCTTAATTATGCAAGTTTACAATCACTCATCCGCCGAGGTAACATTACGTTACATTGGCATAACGCAAACCGATAAAGATAATCTTTATAATATGATTCAATTTTAAAATCTAATTTTACTTTCACTTTAATGATAAATATTAAATTAATTTTGAACAAAAAAGCCTTACAATGCTTGTATTTAGAAGGCTCCTTTTATAATAAGTTTTTGAAAAAGTATCCGAATAAGATTGTTGACATTTTTTTAATTTCCATATATAGTAAACATATGGAAATAAATGGATTTATGTAAGAAAATTCATCTTATATTACATTGATTAATTTTTTTGATTGGAGGGGTGATATGGAGCCAAATGTCGCCAGGATCATGAGCAGTGAGGCGTTAGAAATAGCACGGCTAAAAGCCAAAGCTAATAAACTGATTGACGTAAATCAGCAGCTGGTCAGGGAGAAAGCGCAGCTGCAGGAAACCATCCAGCGATTACAAAGATTTTCAAATGCAGAGAAAGAGTTTGGAGCGTCTGAGGAAGATGAGCTTACCTTTATCTACATAACGCGCATATTGGCTTTTTTGGCTGAATTACAAAAATCCGCCCTGTGGTTGGATTATAAAAATAATACGGCCAACACCAAAGAGTACTACCGGGTAGATAAGCGAGACTTCGAGAACATTTTAGCTGCCTATACGGATGATAAGGTTACGGCCAGAAACTTTATTCGCTATATGGTATGTCTAGGGATCATGAAGTCCAATGACAAAGAAATATTCTCCGTGATAGTTAATGGTAAGAGTAGGCGGGTATATATGATTCGGAAAACTGCTGTAGATCTACCAGGAGTCGAAAAATATGAAAGGTAACACATATATTGATGAATTCTTAGGTGTTGTGGGTTTCTTATCACATTCTCAGAAAGTGCCGATCGACAAAGGCTACATATTGGTGAGCAGAAAAATACTGGATAATATGCTGAATCGGAATTTATACGATACTGTGGAACAAAAGCTACGAATCTGGAAGCGGCTGCATTGGATCGACGCCGATCCGGATCGTTACACGAAGAAAATTTCGCGTAACGGGAAGCGTACCAGGGTGGTGAAAATTGATATGGACGTATACTACACCCTGGCATTTTTATTCAGCAAGGAACCGGGGCAGTAACACAAAATTAATATGCAAAAATGCCCCGCCGTGTAGAACTGATATTTACGCGTTTCTTCTATATTATATACCCACCTCGATAATGGGCTAGATAACGTAGTTATCTAGCCAGTAGGGGGAGCGGGGAAAGCGGTGAGAGGTGTGTGAGCGCAGTACGTAGTACGGAGCGGATCGGGCCGGTAGGCATACCGGGAGGCCAGTGAGCGCAGTACATAGTACGGAGCGGATTAAGCTGGTAGGAGTACTGGTGGGGACAGGAAGCGCAGTACGCAGTAAGGAGCAGATTGGCCAGAAGAAGACTGGGAAGGACAGGGGAGGTACAGAACCGGTCAGGCGTGTGGGGAAGTCAAGGGACGGGGTACCTGATAGAAGAGTAGCTGCATGTGAAACAGGCTGGCAGAAACATTGAAGGAGATGGAGGTCATAGCTGTGAAAGAAGTTTCTTTTAACACGAAAGAAATCATGGAGAGATCCGGATAATTTGAAGGAATAGTTTATTTCATTTATCTTACCTGTATCCTTTACTTGCCGTATATACCCATTACTCTATTATGTTTGTATGCTGCCTTCTTCATATAAAAACATAAAAACATAAAACTTGTTTTCTATAGAAATATGTTCAGATAAAATCGATTTTATAGAAAACAATAAAACAATGGAGGGAATAGGATGAAAAAAATATGTCCGAGATGCGGGAAAGAGAGAATAGATCCTTTTGGTATATCACGCATGGATCAATTAAATATCTGTAGTATTTGCTGTTCGAAAGAGGCTTTAGACCTGGCGGTTAAAGAGGGGAGAATGTTATCTGATGAGGCAGATCAAATAATGTGTTGCATAGAAGAGGCATATAAAACCCACCTGGATTAGATCCAGATGGGGAAAATGTCGATGGAGGTTGGGAGCCTTCCATCCACTTAATGGTAGCACACTGCTAAATATTACGCAAGGTTTAAAGACCTACACGGGAGAAAAAATGACGCTGAGTACATTTCGGTACGAGTTTCGACGAAGGTATGGAGTTAAATTTAAAAATTGTATTTTGTTCCGTAATGGGGAGTTGTACAACCTGGATACGGAAGAGAGTATACGCTTTAAAAATTTGGACGCGGCCTTAGATTATGAGATTGAAGGAAAAACTATTCGGAAATTTATTGATGAAATGTCTATGGAAGACTTGAAACTTACATTAGATGGTGGCCGTGGAGCAAGTGGGGAGTTAGGGCAATCTACTTTCAAATTTCAAGACGCCGCGTCAATAACGAATGGTAGAAATGATAAAAGGGATCTAAACAGTCGCGCTAATACACAAATTAAGGAAAAAAGTGTAGCTGCAGCATTGAATATTTTCCGTAAAATGCACCTTGATCCTGAGAGGGAACATGCATTTTCGGTTGATGAAAATGGCTACGTACATAATTATGTTCATGGAGATGCTCATTCCGTTGCTATTATGGGCGGAAGAGGTGAGATGATTTTTCATAATCATCCCAGTGGTGGAACATTTTCAAAGTCAGATATGTTATCCACTTCGCTTTCGGCAGAAAAAGGAATTGTAGCAAGCTGTGTCAGCGGCGATCATATTTTCGTAAAAACTCATAAGTTTCGTCCAAATGAGTTCGTAAAGGCTGTTAATAGAGCTAAGATGCAAGGTCTTAATTACGATGATGCCGTGGGGAAGTGGCTGACAGCCAATCAAAAAAAATACGGATACCATTATGAATTTAAAAAGGCCGATTAAAAAGTAAAAATATAAAAATATTTTTATATAAAAATTGGTTTATATAAAAAAGGAGTAATTTGCCGAGGTGGGAGGAAGAGGATCTAGTTCTGGTCTAAGTAATGGATCTGGAATTAGTAGAGTGGAAAGAAAAATATGTCATGATGAGGTGGAATCAGCCTACCTATTTGATACAGATGGAAATGTGATTTTTTCAAAATCGGATAATACGAAAAATTATGTAACTTTTAGCGAAGAGCAAGTGAAACAGTTTGAGGACAATATATTAACGCATAATCATCCCGGAGGATCCACCTTTAGTTGTGAAGACGTATCTTTATTGACTTATAGTAAAATGCAAGAAATCAGAGCGACGACTTCAAAAGGAACATTTTCCCTGCGGGCAAATAAAGATTCAAAGTCTTATGAGAAGGGGCGTCTGGCTTTTTCAGAAGATTATAGCTATTCAATTTATTTGCGTACAAAGCATTGTGATGGTGTATATGAGAAGTTGCTGAAAGATTATAGAAACTTTAGGATTGATGAGGTTGAATTTCAGAAGGGGTGTGATGCATTAAATAGTGGGATGGCAGAGTTTCGGAATACATGGTTAGAAGAGAATTCCCATAAGTACGGCTACATATACAGATTTCAAGGGAGGTGAGTAAGATGCCAAAAGAAAATAGCTGGAAGCTGGATGATTCTTCGTTAGAACCATATAAGGCAGAGCTGAAAAGAGAGGAAGTTTCCAAACCAGAGAAAAAAGAAGAGGAATCAGAAAATGTACAGAAGTCAGAGAAACTATGAGAATCTGGAGAAACGCCTTTTTAATGTCCCAGGAAAATATGGGATACCGGTAATTGAACCTACACACTTGAAAAGAAAGATTGATTTTATACCATTTAATTATGCAAAAACGATAGACCATCCAGAAAATAAAGGAATTCATTTTTTTTTAGACGACTATCAATTTAATCGTGTGTGGGCCAGGCCCAGAACTTATTTACACATGATTCAAAAATTTGCATATGTAATGTCACCGGACTTTAGTATTTATGTGGATTTTCCTCTCGTAATACAGCTATATAACCATTATCGAAAACATTGGTTAGCTGCATACTGGCAGGAAAATGGCGTTGAAGTGATCCCTTCTATTTCATGGGGAAATGAGGAGTCATTTGAATGGTGTTTTGATGGTGAGCCACATTATAGCACTGTGGCAGTTTCGTCGGTTGGAACTCAGAGTAGCCAGGAAGGCCGGTCTGTATTTCTTCAAGGCTATATGGAGATGATGCGCAGATTAGAGCCAGAAGCAATTATATTTTATGGAGATGTTCCAGAACAGTGTAAGGGAAATATTATTCCAATTGGATCATTCCAGGAAAAATTTAAAAAAATTCAGTATAACCCCGCAGATAGATTTAAAGGAGTTAAATCTTATGAAAAAAGCGAAAAAAATATGGAATCTCTATAGGGAAGGAGAGTTACAGGGGATTTTCACTTCCTCGGAAATTTCAGATCTAACAGGGATGCACAAAAATAATGTTTCAAATTATGCCGAGCTGGGATCTCTGTATAAAGGGATCTATCGTATTGAGAAAGCGGATGAGTCACTGGCAAACGAATGGGCGATGGTGACAGAGGGAATTACTGCTGGGGCGAGGCGGTAATATGAGCGGATCGGCGCATATGGCAATGGGCGTTTTTATTGGGGCCATGGTGGTATATGTGGCCCGGCCAAAAGTGGTTGAGTCGGCGGTAATCTTTGGTATTACAACAACGGCAATTTTACTTCCAGATATTGATGAGCCACGTAGCAAGATAGGAAGAAGATATCCTGTAATATCCTTTATTATTCATTTCCTTTGTGGCCATCGTTATTTAATACATTCACCATTTTTATTAGCTATTCTATATTACTTACTTAATTCCAATTTACAGGGGATCAGCTTTGTGGCTGGATATGGGGGGCATTTATTGCAGGATCTATTTACAGCCGGCGGGCTTGCGCTTCTCTACCCATTTAGTCGGCGTAGAATCAGCTTATCTCCATTTCGTACTGGAGGTATTACAGATTGGCTTATGACTGGTGTGCTTATGATAATAATTTTTAAAATAGTAACGGAGAGGTGGTAGAAATGTGTATAGATTGGAAAATGGTTTCCAAAAGAATATATCAGCAGCGAAAAAAAATGAGGATGTCCCGAGAGGAAGTCGCGGAGAAAATAGGAAGAGTGCCGAGCTATTATGCCGATATTGAGCGTGGAACTTGCGGGATGTCGGTGGATACGCTGGTTGCGTTATCAAATACACTTCATCTTTCAGTCGATTATATTTTGTATGGAGTTGCGGAAGAGACAGATATATACGAGCAAATTTGCCGATCGCTGAAAAATTATGATATCAGGATACAGAATAGGGCTCTTTCTTTGATGGATTTCTATTTAAAACAGGAGGTTAAGACAGGATGAAAAAAAGATATCTCCGGACAGTGCTTGCAGCAGCATTGATTGTATTATGCTTATCGCAGAGTACAAGTTACGGAGCCTGGATTGAGAATAACAGTGCCTGGCAGTACCAAGAGGGGGAGGAGACAGTAAAAGGCTGGGGGTTAATAGAAAATGAGTGGTATTTCTTTGGCCCTTATGGGGATATGGTAACTGGTTGGCAAAAAGTTGCGGACAAATGGTACTTTTTCAATCCTATATCCAATGGTACGAAAGGCAAGATGCTTACGGGGTGGCAATGGATTGATGGATATTGCTATTACTTTACAGAAATGAAGGATGCTTCCCATGTTGAAGGGGAAATGTGGAGCGGTGAGGTAACGCCAGATGGATATATAGTAGATGGATCTGGCCGTTGGACGGATGCACAGGGAATTGTACAGTTCTTAGAAGGAAAAGGAATTTTGACATTTAAACAGAGCCACGCACAGAGCCGTTTTAGTAGTGGAGGATCGGGGGGAGGGGGCGGTACGAATAGTCATCCGGATAATCCAGAACCAGAGCCAGAGCCAGAACCAAGACCGGATATAAAACCAGAACCGGATGTAAAACCAGAGCCAGAGCCGGCAACGCCATCCGAAACCAAGAAATTGTATACTTACACAATTCGATATATGGATATTATTGACCGCACTATGTTGTATATGGTTACAGGACAGGCAGAAGAAAATGAACGGATTGAAATTGATCAGATTAATATTGAGGGCTATACAATTCATGGCGGGCAGAAGGAAAGTTTTTCTGTTTCGACCGATGGACTAACAGTTAATATTTATTATGATCCAATCACACCGGCCTCGCCATCGGAGGCAGTCAAAATCGATTGGAGTATCTATTTTATAGAGCAGGACAATCCGGATAATCAAATCTTTAAGGCTCAGACTGGAAAAACAGAAGAGGGAAGAGAAATTATCATTGATTTTCCGGAAACTATATTAGGTACTGACGGTTATTATTACTATGCACTTGTCAGTAGCCCTTATGCAATTACTGTGTCGGGGACAGGCCGACAGAAATATTACATAAAGTACGAGCGAGGTGACAAAGAGGAAGAAGAGGATCCGGAACATGAGGCGGCGGAAAAATTAAAAGACTGGCAGCGTATTGCAGCGTTGGCGGATGAGAAAATAACTGGATATAGAATACCAGAAGAACAGTACCAATCATTGATTTCTGGTGATCTATATGCCAGTAATGAACGAATTAAAAATATGGTGTCAATGGTACAGGATGCCGATCCGCATGAAATCTATATTATTGGACTGAACCATATTCCTAACACACTTATTATCGGGCAGACTTTTCCGGACGTTATAAATATATCGTCATTAGAAATGGGGAGTTTGGATATAGGGGGCCAAAAATATACTATGCTACGTATTGGATTTACGAGATCATATGATAAAAAAACGTGTGTACATGACTATGAATTAACTGATTATGTTCCCTGCAGCTGCACCGCTCCGGGCTATGGCAGTGTGCAGTGTAGAAAATGTGGAAGTACAGAATCGATAATATTGCCATCGCCTGGCCATACAGACCTAAACCATGATGGTATATGCGAGGTGTGTTTTAAGCAGATCGAGGGAAATGATCCAGAGCCAGTACATTACAATATAGGGGATGTACAGGCCCGAAGGATTAAAGGCAAGATATATTTGTTCAGGTGCATTGATGAAGATTATGGAAAAAAAGCATTATTTCTCTGTGATAGCACGATTCGCTCTGATATAGATAGCTCTGCAGCAACGGTGAAAAAACTTACTTTTGGCAGTAACAATAACTATAAATACTCATACATTAGAACCTGGCTGAATGACAATGCGGATGATCTCTTTGGTGCAGAAGCTACTCTGATCGGAACAAATGTTGCTTACCAGGGAGCTACGGGAGATGGAAGCTATGAGCAATTTAATGAAAATGAATTGATTGCTTTAGAAAAGCCGTTTCAATTGTTGGAAGATGAAATATTTATTTTGTCTGTGGAAGAGGCTATACAATACCGGGAGTATCTATGGAGATTTGGAGGAAGTGAGGAAAATAATCAGGAAACACAGTACTCAGCGTATTCCCGTGGCTATTATCTCCGTACTCCTCAATATAAGGGCGAAAATGGCTTTGAGTATGGGCCTGGTATCTATGTTGTTGACTTTTCCGGAAGTATTCATCCTGTATCGGTGAGCATCACTGATAATATCGGCATTAGGCCGGTAATAGCCATTAGGCAGCAGTAAAGGTAATTCAGAGGAGGAAGTAAGTCAATAACCCGCCACTTAGCCCGACGGCTTGAAGTGGGGGCTTGTGAAAACAAGCTCAGATTGACTAGCTTAAGTGCTATGCGCACTACGTTAAGAGAGAATATATAGTTACCCGTGGGCGTATTACCTAACCTGCGGCTCTAAGGTATGTGATTAAACCGTCCTGTAGGGCAGGGACCGTGTTGCATACAACAAACCTCTCATTAACATTAGCGAAGGTAACATGACAGCAGTTTTTACTGCTGAATTATTGGGAAACCAATGCGAAAGGAGACATATCAATGGTATATGTACTCAGTAAAGAAGGAACCCCGCTGATGCCGACAAACCGGCACGGCAGGGTAAGACACCTCCTTGATGCAGGAGAAGCGAAAGCCGTAAAGCGGTGTCCGTTTACCATACAGCTGCTGTATCAAAGCACGACGTATACACAGGAAATCACATTAGGCGTGGATGCAGGAAGTAAAACCATTGGACTGTCTGCATCCACAGAAAAGAAAGAACTGTACGCATCCGAAACCAGGCTGCGTATGGATATTACCGATCTGCTGTCTGTCAGACGGCAGTTCCGGAGGACAAGAAGAAACCGAAAGACACGATATCGCAAAGCAAGGTTTAACAACCGGGTCCATGCGAAACACAAAGGCTGGCTGGCACCAGGCATCGAGGCAAAGATCGGAACACATTTTAGAGCCGTCCGTGATGTGTGCAGGATCCTTCCGGTCACAGAGATTATTGTGGAAACGGCTTCCTTTGATATCCAGAAGATCAAGGCCTTAGAAAACGGGGAACCGGTTCCGGAAGGAACGGATTATCAGGAAGGAGATCAGCTTGGCTTCTGGAATGTAAGGGAGTATGTTCTTTGGAGAGACGGATACAAATGCCGGTGCTGTAATGGAAAATCGAAAGATCAGGTGTTAAATGTGCATCATATCGAAAGCAGGAAAACCGGAGGCGATGCCCCGAATAACCTGGCAACGCTTTGCGGGTATTGTCACAAGCAGTATCACAAGGGGACGATCCTGCTTCCAAAATCCGTCAGACGAGGAAACAGCTTCCGTGATGCAGCATTCATGGGGATCATGCGGTGGACCTTTTACAACCGTTTAAAAGAACAGTATCCGCGTGTTGCCATGACCTATGGGTATATCACAAAGAACACGAGAATCCGAAACAACCTTCCCAAAACGCACTATGTGGATGCCCGGTGTATTGCAGGCCATCCGCAGGCAGAACCGCTGGATGTCTATTACTTCCAGAAGAAGGTAAGATGCCACAACCGCCAGATCCATAAGGCAAATATCTTAAAGGGTGGTAAGAAAAAGAGGAATCAGGCAGAGTATCTCGTAAAGGGATATCGCCTGTATGACCGGGTGCGGTACCAGAACAGGGAGTATTATGTGTTTGGAAGAAGAGCGTCCGGGTTCTTTGATATCCGTACTTTGGGAGGAAATAAGGGAAACAAAGGCTCCGTAAGCTGTAAGAAGTTACGGTTTCTGGAGCCAAGAAAAACAATGTTGATAGAAAGGAGAATGCAGGAACAGGAAGCCGTTTAGGTCAGTCCTGACGCATTTCTCCCCCACCTATAGAGGCGGGGGTATCCTGCTAGTTTTAAGATGAAAAAAGTATGGAAAAAGGTATTGGCCTTTGGCCTGTGTGGCGTTCTGATATTTTCTGTAATGCAACCTCTGCCAGTTATGGCTAAGAGCGTACAAAGGAATATTGCCACAAATTCAAATGCCGAAAAAAATGAAAATACGCCGGTTGCTACAAAATCAAATGCGGATACAGCGAACAAGGCTACACTCTCTAATGCTTTACGAGCTGTAAATTCTTTGGGGGATATTTGGGACGACTGGAGCGGAAAAACGAGCTTTGAATTTTTGAATGGAACCCAGGGAGACGGTTCTGAGAAGAAGCCATTTTTAATTAAAAATCGGGAACAGCTCATGGGACTCTCAGAGCTTGCAGCAATGGGGATGATGATTCCCGATGCCGGCGGAGCTGATTATCCGGGTGATTATTCTGGTTGCTTCTTTGCCCTGGGCGGAAATATAGATATGCAGGGCGTTGATTGGATACCGATAGGTTTCTATGGCGACTCTTCGGAGTCGGCTGGGCCGATAGTAAATGCATTTCAAGGTGATTTTGACGGCAACGGCTACACAATTCGAAATTTAAAGCTTAATAAATTTGTTAATTATAATCACGTTGGCTTATTTGGGGCTATCAGTAATTCGCTTATTCATGATCTGATTGTTATTCCTGATGTGACAGAGATCAAAGGGAACGACAGAGTGGGATCTATAGTAGGATATGCAGTTGATTCTAAGATCTTAAATGTAACAGTGAAAAATGCTGCACTGAATACTACTGGAATTACTGGCGGTATTGCTGGCGAGGTAAGCAATACAGTAATAGAAAATGCGATCTGTGACAATGTAATAATTGATGCCTCCAATGGAGCAGAAATTATATATATAGGAGGGATTGTAGGGATTGCCTCAGATTCTGCCGTTGTAGATTGTGAGGTTACGACAGGAAGCGGGAATACGGCTAGAATACAAGGTACCGGCTTTACCGGCGGAATTATCGGATATCAAAACTCAGCAGATATTTATAACGTGTATGTAAAGGGAACAATCGGAGGGTATCACTCAACGGCAATCGGAGGGATTACAGGAAAATACGTATCCGGAAAGCTTAAAGTGGCACGTTTTGAAGGCACGATTGGTAATTCACAGTTAGGGTCGATGGCGAGAGAAGGTACTTTTATCGGCACAAGGCAAGGTGCAGCCACTAACTTTGATTATATCGATGATGTAGCGTACCTATTTGCTGATTCTGAAAGCAAAATCAGCGCAAATGTGTGCGGATCAGAGATCCCGGATGATAATGATTATACTTACGATGCTCATATAGGATATTGGCATAATAGCGATCTTTACTTTACTTTAATGCAGGGCGGTACGAGTAAAAATATAACAGATCAGTATTTTTACGAGATATTAGAAGAGGGGATCCTTTCTATTATGGACGAGGAGGGGGCTGGTCAGTATAGGGTTGACCATTTTGCGCCAAATTCAGTCGGCCGTCCGGTGCGTGGCTATCTGGTTATCGTGAACCAGATTGATACAATTGCCAATGGACAGAATTTTTATGATATTGCGACATTGACGGCAAAAGGGGCATCCCAATATGCGAAAACCCTCGATAAAGAACATAGGGGGGCAGTAGCTGCCGGGGCGGTTGTCAATGTGAGTACAGCACCAAATAATACTGATACAGAGAAATTCCAGATGGAGGGAACCCCATATTATACAAATGCAGATGGGGTGAAAAAAGATACCACATACTCTGATGCCAGCCATAGTTATACCTTTAAGATGCCGGAAGAAGATATTGTGATCGATGCTACATACAAAAAGGTTGCTGTATCTATTCAGGTTCAGCCAGATACATACAATTTTTCGGTAACGCAGACAAGAACTGGGAACCGAAAATATCCTACTAAAATAACGGAAGTTAAAAACAAGGAGGGGAAGTTGATAGCCCGCTATATCAACGGCAGCTTAGATCAAGGGATGGAAGTACAGCCGGTAATGATCCAGGCGGTGATCGATGCAAACAACGATGTATATGATAATCGCGTAAAATGGAGTATTGACGACGCGGATCTGATTACCCTTGCTCAAAATGATGATGAAGGATCAGATGGATATACTGCAAAATCTGCCAGCGTTACATTAAATCTTAATTCCAGATTCTTTGAGGATATTATTACAGATCTGGAGGGTAAACAGGCAGAAGAAAACTATCAATATAAGATACCGAATACGATTTACGGCGCGGGCCATCAAAACGGAGGCGTTGCGATCCTGACGGCAGCTACGCGGCCATCAACATCCTTTGAAGGGAAACCCTGTACAGCAAATTGCCGCATTAATGTAACGTTCCAGATAATTGATAATACGCTTGTGGCGGCAGAAGGTGCAGTATTAGATAAAATGACTTTGGAATATACCGTGACTCGTAGATTAACTGGAGATCGGTTATCCCCGCAGGAGTCTATTACTGTAACAGCTCCTCAGTCTTTAACTGCAACGTTTCTCCCGGATTACTTCTCAAAAGAGGAAGTGACCTGGAAGAGCAGCGATCCAGCCGTAATTGGAGTAAGCCAAGATAATGTGGCATATAGGGAGGCATCTGTATCCGCCTACAAGGATGCCAAATGGATTAAAGATATTATTGCGACAGATAATGGTGTTATATCAAATGACAGGTATGCGAGTGTATCTGGACATGGAGAGAGGCAAGCAATTATAAGCGTGGAAGGTAAGGACAAGCTGGGAAATCGTGCAACGGCCGATTGCCAAGTGACTGTACGGTACGTAACAGAGGATCAGACTGTTATAAAACCGGAAGCTGTCGAATTAGATCAAGCTACGCTAACGTATGAGCTGTCATATGATAAGGCTGGAGATATCCGGTCGGAGACGATCAAAAAGAATGGGTTTGAACCGAAAAAGTTATCAGCTGTAGTATTGCCAGATATAGAAGATACAGAGAGCCATCGGCCATATGATCGGACTGTAAAATGGAGTTCATCGGATCCATCGGTACTATCTGTTGATGCTGCCGGAAATCTTACGGTAATCGATGAGGCTCCATGGATGCAGGAAGCTATGGCGCAAGCTCCATATCAGGCGGCGAAAGAGATCTTTGTGACAGCTACGACAGCCGACGGTAAAAAGATTGCTTCATGTAAGGTTAATTTACAGTTCCAAGTAAATTGTATTGAAGCAGATCGAGAAAAGGAAAGTTATCGGATTGTCCTTACGAAAAGTGGACGCAGATCGGCACCGATCCTTACTTACACAGGCCAGGAATCAAAAAAATTAAAGGCGGCCATATATCCGGAAAGCTCGGATCTTAATTATGTAGTATGGATCTCGAAGGATCCGGAAGTAATAACGGTAGCAGCGGATGGCACCATAACGCCGGTGTTATTAGATGAAAATAATGAGTTAAAAGCTCAGTGGATAAAAGAAATATTACAGGAGTACCCCTACAGTGGCACAAAAACTGTAGAGGTGACGGCATCAACAACAAATGGAAAGATGAGTGATGGTGTAATAATCGATCTGGAATTTGTGGTAATTGACAATACATATTCTTCTGGGGGATCAGGCGGCGGATCCACCGGTGGCGGTGGAGGCGGCGGATCCACTGGTGTAACCCCAACAGGTAAAACCCAGAGTACGGGAGCACCGGCCGGCTCTGTAACTGGCAGTTGGACTCAGGCTGCTAATGGTAAGTGGCTCTTTGCTGCAGGTCGAACGTACGCTGATGAATGGGCTTATATTAATAATCCGTATGCGTCTGCAGGACAGCCAGCGGCATCTTGGTTCCGGTTTGACCCGGATGGATTTATGGTAGTTGGTTGGTACACGGACAATGATGGAAATATCTATTATTTGAATCCGATATCCGATGGGACTCAGGGACAGATGCTTACAGGCTGGCAGTATATTGATGGGGCCTGGTATTATTTTAATCCGGAGTCAGATGGAACAAGAGGGAAACTTCTAACAAATACCATAATCGGGGGATACCAGCTGAACGAGAAAGGCCAGTGGGTTGAAGAAGAGATTGTAACAACAAAATAAAAGAATCGGGTACCGTGTACATTGAAAACTTAATATTGACCGATAGTAAATAGTGCTGGCTGGGAGGAACCCAGCCAGCAAGAAATTAATTACAAACAAATAAAAGTATGTTATACTAAAATTGGGTAGCCAATCTGCGGGTGGTTTTCCACTTCCTTTGCCTTACATCTGAATTTTACATAAGGATGAAAGGAGGTGGTGCGTGTGAGTACATATGAAGAATTAACATTAATTGTTAATGTTGCAATGTTGATTATTGCAATTTTAGTATATACAAACAGCAAAGGTACAAAAAAATAACCACCCCGCCTACCAAGCCGATGGTTATTTTTCCCTAGGAATTGGAAAGCCACTCTGTGGAGTTGGCTACCTTTTGTACCTTTAGATTATCACATATTAAAAAAAAAGTCAAATTAGTATGTTGCCGGTGATATTACAGGTAGCATTATATTAAAGGGTCAGATTGTCAATCCCAAAAGAGTATGATATACTTTTGCTGGGTAGTTAATCTGCTGGGTGGTTTTCCGTCTTCTTTTCTCGGAGTAATTGAGGAGAGGAGGTGGTATCCATGAGTACATATGAGGAACTGACATTAATTGTCAATGTGGCAATGCTAGTTGTAGCTATACTCGTATACGCAAATGGAAAAGGTACAAAAAAATAACCACCCCGCCTACCAAGCTGATGGTTATTTTTAAATAATTATTAGACGGAAAGCCACTCTGTGGAGTTGACTACCTTTTGTACCTTTAGGATATCATAATTTAAATAAAAAGTCAAATTAAGCTACCGGTGAAGTTACAGGTAGCTTTTATTTTCATTTTTTCGGAACGAGTAAGAAATTTGCTGATAATTTTAAGCAGGGAGTCTTGCATAATTCCCTTAGAAAGAATATAATAAACGTAAGAAAATACGTTTTAAGAAAGAAGGGATAACTATATTTGTTGTAAGTAATCGTGATCTTCAGGTCAAGCTAAAAGAAATTCGTGAAAAAGTAAATAAGGGGGATGATGCAATACATCATAGCAGAGGTTCAGATGATTTAGTGATTACTTCTTTAAAACGGTATAATCAAATGATCGATATTTTATTTAAGGAACACAAAAGTGCTAAAGAAGTTTTAGAAGAAGAGCAGGATAATAAAAAATTATTAGAAAAATATGTTGCTCTATCAATGAGATTACAAGAAGAAAATTTAAAAGAAGGACCAGATTTTGTAAAACAAAAAGATTTAAGTAATGAATGGTCAAAGATAAAAAAAGAAATTCTTAAACGAATGGAAACTTAGGATTTTAGGGTAAAGGGATGATCAGATGGAGCGGAAATACTATGAAAAATGAATTTATATCGAGGAAGAAAAATTTTCAAGGCACGGAGGGATACATGGTTTCACAGATGATACAGGGAAAGCCAACGTGTGAACAGTTTGTTCCTGCAGATAACTATGAAGAATTCTGCAAATCAATAAATACAATACCTAGAGCCATGACTGTAAAAGCTGAAATTTTAATGTGTACAACAAAAGCTGAAAAGATTGAATGTTGTAGAACATATTTTAACCAGATTCTGGAGGAGAAAGATCCTCAGCGCACATTGCAGTTAGTTGATCTAATGAATGTTATGGAGCGCGAATTTGGAACATTTCGTATCTATCCAACAGAGGAGTTCATGGCCAGAGAGGAAGTCAAATTGTACCATGAAATATCTATGGCCAGAGATTTATAAACACCGATAGAGCAGAGGTGAGAACCAGGAGACCTTTGGCGCATCACCGGCGAGGGATTAGTAATCCACCAGTTTCACCGGTTATGAGAGAATCCAAAATCAAAAATTCAGAAATTACTACAAAAGACTATCGGATTCCACCTGGTAGTCTTTTATTAATTTGTCGAAAATTGTCAATATTTGTAGAATAAAAAGGAAAGCGCAGACAAAGTCTCTATGCTATACTTGTTTTAAGTAATAGGTGGGGATTGAAAAACAAACTGGAGGTTTTTGCATGGCAGTATGTTGTATTATAACTGGAGGGCTTTTCTTGGCATTTGGAATATATTTGTGGTTTTGGTTAGATAAGCGACATTTTTATCGAAGAAATGTTGCTGGATTGGAGGAATTTGATTCTTACTTCGATATGTGGAAAAAGAGAATTAAAGAGTATTTTGTGAAAACGATAAGCGGCTTTTTATTATTTTTCGGAACATGGTTAATAATTATGGGGATTGCGGGAGCAATATTTATTTAGAAAGGGGTAGAAAGATGAAAAAGTATATGTCTTTAATTGCGATAACAGCATTAATGGTCACGGGAGCAAGCATGAATTGTTATGCTGCAGGTTGGCAGCAAAACCAAAATGGCTGGTGGTGGCAGTATGATGATGCCAGCTGGCCGGCGGCGACCTGGCAATGGCTTGATGGAAACGGTGATGGCACCGCAGAATGTTATTATTTTGATGGAAATGGATATATGCTGGCCGGGACAACAACCCCGGGTGGGTATCAGGTAGACGGCGAGGGAAGATGGATATTAGATGGTGTGATCCAAACAAAGAGTGTCACTGGTCAGAATATGGGATCTGGAACGACTGGCTCCGGAGGAGTTGGCAGCTCAAACGGGAACGGAAATAATCCGCATAAGGATAATCGGACAGTGACAGGCCGATATGATATTACAAGCAGTGGGGCCGCTCTGGATGATGCATATTACACACCGATTGACCATACCGATGTGACCGCGATTAATAATCCAGATAAATATTGTGAGCTGATGAACTTAGGTGCACTTGATACAGAAGAAAATGTAGAGAGATTTACTAATCACTGGAGAGTTGATTGGAGTAAGCCAGTCTCTGAAAGTGGTCAATCTAATATATATTGGTATTATAACTCTTTTGGAGATAGTAGGGATCAGCCAGGGGATTTTTATAAAATTGTTAAAGTGAGTAGATCCAGGCACTATGAAGCGCACCAAGGAAATACAATATATGAACTAAGAGTTTATGGATTTGAAGACGGTTATATGTTAGTAAATACCACGAGAAATGGTATTTACTTTAACGAGCGCGGCGAAGCTGTTGTAAACGATGCGGTAGTAAAGCATACAAATTATTGTTATTATGGTGACATTCACTGGCATACAACTTTAAGAGATAAAAGCGAGTTTTACTGGGACGATCCTATCACTTATGAAGGATATCCAATATTTTACCACAACCGCTACATGCGGGATGATGGAATAGATATTAATGGCTATGGTTTTGGCGATTGTTGTGGCCCTATTTATAATTTTGAAGACTAATTAAATTTCAAATATAATGTTTAAAAGCTATCGGTAATTGTATATCGATAGCTTTTTTTTGTGAAAAAATAGTAATTACAAATTTATCGGATTTAAGGTTATACGTATTAGAAATACGGAAGATCAGGAGGGCTATAAATTGATTAATATTTGATAATAATGTGATACGTGGCAATTAAGCATTACTAATACGAGGAGTGGTGAAAATGATAAAAGTGAAACTAAAGAGGATTACAGCACTGTTGCTATCCGGAATTATGATTGCATCGTCTCTGGCCACGCCGGCCTACGCTATATATAGCTATTATTCTATGGATGCTTTAACTGATGCGGACAGGGCTATTAAGGACTGGACATGGTCTGCAGATGCAGAACAAGAAGCATTAGATCCTTTGGTGGGACTCACACCAACAGGATTATCCCAGCAGCAGACAGCAATCATGGGAGGATATACTACAAAATTTTGGTTTCAGGACGAAGGTGCCAAAACGGTGACAATTAATCATAATGGAAAAGATATTGAAATAGATTTTTCGAAGTTTAATCACCGCTATTATTCCTGTGCTGATAGCCATAATACGGGCTGGTTCGCACCGATCGGAAGCCAGATGGTTTTTAAACAGATGTATTTTCCAACAACCAATTTAGGAGATTATCCAGAATTTATAAAAAATGCTCCGGTTGATATGGAAGAAAAGAAATTCATTTTATTGATGATATCTATGTTAAGTGCAGCGTATGAAACGCCAAGCGCGTCTGATCTAAAAGATTCTGATTGCTCTTCCATGTATTACTATTTGTTGTGGCTTTCCATATGGGCCAACGACATATACGCCGACAGCGGTGTTTTTCACGGCGTAAGTCCAGAGGATGACTGGGATTATGTTCGTGATATGGTGAGAGTTGGTTATCCGGAGCGATTGAATCCTGATGCATGGGGAAGTACCGCTATTTATGACGCGTTTCGTGATGGCGGGCCGGCGCAAAAATACTTTTTTAATTGCTGGAGAGCTGCGAAATTCCTGTCTACATTTGATTACAGCGATATAGGTACTTCATTACCGCTGTCTGAGCCGATCATGGGTGAAGACGGAATGTATCACATGACGTTTGATTACTCTTCTCTTGATGAGTACTCAAAAGAGGTATATCGCCGTCTGGTAGCGGATAATCTGGCGGCCGGTTGGGAATATGACAATAATGGTAGTTATATCGATTTTAAGTCAGCAGATGGTAATTCTGATGGTAACGCTATTGCTGTTCTCCGTTTTCAGGAGAACAGCGAAGAAGATCACTTTTATAACTGCGGTTTTGGGATCGGTGGATTGGCCGGTTTCCGGGGCTGTAGCAAGGGAAAAGGAACTTTGCCTACATGGGGGAATACACAGACCTACTTCTCGGCGGTATCAGAACCACTCGAAATTTTGGTGGGTGGAATCTTAACCGGTACCGGGGGAGAAGGTGACTGGAAGGTGTCGGTTGACCGATACGAGCATACAGAAACGTGGGAAACTCATTATAATGTACAACTCCGAAAATATGATTCCGAGACAGGCCAGCCTCTTGCCGGCTCTAAATGGGACATTTTAGAAGCCTTCGATGCCAGCCAGTTAGACAGCACAGATCTGGAATCAGCAGACAATTGGGCGAACGCGAAAGGGAGCCAATTCCTCCGGTGGGACGGTTGGGACTATGGCGATGGAAACCCGGATGGCAATATTGCGAATGATCCCTGTACCTGGGATATCAATGTGACCAATTCAGATGGTTTACTGATGCTGGGAGACAACGAAGAAAATGCAACAAATAAAGTGGCGCATACTGATGTGAAATCATATACCTACACGAAAGGGTATTGTGGCGGCCACCCGGATCCAGATATAGAGGAAAGTGGAGATCCGGAAGTGGATGCTGAGATCGAAGCAGCTGCACAGGAGGCATGGGAAGCCGAAGTAAATAAATGTGAAGAATTAGCGGCCAAAGGAGGTTTTTTTCATTCTATTGATCCTGGGACTGCACAAGAAGATCTGGAGGCAGATCGAAATGAGTATTATAAGCAGTTTATTTCACTGAGGTATGATTATTCAGCAGTGGAATTAAACCCGCGCCCAGGCTATACCATTCATGGGGGGCATAAAGATGATATACCGATAGAAATAAAAACAGTTACTTCTTCCGAGTATAAAGATTCTAATAATACACCTACGTCATTAAAAGAAAGTACTCAGATGCGGATGAAGATGCTGCAGCCCATTTTACCCCAAGCGGATCTGGGAGGAGAGCGGACAAATTATGTAGCAGATGGGAATACCAATGTTGCAACGCCAGCTCATGCATCGGCTTCCACGGCTGATTATGAAGTGGAAGAAATGGAGGATATCGAGCAGGAGGACAGCGAAGAGGCAACTCCATCCAATGCTACCGCCTCTAATGCGAAGAGAAAAAATAGATTATTGAGCCAGCTAAAAGACTTGTTTGAAGCCCCGAAAAAGCTGATTGAAAAAAATACAGTTTCGCTGTATGCATCTGCAGACGATGATGATAATGATAGTCTCGATGGAAATTTTAAGCCTTCCGAAGTCCCTACTATATCGCCAATAGATGGAAGCATTGTAGACCATACATTTGTGGTATACGACCATCGAACTGAGGGAGAAATACATATCAATAAACGAGATCTGTACCTAAAAGATGGAGAAAATGATAATTATGATGCGTATGGAGATGCCGTGGGGGATGGAACCTTAGAGGGGGCTGTATATGGGCTATTTGCGCTCCAGAACATTACTCATCCGGATGGACATACTGGGACTGTGTATCAGAAGGACGACCTTGTTGCTGTAGCAACAACAGATCGGAACGGTGATGCTTCTTTCATGGCTTACACAGAAGCTCCGGGAATGACTTGGAACTATAATTCCGGAATGATCGAAAAACGCCCAGGCGATATCCATGGCCCCGATAATCTGTACAGGGATCAGGCTGCCACTGATGCGGTCAATGATATCGAAAACTATATCGGCCATGATTCCGATGGTAGAGTGATCCAACTAATTGACTCTGTTGCTGGAGACGGGTCAGCGTACCAGAAACACTCCTCTAATCAGGCCGGTATTGATGGAGTAATGGGTACATATGCCACCTATCCGATATCTAATAATGAGGAAGAAAATGGGAACTGCTGGATTGGACGTCCACTGATCGTTGAAGAGGGAGGAACAACCTATTATATAAAAGAACTTGCCAGATCCGAGGGATACGAGCTTTCTGTCAATGGGAAAACAAATCTCATTACAAATGGTCAGAATAACTTTGAGGGAGAATTTAAGGCAGCCGATGTAACAATAGGGCCAATCACCCTTGATTTGACGAATAATGGCAACTATTTTGATATAACAGCACAGAATGTAGAACACGATATTACTTTGCAAGGAAATGACTTTCCGGCCGGGGCGGCCTTTTCGATATCTACAATCGAAAAGGTTCCAGAAAAAATAACGGTACCTGTGTATAGCATAATTAAAAAACCAGTTATTGCAACTACAGGAGCATTTGTTTTCCGCGACGGTCAGAAGGTACCGGCGGATATTGGAGATACTGTTTCATTTGCTAGCGGGCAGACCTACACAGTAAATGCAGTATCGGCCAAGACAGATAAAACGATTGGGGCCAAACCGCTAAATTATCACACGCTGGGGACGCCAACTGTAACCGATCTTCACTCCGGGGGATCTGCAGCCGCTTTCCAGAGTTTATACAATACAGAACTTGAAAATCTGGGATATAAAGAGCCAGGAACAGATGCGCCATGGATAAGAGTGAAATTATCAGGAACAACAGATACAGAGAGAATCACGGCAATTACAACGGCCATATTGAATTATGACTTACAGTATTTTAATGCGCTGCGGATCACGGATATGGAGCAATCAGGCGGCAGCCTGTACGCAGTTATGCAATACGAATGGAAGCTGTATGGCGATAGCCGTGATAATAGCATTTATGTACCAGACAAAGACCGGCTGTATATGAAGAAAGACAGCGGTAATGGATATTTTGTTTATGCCAGATATGATGATGTGGCTTCAAATCCTGCAGTTATATCCTTCCAAATGAAAAATGGCTTTCTGGAACGGGCTACATTGAAGGATCAGGAGGTTAGCGGCCTCAATGTAACGTATCCTGAACAGCTTCCGGAAATGTATACTCTGGTAACAGCACAGACGCCTTCATATTGGGTGTATGCAGCTGGTGAGCAGCAAATCGATGATGCTGGGGAATTAAAATATACAGAAGAGACAAAAGTGGAATATGTGCAGCAAGATGGTTTTAAAGAGGTCGAAAGGACAATAGAGCTTACCTCGCTATATGACGCAGCTCAGAAAACTTATACCATTACGCTTCCGATGGAAGCCTTTGATAATGCAGAGAAGATTAAACTTAAAGTCTCTGATGATGGAAGCGGAGCCTATTCTGTGAAACAGGCGTATGTAAAACAGAGTTATTTTACTTATCTTCCTCTAAGTCAGAATGATGATTCCTATGTCATGTACATAACACTTACGCGGCCAGCAGCGGATCAGCCATGGCAGGATGGAAATACGAGAGTAGATAAAGTAGGTGTATTGCAACGTCCGATCCAGCAGAAAGTAAAAATCGTAAAGGATATCTCCATAAATGAGGACGGAAAATATGAAGATAATACTTTTGCTGGTTCTGGCCATGAGGATGGTTTTACCCAGAATGGAGGCGGCACAGAAGATAATGCAGCTTACCGGCCAAACTTCCGCTTTAAAATCTATTTAAAATCTAATTTGGAGCGTTTATACAGAGATGAGGAAGGAAAAATTGACTGGCAGGATCGAAATGGAAATATCATAGATATTGCAGCGTATCGCGCGGCTTATCCGGAAAAAGTACAAAAAATATATTCGAAGGTACCACACCTGACGGATCCGTTGGTAAGGCTATCAAACGATGCAGCTATCGCAAATACTGAGTTATACAGTTATACGTCGGGCAAAATAAATGATAATCAGAATAATGGTTATACGTCAGTGTTGGAAACTACCATGCAAACTGTACAGGAGCCAGGCGGAGACGAAAGAACGATTGCACGTTACAACTACAGCAAATTCTTTCATGCAATTAATGTCGCCAATCAAGATAAATGGGACAAAGTGAATGATAGAAGCACATCATTTAAACCATTTGCTATCATAAAATCTTTACTATTTGGTAAAGATGGGGCTGAAAACGCATATCCAGCCGGGCATAATAACGCTGAGATCCGGAATGAGATTAACACCCCAGATGCCGCGAAGGAAAATGCAACACGATCTGACCATGTGAGGCAATTTGCAATTTCCTGGTATCTGGATGACGAAGTAAAAAAACTTGTGAAAGAAAACAATGCCGGGGAAACGGAGGGAGCAACGGGCAGTGAAAGCTACCAGGACGAAATATATGATATAGCTCTCTTTCAGGCCATTATGAAAGCAGAAAACTACTTGAAGCCATTCTTTACATACGATTTGGATGAAATTTATTCAATCGAGTGGGATGGAGAGGCGGATGGTGGTAAAGATGGCGACAAAACGACCCTAAGTGCAGATCAGGAAGATGCGGCAGCTGAATACTGTTATGGTGTATCTGAATATCTTCCCTACGGATCTTATGTAACTGTCGAACAGCAGCCAGCCGAGAAGGATCTGGACGATTTCTACAATAAACATTATAAAATCGATGAACCAAAAGAAATTGAACTTCCAGCTGTGTATGAAGGTGGAAAGGCTGGGGTCGATACAACTCCGGAGCAGTTAAGTAACCATTACAAATATAAAGAGAGTGAGCCGGTCGCAAAATTAACAGCAAAGTACTACATACGATTCAATGAAGAGTGGCCAGAGGTGGGAAACGAAAATAACTATATAATAAAAGCCCATGGCTATTATGGCGATTATGAGATCTACAAGTACGGCCTGGATCTGGATAAGCTGGACGGAACTGCCGCTGGCGATCCCACCGGGGCGGCGCATTTTCAAATCACCCAGTCTCCCATGGATCCGACGAAAGACTACTATAATACCATCGTCGATTCGGAAGAGCAGGGCGGCAATCCGGACAGCTACTATTTTGCTGACGACGGGAACACCGGGAAGACAACAGCCAACGGTGAACAATATGAAGCCAATGCGGTGGAACGGATCTATCACTATGGCTCTATTTCAGAGGACAAACAAGTTTATAATAACGTTTCTTACCCAACAGAGAAGGGAGAGGAGTATCAAGATAACATTACAGTCATGGAGGGGATGCAGATTGCGTATGACGGAAAATATGCTCCTATGTTGGTTCCCTGGACTGTAACAGAGCCAGTAGATGAACTGGTTGATATGGCGCAGAAACCGGATGGTTCTTCCAGCTATAAAGGATATGCATATCGCAAGTATCGGAACACCTATTATACAAGCAAACTCCGCATTGAAAAGCTCGATGCAGAGACAGGCGAGAATATTCTTCACGATGGTGCCTTTTTTGCTCTTTATGCAGCGGAGCGGGAAGACGGCCAAGACACGGATGGTCTGATAAAGTTTTATGAGCAGGAAACATTAATAAAGGGTTCAAAAGAGTTTTTAGAGGCCATGGGGGCTACACAGATCACGCCGGCCGCCAGGGCTCTTCCGGATATCGGTGGATTATGGACGGGATATGTGCCAGCCGGTACACCGATTTGCAGCGAGGCGGAACAAATTATACTAACCGATCAATCGGGCCGGCGGACAGGGCTGTTTGAGGCGTTCACGACGACTCGGGACGGTATACAAGCAAAAGAAGAAGATCTAACACAGACGGCCATCCAAGATCAGAATACCGGATATCTGGTAACTCCGCAGCCTTTAGGGGCAGGAACTTATGTCTTATGTGAAGTACGGCCGCCAGCTGGCTACGTCCGAACGAAACCGGTGGCTATTGAGATCTATTCGGACAAGATTTCTTATTATTTAAACGGCGACAGAGACAACCGGGTGGCAGCATCCATTTACGAGGACGAGACGGGTGAGGGGCCGCAGGGAATTGAAGACACGGCCAGAATCTATGTGGGTAATACCCCGATCCGTCTGGAGATCTCGAAGATCAAGGTCAAGGATCAGACTGTCACTTACAAAACAAATACGCGGGTCGAGGGAACCGAGGCGGAGCTGGGGGCAAAATACGGAAAAGAAAATCTGGAGTATGCCTATAAAAATGGTATGTACCTCGGGTATGCATGGTATAAGGGGACGCTGGAATATTTAGAAAGTCGGAAAGCGTCTGGAGAGCCAGTGGAGCCAGTATACATTGATGGTATTTTTGCTGGTTATGGGTTGGTAACGCGGCCGTTAGATACTGCCGATGATATTAACCGATACGTGGCCGGGGCCAGAGTAACCCTGTATGATGCCATCGAAGTGACGGCCAACGGGGACAGCGGCGATTACGGCTATGATGGAGTAGAGGTAGTCCGGGATCGTAATAATAATGTGCAGAGCATTAAGGTTCTGGAAGGCTATGCCGGGAACCGAGTAGAATTTGTCAACTTGGATGATGTAGCCGGGAGTGTTTCTGGATCAACGGGGCCGGGAACCTGGACGTACCAGACGATTGACCGGAAGGATTCGGATATTTTGTATTATTCGCTGGGAGGTTTGACGGTAACAGAGACGGGAGCAGATGGCCGTATTTGGGGATTTGACAGATATGGGAACCGTATACAAGTAAAAAATCAGGAATCAATTTATGTATTGAAAAATGGCCGGCCGATTTTCGAACTTACGGGAGGGGATCTGGAGCAGGTACAGTATTCTTCCGTGGATAAACGCTTTACGCTGCCGGCGGGAACAAGCCTCTATCATGTTTCAGATGGCAACCGGGATGCTATGGTGCATCCGACAACCGGCATGGCCTACATAACGGAAGATGCTATAAGTGCAGACGGGAAACCATACAAGAAAATTATGGTATGGCCTGTAAATGTTTCGAAAAGAAATGGCGAAATAATTGCGCAAGAAAAAATTAAAACTTACCGGATCGCGTCCATAGATGCCGATACAGAAAATGAATATACGATTGGTACCTATGATGGAGCAGGGCTTAAAAAGTCCGTAAACCCGACCATAGATGAGCATGGGCTTCCGGAATATTACCAGAGATCCGACCAAGAATACACGAAGGGAGAGCCAGTCTATGATATTGACAATGACTATGTAAGATATCGTTACTATGATCTTCTTCCCGCGTTCAATCGAAATGCTTACCGGATTAATAACGAACAGGAATTACGAGAGATTGGGGAAGAAGAGGATCCTGCAGATGACCAAAAGCTATATCACCGCCAGGGCGAAGCCTGGATCATGGAAAATACATGGATTACAGGAGAGAAATACCCAAATGATCCATTTGGGGCAGAAATGACAGTGGGACAGGTAGATATGTTGAAGCGTGTAATTCCTGGAACCTATATTCTGGAGGAGTTAGAGGCACCGGCCGGTTATGTGCAGAGCCTTCCCGTGGGTGTGACAGTAACGGAAACTACGGGCATACAAGCGGCAGAGCTGCAGGATGGGAAAATAAAAGTAGAAATAGTGAAGACGGATGCTGCCGATCAATACCGAATCGATGTTATCAGCGATTATCAAACTGGATTAAGCACTGCCGAGCCAAAGGGAAGCTATAGCTACGGGCAGATAGCGGGATCACATCTGACCATGTATAAGGCGCGGCGGGTATATACGACCGATACGGCAGCTCATCCGAAGGGCTACTACCTTGAAAAAGTGGAGGCGCGGCCGGCTGAGTGGGTGGTGGAAAATACCGTTGATAATACCCCAGTAACAGTGGTTGCAGACTGGATAACGGACGGAACCCCCAAGTATTTTGAAGGGATTCCCGCCGGCGACTATATTTTAGAAGAAAAAGAGGCCCCGAGTGGTTTTGTGCGTTGTTCGATGGAAGTAGAGGTGAAGGCATCTGGAGAAGTCCAAAACTACAATCTAAAAAACGACCATGTGAAGCTTGAGATATATAAATATTATAGGGACTCGAATGGAAATATGAGTCAGCTATTAAATGACCACGCTGCAGGACTGGCACTTTACAGGGCCAAGACGGATGGAAATGGGAATATATTGATTGTAGATGGCCAGCCGCAATATGACGAGGCCCAGCTGATCGAAGAGTGGATGACTGATGATTTATCGGATTATACCGAAAATTATGAGACAAGCACTAATTTTGTAGATCGCATAAAAAACTTTTTAGGGTTCAGAGGCAATACCTCTTTTATCGCAAGCTTTGAAGAAAAATATCAAGAAGAGGGGGATCAGCTTGTATATATAACCTGGCAAACGAAAAGAGGTGAGAGATCCGCAAATAGGATTTCAGATAAACAGACCGGGATGACAGACAGTACAGTTCAATTGTGGCAAACCGATGAGGGCAAGACGATCCGGATTACGATTTACCGGAATGTGACAAATGGAGCCACTGACGATTCCGGCCAACTCCCATTAAACTTTGAATACCAATTTAACTACCGGGAACTGGCAGACATGATGAAGAGCTATGACACTCTGGAGGGGATGCACAGGATTGATTATCTACCTTTTACTGATGTACGGGATGGTATGAAAGTTGGAAATTATGTTCTCGTAGAAACGCAGGTTCCGGAAGGGTATGAAGCTGCAAAACCGAAGGCAATTACGATCACAGAAACCGGTGCCGTACAACGGTTCAGCCTGGAAAATATAGATAAGCATATACAGGTACTCAAGGTGATTACGGATGGCGTAGAGGATTACGCTGCAGAAGGTGTCAAACTGGCCTTGTATCGAGCCGATGAAAACGGGAATTTTGCTGAGACTGACACACTTCTTGTTGAAAGCTGGATTTCCGGATCGGATGGGAGATATACAGAGCAAGACAAGTTTGCAGGGTACATCCCGACAGGTTTTGAAGTTGGTGATCTAAGGCCCCATAAAATCAGCGAGATCCCATATGGGACATATTACATTGCGGAATTAGAGATTCCACCCTATATGGCAATGGCGGATCCAGTAAAAATTGAGGTGGGGGCTGAAACGGTACCGGTGTATCGGATTGTAAACAAACCGACACAAGGCCGGTTGGAAATTAAAAAGACGGCGGAAGATACTGGGGAAATGCTTGCAAATGCCCGATTCAAAGTAACAAATAAAGATACTGGGGAAATGTGGTATATAACTACAGGCCAATCCGGTCAAGCGGAATTGCCGGGGCTACCGGTTGGGGTAGTTCAGACCGACGGAACAATATCGCCATATACGTATAAAATCGAAGAAATATCGCCTCCAGACTTGTATCAGGTTGATGGTGGAGTGAAATACTTTCAGTTTGATGGAAATGTCAATAGTCAGGTAGTCACTTACACGCATGAAGTAGTGGATCGGCCGACGGAGATTAGGTTTAAAAAGACTAATTTTAACACCGGAATGGCTGTAAAAGGAGCCAGGATTGCGATATATAACGCAATAGTTGTAGATGGTCAGTATGTGAAAGATGGAGAAGCCATTGAGGAGATCATATCTGGAGCTGATGGTTTTACCGTAAAGAGAAAGTTATCAGCAAACCATGTATATATCATGGAGGAATTGGAAGCCCCTGCAGGGATGCATCTGGCGGATCCGGTGATCTTTACCGTTAATACCTTCGGAACTGGCCTTCGAAATATTGCAAATGATTTCAGCGTAATTAAATTTGCCGACGATCATGGAACTATTGAATCTATGACGGTTACTGGCCGAGTGGCGAATAAGGTTTTTACAGTCTTTAAAGATTTGGATGATGGAAGCGAATTGCCGGCATTTATAGGCAGCACAGATCTAAAACTGACAGAGGCTGATGGGATCCTGGAGGGGCATTTGTATGAAATTACAGAGTATACCAGGTACTCCGATGGTCATGTAGAAAAGAGCAGTAAAGAGACAAAACGAATTTATTTTGATGAGGAGGGTGGTTATACACAACCGTTAAGGACATATTTGGAGACGATGCAGGAGCTTACAGACCAGGAGGGAAGCACACTGGCGGCCTGGATTGTTAATCCGAATCAATTGGAGTATACAATCGAAAATCCTGTAGTGGAAGAAGCGATTGTTGCTCAAGTAACTGGAAACGTAGGAAAGGGATATGCGGCGGTTAAAAAGGGTGACGTAATGAAATATACCATAACCTACGAAAACCCGTCAAATCAGCCGGCAGACATAACGATTAGAGCAATATTACAAGAAAGCCTGGATTACATGAGATCTTCGGGATCATCGAGAGAACAGAATGGAATCGTAACATGGCAGATACAGGACGTAGAGCCTCATAAGATCGGGACGGTGGAACTGGTGGCAGCTGTAGTGGAAACCAAAGGATGGGCCAAAACAGCCTTCCAAGTTGGGGATATCCCGGAATTTGAATTAGGGAATCCCATTGCACCTGCAGGCAGTTTAACGATTCGAAACCATCTGTCAGGAACTGGAAAGGAGATAGAAGATATTTTCAAATATAAAATAAAGTTCTTTGATAGTTCAGGAAATATTCTGAGAGGGTATCAGAATTTCACCGGCTCTCGGAATGGGAGAATTAAAGGCGAAGGTATGATTACTCTGGCTGGAGAGGAAGCGGTGACATTTGAAAGCCTCCCGTATGGAACCCGGTACGAGATTAACCAGGAAGCTGCCTATGATTATGAATTAATTACGGAAACCTACACGGGTGAGATTACACCGGATCTGCAAAGTGCTGTGTTTGAAAATCATCGTAATGATGAGACGAAACGTAATATTCTGACGGCAGGAGCAAATTACCGGTTGATGGAGACAACCAAGTATAGTGATGGCGAAGAATGGCAAAGCGGTATCTACCGATTTAGCTTAAACGAATCAGGATCGGTTGACAATGTGGACATGGAGGATCGGCCGGTACAGGTATATTTCAGTAAGCGCGATATCACAACGGATGAAGAAATTTCTGGTGGCCACTATAGCCTTCTGGATGCCGCGACAGGCGGGCTTATTTATGAGTTCGACAAAACTGCAGATAAAGAAGTTCTGATTCCAGCGGATATTCTTATGCCGGGGAAGGAGTACATATTGCGTGAGGATCTGGCACCCACCGGCTATGCTTATGAGGATGAAATAAAGTTTGCGGTCAACGAGGATGGAATACCAGAGGTAGTAATTATGCAAGATACTAAAACGGACGTGTCATTGTTAAAAATTGATGCTGTCACAAAGGAACCATTAAGCGGAGGGCGATATCAGGTATCCGACAGTAATGGCGCGGTTGTTTATCAGTTTACGGCATCGGGAAAGCCAGAGCAGCTTAATGGTATTCTGCGGGCTGGAGAAAGTTACACACTTGAAGAAGTGGAACCGCCTTCGGGCTACGCATACAGCAAAAAAATCCCATTCACGGTACCCCAAAGCCCAAAAACAATAGAAATTGTTATGGAAGATAAGCCAACTAATCTATTAGTTGAAAAGTTGACAGAAGCCATGGTAGCCAGCCCTTCGGAAGCAGAACACCAATTATCAGGGTTCAAGCTGCAGATCCTTAATGCAGATAAGTCGCCGGCAATTGCAGCCAGGACAACCGAAGATTTTAAGGCAGGAGAAGAGCTGATATTTACTACTGGTAATCAGTTTAAGCAGCTTATCGGCCAGCTTATTGCCGGTCAAAGCTACTGGCTCCATGAAATAAGTCCGCGTGATGGATATGCCTATGCAGAGGATGTAATGTTTACGGTAAGCTTAGATGGACGCGAAGATATCGTCCTTATGGTCGATAAACCTACACAGGTAATTGTGTCGAAGAAGGCGATAACTGGTGACAATGAGCTGCCGGGGAATTATATGAGCATCCGCAATATGGCTGGAGCGGTGATAGAAGAATGGATATCAGCAGAAGATCCCCATATAATTACCGCTAAATTAGTAGCTGGAGAAACCTATCTATTGTGTGAGGAAAGACCACTGGAGGGCTATGCTTATGCATCTGCGGTCGAATTTACGGTAAGTCTGGATGGAACCATCGACAGAATTGAAATGAAAAATGAAATGACCAAAGTACGCATCATTAAAATGAATAGCTCGGGGAATCACCTAAAGGGGGCAGTGCTCCAGGTGCTTGACGCACAGAAAAATATTGTTATTCCTGATTTTGAGAGCACAGGTGACGCCATGGAGATTGCAGGGCAATTGACTGCGGGCAGACAATATTATCTGCATGAGGTACAGGCTCCAGCTGGTTATTTATTATCAGCGGATGTCCCGTTTACGGTACCCAAGGGAGCGGAAGTAGTCGAAGTAAGGATGTCAGACCCTAAAAAACCAACATCGGAGCCAGACGTAAATCAGATGTACCTGCGAAAAGTGGATGCATTGACCGGAAAGGGGATAGAAGGTGTTGAATTTTCCGTGTATCAGCCGAATGGTAACTTATATTCTGTGTACGTGACTGGATATGATGGCTATGCAAAGTTTGATGTGCCGCGAGATGGTACATACACATACCGAGAAACGCAAGCAGCCCCGGGATATATTGTGACGGATGAAGTCTATAGTTTCACGATCAGGGATGGCCGAATTACGAATCAGAGTACGGTAAGTGTAGTAAATGTACCGGTACCAGATATCAAAATCGAAAAAATCGATGGAGTATCAGGGGAACGCTTATCCGGAGCCAAAGTACGAATATGGAATGACACATGGACGACAGTTGAACTAACGGAAGAGGATGGCAGCTTCACAATTAACCCGCCGGCCGCTGGTAGATATTATATCCAAGAAATAGAGGCCCCGGCCGGTTACAAACTAAATGATACGGTCTATGAATTTGTTATCCAGTTGGATGGCAGCATAACCGGCACCACGGTAATTTACAACTATCCAGAAGACGGTAAGCCTGAAAAGAAGATAGGCCGAGTTACAGCGGTATACCGATCCGGATTAAGTGGACGCGGATATACTGAGTTCGGAATACCAGGTATACATGTCCCAGGCGTAAAAACCGGTGATGATACCCCAATCAGGAGATATCTGTTACTGTGTGCTGCATCTTTAGCGGGTATCGTTGGAATTGCATTTATCCGGAGGAGGAAGAAAAAATGAAGCGGTATGTATGTGCCTTAATTGCGCTGGTTATTACTTTTTCCGGATCGGCTTATGCCGCAGAGGAGATCATGGCTACTACGGAGAATTCCGTAGTAGCCGACGATAACCAGAAAGTGAGCTTAACCGGGGAAGAATTGATTATTATATCTCCGTTCATTGCAGATCCGCGAGAATATGAAATATATCTGCCAGAAGCTCAGTACATCTATGAAAACCGTGAATATGATCTGGAGAGCTATGAGGTTATAGAAGCGGTTATAGAAGAACATACGAAATGTGTAGGGGATACCATCACCTATGATGCAGTTGAACAAATCGACAGGGTACCAGGGACTTGTGAAATCGAAGCAACGGATGACCTATCTGGACAGAAGAATACAGTGGAGGCCCCACTGATTAATTATGAATACGATAATTACCGATGGATTAACGACTTTGAATTTCCAGTAGTTGTAGAGGCTGCCGATGCGGATACATATGCAATCAATAATACCTTGATTCCGCAACGTGAAGAGGCCCCGTTTGCCGGTTACGAGGACTTACTTCTTGATTTGATCCACGTTGATCCAGAATATTACAGGATTGATAGTGTGGAATGGGACACGGAACCCTGGACGGAAAATGGGGTTGTGTATCGAAAAGCCACTGCGAAGGGCTCAAAGCTGGTGGCTGATGTGGTGGCATATTACGAGGGCGTTACAGTGTTTGAAAGTAGAAGGGGGTATGCAGTCAGATCTATTTATAGTCTACATGAAGACAGTACCATTGAACAGACAGAGGAACCGGTGGATCCGATAGATCAGGAGAAAAATCTCAGATGGTGGGAGTTTTTAAAGCGATTAGGGGATATGATTATCAACTTTATTAGGAACCATCCAGCAATCAGTATAAGTATAGGGCTTGTTATCTTAATATTTGCTCTTATCCTGATACTGCATCGGTTATCCAAAAAGAAGAAAGAGGAGAAAAAAAATGACGGTGGGAATCGCGGGAAGCCAAGCGCGGATTGGGACGACGACACAAGCTCTACAGATGATACTTAATCTCAAGGCGTTAGAATACGATGCGGCCTATGTTGAAATGGGCCAGCAGTATTTGAAAAAATTACAGGAGTTAGAAAAAGAAGATATTGTGAAAAAGGAACACTGTATTTCCTTCATGGATGTAGATTTGTATAGCAGCGGCCAGATCGTATATGCAAATCGCCAAGGATATGACTACATAATTAAGGACTATGGAAATATTCGTGATCCGGATTTTGAGCAGATATCGTTCTTAGAACAGGATCTGAAAATTATTGTTGGAGGCATAAAAGCAAATGAAATAGAGTATGTAGAGAAAATTATGCTGGAAAAATGTTATGAAGACGTAAAATATATATTTTCTTTTATTCCGGATCACGAAAAGCAAAATGTGAAGAGAGCCATGGGGCCATATAAGTTAGATACGTATTTTGCATTGTACACGCCAGATCCGTTTGCCTATGTTGAGAACGATATCTATGCGTATATTTTAGGAAACTGACTGTCAATAACCCGCTAAAACAGAACACAGGGCTTGTGTATGCATAAGCCCGAAACCCATTATCAAGAAAGGAGCGCCTGAAATAACGCCAATTCCTCCAGCCGCCTAAAGAGGCGGGGGGATCCTTGGCACAGGATTACGGTGAAATTTGATGATAGGCTTGCCAATAAGGTTATAAAAAAAGAGGAGTTCGAGCAGCAACAGCAGAAGTTGCGAAAAAAATATGATGTGGAAGAGGAGGGAATTATCCGGATAGAGAAGAAGCGGCTGACAGAGGTATTAATAAAAAATATAACAATCCTGATTAAAACAATATTAGGAATTATACATATTTTGCTGTCAGCACTCGGAGCAATCTGCATCCTCTATCCGGATACGAGGGTAGCTATGTATAACGTTTTTAAAGATTTGATCCAGCAAGCGATTAACTTGTTGGGCCTATGAGAAATAAGATATTTGCGATTGTTCTTATGTGCTGTGCAGTGGGATTTTTGTATTCTGGCTATGGCCTGGTCACGGCCTGGAATACATATACATCTGCAGCGTTGTGCTACGAGACAATACAAGACCAAAAAAAATTGGAAGATTTGGTTTCGATTGAGGCAAAAACTGGTGATGTTCAACCAGAAGATAACTTAACTCATACTATGAAGCAAATAAATGCGGATTATATAGGCTGGATAACAATAGGTGATACGAAAATTGATTATCCCATAGTACATAGCAATCCTAAAAAAAACTATTTAGATCATGATTTCTATGGAAATAGGAGTGTCTATGGAACCTTATTTATCCGGCATGGTCAGAAATTATTCGAAAATCGAAATACGGTGATATATGGTCATAACATGAAAGATGGGGGGATGTTCGCAACATTAAAACGATATCTGGAAAAGTCGTGGTTCGATGAACATCCGGATGTGCAGATCAGATATGATGGACAGGCAGTCAATTGCAAAGTATTTTCAGTACAAATTATATCTGAAAATAATGATTATCCATATGCAGATCGATTTAATGATGTGGAATACAGTACATTTCTAAATGAAATGGTGCAGCTCTCTCGGATAGTACCTGGAGAGCTCCCGGATCCGGAATACCCCATCATTACATTATCAACGTGCTATGGACAGAAACGCCTTATAGTTATGGCTCAGTCTAAGGAGGAGAGGGAGAATGGCATCAAAACAATCACAGATAGATAAAGATATAGATGCAGCATTATCCAATATAGTCATGGGGATCGGCCATGGATTCAAAATGATATTTTATGGCATCAAAAAACTAAATTCAATAAAAAATGTGGTATTTCTTTTGGTTATGCTGGCTATATCGGTTTTAGCTTATGTTTATCGAAATCCTGTATTCGATTGCCTGAAATCAGTGGAGATGCCGGGCGTATTTCAAAAAATAGTATTTATTGTAATACTATGCCTTCCATTGATTTATCTAGCAATTATCGGTAGTTCGACAGATCGGAAAGCAAAGGAATTCTATAAGATATTTCAGGCAATCGAGTTTAAAGGGAGGGATGGAAAATATCCCTATTTTCTGGATATGTACCAGGATGAGGATAAAAGGACTATTTATACTTTTAAAACTTCAATTAGTGTAGGGGAATGGCGAAAGAATCAAGAACGCCTGGAGACGGCATTAGATTGTACGATTTTGCAGATTAATAATAAGGGCAGCAAGAAAATTGTTGAAATCATATCCCTTTCCAGCGATTACAAATTGCCGACATTGGTTGAATGGGAGGATTCGAGAGCTCCAGAAGGTGAAAGCCGCATGGCGGTAGGGGAATGTGTCATGGGCCAAGTATCATTTGACCTAAACAAAACGCCCCATGTACTGGTTGCTGGAGAAACAGGATCTGGTAAATCCGTAATTTTGCATGTCCTGTTATGGCAGATGATATTGAAACAGGCAAAAGTAATCATGCTGGATTTTAAAGGTGGTGTAGAATTTGGTCTGGACTACGAGGCTTATGGTGAGGTAATTACAGATAGGGAGCAGGCCGTAAAAGTCCTGGAAGAATTGGTGAAGGAAAATCAATTGCGTCTTCAACTTTTTCGACAATACCGAGCGAAAAATATAGCAGAGTATAACGAAAAAACTGATAGCCGCCTATGTAGGATCGGGGTGTTTTGCGACGAAATCGCAGAGATGATGGATACAACGGGGGTTCCCAAGAAAGAGCGCGAAATATATGAAAAAATCAAGGGACTGTTATCTACATTGGCCAGATTATCACGTTCAACAGGCATCAATATGATTATGGGAGTGCAGAGGCCAGACGCGAATGTACTGACAGGTCAGATCAAAAATAATATACCGGTACGTATATGTGGGAGATTCGCTGATAAGGCCGCTTCTGAGATTGTATTAAATACGACAGCCGCAATCAATTTACCGGACGTTAAAGGGCGTTTCCTCTTTCTACGCGGTAATGAATTGATTGAATTCCAGGCATATCTATTCGAGGATTCGATGATGCATGAGGTATATGCAGATATTGGTACTATGCTGATCGATCAAAAGAGGACTGGGAAAGCTCCTAAATACTATGAGCAGCCGCCAATTAATGCACAGGAAGATCCCGACCAGGTAATTGCAGCGGTGGATTATGGTCTGGATCGCTATAAGGCTGTCGGAAATTTGGACTTTGATTTTGATGAGTCAATCGAATGGAGTGTAGATGATGATATTTAAAAAAAAGAAAGATAGGGTGGCAGAGCCTAAGAAGAAACTTACTAAAAAAGGGGAAAAGCCACAACCAGAAAGTGATCCCATAGCAGAACCGCAACAAAAGAAACTGAAAATAAAAGAAAAAAAGGTGGTCAAAAAAGAAAAAGACGATTCCTATGTGATGAAAAAAAACACAGGAATGAGAGTTTTGCGAGTAATATTTTGGCTTATCCTGTTTTTCATTTTCTTTCGAGGCGTCGTCCAGATCATCAAACCTGACAAAGTATCGGAAATTTCAAGAATAATCAATGAATTTAAGGAAGAGCAAAAAAATAATGGGGATCATGAAGAGGAATTAATGAGGTATGCTCAAGACTTTGTAAAAGAATATTTGACTTACACGAAATCAGGCGAGGAGGAGTTTAAGAAACGAATAAGCCCATATGTATCAAAGCGGGTTTTGAATATCGCTGGTGTCTATGGATTCCGCAGTAATGCAACGGCTACATATGTAGATGCCTACAGAAAAGAAAAATATGCGGAGAACATATACGATGTATTTGTGGCAGCCGAAGTTCAATATGATTTAATGGATGCGGCTACGGAGGAAACCTCGGAGATCAAAGAGCGTTGTACCCTAAAAGTCCCCGTAGTAGTTACTGATAACGGATACGCTATTGAGGCATTACCTGTTTATGTTACAGATGTACGCCGGGACACTGATTACAATTCACAAGAATCTGTTTTAGGAAGTGAGATAGACAGTGAACCATTAAAGTCGGCAGTCACTAATTTTTTGGATGCCTATTACTCACAGGATCAAAGCATGATTAATTATTTACTTGCGGCGGGTGCCGATCAGAATAAATTCATTGGCTTATCGAAGCGGTATACATTCCAGAAATTAGAATCAATACGATCCTACATGCCAGTGGGAAATGATATTATCTGTCTTCTGAAAGTGAAAATTCAGGATACAGTTAATGAAGAAATTATATATCAGGAGTATAACATTACGATGGTGAAGGAGGGCGATCGGTATTACATCAAAGATATGAACTCCAAAATAAGTAACATTAACTATTAAAATCAGGAGGAAGAGAAATGTGTAAATTATTGAGAAATGACAATTTTAAAAGGTGTGTACTTATGGTTTTAACCATCCAGCTTGTTTTTGCTATGACAATGATGAGTTTTGCGAGTGGTGGTGGCAATTACGCTGAATCAGGCGTCAAATGGTTTCTGGATCAGGCGTTTTGGGTTGTGATTGCGATTACGGTTTTTGGAGCAATCGCGGGAGTCTTAAAGCACGCGACATCTGCAATTATTATAACAATTATAGTAGGAGGTCTTATAGCTTTCTTGTGTAAACAGCCAGAGACAATAGCAAATATTGGAGATACGATCGGTAGAATTGTAACAGGTGGTTGATATGGAAAAGCCAAGCGAAAAAATTACATTATACAGTTATCATAAGATCTGGAAAATTGAAAAGAAGATATACGCAATCCAAAATATAGTTCTTCCTATACCGATTGATCCCTGGGAGCTGTTGTATTTTGGAGCTACATGGGTCGTATGTAATGTGATTTTTGGATTATTACCGGGAGTTTCAAATATCCCGGTAATGATCCGATCCATTATGCTTCCATTTGCAATCAGTAAATTTTTAATGACAAAAAAACTGGATGGTAAGAATCCATTACGGTATATGTTAGGTGTCATTACATTTTTATTTGTTGAACAAGGAAAATCTGTTGAGTTTTTTCAGACGACGCCAGATAAAGAAGCTACCATAAAGCTCACATGGAATTGTAGCGAAGGTAGAATATAGCAAAGGAGAGGGATTATGTATCAGTGTCCAATTAATTACTTTGTAGATAATCTTATTTTTAATGCAGATGGCAGCTGCTGGTCGGCATATAGATTACATGGTTTCAATTATGATTATCTCAGCACGCAAGGGAAGGTTAATAAGCTCTTGCAGCTGGCGAGATTATTTATGGGTATAATGAGCGAGGCCCAGATATTAATAATTCCCGTTGAGCAGGATCTGAAAGAGCACTTTGATAATTTGAGAAAACGAATCAAAGAGAACGATATATTATATAACACAGCACAACAACAAATCAAATTGACAGAGGAATATCTACAAGAAAAAACTAAGAAGGCAGGACTGACAAATGACTATAACACTTACATAGTCACAAAACTAAATAAAGCAGCGGAATATGAGGCGGTTGAAAAACTTTGGGATGCGGTGCAATACTTTTTCCGGGATCCGATAAATGCCATAAACGTGCAGATGAACCTGGATACAAAAGATATCCTACAAAGTAAAATCAAAGCTTATCAAAAAATGGCAAAAAGATGGTTGGATGAAAATGAAATTAAGATGGCCATGGAAGCAACCACGACAGAGGAAACTCAATGGCTATTCCGGAGATTACCATATAGAGGGACAGGAAAATCCGCAAAATTATTTTATAAGAATCTGAGAAAAGAGAGTTGGAATCCAAGATACGATGAAGTCGATGTTGAGAAAGAAAAAATTGTACGTCCATATCATCGGGATGTAGTTAATTTGTTTAACGGGAATATTTCCCGTGAAGATCGGCGCCTTAAAATAAGTACCGGGTTTACGACTTCCTATCAGACTTTCTTAACATTGGCTCACATCCCAGATGTTACGGAGTTTCCGGGAAATGAGTGGATTTACATGCTGCAGAAACAAAATCTGCAGACAGAAATATGTATACAACTCAAATTGATTCCGCATAAATCAGCATTGCACCGCCTGGATCTTAAAAATCGAGAAATTAATAGCCAAATTGAACATATTACAGAAGCAAAAGCCAAAGTACCGGAGGACTTATTGGAGGCAGAGGAGTACGCAGGATACATGGAACAGGAGCTAAAAGTCAACAAAGCCCCCATATTGGAAACATCGGTAACAATATGCGTAGCAGACGAAAATCCAGAAGAATTAGAGCGGAAATGCAGCTACATACGGGAATTATACGATGAAATAAACTTTGTTGTCGAACGGCCTCTTACGGATCAGTTTAAGCTATATATGTCATTCATACCATCTGTAAGAAATATGATGAAGGATTTTGTGCTACCGCTTACCCCGATGACTTTGGCAAGCTCTATTGTAGGGGTTACACGGGAACTGGGGGATCGTAGAGGCGGTTTTATTGGTACCACCGGCGGCGAAGAAAAACCGGTATTTTTTGCACCAGAACTGGCATGTCTCACGAATTTATCACCGGCCATTACACTTTTTGGAGATTTAGGTACTGGAAAATCGTTTAATGCCAACCTACTGATATATCTATTGGTACTGTATGGGGGATATGGTTTAATCATAGATCCCAAGGGAGAGCGGAGCCATTGGGAAACTGCAATGGTTGCACTCAGAGGATTAATTACTATTGTAACATTGGGGCCAGATGAAGCAGATCGGGGAAAGTTGGATCCATATATTATGTATCCGGATAATATGAGCGAGGCGAATGAATTAGCTCTTAATGTTCTCTCGGATCTACTGGCAATTGACCCTAAAAGTGACGAAAATACGATCTTAATTGAATCAATGCAGAAGATTAATCAGTTTCCCGGAAAAAATAGTATGCTGAAATTAGTGACCGTACTGGAGGCAGTACCAGAAAAAGATGAACTCCATGGAATCGCTCAAAAATTGGCTAGGAAGATCCGATCACAGCGAGAGAATGGAATGGCCGGCTTACTGATCGGGAACGGTAACGAGGAAGCCATAAGATTAGAAAATCGGCTTAATATTATACAGCTGCAGAACCTTAAAATGCCAGATCCGACAACCTCAAAGGAGGATTACAGCAGGGAGGAGATCCTTTCCGGTATCATTTTTGGCCAGGTATCAGCCTTCGTCAAAAAGTTTGCTCTCGTAAAACGTCCGGTTCCAAAAGGCATTTTGATTGACGAATCCTGGTTTGTCTCTAAATCAAAACAGGGGAGGAATATGGAAGAATTCATATCACGTATGGGACGATCCCTATTTACAATCATTATGTACAATGGCCATTCCGTGACGGATCTACCGACAGAGGGAATTAAAAACTCAATTACATATAAGTTTGTCTTTCGCTGCCGCAATAACAAAGAGGAAGCGGAGCGGCTCCTGGAATATATTGGGCTGGAAATCACACCGGAAAATATGGCAATTATACAGAATCTACACTCCGGGCAGTGCCTGTTCAAAGATATGTATAATCGTGTGGGCGTACTTCAATTTGATGCAGTTTTCCAAGATATTATAGACGTATTTTCAACAACTCCGAAGGAAGATGAGGAGGATAACTATGCAGAGGAGGAACTGGAAGAGGCGATAAAAGCAGATGATGAAGAGCAGGAAGAGGTATATCTGCCAGAAATAAATTATGAAGAAGATACTGAGGATCCGTATACACAGGATTTATATGTAGAAGATGCTGGCGGATATGTAGATGATAACGATGATTTTTCCCTGGATATTGCTTTCTCAGAGGAGGACATATTCCAAAAGGAGCAATTATGAGTGAGAAAAAGAATAATATACTGATCAAACTTTTGGCTCCGTTGGTTGCGATTGGACTGTTTGGAAGCTTATGTATTGCTGGATTATTTGGCGGATCTGGAAATGCATTGCCTGCAGAAGAAGATACTGCAACGGAGTACCAAATGATAGGCGGCCAGATGAATGTAAACTGGCAATGGATAATGCTCATCGACATGTTCCTTGCGCAGATGGAGGATCAGCTGGATATATTACAACAAAATCCAGTATACACAGTACTCAATTGTCTTCAAGTTGAGATAAAAGTGTATGATTATGACTATGATCCGGAAACGCAGACTGGGGGCTGGAAATACGATTATACGGATTATGCGAACGGAGCAGAAGAAATACTAAGCTATTTTAAAATTCCGGCAAACACGAAAGACATCAATGTAATTGTACGGACTATCGGCAGCAAAAATTCGGATGAATTTCAAGTTAGCATAGAGCCATATGCATCGATTGAGGATGTTTTGAGCAATTACTATTCTTTCCCAGAGGATATATTAAACGATATTATAAGCTTGAGTGAGAGCAATTATTTGGCGGATGCCTTTGGCCTGGATGCCTGGACTGGATCCGGTGGGATATTCGAAGGCGCGGTAGGTGATTTTGGAGAGCTACCAGAGATCGGGATGCAAATCCCCTTATATTATCAGTATCAATCCCCATGGGGGAAAATCAAGTTTGGAGACGGTAACATAGCATCTTCTGGCTGTTCAATCACATGTCTGGCCATGGTGCTGAGTTATCTAACTGACGATACTGTAACTCCAGATGAACTTGCTGCCTGGGCTGGTAATCGATTTCATGTCCCGGAGGTCGGGCAAGGGTGGGGGATATTCCCGGCGGCAGCCCGGCAATATGATGTTAATTGCGTGGGTCTGGGAGAAAGTATGAATAACGTATTAACTGCATTAAAGAGTGAAAAACCGGTAATTGCCAGTATGGATACCGGTACGTTCACAAAAAAAGGCCACTTTATCGTTTTGCGAGGCATTGATGAGAACGGAAAAATTCTGGTCAATGATCCGAATGACAATGGAAATAAACGGCATTTCTATCGATCATTTGAAATCGGGCTCATACAGAGAGAAGCGAAACAGTTCTGGTGTTTTGATTAATCGGAGGAAGTAAAATGAGATATGGTAATGTATACAAGATATTAATACTCCTATTTGGCATCGGTTTTCTGGCTCTGATATATATACGACTTTTCGGTGCAGAAGATCTAAATAATAATCAGCCTATCCAATATACGCAGGAAGATTTTACAAAGAACGGAGCTGGAGACTATGTGGAACCTGTGGAACCAAAGCCAGAATCGAAAAGCGAAAATGTAGATTATACAGTTGAAACTTATCCAGATATAGCACAGACTGTCCCGGAAGAAAATATATTTCCAGAAGCAATTACGCTGGCTCCGGATGATATCACTACGTCGTGTTATTTTTCTAATACTGAGAACGTGATCGACGCAGTGCTGCCATTATATGCACAAAAAATATTAGTAACTGAAATGCAGAAATGGCTTAATGAGCAGGGGATGAGCGATATCGAGGAATTGTTGTGCATTGAGGGATCCTTTCAGGAAGAAGAATATAATATGATTTTCCAAGTGGCGGCCGATAACGAGAAAACTATCACATGTAAATATAATACCGAAAAACGTACATGGAAGTTCGAGGCCGAATAGAAAGAAGGGCGAGATCATGAAAAAAATTACCGTGGCATTTCTTATGGCCCTGGTTATATGTATATTTTGCATCCCCACAAAAACATATGCCTCGAGCGGTATTATGATATCTGATGAATTGGATGATCTGGAGGGAGATGGAAAGTACGTAGGCTCAGAGTACCGTAATAACTATCAGCTGGATGTCGAAAAATTAGGGGTCACGGAAGTTGCCGAAAAGGCATTAAATGCATTAGCTAATATAGTTTTTTCCGTGATCTCGTGTTTAGGATTTTTAACAGTGGCAATATTTTATCATGCCTTGAGCTTCGATTTGGCTGCACTATTACAACCTCAAATCGATAGTATACAATTGGCATTACATGATAGTGTTTTTACACCATTGCTGCAAGTTGCGCTTATGGGAGCGATCGTACTTGCGATTACAAAATATGCCAAGAGGGATTTTTCGGGCCTTTTGGGGCAGTTAGGAAAAGTAATATTTATCATGGTGTTATCATTGATGATAGTACGCGATTCGGCTACATTACTAAGCTATGCGACATCAGTGACAAAGAGCGTATCGGTTTCGATATTAACAGGCATAAGTGGCACTAATGTCGAATCTAATATCAATAATTATTCTGCTTCGGCAGCTGGGATATTATGGGTTAGTCTTGTACATGAACCATGGAAGTCGCTGGAATTTGGTGAATATGATTACACAAGTGAGGATGTAGAATTTTTTCTTTCGACATCTTCTGAAAAGGATCGGGCGGATCGGGTCGAGGAAATGATGGAGGGGGACAGTGGGCCCTTCGCAAAAGGGCGATCGGCCACGAGGATCGGCCAGGGGCTAATTATTTTAATCACCATGTCTGTAAAATGCGTAGTATATATGTTGGTCGCCATTATGTACATCGTGTTTCAGTTAATTGCTGTGTTCTTTACAATGATGGCCCCACTGATATTACTTTTGGCCTTGATACCAGGCTATGATTTTGAAATCTTGGGAATATGGGTCAGAAAAATTATTGAGACTCAGATCGGAGTGTTAATCATTACATTTTTGATGGGGGTCATGATAATGATAGACGGGTTATTGTATAATTTGGCGAGTGAGATGGGGTGGTTTGTTGTGCTTATTCTGCAGATCGGAGCAAGCCTAGGACTGTATGTGTTCCGAGGACAGATATTTTCAGCCTTCAATTATGCGCAGCGAGGTGTACAAAACCCTTGGCTCGTGAAACGTGATTTAGCCCGTAGCGGAAATCCTTATCCAGGGATCGAGAGATTATATATGCAAGCTCAAAATACAATGAGATATCGGAGGAAAAAACCTCAAGCCAACAAAGAATATACGACTCAAGAAATATTAGGGAGGCAGATGGAGGACCAAGGTTGGCAGCCTGATCCCATGGGCGGCCAGAGCCAACAAGATAACCGGTACGATAGGCAGAGGGACGGGCAAGACCGACAAAGGCGATTAGAAAGTTCAGGGGGATCTCATAATCGGCAGAACAACCAGGTCGGCGGTCAGAACCAACAATTAATCGAAGATGCTGGAATTAGGGGGGAATCCTATTATGCTTCCAGGGCTGTTACCGACAATTGGCATGATATATGGAATAGCGCAGAACCTGTGTATCGTCCTCGTACGACCGACAAGTCAAGAAAATCGAATCGTCGCCCCATCCTGACAGAAGCAGAAAAGGGCTTACAGAGGCCTCAGATGGCTCATACAGCCCCGGAAAGTGGTCAGGCGGAGCCAAAATCGAGGAGGGAAGAAAAAGGGCTTAAAAAGGAAAATTATGTAGAAGATGAAGTGGTCAGGCCAGTAACTACACCTATACCACAAAGAAATCCTGCAGATGCTGCGCCGGCAGTGCGGGCGGCACAACAACAAGTAAAAAAACGCCGGCCAGAGCCAATATCGTCAAGTGAAATTGGTGTGGAGGAGAAAACAGAGCAACCAAGGAGGGATACTAATACTGCAGCGTTGGAGCGGCCAACTACGGCAGAACATATAAAAAAGCATGAAACGATTACTGCAGCTCAGGAATTTGGCGGTTCCGAGATGGGTAATTCGAAGAATAATGAAATTTCTCAGCCAAGGCCAGTGATGAAGCCTGGATCAGCTGAGGTAGATAAGAGCAGTACAGTAAATTATATATCTCAAGAAAATGAGATCCCTGCAGATCGGCCTCATAGCCAGGATAAAATAAAACGGCCGAATATAGGTCAGGTTGCACCTGAACCCGAATTAAAACAGCCTGGCCAACCTTCTGGAAGGCTGCAGAAGGAAACTCAGGTTAAAAGACCTAGTATACAAAATTATACAGGGAATAAAGATGGAAGTGCTATGAAAACAGGAATGAGGGGGAGACATACTGAAAAAACACCTTTAAAAGCCTCCAGAATCCATTCAGATGGCTTCAAAATCAAAAAGTGAATAATTGGGCGTGTACCAACAAAAACGTCTTAAAACGCCTAATAGCAGGCTTGAGAAAAAAATGCATTGACAAATATTTCTAATCCGTGTAGAATTGCAGTAATGATTGTTGTGGATAATGACAAGTAGTTTGATAATTTCCATGAAAGCTTATCCACAATGCGGAATTTTTAACTAAATAAAAAATGAGATGCACCTGGACGATGCATCTCGGATTCGGTTCTCTGTTACTGTCGCCAAACGGTAACGGAGCAACTCAGGTATCAAGCGCCGATACGGAATCTTTTAACCGATTTAGTTGTTAGCATAAAGCTACTGACTAGATAATAGCAGACCTAGCGGAAACTGTCAAGATGGTTGAAATTATTTTTGTATATATTTTGCCCGGATACCTTATGTATTCGGGCTTTTTTGATGTTTTTTTTATGAATTATTTTTAAAATTAATCATGGGTAGAAAAGAGGTGACAGAATGAAAATTAAATATAGTCTTTTAGACAGACTTTGTAACCTTACGAACAAAGAAGTTGATTTTCTTCTGTACGTCGCCCATTACCAGGATGACTATGGCCGGATACGGGGAATCTATTATCGTGACGTGTGCCAGGCATGTGATATGTGCAAGCAGACTTTTTATGATGTACTACGCTCTCTGCAGCAAAAAGGTGTCATAACATACGTGAGGGCGGATCGGGACTACAATATAACGATTTTGGATAATGATTTTTCGTATAAGGGCTCATACGAAGAGGGATATATTAATGTTTCTAGATCTGTATTTGATACGGACAAGTTCAATAAGCTCCGTGCCAAGGAGAAAATTTTTGTGCTGCATCTAATGAAGGTTACGCATGAGAATGCAAAGAGCTTCCAGATCAGGACGGAAAATTTCTACAAGAAGTATACGGAGCTGCTGGGGGTCACGAAGAAGGTGCTGCGTGGGTACCTACACAGTATGCGGAGTTTTTTCAGCGTAGGGAAGAAGGATGGAAAGTATTTCATTACATTTTTGGCCTCCGTTTTTAAGTCCAAGAGAAATGTGTCGGAGACGGATCAGCTTCTCGGCCACGAGGTCAAAACAGATTGCCGGCGGAGTAAGATCAAAGAAATTGACGATCAAGCAGTGGAAGATACAATGCAGCTGGTAAAGCAATATAGGCACGATGCCAATGAAAGGGGCGTGAATATCCTAGAAATCGTACAGGAATGTATATGGACAAGCGTACAGGGATTTAAAAATCGAGTGTTAAATCCTAAATACGTGCATAAACTGATCCGTATTAAGTTAGGATTAGATTATGGTTCATGGCCTGTGATTGCGGGACAGAATTAAATATGACACGATAGGCTTGTCAGAGACAAGTCTATCTGGCGTTGTAAAAAATACAGATAGTAAATGATTTTGAGAAAGAAAAGAGGGGATCCGGCTGCAGCCGGATCTTTTTTGTGTCTTCGGGTAAATTTTTAGTCCATTTTTAAGGGCATACAAAAATAGTAGTCTATTTCTAAGGGTATACTATTTTTATATAGTCCATTTTTGAGGGAATATTTAGAAAAAATAGTCTATTTTTAAAGGTCTTATAAAACCCTAGAAACCCTTGATTCTATAAGGGTTTCTAGGGTTTTTTGTATTGAGTATATTATTTCTAATTTTATATTCTTTCTATCTCTATAAATACAATCTTACACAACTATATATTCAAAACTTACGTGATTTATTTGCTTATGCTACCAAAACACTACAGATCACCCGCAAAGATGCTCTAAATCAAAGTCAAGGGTATATAAACGGTGGCAAGCCACCGCCCTTGACTTTGATTTTTCTATGTGCTAACCGACATATAAGCGATGTGAAGGGAAAAGACAACATAACACTTAACCTTCTCATCACTCTTTATATTTTAGCACATAGAACCGCGCATCTTTATCATCCTTCGCACCAAAATTAAGCTCAGATCAGCTAAAAAAACAACATAACACTTCTAGCGATATTGCAATCTCTGATAAGATAGTGTATAATTACAATATAATAATAACTAAATTATGAATAAGAAGGAGGAATCTTATGCAAATTAAATCATCTGCAGATCTCAGAAATAGTTACAAGGAAATATCTGATCTGGCCAAAGCGTCCGGGGAACCGATATATATAACAATTAACGGAGCCGGGGATGGTGTCTTTATGTCCATGGAAGCGTTTGAGCAGATGGAAGAAACACTGCTCATGAGGTCGCGGGTACTTGCTGCGGAACATGCACGCCAGGCCGGGGCCAAAACCTATAGTCAAGAAGAAGTAGATGAAAGGTTTAGGAAACGCTATGAGAATTGAATATTTAGAAGCCGCGCTTTCTGACCTGGATAATATAACAGATTACTATTTTGCATTATTTGGGATCGAATCAGCTATGAAAGTATACGATCAGATCCGCGCGTCGGTGGGGCAGCTGGATGAATATCCTGGCTCCGGGGTGCCTTGCAAAGATCGTCAGCTGAAAAATTTGGGGTATAGGGAGCTCTTTTCTGGCCGGTTTGTAATTGTATACCGCGTTGATGAGGGGGAACAGAAATTATATATTAACCATATTGCGGATACGCAAACCGATTATCCGCACTTATACAAAAATCTATAAATAGAAAAGAAGGCTGGAGGCTTTTCCAACCTTTTTTTCTATGACAAAATATAAAAACATAAAACAATAAAAATGTAAAAAACGATGTCTCGCTGATAGTCTTCCTGCAAGCTGCCGCTTCCGCACCGGTGTTCTATCTGGATGGTGCTCTCCACCGGCTCTGACATGCCGGCTCTCAGGCGGTATGTGCTGTCTCATCCGTGCGCCGCCGCCCTCGACCTGGTGTATACCAGTATTACCGGATAGAGGATCCGGAAGAGATAATGGAAAAGCTGGAAAAGGCTATGGAAGCGAATTGCCTTGGATCTCTGGTTATCGTAGGCGGCCATCGTGCGGCATAGATTCCTACCCGCCCATTCCGTAAAAGTGACCGGAGCAGCTGGCGGCCGCGGAGGCAAAACTGGAGTATGTAGCTATGATGGGCCGCCTTAGACATTATACTTTTGGAACGTTCTTTTTACTTTTTCGCCGGCTTAGTATCTCTTCACGGTAAGCTTGATAATATCGCTTGTTATATTCTCTCATTTCAGAGAGCCGTTGTTCACGGCTTTTTAACTTATGTTGTATTTCGCTGTCTTCCTCATGGCACTTTTTTCGATTCTCTTTTCGGCGTAAATTAATTTGTTGACGAGTCTCTTCGTAAGTTCCGTCTAATTTTTTTCGCGCTCGGTTTAATAATGTTCCTATACCTGCAGAAACTTGTAATTTTTCTCCGATTTCTCGGTATGTAAAACCGTCTAGCCACAGCAAAAATACTCTGCTCTCTGCCGGGGTTAAAACAGATAAGCTTTTTCCGAGATATCGTTCTTTTCTATATAACTGTGTTTCTTCCTGTCTTTTTCTGGCTGATTCCCGTTTCCTTCTGGCTGATTCCTGTTTTCTTCTGACTTCTTCCTGTTTTTTTATAGTTATTTTTTCTTGCTTTTTTAAAGAAGGTATAAACATTTGTTTAGAGCTGCTCTTTATTTCTACTTGGTTGCCTGCACTTTTTAGCAGCTGGCTTACATTTTGCTTCGAACACCCTAATATTTTACTGATTTCAACGTATGATTTACCTTCAAGCATTAATATAGCAGCTTTTTTTTGCCTCAAAGTCAAGTACTTTAAGTTATCAGCATTAATTTTAGTCATCATATCAACCTTTTATCCTCCAGGTAATATTAGAGCCCGATCATATTATTATAATACATGGATGTTGGACTTTTTTTAGTATAACATACTCGCCGGCAGGTTTCGACCGATCTGCTTATATTATTTTGTGCCTAAATTAATAGAGACACTTGCATGAAAAATATATTTATATTTTAATGTTTTAATATATTTATATATTTGTATATTTATATATTAATACTTTAATATATTTATATTTTTTCGTTATTGTGAGTGCCTTTATTAATTTAGACACAAAGACTAGAGAAAATTTCTCTAGCTTTTGTGTCCAATTGCTTAGTACTGTTTCTGTATAGCGCTTTTTCCTACCCCTCGCCGGCAGTTAGGGCATTTTATGATAAATATACTAAAATATTAAAATATAAATATATAAAAATAGAACAGGTAGTTATTGAAGGAACCAACTTTAAAATCCAAACGGCCAGCTATGGATCCGTTCAGGAGCATGGGATGGAAAAATTCATGAAATCCCCTATGTACAAGAAAGAGACAACGGATGAGAAGTATCATGAAAATCCGTTCCGGGCAGTAAATTTTAAGACAGATTCAGGGGAGGAGCTAATCTGTCCAAACGGAAGGAAATTTCACTTAGCGTATCGGAAACCAGTGAAGGGGAATCAATACGGCAGACAGGAAGAATACTATACCTGTGAAGACTGCAGCGAATGCCCCTATGCAGAAAGATGTAAGAAGACAGAAAAAAACAGGACGGTCCGTATCAATGCGGAATTAAGTTCCATGCACCAGGAAGTATTAGAAAATCTGCAGAGCATTCATGGAGCGCTGCTGCAAATGAACCGTTCCATACAAGCGGAAGGAACCTTTGGAATCATCAAGTATGACCGTTGGTATAAACGGATTGTAAGAAGAGGACTGGAATCGGTAAGATTAGAGTTATTTCTAGTTTCTATCGGCCATAATCTCTATAAATTTCATAATAAACAGAAGAGGCTAAGGGAAGTGGTTTAAAGAAGAAAAAGCATACTTTTATTGGGGTAAGGGGAAGTATGCGCTCTTTATGGCGGTTCTTCTGCATATTTATAAAAATGAAAGGGCTGTGGAAAAATGGAATTAGATCAACTCCATTTTTACACAGCCCCTTAAATTTACACATTTAACTTGACAAACCCCATAAAATCGCCCTGGCCATAAAATGATTTATACTTTTTATCAACTAACGGTTTTCTAAGGCACGGTTTACACATTCTACTGTAAAACTTGTAATATCCGCTATGCTTGTTTTTTCATGTCCACGTACATAAGTTAATAGTTCTTCCGGTAAAGGTTTCAGCCATTTTTCAGAAATAGCCTCAATTCCATACGCCGCCCCAAACATAGTTGCCACCTGAGCGGCATTACAATCTACATCCTGCCCCATCATACTCATCATATTGATACATCGGTCCAGACTGTTCTCACAGTAATACAGAGCTATCACTTCAATAGCAGCATTAGGATATGCATGAATCCAGTTATACTGCCAAAATTTCTTCTCGCATACCTTCCAGGCCTCCAGATAATGATCAAACTGTTCACACTGATCCAGTGCAAATTTCACAACGGTATAATATTCGCTGTCCGTTGGGATCATTCTAATTGCCTTCTTTACAATCGTCTGCATCTCCTTCTCTGCATATGCCATTGATACCATCATAGCATTGAAGATTTCTCCAATCACCCCATTATTGTGGTGAGACACAACCCCATCTCTAAAAGCCAGACTTGCCGCCATTTCCGGATTCCCCGGAGCTGCCATACCGCAGACAGCACCTCTCATCTGCGCGCCAATCCATTCCCTGAACGGATTAGACCGACAGCCGCTCTCCGGAGGAAAAATACCCAGCATAACATTCTTTAACGCGATATCCTCTGCGGACCAGCCTGAAGGAATCCTTGCAACCCACTCCGCAGCAATATCTTCCGAACTTACTTGATATCCCTTTTCAAAAAATGCATCTAAAAATGCCAGCTCATAGGTAATATCATCATTATACGTACTTGGCTTTCTTACATAATCGTTAATCTCGCCAAAAAACTCAAGGAGTTTCTCTGTATTATATCCCTCCAACGCAGTTCCGACTGCAGCTCCGACAATCTGAGCAGTCCAGCCTGCATACGTTCTATCATAGAACTCCTTAGCTTTTGTATCCGGTAGCGTATACTTCTCAAACTCAACTGCATTTCTGTACTTTTCAAAGGTATCATAGCATGTATAGGAATGATATGGATGATCATCGATTTTTTCAGCATTGTTCAGAATATGAAACACCTTTGCAGTAAGCCTGGAGAGTCCGATTCTATCCTCCTCCTCTCTCATGCGAATTGCCTCCGGTATCAATTTTTCCGCTTCCGTCACATCATATCCCATATTGTACATAGACAATATACCGCCCAGCAGCACCCGCTCCGGAGCATAAGATCCCGGCACATGACTTCCCCAAAGCAGCTTCACAGCCCCCCAATTTGTCTCTTCTACATCAAAGGCATCCTCCCACGTCTGTTCTTCCTCAGTCAGAATTTTAGGGATAGCCTGAGTTATAATTTCATGATTATATTCATATGCTCTTTTCATTTTATTTTTTCTTCTCCTTATAGTATAAAGCTTTATGGCCTTACAGAATTTCTTATTTTCTGAATTTCATCTGTTGTCTTACCAAAAGCTGTATCAACTGTAATTTTATCGGAAAGGATATCTGCCTCAAGTTCATCCACCTTCTGCCTTACATCTTCTGGAACAAGCTTTAAATAAATATCATTTTTAGCAATCCCTACAGCCCCCTCTTTAATACCCATAACCTCTCTCGTTCCCCATGGCAGAGTACCCTCTTTCTCCATTTTTACAGCTCTGAAAATAGATATATCTACACGTTTTAATGCAGAAGTAAGGAGGTGCTCCGCTTTATCCTTATCCGTTTCCAGGAAGCCCTCTGCCTGATCACTGTCCACTCCGATCGCAAACTTATCTTTCTCGGTGACGCCATCAATAACGCCCAGCCCAGCCGTACTGGCAGCTTGATATATAATATCAGCATTCTGATTTATCTGAGCCAGACACAATTCTTTTGCCTTTGCACTGTCATTAAAATTGCCTACATAGCCAATGGGAATCTTGATTCCCTCATTAACATAACGCGCCCCCTGAATATATCCTACAAGGAAATCATTAATCACATAATTTTCCATTCCACCAACAAAGCCAATTGTTCCCGTCTTTGTACAGAGTCCTGCCACTGCTCCTGCAAGAAATGAGCATTCATTCTGCTTATATTCAATCGAATATACGTTATCAAGTCCTCCCAGCGAATAATCCACGGACGAATCATAAATAATGTATTTTTTATCCGGATACTGCGGAGCAACCTCCTGAAGCTTTTCCGACATCTGCCAGGTACCCATGATAATAATATCCGTATCCTTATCTTCTGAAAAATCTATCAATGTTGGCATCCACTTAGTCTCATCGTAACTCATCTCTACAACCTTTACGTTATCTCCAAGCTCTTCCCTTATCATTTTTCCGCCATTTGCCGCAGAATCATAGAATGCTTTATCCCCCAAGTTTCCATTTATCAGGATTACTACATTTAAGGCATCGTCAACTGCCGCTTCACTTTTCTCCGCCTCCTGTTTTACAGCCTGGCTTTCGTCCTTGCCAGACGAACAGCCCATCAGCATACCCGTTGTCAGCGCAACGGCCGCCAGAGTTACATAAATTCCTTTTTTCATTTTGAATCCTCCTATCTCACACTTGTTTTTATTTAGTCAAATGCTTGTGTTTCATCGCCGAGTAAAGAACTAGCCCCACAACAGTAAATACATATGGTAACATCTGTACAAACTGTACCGGGATGTCTAATACCTGCAAATTACTTCCCAATGCGTCCGCTGTTCCAAATACTAAAGAGGACAGAAGAGTACCGACAGGAGTTCCTCTTCCCAGTGCTTCTGCCGCTAATGCAATAAACCCCCTTCCTGCTGTCATATCACGCGCAAACTTATCCATATATCCCATAGACATATAAGCCCCGCCCATCGCCGCTAAAATACCGCTTATAGCTAGCGCTATATACTGAACTTTCTTCACATGGATTCCTACGCTTTCAGCGGCATGGCTATTTTCCCCCACCACCCGGATTCTCAGTCCCAACGGGGTTTTATAAAGAAGAATCCACATCGCTGCCACCGAAATAAGTGCCAGATATGTCAATAAATTATGACCGGATATAACCGTGCCAATTACAGGAATATCCTGAATAAAAGGAATATTGATTACCGGCATCGTCAGGCTTTTCAGCGAAGTAGACATACCTTTATCATTCGCCACTGCATAGAGAACAAATACCGTACCGCCTGAAGCCAAAAGATTCATAGCAATGCCCGTCAGAACCATATCTGTTTTTAAATGTATAGCAAAATATGCCATCAAAAGTCCCAATGCCATTCCAACTAAAAGTGCAAACAGAAACCCTAAAAATGCATTCTGCGTCATCGCGCTCCCTATAACACCAGCCAGTGCAGCGCAAAGCATAATCCCTTCCAATCCAATATTCATAACCCCCGCGCGGTCTGTAATCAGAGCTCCTAATCCAGCCAGCAGTATAGGTGTAGTCAGCCTCAATACAGAATAAACAAAATCAGCCGAAAAAATTGCATGTAATAAATGTTCCACGCTAAACCTCCTGTCCAGATTGAAGAGTCGAGTTTTCCACAATCTTTTTATGTTTATAGTGCTCTAAAAACAGCTTCGCTCCAACCAGCAGAATAATCAACGACTGCACAATTGACACAACCTCAGGTGCAACATCCGTTCTTCTGGACATAATATCTGCTCCTATTCTCAGATATGCAAGAAATAGTGCTGCAAACGGAACAAACAGCGGATTATTTTTTGCAAGAATCGCAATAATAATTCCATCAAAGCCGTATCCAGGAAGACTCGTCCAGGAAAATCTTGTATACATCCCCAAAATTTCTACCGCGCCCCCCATTCCAGCTACAGCACCTCCAATTACCTGGGATAAAACAATAGCCCCGCCCACGCCGATTCCTGAATACTTAGCAAACATACTGTTTTTTCCAGTCATACGGATCGCATAGCCCCATTTCGATTTATAAATCAGTAAATACGTTATTATCACGAGTGCCAAAGCCAGAAAAAGCCCTGTATGAACTCTTGTCTTTGGAATAATAACCGGAAGCTTCGCTGTCTTTTCAAATTGTCCGGAGGCCGAATACCCTGCGCCGGCATCCAGCATTACATACTGTAATATATATGTTCCCAAATATAACACAATATAATTCAGCATCAATGATGATACTACTTCATTCGCACCCCACTTCACCTTCAATAAAGCAGGAATCGAGCAAATAACTATTCCAACTGCGCCGCCTGCAAAAATTGCAATTACGGGATGGATTCCTGCCGGAAGAATAAAGGTTGCAGCTACATAGCTCGCCGCCAGTCCACCAAAGAAAAATGCCCCCTCTGCTCCCATATTAAACTGATTACACTGAAACATCACGCAAACAGCCAATCCTGAAAATATTAAAGGGATTGTAAGTTCAATTACATTGCCAAAATTTCTTCCGGACATGAGCGGTCCGATCAAGAACTGTCTCAAGGCTTCCGCTGGACTGCTGCTTACAATGGAGATCAAGACAAACGCGATAACCAGAGCAATGCAAACAGCAACAAACACTCGTATTACTTCAAATTTTTTCTCAATCCCTTTTGTGCTCTGCCGCTTATTCTCCATAAATAGCGCCTCCAATCTGCTCGTTGGTCATACGTTTTAATCCAAGCATATATTCTCCCAGCTCCTGCTCCGACACTTCTGAACTTTTAGAAAAATATGCCACAATCTCCCCTTCACATAAAACCAGCAAGCGGTCTGAAAGTTCCAGAATTTCATTCAAGTCAGCAGATATCAGCAAAAGCGCAGCTCCCATATCGCGCAGTTCCACCAGATGTTTTCTAACAAACTCTATCGCCCCTACATCAATTCCTCTCGTAGGCTGATTTACAACAATAATATCCGGCTGTGAGGAACATTCTCTGGCAACAACCACTTTCTGGATATTCCCTCCCGACAGCATTCTCACCGTCTGTTCCCTTCCATCGCACTTTACAAGATAATCATTAATCAGACGGTCAACCTCTTCAAAAATCTTCTTCTTTTTCAGCATACCAGAATTGTTGTACTCTTTTTTGTAAAAACGATTAGATATTATATTATCCAAAATAGACGAATCCGCAGATACGCCATAGGTCATACGGTCCTCCGGTATATGTGAAAGACCCAAATCCCTAATTTTACGAATGGACTCCTTGCTTATATCATGATTTTTTACCGTTATATTACCGTTATAATGTTTTATCAGGCCTGTAACAGCTTCTGCAATTTCCCTTTGACCATTACCTTCGATTCCCGCCACCCCAAGAATCTCTCTCTTGCAGATATCAAAACTGACCTTTTTAACCATGGCCTTACCCCAATCGTCCTGTACGCACAGGTCTCTGACTCTCAATACCCTCTCCCCTCGTTTCACCTCCCCCTTATCTACCTTCAAGACCACATCCCGGCCAACCATTAATTTTGATATATCCTGTTCTGACAGATCTTTCACCTCATATTCCCCCATAGATTTTCCATGGCGGAGGATCGTTATTCGGTCACAAATTTGCTTAATCTCTTTCAGCTTATGTGAAATAAAAATTATTGTATGGCCATTCTCCTTTAGCAGCTTTAGCTGAACGAATAATTCGTCTGTTTCCTGAGGTGTAAGAACCGCGGTCGGTTCATCCAGGATCAGTATTTTCGCACCGCGGAGAAGAGCCTTTAATATCTCCACCTTCTGCTTTACTCCTACAGGCAGACTCCCCACCTTTGCCACAGGATTAACTGAGAAATTGTATTTTTCCGCTACCTCTCTGCACATTTTTACTGCTTTTTCCGAATCAATAAGCCCCAGACGTTTCGGTTCCATTCCCATAATCATATTCTCAGCAACCGTCAGCGAAGGAGCAAGCATAAAATGCTGATGCACCATACCAATTCCATATCGTATGGCAGTCATAGGATTATCAATCTTCACTTCCTCATTATTAAGCAGAATTCTTCCATAATCCGGGACTTCTTCTCCAAACAGTATTTTCATCAACGTGCTTTTACCTGCTCCGTTCTCACCAGCCAGAGCATGAATTTCACCTTTCTTCAGTGAAAAAAACACATCCTGATTAGCCACAAATCCGTTACTGTAAACTTTGGTAATATTCTCCATTAATAATATCGGTTGTTCATTCATCTTTTCACCTCACCTCTACGCCTTTATCTGCTTTGAAGTTACGCCGCTTATCCGTTCTTCAGACGCCATTTCATCACGATATGGCAGCGATTCTATGGCCCCCCTTCTGGTAACAGCTATAGCCGCCGCTTTATTTGCAAAAGAAATTGATTCCTCCAAAGGCTTACCCTCAGCTAACGCAACAGCTAATGCTCCATTAAAACAATCCCCCGCAGCAGTTGTATCGATCCCATTGACTTTTTCAGCTTCAAGCAACAACTGTTTTTGTTCATTAACCAGTAAAGCTCCCTTTTCTCCTAAAGTAACAATTACATTTTTTACTCCTTTTTTCACAAAGTATTCTGCCATTTGACTAAGCGAATCAGAATCCTTTATTTTGCTTTCACTTAGTTTTCTAAGTTCAGTTTCGTTAGGAGTTATATAGTCAATCAGTTCCAAGAGCTCATCAGGCAATCCTTCCGGTGCTGGTGCCGGATTTAATATAACTGTTTTTCCTTCTTCCTTTGCTTTCCAGGCAGCATAAAATACTGTTTCTTCTGGAATCTCCATCTGTAGTATCACATAATCGCACCAGCGAAACAGTTCCTCCTGTTCCTTTAAATAAGTAACATCACACTCCCTATTGGCGCCTGGAATCACTATAATACTATTATTTCCCTGCTCATCAACACTGATCACCGCTGTCCCTGTCGGCTCTTTTTGACTCTTTTTTAAAAAGGATACATCTACCCCTGATGTCTTCAAACTTTCGATCTGCTTTTCTCCGAATTCGTCCATTCCAATGCAGCCCAACAGCTTCACTTGACCATCTAATTTCCCGACGGCACAAGCTTGATTAGCTCCCTTTCCTCCCGTCTGATAGGAAAGAGATTTTCCTAAAACAGTCTCTCCTACCGCAGGCATAGCGGCTACCCTTACAGACATATCCATATTCAAACTTCCTACAACCAGTATTCCTCCGCTCATCAATTCCTCCCACATTTATTATTTACAAATATACTCTTTATAATAGTTAAGAAAATATTTTCATAAATAGTTTTCATAGTTATATAGTAACATGTTTTTTTACATTGTCAATATTTTTTTGGGCATTTTATTTCAAGAAAATGTTTTAATTAAAAACTTTATTATAATTATTATCATATTATTATACTTTATCAATTGACAAAAAAAGCAATTTACACCATAATAGAATTACAATTTAATATTTTATCAGTTAACTACAGGTATAGGGAGATAGATATGACTATAAAGGAAATTGCCAAATTGGCAGGCGTTTCAATATCCACAGTATCAAAGATTGTAAACAAGAAAGATGAAAATATTAATTCCGAAACAAGAAATCGGGTATTAAAAATAGTAAAAGAATATAACTATACCCCTTACGGAACTGTAAAAATTACTTCAGAGGCAAAAACATTTACCCTTGGAATTCTGCTAAAATTCGCCTCCAATGTCCCCCAGTTTCTCAATGGTGTTATTTCTCTGGCACAGCAAAACGGTTATAGCATACTTCTTTATGACAGTGATAACAGTGCTACGATCGAATTAAAAAATATTACTTCCCTTTGCAAACATAATGTCGATGGTGTTATTTGGGAACCGGTCAGTCAGAAAAGCCTGGAATATGATCGATATTTCAGAGAACAGGGTATTGAGGTCTGCCGCATTAATGACAGAAAAGACCCTTCTTCTTATTTCATAAATTTTTCTCAGATGGGATATGAAGCAACCGAGCTATTAATACAAAAAGGCCATACAAAACTCGGTTGTCTGACAAAACAGAGCAGCACGCGCTCCGAAATGTTTTTGGAAGGTTTCAAGAAATGTCTGTTTGATCACGGTCTCCCCTATCATGACTCTATGAATCTTCCATCAGAAGGAACCGATTGGTACAATGGCCTTCTTTCCCATATCCCAACAGGAATACTTAGCAGCCACTATGCATCTGCTCTTAGCCTTATGAAGCACCTGAATAAAATTCAATTTCATGTACCACGCGATTTATCCCTTATCAGCCTTCAGGAATATACCAATGAGAGCTTAACTTATCCTGATATTTCAAATATCAGGATACCCTATTTTGAATTTGGGGCCTTTGTCTGCGAACGTCTAATAAGAAAATGTGAAAAGAAAGAATGCCCTGACACCCCTTTTTCCATGCTCTGCTCATTAGAAAACACCGCCGGCATAAGTATCCCATTCTCCACTCAGGCAGATCGAATCATTGTTGTAGGAAGCATTAATATTGATGTCACATTAAATGTAGATGAGCTCCCCGCCTCAGGCAGGACAGTAAGCACCAATAAACATTCTCTCATTCCCGGAGGTAAGGGAGCGAACCAGGCAGTCGGCGCGGCAAAGCTCGGCAAAGCAGTATCTCTCATTGGTAAGGTTGGTAACGATTATGATTCAACCATTGTTTACTCGTGCATGCAGGATAACCACATAGATATCCAGGGCATCCGGCGCGATCCTTATTCCGAAACGGGAAAGGCTTACATTCACGTTCAGAATGACGGCGAAAATATGATTACAATTCTGACTGGAGCAAACCAGGCTTTAAGACCATCTGACATTCTATGTTATGAGAAACTTTTTACAAGTGCCAGTTACTGTCTTCTGCAGACCGAAATCCCTGAAGATACAGTTGAAGCTGCCGCCCGGCTGGCACGCAGCCGTGGTGTACAGAATATTTTAAAGCCAGCAGCAATGAATCGTATCAGTGATTCTTTGATGGAACTCGTTGATATATTCGTCCCCAACAAAAAGGAAGCCGAACTTCTTTGTCCTAGTGTTTCTGATATTGAAGGAAAAGCCGAAGAATTTTTTAAAAGAGGAGCAAAAACAGTCATCATTACACTGGGGCACTCTGGCTGCTACATGAAAGCTCCCGAATTCACCGGGTACATTCCTGCCGCAGACTTTACACCAATTGACACAACAGGTGCCGCAGATGCCTTTATCTCAGCATTAGCCAGTTACCTCTCCTTTGGTTATCCTATTGCCAAAGCCGCCAAAATTGCAACCTACGCCGCAGGCTTCTGCGTATCACGTCAAGGAGTCATTCCTGCACTTATTGATAAAAATTCATTGGAAACCTATATTAAACGAATAGAGCCGGATATTTTACAAAATGACACTTTTTTATAAAGTCCCATAAAATGTCATGTTTTTAAAGCCATATATCCTCTGCTCTATCTATACACAGAAAAGCGGAAGAGAGGATTTCCTATCCTCAGACTGCTCTGAAAAGTTAATTATTGAAAAAAGTAATATGATAGCATACTAAA
>ERZ857801.375-NODE-375-length-63158-cov-4.915836_pt1 | contig 63158 bp, 57 predicted proteins | sample MGYA00519762_ERZ857801 | MGnify/ENA primary metagenome ERZ857801 (study PRJEB31778, sample SAMEA3449368) | human gut metagenome | biome: human gut; feature: human-associated habitat; material: faeces | place: United Kingdom | collected 2010/2012 ...
TACCTGTATCTGAGTCAACCTTTACGGCACGTACCCTTGCCTCAAATTCCTTATCCCTTACCTCGATTTCATAAGACACACTGTTATCAAGGGTATTTCTGTCTATGTATATGTACTGCGGCTCAGCTACCATGTAGTTCTTTGGTGCCCTTGTCTCAACCAAAACATATCCGCCCGCTTCAAGTATCTTTGGAACGGTCGCATTTCCCTTATCATCCGTTACAATGTTATCACTTACCGGAGTGATTGTTGAGTAATCAAAGTCTATGTAATTCTCATTTGTAAGCTTACTGTAATCAACCTCGCTTCCGACTCCATCATCTGCTCCCACATCCGAGTCTCCATCAGATATTATTTTTTCAACCCTGTATAAGGCAAACACTGCACCGGGAAGGGCAACAGACTCCTTTCCGGTTCTGCTTACGGATACCTTATGAATGTTAAGGTCAAGTGTGGCCTTTTCATTTCCTATCTCGTATGTCTTCTCAAAGGCATTATCCATTGAACTCATTGTATACTTTGCTTCCTTTGCACCCACATGGATTTTCTGTATGTTATCAAACGGAAGTCTGTATCCTTCAGGTGCATTGGTTTCCACTAACATGTAGTAATGTTCTGAAAGTATTACGCCGTTTTCCCTGTATACATCACCGTACCAATCTCCAAACTCATCCTTTTCACCAACAAGACGTCCAAATGTAAACTCCCCTTTTGCGTCAGTTTCTCCCTTTGCCGTGAGTGTTGCCCCGGTTTCATCGCTTGGGATGTATCCTACCATGTCGTAGTTATCCTTTGAAACCTCCCAGAGCTCAAATGTTGCTCCTGAAAGCGGTTCATTTGAGACAGAGTCTTTCTTTTTGACTGTAATGCTTCCCTCTGACAGGTCGTTGTCAACCGTTATCGGCTCCACATAGTTCTGCCTTTTGACTTCCTCACCATAATTATTAATAATCTTTATTGTTCCATCCTTTAAAAGTGTAAACACGATTGTGTAATTCACACCTGCCTTGTCAAAGTCCTCCAGTGTCTTAAGGCTCTCTCCTGCGCCATGACCCAGTCCCCAGCTGCCTCCGCTTGTTGTACATCCGGCCGGTCTTTTTGTCTCACGTATCATATATGTCCTGTTGGTTTCAAGCTTTTCTGTCTGATATGTGTTTGTAAGGTTTCCGTTTTTATCCTTTAACTGTTCAATTGCCACCTTGTCTCCAAAGTACATTGTACCCCTTATGCTGTCCGGAATGTTTCCGTCATACGGGTAATAGAAATCCTTTCCGTCACTTTTTCTCGTGTACTTGTATGTCCATATGGTAAACCCTGCATCATAAATTGGTGTTCCGGTTTCCCTGTTGATTTTTTCAAGTCTTACCGGATATTTATCTGACTGTTTATCACTCGGATCATCAAACGTAAGCCTCATTGTCTGTCCTGCCCGGGTAATTCCTTTTCCTGACTTAATGCTGAAGAGCTTTGATTCCTTGCTGTTAATGTGTCCGTCCGGTGCCTTTGTTTCCACTATCTTGAACTTTCCAAGGTTCTTTGCCGTGTAATAAAGGCTTTCACTGGTGACTGTTCCGTCACTTCCGGATGTTATTGGATTGGTAACCGCATTACCTAAGTTGTTATTAGCTGCCACCTTAGTGTCATACTTTCCGGTATCGGCATTGAATGCATATATGGTAAACTCTGCGCCCTTAAGTTTCTTTGCCGTTCCCGTTTCTTCCTTTACCACTGTTACATCAACGTATGGAATGTGGTCTTCGAGCTGTTTAAGACACAGCTTTGCAAGGTTTCCCATGGTGACAAGCCATGACGGTTTTAAACCCTTGACACCGTCTTTCGTAAACGACAGTGTTCCACCGCCTGCTCCGTCCTTAATCTTTCCCCAGTCTATTGTAAACTCTGCCGGGGCATTGCCTGCATTGGATGTTGTTCCCGACACGTTTACTGTTTCATACATGTAATACTTAACGCTGCCGTCATAGTTTCCGTCCCTTGACAGGGTGATTGTGTCCACTCCGTGTTTATCAAGGACAAAGGTTCCCACTTTCTTTCCGTTTTTTGAATCCTCGTGGATTTCATACTTTGTTCCTGCAAGGGACAGACCTGAGTTTTTGATGTTCAGGTTCTTATCAATCTTAATCTTTACCGTCTTGTCTGAATACACGTTTCCGGTAAGCATTGTCTGTGAGGCATTTGCCGTCCACTTAAGCAGTGCAACCTTGTTGTTGTATGTTCCCTTTGCACCTTTCTTTATGTAAGCAAAGGCCGTATTATACACCATTTCTGCCTTGGCATCATCAAATCCCACAAGGCTCTTCATTGAGGAGATAAAGCCCTCCTTAAATCCGTTTTCGTCATATGCCGATACTGCAAAATTTCCTGAATGGATTCTTTCGAGGATGACTGTTCTCCACACAAAAAGCTGTGTGGCAAACCTTGCCGCATTGGTTCGGTATTCGTTTACATGGTCGTAATAAAAAGCCATAAGTGCCTTATAATATTTTATGCCATATCCTGATGTGTAGTCTGCTGACGTGTAGGCATTTTCCTTTCCTGTTTCAGATACTCCCGGCGAAAGACAGAAGCCTGTTCTTCTTGCTCCGCCGCTTGTCATGTCATCAGCCTCAATTACGGTTGCCCCGGTTGATGCCTTAAGTCCCGAAAGTCTCATGTAGTTTCCATGTGTAAGTGTTCCCTTGTGGACTCCCGATACCGGAAAGCTTCCTGAAGCTTCAACCGTTTTTCCCGGATGTCCTGAATAGTTAAACATTGACAGTGCCATTATTACTGCCAGCACCATCGAGATAATCTTTTTACCCCTTCTTTTCATTTTCTTTTTCCTCCTAGTATTCTTAATTTAAAATTTTCTAAACCTTTTGTATATAAAAAAACACAACCCATACCCAAACGTATGAATTGTGTTTTTTATATTTTATGTGTTATAAAGCTTATTCAGGGAGGTTATAAAGTTCATCATCCGTAAATGACTGACCTGTAATTCCCTCCTTTTTGCATCTTTGATAATGATTTATTGTATCTATCGGATGTGTACTGATATATTCATCCGTCCAGTAATCCTTATCCAGATGATTAATTAAACTATCATCAATGTAATCATATCCCATAAAAAAAGAGTATGTTATTCCTTTACCATTTCTTCCCACGGCTGCATCCGTAATATCGACCACATACCAGTAATCACCAAGCTTAATCAGGTTCCACGCATGATTTCCAATTTTGTCTGCCAACACATAGTCACACTCAATTCCAACGTATCTGCATAACACGGCATATGTTTTTGAGTACCCTCCACATACGGTTTTTTTATTAAACAGTGTACCGTAAAGGTGCTGCTCATGACCTGGAAGATAATAGTCAATGTTCTTTGCAAGATATCTTCCAAGTCTATACGCCTTTTCCTCATCTATCATGTCATCCTTTATGTGTGTAACCTCAACTATTCTCTGCATCTCTGCAAGAAGTTCCTTATACTCCTTTTCATTGTACCAGTCAACCAGACTCCAGTAAGGAGATGTAATAAAACCATACTGGTAGCTGTCGCATTCTCTATATATCGTATAATCATTTAACTTATATGCTGTGCCTCTGTAGGTATCCGATTTTTCAATCTGACCTAAAAACCTGTCAATGTTATCCTCTCTCCAGTCCACATCCTGTGTTGGATTCTGGTTTTCGTCAACATCGGTATCTGTTTTTTTATCTTTTCTGCTAACCGTTTTTTTCTTTTTATTTTTGACGGTAATTCTGCATTTTATATTCTTACTTCTTATGCTGTCATCAAGTGTTCTGTATTTTACCCTAGCCTTCAGTGTTGTTTTTCCCTTTTTCTTTCCAACAACTCTGTATGTATTTTTTTTAATTCTTTTAACCTTAATAACCTTTTTGTTGTATTTAAGAGTTACCTTCTTTATTCTCTTAAGCTTTAACCCTGAAATCTTTATTGTGTAACTCTTACCCTTTGTTATTGTTTTTGATGTTTTATTGAATTTGATTGCCTTAGCTGAAACTTCATTACTGTTTACCAGTATGAATGTTATGGCAAAAAGAATCATTAAAAACATTAAGGCATTTTTTCTAATTTTCACTTTTTTCACCTCCCGGAACTGTTTGCAATTTCAGATGTATGTGTTATAATGAACTTAAGCAAAGGACTGAAAGCTAGATAAAGTCTAGCCGCTGGTTGATTGTGTGTTATAAAAATAACGTCCTAATCAATTGTCAAGCAAGGGCGTTATTTTTTTGCATTAATGATAGTTAATACAAGTGTAATAACCGTGCAAAGCATAATTACAAAGTTGAATATATCATCATATGTAACCATTGGCATCAGCTCCCTTCATTTGTTATTCCGGCAGCTGACATTTCGCCCCTTCAGTCCCCTGACTAAGTTCATTATATTTTCTGAATTTTACTTTTATATATTACCTATGAAAACCCTATTTTTCCATTGGTTTTCATAAGGCAATTATAGCACGAAGCATCAGATATGTAAACATACGTTCGTATCGGATCTGAATATTTTTACCTGATTCTTATTTTATTAATTACCTTAACAACAGTTATAAAGATTAAGGCTGCAGACAACCCGGCCAATACGGAAATGATATAATCCGATTGCCATCTTGATATGTATTTTTTTGTTTTTGTGGGTTCAGAATCAGCCTTAATGTCTGTTCTTTCCCCCATCACCAAAAGCCGGTGTGTATTAATTCCATATGGAGTACATGTTACCAGGGTTGCATAATCTTTGTCCGGCTTAATTGAAAGAATGCCAATATTCTCAGGCTTTATTACCTTAATGTCATATACTCTGTATGCCATTCTTTTTCCAAGAACCGTTATATAAAATACATCCCCAACACTCATTTCCGTCAGGTCAGTAAACATCTTTGCCCGGTTAAGCCCTGTATGAGCCGTTATTACCGTATGTGTTCCCACTCCACCTGTCGGAAGTGATGAGCCCTGAAGGTGTCCCGCTCCCTTTTCAAGTACGTCCGGATTTGATGTATGATATATTGGAAGTGTAACAGATATAACCGGAATTTCTATGTATCCCATCATGCCATCTGCATTCACGTTTAAAAGCCCGTTATAACTTTTACTTAAAGTCTCCTTTTTTTCATCAAACGGATCCGTGAACACACTCCCACTGTTAAGCAGATTCTTATTATACTCATCTGCCCTCAGAACTTCTTTATCAATCAGCTTCTTATTTGTGTCGTTGACCTTTTTTGTAAGTGAAGTAACCTCGGACTTTGCCTGATTCTCATATATATAATTGCTTATGAAGGGGTAGGAAGCTGTTCCCACCCCAACTATAACAACCATTATGCTGATTATTTTTCTTAGTTTCATTTTCTATTCTTCAGATTTTTCTTTGCCTTTTCCAATTATAAGACCAAATACTATGGCCATGGCTCCAAGAAATGTGAAAATATAAATACCTGCACGTCCTGTCTGTGGAATGTTAAATGATTTTTCATTAACAACCTTCAAAACAACCTCTGCATTTGCTGAATCTGCATTACCTGAACTTTCCTTCATGTTTGATTTTTCCTGATCAACTGTAGCTGATGCTGACCTGGTATCAACGGTTACATTATCATTAAGTGTCTTTCCCTGTACGATACCATCATTTGCAACAGTTACAACCGTTTTACTCTGTGTTCCCGTAATATTTGCCTCTGTTGGTGTTATTGTTGCTTTTGTGGAATTAATCTTTACATTGATTGAATCCTTGAGTAGACTGTATCCTTTGTCTGTTGCCGTCTCGGTAATGGTATATTCATCAGCCTCAATTCCGTTAATTTTAAGTGTTCCGGAAGCTGCGGGACTGAATACCGTTGCATCTGATTGATTTGCTGTTCTTCCCGTAACATAGTATACTCCGTCACTTCCGGTGGCAATTACATAATATCCGTCTGTTATGTTCTTAACTACAAACTTAACCTTTGTTGCATCTCCTGCATTGTCCTCAAACTCTTTTGTCATGTTAAGACCATATGTATACACAATACATTCATCTGTAAGAATATCATAATATCTGTCACTTGTTCTTTTCCATGTAAGAACAACATCATTTGGATTTCCCTTGTCGCCTGTAACTACTGAAGCATTGCTGTTTACTGTCGCAGTGTAGAATACTGCAATGTACTTGTCCGAATATTTTTCGTTGATTTCCTTTAAGCCCTCAGCAGTAATTACAACATCCATTGTATTGTTTTCATCATCATATGTTGTATTAAATTTACCGTCTGCTTTTTTCCAGACTGCAACTGCACCGCTTTCATCAACATTACTTACGTTCACATCATTAATGCCATCTTCGCTGTCATAAATGGCAACCACTGCATCCTTTCCATATGTGATTCCTTTTGACATCTTGTCGTTAAAACTGTATGTTGTAAGATACGTTGCGGTAGAAGTGATGTGTGGCATTTTTGATAACAGGTAATAATCAAGTGTTTCGCCCTCTGTTGCTGTCACGGTATCCTGATACTTATATTCTTCCCTGTCTGAGATAAAGCTGTCACTTGCAAGTTCAGTTACGACATTGACTGTATCAGTATTGTTTCTTACCTTTTTTTCAAATGTAGGATTTCCTGTCTGATTCTTTGGATATAGATCAATGTCATAAAACCAGCTTTCACCGTCTGAATCCGTCATTGGAACGGAAACAAAAAACGGGTCTGTTGTCGATACAACGTCTTCCGGAACCTTTGTTTCAACTATGAGATACAGTCCCAGGTCAAGGTTATTCTTTGATGTTATTCCTTCAGCAGATGTCTGTTCCATTGCTGTTCCGGATGTAATGTATTTTTCAAGTTTATTCTTTGTTTCATTATTCTTAATTAGAGCATCTGACAAAGCCTTACTTATCTTTCCTGATGTGAAATAATCCTTCCCGTTTACAGTCTTTTTATCATTGTCAGATAAACCCAACACCATTTGGAGATCAGCCGGGATTTCATACATAAGTTTTACCGTTCCGTTGTCATTATCCTGAATGACATCTCCAACCTTAAGGTATGTAAACTCAACACCCTTTATTGCATATTTCTTAAGTGCATCTTCCGCTGCACTGTTCTTCTTTCCGTCTGACACAAAACCTGACGTGTCAACGTTTGCATTTGTTGCCGCAGTCAGATCATACTTGTGTATCGTTATGCTTCCCTTTTTTGAAGTGTCAATGGTTACATCATCTGCCAAAACCACTGAACCCATGCACAGCGACATGATAAGCGCCATGCTCATTAATGTTGCTAAAATTCTCTTAATTCCTTTTGTCATTTAACTTTTCCTCCTGATTTTAAATTTCAACTGTTGTCTTTCCTTCTCTTCTAAGTTTTCATGTACCCTCCTTTCACCTATTCTTATTAGTTGCACAAAAAAAACAGCATATAGCTGTTTTTTGTAAAAAAGGCAGTAACCCGACCGGGAAACTGTCTTCATTTATTTTTTTACAATTATATTATACTACCATTAAGAAGGGTTTAACAGGTTACATTTGGTTACATTTAAAATCGTTCACTTATGATTTTCTCATATGCATTCATTATTGCCTGCGTTTTTTCCTGACTTCCGTTTTGGGCATCAGGATGGAATATCTTAAGCAGCTCCCTATACCTTTTTTTTAAATCCTCCATGCTACTGCAGCCATCAAACAATTCCTCGTAATAATCTGTCTGACTGTCATTTACCACGTCATCCTTGTGTGTTTCATAGTATTCCTTATAGTAGTCATATTTTGCCTTATGAACACTCTGTTCGTACTCACGCTGTTTCTGTTCCTCATATTTTTTTCTTATTGTATCATTTATCTGGTTTATTGTTTCAGCGTTGTTGTCTGCGTTCATGCCTCCCCGGAGGGGAGCATATATGTCAGACGTGTCACCGATACCCATCTCCCTGTAATATGAATAGGCATGCAATCCTAATGCAATGATAAATCCGACTACTGTAAGAACAATGGTCCATGTCCTGTCAAGTCTGGTATGTGTCTCATACCACACCAGTGCAGCCACAACACCCGATAATACCACTGATAACACATATGTTACTATTTTGACATGATACATCAGAATGACAAACAATACCGCAACAACTATTCCGACAATAACACAGAAGGCAGGATGCATCACCTTTTCGGTCTTTAGCTCTAAGGCAATAAAACTGAATATAATCACGGCCTCTCCCTGTATGATGTCATACAGGCATAAAAGCAATCCAAGTCCGATAAATACTGATAATACTAATTCATACATAAATGTTTTCTCCTTTCATCTCTGCCATTATTTTACAATATTCGACTTAAAAATGGAATTTTTTCTTTTAAGGTTTTTTGTAAAATTTACTTTTTTTTATTTTAACCCTTAAGTACCACATACAAAGACAATTTAAGGGATAGCGTAAGCTATCCGTGGCTGCTTTCGACCGACAGGTCGACTTTAAATAAGCAGCCGTCATTTCGGAAAAGAATTTAGATATATATATCCAAAAAAGATTTAATATTAAAAGAAAAAATAAAATAGAAAATTGGCCACATCATATAAAAAAGCCTTATTACATCGGGGGTTTGGGACATACAGTCGGATTTTTATTGGAAATTTTTTAGACTTTATCAATGCACTAAAAAGCATACATTTTAGACCGATATTTATGAATGACATATTTTTTAGACTGCATATAACAAAAAAAATAACACCAAACCGGGATTTCAGTCCTATTTTGATGTTTCATATCTTTTTTTATCTTATTTTATGTTTTGTTTTTGTTTATTCTGGGGGATTTGATGATTTTTTTATAAATAATGCAACGACAAAAAGACCACCGTGTGGTCAATTAAAAATCAAATCCTTCACGTAGCAGCTGATGTACCCGCGCCGCGCTTGCTGTTTTATTCTTATCTTGAGCATGAGCCTTTATTGCTCTTTCGATTTCGTGGTCAAGCATAAGCTCATCACAGGACTTTATATAATTCCTATATAAATTTGCTACATCTTCTATAAATCCATCCGTAACACCTTTTAGTCCGTAGCGTTTTGCAAATGTTCTTACAAGATGCTTTCTGTATGTGTTTTTACCGTTCTTGTCTGCCTTGGTATCAAGGCTGTATGTATTTCTGTTTCTTCCGATATAGTAATTGCCTCCTACCCTGTTCACGTTGAAGAAGCTTTTAATTTTATGCAGGTATTCCCTTATCCTTCTTTTTGATCTTTTTAGGAGTTTTGAATAAAATTCATAAAAATCTTTTCTATTTTTTTTATGTACGGCCTTTGTTCCAGACGTATTAATGGTTACGGATGTCTTGTAATATAGCGTTAAAGTCATAAACTTCTCCCTAGATGAAAGGCTGTTAAATTCCTCTGACTGAAAAAGTCGGGTATTAAGATTAATGTACTCTTCACCATATTTTTTACCACTGTCATGCTCCTCACGATGTGCACTAAACATTAATCCTATGTCATAGTCATGATATGCTTTACGGTGGCAAAAATTAATTAATCCTTTTTTCTTCAGACCTTTAAGAGCATTGTAAAAACTCTGTTTAGCCATAATTTTTTTAAAGTCTGATATCCTTACACCTTTTACCATTCCATAGCTGTTCTGTCGTTTGACAAGCCATAGATACATATCCATTTCACAATTCGTAAGATTATGCAATTTTTCCAAAACCCATACTGGAAGTCTCATCTGCTTGTCCTTTCTTTTTTATTATAATTTTTCAGTTTTCCGGCTTTTCGTGTTCTCCGGCAATTTTTGGATTACTCAATTTGCTCAATTTCGTAACCACATCATTCCAATCTTTACCGTATTTTATAGGTGGCAGTTGCCACTTAACCTTAATACCCTTGTACTCTCTCCGCATGGAGCATATTCTCCTGGCAGCGTCAATTCCACCTGCATCATTATCCGTAGCAATTATTATTTTTTTTATTTTGCCTGTATTTAAATAGGTTCTCACTGCTCCCCATTTACCTACGCCACCTAATGCCAGGTAATCATACTCTCTATATCTTCTGCCCAATAATGTCATTACACTTAGGGCATCTATGACTGATTCTGTTACTACTAACGTATCTTTTCCATTATCAACATAAAAGCACTTGGTATAATCACATCCTGCCACATCGCCAACGAATTTATTGTAAGTATTTGTGCCTCTTAAGCAGCCAAATACAGGTGTTGACTTGTTCTTTAAATCGTACCCAACAAATACGCAATTACCATGTTCTTTCTCTTGGTAAAGCATTTTTCTTTTCACCATATCTTTGATAATGTTCTGTTCAATACATCGTGTCTTAATTAAGTATGCAAACACTTTGTGCATGTTGCTGTTCTTTGGCGGCAGTTTAAGTTTATTTGCCTTTTCAGGTACCTCTTTTTTTTCACTTATTTTATTAATTGATTTTGTGTTGTGACCGCATTCATTAAGAAGCTGGTACAATGCCTGGTTAAGCTCTAAGTTGTTAAATTTTATTGCAAAATCAATCACTGATCCCCTTTCTCCCATGCTTCTTCCTGACCCAAGAATTGAATTTTGCCAATATACATTTTTTACAGGGTCAATCATAATACTGTCATGTTCTTTAAGTGAGTAATATCTGCCTTTTTTTATGGGTGTGTAACCACTTTTCGCAGCATAGTCAACTATATTTACATTTTCTTGAACTGTTTGAATAATGTCTCTAGTCATCGTTCTCTTCACCCAACATGCTTAAAAAATTCATTGCATCCGGCGTTATGGATGCAACATCATTGTCATTTTCGTTATTTTGATTTTCCATATTATCGCTAAAATCTGGAAGAATATTTTCTTTTTTTGAGGTTTCGTTTTCCTCATTTTGGGTTGTATCCTGCTTAATATCGGGAGCTATTCCCCCATTGGAGAGATACTCTTCCATTACTTCCCTTATTGTGGTAACTATGTTTTCTTTTTGTATGTCGTTTTCAATGAGTTGACGGATATACTGTTGTTTATTCTTTTTTGTGTCGAGATAATTGATTAATATTCTGTCCGCCGCAGAATCGGTATATAATCTCAACATATATGTTCTTATATCATCCATATTTGTTTTAACTCCTTTCTTGCAAAATTTAGTTATGTGTGATATTATGTACTGAAGTAATGGTGTTAGATTTAAAACAAAGTACACTCTAAAAATCAGACGATAATGAATGTCTACTTAATATGTGTAGATGATGATGTCATAAGAGAAAGTATGATTTGTATAAATTAGTCGCTAAACAATTTATTATCTAATCCATTAATTAGTTCTTTTTTATCATTGAGAGCAGTTTTTTCTGCTCTCAATTTTTATTTTGTTGTGTTGTAGGCTAGCAGTTCATATCCCTTGGCATTGCCGTATATGTCATCATCAATTTTGCATGAGCTGTCAATTACTGGGCCATAATTTTTCAAGACGGTTGCACCTCCGCCACAATACGTCACATTATATTTAATTCCCTTGGCATCGAGTTGTCTACACACATTATTGATGTAAAATTTGATTACTTTTTTGATGAATTTAATTCTATCGTCCGGTAATGATACTCTCTTATTTTGAAAAATATTCTGTATTGTTTCTTCATCTATGCGTTCCTGATACTCTCCTAAATAATACTTGTTAATCAGGTCAACGCAATCAAGCGTTCCCATCTTATCTATTGAAAAACACTTGTCATATATTGGCTTGCCGTCCAAAAAAGTTAAAATGTCAATGGTTCTGCTTCCTATGTCTACTATTGACTCCTCCATGGATTTATTTTTTCCTAATTTAAGGGCAATCATTGGGAATCCCTGCGGATATATCTCTGCCCCTTTTATGTTGATGCTGTATTTAATACCTTCAAATGTGAAATCAACATTTTTTTGCTTTGTGAGATATTTTTTAAAATTTTGAGACTGTTTAGCCATGAATGAATACGGAAGACCTGCAGCTATAATTACATCATTTATCTTCCGCATATTATGCTCTTTCATTTCCTTCGCAATTGCTGCCAATGTAAGTATGTAATAATCCATATTTTCTGTCTTATTTGATGGCTGTTCTGTTCTGTGTTGGCCCACTGCATACACCGAACCGCCGTATACAAGGATATCCTCGTTGAAAGGTGGTTCTATTATCATTTCCTCGATTCCACTTTTGATTATTGTTTTAGCTGTCTTAATGTAGCCATATCCATGGTCTACTCCTATGATTGTTTTATTGTTCTTTTTTATCATTTTGCTCCCTCCATATTGTTGAATAAATCAAAAATATCTTTTTGACCTTTGATTTTATTTGTGCCGTTCTTTTTTTTAAACGGTTTAATCAACTGAAAATTATTTTGTTGTAACGCGATTTCCTCGTTAGATTCTGAACCGTCAATTTTTTCCGACATAATTCCGAATATCCTACTCACCTTCCTTACAAGGATACTGTGATTGATTTGAGTGTCTATTTCCACTGCTTCCCATGTCTGATCATCTATATATAATCGCTTAATTAATTCTCTGTCTAGCGGGAGAAGCGTTCCATACACAAGATTAACTCGTTTTATTGTTTCAATTTTCTTAAGTATTTCGGTGTATGCGGATATTAGATCACGTCTATAACCTGCTAATTCCCTTTCCGTTCGATTAATTACATCACTAATATCAGTTGTATTATTAGTCCTGGCTGTAGGCTCAGAGGATATAGATATACCTACCTGATTAGCATATATAATGTCGTTACGGAGCTTGTCCTGTTCTTCCTGCAGTTCAATCATTTGTTTACGAATATCTCTCGCTTGATTCCACAGTTCAGTTTCCAATTCACTGTGTTGCAGGAAATATATAATTATTTCTTTCTCCACTCTTCTCACCCCCTGCTCTAGAATGGGGTTGGTAATGCATCATCCAACTGTCCTTTTGGAATATCCACAAATTCCTTACTACTGTCTACCTCATTTTTTATTTTTGCGTCGCAAAATTCGACATTTTCAATAATAAGCTTGATCGCATATATCTTTTTGTCATCTTTTGTGTAGCTCTCGCCTTTCAGATAACCTTCAGCGATAATTTTATTACCTTTGTGAATATGCTCTTCAATTATGTTTGCTACACCATCAAAAGCCGCACACCTTAAAAATAATGCCTCCTCCTGCTTACGACCAGCCACAATATCAATTGCCAAAGTAAAAGATGCAACCTTTCCCTCTGTAACGCTGTCATTACGATTTTTGGAAAATGTTCTTATTTCCGGATCATTTGTTAATCTTCCACTTACTTCAACTCTGTTCATATTTATTCCTCCTGTTTACTATATAAATTTTTTTGTGAATATTCTGCATCATATTTTCCGTTATGCATTCCCCTCTTTAGTTCTTTATAAATTGCTGCTCGCGAAATATTAAGTATCCCGGCAATTTCGATAACGGATTTATGGGATAGGTTATTTTGGAGGAATAACCTATCCTTGTAATTAATTCTATGATACTTTTTATACACTATTTTCTTTTTTACCTTCTCTTCCATTAATACTCCTTTCTTGCAAAGTTCAGTAATATATGATATTATCTGTACAGTTTTTTTTGTTTTTTTCGTTTATGGTAAAAAAAAAATACAGCAACAATAGTACATTCAGCACTATTGTTGCTGTTAATTTTATCATTTACCGTTTTTAGTTTAAAAGCCATAGGTTTTTCCTAATAAAATTCTTATCTGTCTCCACAATAAATGTTGTTATTGAGTGTGGAGGTACTTCTGTATTAATTCTTTTTCCGTCAACTGTAACTGCCAGTTTGTGTACTCTGCTTAGTTCGCTTTGAACCACAACCACTGTATTCATTCGGAAACTATAATAATCTCTTAATTCATACGGGTCTAATTCCTTCCAAAACTCCTTTGAGCCCTATGCAGTCTGCACTACTCGCATTATCGGTTCCATGAAAATACCTCTTTTCAAAATATTTCCAAAACCTTCCAAGTTCTTTCCCGTTTGATTAGATTAATTTATACCTGATTAGAAATCCATTTTCTCCTCAAAGTATGCCTTAAGGTCTTCAATTTTTATTCTTTCCTGCTTCATTGTATCTCTGTCACGAACTGTTACGGCACCGTCTTCTTCTGAATCAAAATCATATGTTACACAGAACGGTGTTCCTATTTCATCCTGACGACGATATCTCTTTCCAATTGCTCCTCTGTCATCAAATTCGCAGTTATAATACTTGCTAAGCTGTGCGAATACTTTTTCTGCTCCTTCGTTTAACTTCTTTGACAATGGAAGTACACCAATCTTTACAGGTGCAATAGCCGGATGGAAATGTAACACAGTTCTCATATCCGGTTTTTCTTCTGTACCGATGTTCTCCTCGTCATATGCTGAGCAAAGGAATGCCAATGTGACTCTATCTGCACCAAGTGACGGCTCGATAACGTATGGAACATATCTTTCATGCTTTTCATCATCAAAATATGTTAAATCTTCTTTTGATAAATTCTGATGCTGAGTAAGGTCATAATCTGTTCTGTCTGCAATGCCCCAAAGTTCTCCCCATCCAAATGGGAATAAAAATTCAATATCAGTTGTTCCTTTTGAGTAGAAACATAATTCTTCAGGTGAATGATCTCTAAGTCTCATTTCATCTTCTTTAATACCAAGGTTTAATAACCAGTCACGGCAGAAACCTCTCCAATACTGGAACCAGTCAAGGTCTGTTCCCGGTTCACAGAAAAATTCAAGTTCCATCTGTTCAAATTCTCTTGTTCTGAAAGTGAAGTTACCCGGTGTAATTTCATTTCTGAAAGACTTACCAATCTGTCCGATACCAAATGGAATTTTCTTTCTTGATGTTCTTTGAACGTTCTTAAAGTTTACGAAAATACCCTGTGCTGTTTCAGGTCTTAAGTATACTGTATTCTTTGCATCCTCAGTAACTCCCTGAAATGTCTTAAACATAAGGTTAAATTCACGTATATCTGTAAAATTATGCTTTCCACAGGATGGACAGCAAATATTATTATCTTCTATGTATGAAGCCATCTGTTCATGAGACCATGCATCAATAGACTCTTCAGCCTGGATACCATGCTCATCCATATAATCTTCAATAAGCTTGTCAGCTCTGAATCTTTCATGACATTCCTTACAATCCATTAACGGGTCTGAGAATCCTCCTAAATGTCCTGATGCAACCCATGTCTGTGGGTTCATAAGAATAGCACAATCAACACCTACATTGTATGGATTTTCCTGAACAAACTTCTTCCACCACGCCTTTTTTACATTGTTTTTAAGTTCAACTCCAAGATTTCCGTAGTCCCATGTATTAGCAAGACCTCCGTAAATTTCTGATCCCGGATATACAAATCCTCTGCTTTTTGCCAATGCAACTATCTTATCCATTGTCTTTTCCATTATTACATCTCTCCTTAATATAATTTAGATTTTATCAAATACTTTCAGTATTATTTTTAATATACAATATAACTTAAATTTTCATCAGAATCATCAGTGGTTACTATTCCATCATCATCCACACTGCAATTTGAACTGATATACTTAACATCCTCATCTAACTGAACCTTATATTTTCCTTTAATAATAAGGATATTGGCATCTTCCATAGCCTTGATTTCCTTGGTTGTGGCATCTTTTTTCTTATCCGGTGAAGTAAAATCACCTTTTATTTTGCAATCAGAATTGTCCGCTATCTTTCCCATGAAAAACTCATTGCTTTCAACCTTATTGTATTCTTTAATGTAAGTTGAAAAATCATATGTTGTAGCAAATTCAAGAACTAATGTTGCCACATCGCTTTTAACCTTGAATGTATCTACCGTAATGGCATTTTTCACGGAAGCTTTCTTCCCGTCGTTATAATCTGCCACTTCTTTGTTTATGGTATCTTCAAGCTTACTTTCGTCGTAATAGTCCTTGTCAAACTTTTCCGCAACACCGTAAGATACCTTTCGATCTTCCTGTATGTAAACTGCACTCTCGCCCTTGGCAATATCCATATCACCTATTGTGCTTCCACACGCCGTAGCTCCAACAGCTACCACCAGCACAAGAAAAAGAGCTGCTAACTTTTTGTTAATATGCTTCATCTGTTCATTCCTCCTGATATTTGGCAAATACCTTATAAACAGTATCACCTAGATTACAATTTTAAACGCAAACCACCATTATTTCAATACATATTTTGCATAAAAAATTTACAAAAATTCCAACGAATTGAACTTTTTGTCTATCACTTTATCCATGTATGAACCAATAATATGTTTTAGCTGTTTCAAAACTATATCTGTAACTGTAAAGGAAAACAATTTATCTACAGGAGTAACTACAATAAATTGCAGTGCATACACCGTGGAATCTGTTATTATCTCATTATCCGGTACCTTTCCGTGACACTTTTTACATACCATTGTATTACGGTTTATATCAAAATAATCAAGTTCCTGCTTCTCTCCACAATTACCACAGGAGAAAACGTTGGGGTACTCTCCGTTTATAACCAAGGTTTTAAGCTCATATATACAACGTATTAAGTCAACAGGAATCCTGTTTTTAGTTAAAGCTTTCATTGCCATATATAAAAGTTTTAAAGTTTCAGAGGCCTCTATTCCTTCTCTTCCATAGTATCCTGCCAGTTCAAGAAAATACATTCCCATGTACATGCTGTCAATGTCTGTCATGGAATTGCTGAAATAATCGCTAATTTTCATTCCGGTAACCGTATAGGCGTTCCGTCCCCGGTATAAGGTAAATTCACCAAAAGCCATAGGCTGGCTTCCTCCTAGAAACGGACTGTTAGGTTTTCTTGCACCACGGGCGAAAGCTGTTATTTTTCCAAATTCCTTTGTAATTATAACTAATCTCTTATCGTATTCACCTATAGCCATTGAAGATATTACCATCCCCAGCGCCGTTACTGTTTCTACCATCTTCTTTTCCTTCTGTGTCCTTTATCCTTGCAATAAAGCTTTCCCGTGCTTTATTTATTCTTCTCTCATCAGCATATTTCAAATAATCTTCAATCTTACCTGTTGCTTCAAAAACCTTCCAACTGTTTAAATTATCCATCTTATCCCTCCGTAATACTGCAATTATCAAATTGCTTTTTTCACCTGTTTAAGTGATAAGATTAGGTTCTCCCATGAGATTATTTGTATACTGATTTCTTCAAAGAAAAAACTGGAAAGACCAATTGTTAATTCATTTAACAACTACTTCTCATTTATATAACCGTAATTTTTCATAAGAAGTTCGCTGTCACGCCAATCTTTTCTAACCTTTACCCAAAGCTGAAGATTTACTTTCATTTCCAGCTGTTTTTCTATTTCATATCTGGCATTTGTTCCGATTTTCTTTAACATGCTGCCTTTTTTGCCAATAATAATGCCCTTGTGTGATTCTCTTTCACATATTATTGTTGCCTCAATATCCACAATGTCAGTCTTTGTACGCTTCTTCATTTTTTCAATAGTAACGGCAATTCCGTGAGGGACTTCTTCATTTAATGCATGAAGAGCTTTCTCCCTGATTAACTCCGCCACAATTTGTCTCATAGGCTGGTCTGTCACTGTATCTTCATCATAATACTGTGGGCCTTCCGGCAGATATTTGAAAATCTGTTCAATAACAACATCAACATTTTTGCCTCTTAAGGCTGATGCAGGTATTATTTCATCAAAATCATATATTTTTCTATATGCATCTATAAATGTAAGAATCTCTTCCTGTTTTACGGTGTCTGTCTTGTTAATAACAAGAATAACCGGAACTCCTATTCCTTTAAGTTGCTGGGCAATATGCTGTTCCCCTGCTCCAATAAAGGTGTCCGGTTCCACCAGCCACATAATTAAATCAACTTCCTTTAATGTTTTTTCAGCCACATTTACCATATACTCTCCAAGCTTGTTTTTCGCCTTGTGAATACCCGGTGTGTCTAAAAATACAATCTGACCTTCATCACATGTATAAACAGTCTGAATTTTATTTCTTGTAGTCTGTGGTTTATTTGATGTTATGGCAATCTTCTGTCCGATAATCTGATTCATTAATGTTGACTTTCCAACATTTGGTCTTCCAATAAGTGCCACAAAACCCGATTTAAACTTCGTATTCTTTCCTGAATCCATTTTATACCTCTTATCTTAATTCTTTAATTTCCTTAAATAACTCCCTAGAACCTTCTATGGCACTTTTGCTTCCCACAACGCAGATATTGTTTCTGTCTATTATCTTTTTAACCTTTGGTGCCAGATTTCTTATGTCCTCCGGTGTTGTTGCCAAAACCTTAAGTCTTGTTTTACAAAGGGACTCGTAGGGCACCCCTGCCATATAATTAGTAAATTCCCTTCCGCTTATATCAGCTGCATTTAGTGGTGTATCAAGAAGACTGATTGTGCCGATAATATACTTGCGCATTTCACGCTCATCCACGTTGAAATTTTCTATAAATTCAGGTGCCTTCTTATATACCTCAACTGACTCCTTAAGCTTCGGATCCCTGTATGAGCTAAAGAAACCGTCTCCTGTTTTTCCAATAACACAATTACATCCGTATGCTCCGCCTTTTTCTCTGATATTATTCCATAAATATTTATTTCTCATAATATTTCCCAGAACAAAAAAGCTTCCATCGTACTCTTCCTTCTCACCTTCGTCATTATAATTTCCTGCCATAGTTACATATTGAACCTGACCTGATGTTACAATGGCCTCGTTTTTCTGCTGTGGAACAAACTTCCAGCCGTCAAACTGCTCCTTAAAATCATCTGAACTGTCAAACATATTTTTCTTAAGGTCTACAGTATATTCTTTTACTTTTTCAAAGTTTTCGCCATCACCTGCAAAGTTAAGAATCATATTATCCTTAACAAACACTTTTTTCACAGTGTCATAAAGCATTGCTATAACTTCATCTTTTTTCTCATTAAAATTATCAACAATGTCACTTATAAACTCATAAAATGCCAGTCCGGCGATTTGGTCTCTTAAATAATATGCCTTTGAATAATATGACATTGCCCTAAGCCTTGCCACACTGTCACCACTGCTTACTATTCTTCTGTTCATTCTAAGTTTTAACTCTTCAAGTAATTCTTTAAGACGCTTCTCATTGTCAAACTTTGTTTTCAAAATTACTTCGTTAATGATTTCATATGCAATCTTAATATTCTCATTAAGAGCCTTGAAGTGAATTTCAGTGTTTAATTTAATTTTATTCTCACTTTGACTTACATATAAACCTGTGTCAAAGGCCAGACCACCTAAATTCAAATCTATATCCATATTTAATTCCATATAGTCTCTGTCTGTATCCATGTATGTTAAAAGATACTTCAAAAGACCAATGTATTGGTGGTACTTTTCAGGCATCCGTGAGCAGTCAAAAGCTATATCCACATATCCGATACCGTTAGTAAAAATATCACTGTGAAGCACCGGGATATTTTCCACCTGACTTTTTTTACTAATAAGAGGTCTGGGATTTTTATTAATGTCTGAAATCTCCAAAAGAGGAATAGTTTCTAATTCTTCCTGAGTAGATGGTGTCTTTTGAAACTCCTCTAATTCACGGGTTTCAGTAATTATCTTCTCAATCTCTTCCTTAGACAAACCTACCTTTTTTGCCTGAAGACTTTCCATTAACCTAGATTCTTTTTCCTCTGTAAGCCCCTTTTTCGGTGCCAGAACCACTACAGAATGATGTGTATTATTTATAAGATATTTCGTAAGAAGTTCTTCAAAATAATTACCTTCAATATTCTTTCTTAACTCATCAAAAATTTTGTTTGTCTCTAAGTGAATAAATGGTTTCTCATCATCATAAATCCAGCTTGCCATAACATCCAGTCCCCACATAAGTCCCTTTGGAATGCTTCCAAAATCAGATTCCTTTGTGTCAAACTCAATGCTGTTAAGACCTGCAAGAAGTGTTGTTTTATCAATGCCATTTTCTACGATTTTCTCTAATGTGTCCTGAACTACCTGAAGGAACCTGTCCTTGTCATCCTTATTAGCACCCTTTACCACAATGCTGTATACAGGCTGAAGTATGTCGTCATCCATAGAGCCTGTCACTACCTTTCCAATACCTGCATCTATAATTGCCTGTTTAAGAGGAGCTCCCTCTATATCCATTATTGCATATTTAAGTACCTTAAACGCCAGCATAAGTTTTGCGTCAAGGTTGTCTCCTATAACATAATTTGATGTAAGCATTGCACTTTCTTCTTCTATTTCATTATCGGAAATGGCATATTCCTTTACAAGCTCATATGTTTTATCAAACGAACTTTGATGTTCAATACTAGAATCAATGTCCAATTTGTCATATTTCCCAAGATAATTTTCATCAATCCAGTCCAATCTTTCACTCATATCCATGTCGCCGTAGAGATAAATAAAGCTGTTTGACGGATGATAATATCTTCTATGGAAATCAAGATATTCCTCATAAGTAAGCTCCGGAATATGCTCCGGGTCGCCACCGGATTCATACTGATATGTTGTATCCGGGAACAATGATTGAGCTGTTACACGGGAAGCAATTCCGTCTATAGATGAATACACACCCTTCATTTCATTGTAAACAATGCCGTTAATTTCTAAAGGCTCATTTTCGTCATTAAGCTCATAATGCCAGCCTTCCTGTTTGAAAATTTTATCTGTTTTATAAATATTTGGATTAAAAACCGCATCCATATATATGTGCATAAGATTTTTAAAATCCTTATCATTGTAGCTTGCCACCGGATATACCGTTCTGTCAGGATAAGTCATGGCATTAAGAAATGTATTAAGTGACCCCTTTACCAGTTCCATAAAAGGATCTCTTAAAGGGAAATTTTTTGAGCCACATAAAACCGTATGTTCTATAATATGAGGCACACCTGTGTCATTGTTTACCGGTGTTCTGAAGCCTATGTTAAAAACCTTGTTGTCATCCTCATTTGACAATAATACAATTCTCGCCCCGGTTTTTTTATGTTTTAAAAGCCATGCATCAGAATTAATTTCTTCAATATACTTATTTATCACTACTTCATATGCATCTTTTTCGTATATGGATTTATTTTTTTCAATAATATCTTTAAACATTCTTTTCTTACCTTTCATAAAAATATATAAGTCTCCCCCAAAATCATTAAAGACCTACAATATCTATATTACCATAATTTAACTTATCTATCCATAAGAAAAGCTGCTGCCTGATGATTTCATATCACCAAAGCAGCAGCTTTTTAAAACCTATTTAAAATTAATCAAAATATCTTACATATTTTTTCATTCTGTCTACAATTATTACTGCAACAATTATTTTAATTATATCAGGTATTATGTATGGGAATACGCAAAGTCCCAATGTTGCAACTAATCCGTTTTTCATTAAAATCATGAACCATATTGTTCCTATGGCAAAACATATTACATCTCCTACAAGCATTGCTAATGCGGTAACTGCGATTTTTGCCACTCCCTCTAATTTGTTAGCAGCTTTTTCAACAATTAATCCTGTAACAATTGCCGTAAATATAAATCCCACAATATATCCCCCTGTTGGTCCTGCTATAACTGACGGTCCTGATTTTACCTGACCTGCAAAAACCGGAACGCCTATAATTCCTAACAGTATGTAAACTATAACTGAGATTGTTCCTCTCTTTGCCCCCAGCAATCCGGCAGTTACGAAAACTGCAAATGTCTGAAGGGTAAATGGAACCGGCTGAACCGGAACTCTTATCCATGAACATACTACTATTAAAGCCGTAAATATTGCTATTAAAACCATGTTTTGTGTTGAAAACAACTTTTCTTTTTGTGTCTGCATATTTTTATCCTCTCTTTTTTATTATTCAAACGTCACCATTTTATTTCATATAGCTCTATTTGTCAACCATTTTATTTTTTAGGTTCACATTTCTTTTCAGCTTTATTGTTTTTAAATTAATAAAATGCTATACTTAATGCATTACAACTTGCTTTTGGAGGCGAACATGAAGGTAAAAGATCAGGTATTAAAACAATTAGAAGATAATAAAGGAACTTATTTTTCAGGCAGTGAACTGGCAGCTGCATTAGGTGTCAGCAGAAATGCCGTATGGAAGGCAATTAAGTCCTTAGAGAAAAGTGGATACCGTATTTCTGCTGTTCCTAATAAAGGATATTGTCTTAACATGGATAATGACATTCTTTCATCCTGGAGCATAAAGCAGCATTTAAACCACGACGGCCTTAACATAACTGTATATGACACAATTTCGTCCACTAATGATGTTTTAAAGGAGCAGGCAGCTCAGGGGGCACCTCACGGAACCGTAATAATTTCTCAGGAACAGACTGCCGGAAAAGGGCGCATGGGAAAGAATTTTTATTCTCCATCAAAAACCGGAATATATTTAAGCATTTTAGTCCGCCCTGACATTCCGGCAGGGGAATCACTGTTTCTTACTACTTCTGCTGCCGTTGCCACTGCCAAAGCCATTGAAGATGTTTCAGATAAAAAAGCTGACATTAAATGGGTTAATGATATATATATATCTGATAAAAAAGTTTGTGGAATATTAACTGAAGCTTCCTTTAATATTGAAACGGGAAAATTAGATTATGCCATTGTAGGAATAGGAATTAACATTTGCTATCCTGACGGTGGATTTCCTGATAACATTAATGATATAGCCACTGCGGTTTTTGACAGCAATACCGATACGGTTAATAAAAGAAGTATCCTTATAGCCCATCTTTTGGATTATTTTATGGACTATTATGAAAATTTTGACAAAAAATCCTACGTGGATGAATACATTAAACGTTCCATGCTTATTGGACGAAGAATCTATATTGTAAACGGTGATGATAAAATACCTGTTACTGCCAAGGAAATCGACAGAGACTGCCGATTAAAGGTAGAATATGAAGATGGTAGCGAGAAATGGCTTTCATCCGGGGAAGTAAGCATTAAAATCAAATAAATCATCTACCTTTAAGGCTAAATACAAAATACCGGTACGGATTTAATTACCTAAAACCATACCGGTAAAACTTTGGACCTTTTCTGTCAATAATATGCCCTACCATACAATAAGACACTTAGTATGAAATTAATATGTATACACTATAAATATATATAAGGTGTTAAAGATATAGAACTGTTGAATATAACAAAAGCCATAGGCTCTATATCAAGGAAGTATTTTTACACATTCTCCGACATAGCCTGTCGAAATGGCTGACAGAATACCGTCTAAGTTTCAATATGACAAATTAAAAAATAAAAGTATAATCCCTGGATACTTCCGGGAAATACCATAGCTCTTTTGACATAACGTCATGTTAACACGTCATCGTCAGAAAAATCCGGACTTGAAATTTAAATCCATATTTCCACCCCCTGTTCACAATATAACTGATAGGGCAATACACGCCTAAAACATAAGGAAGCATATGTACATTAGTATGTGAAATTATGTGCGCAAATCCATACCTGACATATGTTTTGAATAATACGTTGCCTGTGTTGCCTCATATCGTTATATGTATGTTAACATTTTGTATATGTGATGTCAATATATTTTGTGCTATCTTTATATTTTTTATGTTTATTTCATTGCGTAACCTCTCCGGTTATCATCCAAGGTGACGGCTGTGCAACAAAAATACTGTTTTTGTCTGTTTTTGAAACTGATATCTGCATTACTTCCGTAACATTAACTCCATGTTTTTTCATTAAGTATTTAATGTCTGCTAATATATCAAGTTCTAAGGTATAAACAATAATCTTAATGTTTGGATTAATTTTTAATAAGTTTACAATATCACTTTCAATATCCTGCTTTGTTGCTACTATAAATGCAATTCTTGGCACCGGAAGCTTCTCCAATGTTTCCACCTTTAAGTCAGAAACGATTTCAACATTGTGAACTCCAAACTTAGACGCATTCTCTTCCATGGAGCGAAGGGAACCTGCATCTCTTTCTGCTGCAATAATTACTCCTTCATATGCCACCATTGAAGCCTCTATTACTATACTTTCACCACTTACAATAAGGGCTGTGTCACTAACATCCAGCTCTAACTTATTCATAATAACAGACCTTATTTCGTGACCTACATATTTAACGGTACCTGATGAGAAGTTTTCATTTTTTATTCCAAAAATCATTGATTCTCTGGTATTTTCATTAACAATGAAAATAACCGTAGGACCTGACAACTCATCATCCATCATGTCGCTTACCTTACAGTGCTTCATTTCTCCAGGCTCATATCCCTTTCCAAAATACATTTCATAGTCGCCATAGCCTGCTTCCCAGCATTTATATAACATATTAGGATGAGTTTCATCAGCAAAAATTAAAATTCTCTTATGAGTTGCTATTGTTGCAAGAACATTTCTCCTTTTTCCGCAAGTATTAAGAAGCTTAATTTTTTCAGGTGTTACCCCCTGCATATCTGCAACATATTCCATCCATTTAAGCATCTGTGATGTAGAAAATTCCACACAGGATTTTTCTATATTATTCTCCATTTTAGTATCCTCCTTGTCTCCGTTCAAACTTATAGAAATATTATATCACTAAATCAATGTGTAGCAAGAAAAAATATGCTATAATATGTAAATGATATATTTGAAAGGATTAAAAAAATGACAAAAAAACAGCTTGCTTTGGAAATTATTAATCGTTTAAAAAAGGAATATCCTGATGCCTCCTGTACCTTAGACTACAAGGATGCATGGAAGCTTTTAATAAGCGTCCGTCTTGCTGCCCAGTGCACTGATGAGCGGGTAAATAAAATCGTCCCTGATTTATATAAAAAATATCCTACTATTGATGCTATTGCTGAAGCCCCTGTAGAAGAAATAGAAAAAATAGTCCGTCCCTGTGGATTAGGGAAAAGTAAAGCCCGGGATATAAGTCTTTGCATGAAAATGTTGAGAGATGACTTTGATTGCAAGGTACCTGACAATATGGAGGATTTGTTGAAGCTTCCGGGAGTTGGCCGTAAAAGTGCTAATCTTATAATGGGTGATGTTTATGGGAAGCCTGCCATTGTTACAGATACCCATTGCATCCGACTTGCCAACCGTATGGGATTAGTGGATGGAATAAAGGAACCGAAAAAAGTTGAAATGGCACTTTGGAAAATCATTCCCGGCGAAGAAGGCAGCGACTTTTGTCACCGTCTTGTGTATCATGGCAGGGAAGTATGTACTGCCAGAACCACTCCTCACTGCAACAGATGTTGCCTAAATGATATTTGTAAAAAAAGGATTTAACTTAAATGAAAACCGGTAAAGTATATACATATCAAAAATATGTCACACCTTACCGGTTATTTTATTGATTAATTATTATTTTTTATTGTTACTTTTTTATTTTTAATCTTTTTGCACTTTCATTATCCCTTTCCTCCTAATAAATTTAAATAACTTATTTTCTCATAAAACTCCATACTGACGCATAAGTTCCATTCTTTTCTTTCCCATTGCTATACTGTCTATTTCTTTAGAATATCTGCTTTGTGTTTTTCTCTGTTTCAAATACCTTATTATTCTGTGACAATACGCAACCGGCAATAAATAACTTCTCTTTTGCAAATACTGATATTTCTGCTTCATATATGACTTAGACGGAAATAAAGAGCTTTTTATGGAAAGCCGTACTTTTTTATTTTTCTCTGAAAAGCCTTTATTTGCAGCACTTATGGTGATTTTTGAGCTATGTATCCTTCCCATACTGCTTTTACCAAAAGTTCCTGAATCAAGCATATCCACTAAAAGATTTTCACTGTCTGCCACAATTAACTGTCTGTCTTTTAAAGGAATCTCGCTGCTGTTAAAGCCTAAATATCTGTCACCTATATCAAATAAATTGATAAGGAATCTATATAATCTGTTTTCCTGTGCCACAGTTTCCACATAATCCCAGTTAATTAAGGAATTATATTTTTGGGCAAATATCAGCAAATCGCACAGCTGACGTACTCCAAAACCGCAATATATAAAATGTTTGTAACTATGACTTAGTAAAAACAGAAAATGATCTGTTTCATTAAGAGTCCATACCCATCCTGTTCCCGTCTCTCTCTTCTCCGCCTTATCCACTGCTTTTTTAAATCTGTTATTAAGACCTTTAAAAGCGTTATTGTCAGATGGCAACAAGCCAGTATGTATCTCTATTCTTACTTTCGTAATCGAATTATAATAAGCTACTTCATATGGAATCTTCTTTTTGTCCATATTCTCCACGTCATTTTCACATATAAAGCCTTCTTTTTTTAAGATTTCATGGCATTTCATAAAATCCTCTTTATCAATAAGCAAATCTTCATCATTTGAATATCTACAATCCGGCTTAGGATAAAGATTTCTAAGAACAATTCCCTTAACCACCACCGGTTTAATTTCATTTTGTAATAACTTTTTATAAATTTCAAAGAAAAAGCTTGTCCTCTGAGTCTGGGATATCATAAGCAAAATAGTCTGTCTTTTATAAGGTGCAATCTCTTTTTGAAATCTTTCGTAGCTGTTGGTACCGGCAATAAAATCGCACACAATAGGAAGCATACTCTGTTCCCTTGCCATATTTAATACTTCAATAAGCTGCTCTTTTTTATTAATATTTATCTCTATGTTTTCACCATCTGTCCCAAGGGCTCCTTTAACGGCATCCATAAAGATTTTACTATCAGGACTTATCATGTGACACCTCTTTTAAACTCTCTTATACCTTAACAAATAAAATATCACACCAAAGGGGTATGCCATTAACGCAACAATCTTGTTGTGTGCTTTCTTTATTACATCCTTCTCCCCTGCAATTCCTGCTACTGAAATATATCTTATATAATCAAAAAATAACGACCTAAATGTATAATCACTATTTATTTTCTGATTAACATATAACAGATAACCCTTTGGATTATTTTTAATAAGTTTTGACATATTAAATGTATACCCATCCATCTGATATCTGTGTACACACAACGTCCTGTTTAATACCACAAGTTTTCCGTCCCTGTCTATTAAATTATATAAGTATGCCTCGGGTACAAATTTTTCCTTTTGAATTTTAGGAAACTGATACTTCTTAACTTCTGTTGTTCTAAATACCAGCATAGCCTCCCCTTTTAAGCCAAACTTCCTGTATGCCTCCCCTAAAGTAGTCTCAACGTAGCCATCATTTGCTTTTTCTTTCTCAATGTAATACCTGTCATTAAAAGCTTTTCCTCCAGGCTTTTTATCATGTTTTATTTTGATATAACCCGGCAGTTGTTTAACCTTCATTTCCCTTTTTATATCTTTAAACTGAACTTTTTTCTGTGACATAATACCTACAATGTTTTCATTCAGTTTAACTTTTTCCCAACATTTAAGTACCATTTCAATGGCATTTGGGGTAATAACATCATTTGAATCAAGACACATAAATATTTCCGTTGTTGTCATTTCCACAGCCTTGTTATGAGCCATAGACTTTCCTAAGTTGTCCTGCTTCAAATATTCTATCTTTATTTCATTTTCCAGCTGCCACTTTTTTATAAGTTTCTCAGTGCTATCAGTGGAGCCATCATCAACAACAAGCCACACAAAATCTTTGCACGTCTGTTTTTTTAATGAGCAATATAATCTTTTAATTATATTTCCACGATTATATGTAGGTGTAAAAACCGTAATACTCTCCATTGTTTTCTCCAGTCTGCTAATGATACTGAATCTACTTTTTAATTAACTTTTCACGTGATTTAATCCGATATGAGTTTAACGTTAAACTTTCTTATTTATCTGATATTACCACCGGTGAAAAAAAAAAGTAAAGTTTTATGATATAATTTGTCTTTTTGCAACATTTTTATTTTTTAATTTCCTCAAAATTTGTCTTATTTATCCTGTAAACCCTCTCACAAATATCCAAAACACTTGGTCTGTGGGTTGTTACAATACATATTTTCTTGCTGTCCTTTTTTATTATATTTTTAAGAACCTTTTCCTCGGTATCCACATCCAATGCAGAAGTAGCTTCATCTAACAGTATTACCGGTGCATCTCTGAGAACTGCACGGGCTATTGAAATTCGCTGTGCCTGACCTTCTGAAAGTCCCTGCCCGTTTTCACCGATTATGGTATTTATGCCCTCCGGCAGTTTTTTTACGAAATCATAGGCGCAGGCAGTTTTAAGAGCTGCTATTATTTCTTCGTCTGTTGCATCATTTTTAACCATTCTCATATTCTTGGCAATGGTATCGGCAAAAATTGTATTGCCCTGAGGTACATACGAAAACATTTCCCTTGTAGCAGCGGAGAGAGCACATTCATTTCCTAAATTATCCCTCATAACACTTTTTCCGGATTGTGGATTTATAAGTCCTAAAATTATTCGCATTATAGTTGTTTTTCCCTCTCCTGAAGGACCTACTATTGCCACAATATTTCCTGACTTTGCCAAAAGGTTTACATTAGATAAAACCTTTTCACCACCCTTATACGTAAAATCAATATTTTCTATTCTGATTTCCAATCCCTTAGAACTGTTTTCCTTTATTTTTTGTGCAGTTTCTTCCTCAATCACCGGCTCCGGCTTAATTTCAGATACTGACATAATTCTTCCTGCACTGGTGGTAGCTGATACCGCCTGAGGAACTAATGATATTAAAGAAGAAAACGAGGAGGACAAACTGTTTGCCAGCTGTATAAACAATGTAAGGGTTCCAAATATAATGGCACCCTTCCACAATCTGTATACTCCCCAGCCCAAACATCCGTAAGATACCAACATTCCCGTAAAAGATAAGAGGCTTGTGGCGGTTATGGACATTTTATTGTAATCCATTATTAAATCCTTATATTTTTGCTGTACATTTCTCATCCCTTTTTCAAAAAAATCCACTATTCCAAAACATTTAATTGTCTGTATATTCTGAAAAGAATCTTCCTGATATGTAATAACTTCACTACTTGCTTTTCTAAGTTCCTGACTGTATTTTCTCATTTTTGACAAAATTACCCTGGACATTAGCACTGAAACCGGTGCGCTAAGTAATGCAATAACTGCCATGGTAGGGTCATAATATAAAATAATAACCAACGCTCCTAAAAACTGTGCTCCCTTGGTAATAAGACTGGGAAACCAGCTGATAACACTGTCTGAAACAGTTTTCACATCTCCTGTAAGCCTGTTTATTAAGTCACCGCTTCTATATTCATACAGCGATTCCCAATCAGCTTCCATTACCCTGTCGTAAATTTCTGCCTGAATTTCATTATATACTTTGGTACTGATTAAAACCGTTGCCCTACTGGTTATGGCATTTAACACGATATTTCCTATACCCATGGCAATCATCAGGGAAACAACCCATCCTATTGCCTTTGTATCGTACCCTGTTACAATATCAATCAGGTATTTACTCATTACACTTCCTGCTAATCCCATAACAGTTGCCAAAACACCTAACACACAATAAAGTAAAATTGCTCCCCAATAGTGTTTCGCATATTTCAGCATCCATTTTGCTTCATCTTTTACCTGAGATATATTATGTTTTTTCATTAATCTCTCCTTAACATTTATAAGACAGGCGAATGTAATTTATCTGTTAATAACCGTACCTGTTCTCTTATTTATATAATACATTTTTCCTTTAATTCTATGTCTTCCCTTTGTGTACTTCTTTCCTGTTTTGCTAAAAAGGTATGTTTTTACACTGTCACTGTAAGCCTGATTTCTTATTACGGAACCATCTCCCTTTGTCAAATATCTGTATCCCTTTACCTTAATCCAACCAGTTCTTAAAGCACCGTTACTTCCTGACAGATAATATTTCTTTTTGTCCACTGAAATAAAACCTTTTCTCATTTTTCCGTTGTTCTTGCTAAAATAATACCACTTGCTGTTATGCTTTACCCAGCCTTTTACTTTCTTACCATCTTCCGTAACATAATATGTGGCACCATTTTCCTTTACAAACCTTCCCTTGTTTTGAATAGGGTTTAAACCATAATATGATACAATGGCATTGGCATCTGCCACACCTAACATTTCTCTTTTTGCCTTGGTGCTAAAAAACTTTTCACAGTCTGATTTGCTGGTAACAAATCCATGTTCAATAATTATGCTTGGGATTTTAGTTTTTACTCCGTTTCTTACTATGGAATAATAGTCTGCCCTGGCACCGTTACCGTAATACATGTCATCTGCCTTTCTCAGTAAAAGTCCCAGATTCTTTATGCCCAAATCCTTTAAATTAGCCAAAACCTGTCTGCCTAATGCCTGAGTTTCAATTCGCACATTATCATTGTATCCAGACCTATATGCCGGAAGAATCATGGCTCCGTTTCTGTGAGGATTATCATCTGCATTAATATGCATACTAACTAGAAAGTCAGCATCTAAACGCAATGCATAATTATTTCTTGCCACAAGACAATCCCCTAACTTAAGGGCACTGCAGCATCTTCCTGTATTCCTTGTCATATATACATTTATATTTTCATATTTATTTAATTCATCCCTGCAGGCATTTGCTATGTCAAGAACTACTTTTTCTTCCCTTAATCCGTTTGCCTTTGCTCCTATATGTACACTACAATGTCCCGGGTCTAAAACCACTGTTTTAGATTTAGATGGAGATATTTTAGAAATAATACTTTCCTTTGGTATCTTAGAATTATTTTCCGGATTTTTGGTAGTCTCTTCCGGAATAACTGCTGTAGTTTCCTCTGCTGTTCCTCTTTCTGTTTCATTTGCATATGCAGTATATGTATTTTGAACTCCTCCATAAATAGCTGATATTGCAGCTACAAGTGCTATTATTTTTACTAACTTTCTCATTTTAGCCTTATCTCTCCTGTAATTTAATACCATTTTTCAGTCTATAATAATCTTTGCGAATTAAAGCACCATTAATAACGTACCGGCACCTATTAATACACATCCTATTGCTGATTCACTAACATAAATTATGTTTACAGTGTTTTAAGTATAACAAAAATGTCAACATAATTAAACCCGGAAGAACAAGAATAATGTCCTTTCTTCCGGGTTTTTGCATTTATTTGGTTATCTTAACTTTTTTAACTGCCGACCATTTGCCAACATTCTTGCCATTTATTCCCCTTACCCTGAAATAATATGTCTTTTTCCTGGTAAGTTTTTTAACAGTCACCTTTAATTTAGATGATGTTATTGTCTTTGTTTTATACTTCTTTGCCTTAGAGAACTTTTTATTTAAAGAATACTGAATCTGATATTTCTTTGCATTGCTTGCTTTCTTCCAACTAAGAGTTACTGTCTTTTTCTTTGAATTTTTCGCACTGCTGATTTTTGCCTGACCGATTTTCTTTACAGCCGGCTTTGGTGCTGTTCCTTTTGAAAGAACCAGTTTTTCCAAATTAACAGTGTAGAAATATGAATAATATTCTCCCTTAATCTTTTGCTGTAAATCCTTTGGTAATTCTAATATTTCTTTCTTGCCCGGTACTAAAATGGCAGCCTTGCCTAATATACTGTCATCTACTATTTTAAATACGGTATATTTTATGACTCCATCAGGATGGTCATCGTCAATGTAATGTACTGTATATACACCATAGTCTTTATTATCAGAAGTGCTGTGATACATTTGCAGGTAAACCTCACTAAACCAGTTCATAGATATCACGCCCTTAAACTGATCTATCTCCCCATCACTGTCTAATACCGTTTCATATCCTTTAGTTTCAGGCTTAATATTCTCCTGACCTTCTATAGGCTTTGCAATTAAATAGGTTTTTCCTGCCTCGATTTCTTTATTTTCCAATATTTCATACATGGAATAATAGCCTGTTTTTTCCATGTTATCATCATACTTTGCATTGCCACCATAATATTTTCCGTCTTTTTTAAACTTATCAAGCCATGCTCCTTCTGAAACATCATATGCCTTAACATTTTCCAGAATCACATGTTTTTCTTTATCCTGCTTAACATTAACCTTTTCTGAAGTCTTTCCCTTTATAGCTATGGCTTTTGTCTTATCACCATTTGAAGCCCCAATTGTTTCTATTACAGGATATCCTTTTTTTGAATAAATTTCCATGTCCACGGTACTCTCTATTGTAAGAATTCCCTTTGTTCCCTCGGCACGCATATTAATCGCTGTTTCCTGTAATTTCTGCTTATTTACCACAAGTTTTCCATCTCCTGAAATGGTAAGATTTCCGCCATATCCGTCTCCCCAGATAAAGATTGACCTTACTTCATTTTCACCTTTTACGTTAATTTTAAAATCATCCCCCATAATATTGGCAACTAGGTTGTACTCTTTCATTTTTACATTATTTAGTGTAAGAGTGTTGTTTTTTTCATTATATGTCACACCATTTACCTTTTCCACCTTAGCCTGTGCAAAATTGGCAAATATAAACTTGTCGGTCTTTTCCGAAATCAATCTTAAATATGACGGCAACTCTCCCTTACCCGGTCCATTGGCTCCTAGCACCATCTGAGGCATCATTGTAATCAACAACGCAAGACTTAATAATAAACTTAAAACTTTTTTCTTCATAACAAATACTCCTTTCACGTATGTAATATTTTTTGTTTTCGAGGATCGGTTAAATCCGGCACTCCCACCTGTATTTGTATGAATAATATCCCATAAAGTTTACTTTTTTTTAAGTTTACATATGTCTCAAATCGTTATTTTATGGCATTTTTTTGTTATTTCCACTCATAATAAAACTGAATCAGACCCACTCTGGATTTGGTACCTGTTTTCTCATTTAAGTTGGCAATATGCCTGTACAATGCTGCTCTTGAAATATATAATTCTCCTGCTATATCCTGTACACTTTTGTCGGACGTAAGAAGTTTCATCATCACCTCTTTTTCCCTTGGTGTTAAGGAAAATGTTTCTGAGAATTTTATAAATTTGTCTTTTAAATCTTCCTCCTGAGGCTCTATAGACTCTATATCCTGTCTTATGCCATTATGCATATAGTATATGAATATTGATAAACTTATTAACACAAACATAACCAATGCTACAATGCTATTAACAAAAACGCTTTTTGTTTCAAACAAATTGATGGATAATGTTCCTATAATGGCAGCACATAAATTGTTTACACCACGTCCAAGTCCTGCCCAAAGTTCCATTTTTTTCATATGGAAAGACAGTTCAATAAATGCCGTAGTAAAAAATACTGCGAAAAATCCTGCTGACAGATAAAATACCATAAGACCTACCATGAATCTGCCCCCTGTCATTATAACTAATACGCAAATAGTAGATAACAGAGTCACACAGTACATAATAATACTCATATACCGTCTTTTTCCCATATCAAATAAAATACCTGCCAAAATTCCACTTACTGCCAGCAATAGTCTTGGCAGCTGTCCTATGTCAACCTTTCCTGTGGAATGGAATAATGTAACCACATTATCAAGGGTAGAAAATATACATGCCATGAACAACACCTGAAAAATCAGGGTTATAGCTGCAACTTTTGGTCTTTTGAGTATATCCTGATTTTGCCCCGTTGCTGACACAATATCTTCCGGCTTTTTTAAAGCATAACTTAAAATAACAGCCAGCCATATTATCATCATTACTGACAATACAACATCCTCTGCCCTGTCATTGTTTATAAGATTGTTATTAATGAACTGAAGGTACAAACCTATGGCATATGAAAAACCAATAGTCTTTGCCAGACTGCCATCTTTAAACAGATTAATTGCCACAAGGTAATGGGTTAAACTGCCTATAATTCCTAACAACACAAAAATAAGGCACCCGGCAATTAATATTAAAACATATGAAAAATGCATAACTATTATCAATACACCGCCAATATACCCTGCTACTGCCAATATGCTTCCTATGTATGGCACCTTACTCTTCACACAGCCTTTAATAAAAGGGAATATGATAAATCCCAATACGCTGGCTCCTAATATGTAACTTTGTGCAATTACCACACCTTTAGAATCAGTTACATATTTCATCATGTTGTCAAACAGATACTCTGTTCCTAAAAATATAAAATTGAATAATGCCAATATAATAACGGCATAAACTCTTTTTTTATTATTAATCATTTCTCTCATTTTTTATCCTGACTTTGCTAATTACTTGATAATAGGTTAGCATAAATTAAGATAAAAAGAAATGCCGGCTACCCAAATGATAACCGACATTGTTTTATTCTTATTTAATTTTACTGTTTACCACTTCCGGCAAATATCTTATTTATAAACACATTTTGAAAATATTTACAACATCTTCTTTTGCAAGAGGTTTAAATGCATATGCCAGTCCTCCCAGCCTTACTGCCTTTTCAGCCATTACTTCAAAATGACTTTCATCAATTCCAATATCAGTAAAACTGCTCTTTAATCCTAATGTTTCAAAAAGGAATTTTTCCATCATTTCAATACCTTTGTTTGCAATTTCCATTGGTGGGAGATTTTCGTCAACTCCAAATACATTTACCGCAAAATCCACGTATTTTGACACTGTAGTTTCGTCAAGACAATATTTCATCCAACGTGGTGTAAGTATTGCCAGACCTAAACCATGAGTTATGTCATATATTGCTGAGAGTTCATGCTCCATTGAATGACAACTCCACGCCTGACGCTTGCCACCATCTACAAATCCGTTTATTGCCCATGAGGATGTCCACAATAGGAAGATACTACTTAACGTCTGTTTTCTGCTCTAATATATCCCATGCATCTCCGTCATAAAAAGCTGCCGCTCCAATGTATTTTGTGCAGTCAATTACAGAACCGCCACCATATGCAAGCAGTACCTTTTTTCCGTACTTACTTAATTCTTCGCCTAAATGACCTAGCTGATTTTGTCCAAAATACACCTTAGTAGGTATGTCGTATACAAAATTATTCATATGAAACCTCCTCCTTATTTTTTCCTCTTAATGTGAATTTCCGGTATTGCTACATTATCATATGTGATGTACCCGTCCTTGTCTGTTTTGTCGTCCTTTTCTTCTTCCTTTATTTCTCCTGTATGGATTTCAGGAACTGCAAGGTTTTCACTTTCCACCTCATAATCACCACGTTTTTTTCTTATTTTTTTTATGAGCATTTTTATACCTCCCGAATATACATTTTCTATAAAAAGTTAATGAAGAATGTAACTACTAAACTGTTTAAGAAATCGGCGAATAAACTTCCTACCAATGGAACTAACAGATACGCCTTAACTGATGGCTCGTATTTCTCACACAATGCCTGCATATTTGCCATGGCATTAGGGGTGGCACCCATTCCGAAGCCACATACACCTGAGGATAATACTGCTGCATCATAGTCTCTTCCCATTACATTAAACACTACAAAATATGTGAAGAACAATATAAGAAGTGTCTGTCCTGCCAATAAAATCACCAGTGGAAGTGCCAGTTCTGCTAACTGCCAGATTTTAAGGGTAATCATTGCCATGCCTAAAAACAGTGAAAGGCTTATACCACCAATGTCATTTATTTCACCCATATATATGGTAAATTTTCCTGAATATTCTCCTATGTTACGAATGCAGGCTGCAACAATCATTGCACCTATATATATTGGAAAAGTCATTCCTGTAAGGGACAAAAGCTCTGACACAATGGTACCTATTCCAATGGCAATGATAATCTGGAAAACTGCTGAAGGGTACATACTTGTGTGTCTCTCGTGCTTCTTCTCTTCTTCCACCAACAAGCTGTCATCTTCCTGAACAACTGTATCTAACAGCTTTTTCTTTTCTATTAAACGTCTTCCTACAGGACCACCCATTACGCTTCCTGCAATTAAACCAAATGTAGCTCCTGCGGTACATAACGTAGTGGCTCCGTCAATTCCAAAGTCTTCCAAAACCGGGCCAAAGGCTCCTGCCGTACCATGTCCTCCAACCATTGGAATTGAGCCTGTACACAATCCCACTAACGGACTTATGTTTAGCAATTTTGAAAGTCCTACTGCCAGAAAATTCTGAAATACAATTAAGGTAATAACCAATCCAAGAAATACAATCATTGCTTTTCCGCCACTTCTCAAAACCTTTAGATTTGCCTGAAAGCCTACAGATGTAAAGAAAAATACCATGCATACTTCCTTTAAAATATCGTCAAAGGTAAACTCCGCCACTCCTGTTACATAGCATATACATGTAAATACTGCAAATATTACGCCACCAATAACCGGTGCCGGAATACAAAATCTTTCTAAAAAATTAACTCTCTTTTTTAAAAATTTTCCCAACATCAGAACAAGGACAGCAACTGCCATTGTCTGATACATATCCAATTCTATCTTCATATCAGCTGTTAATTATTTCCTTTCTCTGTTTTAACGTCAATGCCGCATTCTTTGTAATATTCTGCAGCACCTTTGTGAAATGGAATTGAAATTCCTTCCACAGCAGTTTTTTCATCTAAGGAAATATCCACCGGCAGTGCCAGCTGAATTTCTTCCTTCTTATCAAAAAGAATTTTAGTTATATCCTTAACTGTTTTGTCTGATAATTTATCACTTGCCAGAAGAAGTGCTTTAACAGCAACCGTTTTAACATCCTGCTTTTGTCCATTGTATGTGCCTGCCGGAATAGTATATATGTTGTATGATTTGTAAGCTGACTCAAGTTTTTTGATACTTTCATCATCTAATGACAATAGTTCAATATCACACTGCTTCGCCAGTTCACTGATTACTGTAGTGGCTGTTCCTGCTGTACAGAAAAATGCATCAATTTCCATATCTTTTAACTTGTCTGCTGCACTGGTATAATCTAACTGAACTGTTTTTACTAATCTGTCTGTAAGTCCGTAAGCCTGTAAAATCTGTTTTGCACTTTGTTCTGTTCCTGATTCCTTTTCTCCTATGCTGATATTCTTTCCCTGAAGGTCATTTACCGATTTGATGTTTGAATCCTTCCTTACAACAATCTGACATGCCTCGTCATATAATGTTGCAATGGCACTGTATCCACGGTATTTATCGCCACCTGCGAAATTGCCTTCGCCGTAGTACGCATCATTTGTCATATCATTCTGGGCAATTGCCATTTGCAGATAGTCCTTTGATAAAAGTCGGAGATTCGCCGCCGAACCGGCTGTGGTTTTTACCTGCATATCATAGCCGTTGTCCGCCTCACTCACTACTCCTGCGAAAATATCGCTAAATACATGGTATGCACCGCCGATTCCTGCCGCACCAAATCTAATACTACTGCTGTCAGCACTGCACCCTGTAAGGGCAAATATCATTATAAATAAAATAATTAGTCTGTTTCTCACTAGAACACCTCGCTATGTTTTCTTGTTATTATGTATTTTATCATATAATTTGGATAAGACAAAGGGGAATGGTGGAAAGTGGGTGGGGACCAAAATTACTCTATAAAAAAATGAGATATTACCTTATAAATTTTTAGCAACATCTCATTCATATAAATTCCATTATTTATTTTTATATTGTTTCATATAGTAAATCGATTTCGTCAATTTCTTTTTTTAATCTATCTGAAATTTCATTATTAATGAATTCCTGCTTTATCTTTGCAATAAAATGTAAATCTGTAAACAAGTGTGTAATAGTGTTCAATAGACTTCCTATGTCAAGATTTTTAGGATTACGAGTTATAGCTGTATTAATAATTGTACTTGTGGATGCAATAGAATTTGAAATCAAAAGTATTTTTCGCGTTCTCACCTCAAATAAATCCTTATCCTCATTTTCTTTTCTAAACAAACCATGTGCTAAAGTGATAATAATATCAAACAACTTCATATTCTTCTTGTTCTTAACATAATCTCCCCTTTCCTAATCCTCCTATTTATTGATATTTAATCTTACCCATATATTACAATATACACACATTGTACCAAATCAGAGTGGCAGATTATGTCAACCTAACAAAAAAATTGGAATTAAAGGTAATTACTCCGATTTATAATTTCAAAGCTGATGATAACTAATTTTTCTTATTTTGAATATTAATAAACATTTTAACCTTGGAGAGGGTTTAAGCTAGCCTAAACCTTTATATTCCATACTTTTCCAAATCTACTTTACCCTCTACCACTTCCACTCCGTCTTCCATCAATCTCTTTGCCTGTTCATTTTCTCCACCAAAAGCAAAGGCCCCTGAAAGTTCTCCTTTGGAATTGACAACTCTAAAGCATGGGATATTTTCAGGGTCCGGATTTTTGTGCAATGCATTTCCTACGGCTCTTGCCATCTTTGGCTCCCCTGCCATTTCCGCAATCCTTCCATAGGTTGCCACATGCCCTTTAGGAATTTTCTTAACAGCTTCGTATATTCTTTTTGTTGGACTGTCAGTAATAATGTCGTAACTTTCGGCTATCATTCTTTTTACATCCTCATCAGGTACATTTCCATCAAGAATTATGGTATTCCAATGTTCTTTATTCTGATGATATCCTGCCACAACTGATTTATATGTCTGTCTCCAGAAATCTCTCCATTGCGGGTCAACCTTCACATTTAAATTAATAACTCCGTCTTTCTCATAAATCCAAAGAAATGCTTTTCTGCTTCCTTTTATTCTTATTAATTGCCAATTAGTATCCTTAAATGGGGTGTCCAAATATGTATTTTCAAATGTTAATCCATAAGATATTGCTTCCTGTCTTGTTTTCATAATCTTATCTGTGCTCCTTTTCATAGATGTTGTCTACACACCCACTATTTCTTTTACTACATGGATATAAACCAGATTTTCTACAGCAGTGTTTCAGTCCATTCTGCTTCCTTAAATCCAATTAACACCTCATTACCATCAACAAGCAATGGACGTTTTACTAACATTCCGTTTGTTGACAATAATTTTAATTGTTCATCCTCACTCATTGTCGGCAGTTTATCCTTAAGTTTCATTTCCTTATAAAGCAATCCACTGGTATTGAAAAATTTCTTTAAGGGTAAGCCACTTTCAGAAAACCACTTTTTTAACTCATCATATGACGGATTATTTTCTACAATATGACGTTCCGTGTACTCTATGTTATGCTCATCTAACCATTTTTCTGCCTTTTTACACGTTGAACATTTTGGATAACATATAAATAACCTTTGTTTTGTTTGCATAATTTCATCCTTTCCACACCAATTATTCCCATACATCTCACGACTTCCCCAGTCTTCCCGACTAATGCAATTATCCTTCTACATAAAGAGCGTGTACATATGGTAAGCTAATTATAAGTGCTTCATTATTTTTATAGAATTATATCATTCTTCGCCATTTATTGCCACAACTGTAAATACCGCCTTTTTCTGCTTATCAGTCAGTGGTTTTAACATTCTCACTTCAAGCATTCTTTCAACTATAAAAGGAATATTTTCTCCCCATGTAAATGAGTTGCTATTATTGTATCTTACAAGTTTTTCCAAATGTTTGGGATATTTATGCCGGTTTGCCTTGTAGAATGTGCACTTTTTGTTTTCATTAATATAGTGTGTGGAATAAGAAAATAGGTTGGGTAGAAGTTACATTTAATCCTCTTTTTTCCTTAAATCTTCAATTAATTTGAACACTTCCGGATGTCTTTTTTTCAAATGTTCATCAAGAATATGCCTTCTTTCCTTAAATCTCTCTGCCATTTCAGGATACTCATCCCTGATTCTTATATGTATTTCTTCTCTATGCTTTTCAAAACGTTCAGCAATGGTCTTTTCATCTTTTCCGGAAATATTAACAATCTCTTTTATGTGTTCTTCCAGATGTTCTAACCACTCGTCCTCATCAAAAGCATCCATATGTGACCAGCTTCCGTGGAATAGTTTTTCCATGTCTCCTGTTTTCTTTAACTGCTGAATCTGTAGGACAATTTGTTTTTCAATTTGTTCCTCACTTTCAGTACCATATGCCCAGACGAACTCCTGAACCTTATTGTCAGCTCTTTTTCTTGAAGCACTTCTTTCCACATTTTCCACACCGCCTTCTAAAGGATATGGTCTACCAATTCCCATGTCCTTCAAAGCAATATGGATAGTTCTTCTGACTCTTCCGTCTTCAATCATATAGCCCAGTCCCAGTTTTCTAAGCTGCTCGTTAATACTGGCAATATGCTCCGTCATATAAAATCCAATCCCCTTCTCTTCAAGGGACTTGTAAAGCATTGCCAGCCTGTCTGCCGCAGTTATGTCAATACTTCCAACACCACCTGCATCAAGAATTACTGCTTTAGTATCAGATTTAATGCTGTCTTCAATGTCACGCTGTAACACCTGAATATTTCCAAAAAACAGATTACTGCTAAATCTATAAATTACAACGCCTTCAATTGCGTGTATCTGGCTTCCTTCCTTCAAATCCCTAAAATGTCTGTGTCCCGGCTGTATTCCAAGAAAACATCTTGAAGGTTTTGAAGTCCTTATAATCATTTCCGTAAAAGAAAGAATTATGCCGATTAAAACTCCATTTATTGTTCCAAGTAAAAGCACGCCGAAAAAAGCTCCCATAAAAATTAAAAATTCAGTTCTGCTTACTTTCCACAATCTTACTGCCAGGTCAAACTCAGTTGCACCCATAAGTGCCGAAATAACTATTGCCGTCAAAATAGGAATAGGAAGATATCCGATAAATCCGGTTCCACAAAGAAGCAACACTATCATAGAAAGTCCTGCCACAATACCTGTAAGCTGAGTTTTTGCCTGATACTGTTCCCCCATTGCCGTACGTGAAACTGAACCGTTAATAGGACAACATCCTGTAAAAGCAGCCATAAAGTTGCCTACAGAAAAAGCTAAAATCTCCTGATTGTCATTTATTCTGTAATTATTTTTCTGAGCAAAGCTGTTCTCTGCCAACAATGTTTCAGCCATAATTACTACTGCCACTGATAAACTTATTGTAATGGTTTGCTGAATTGGAATAGCCGAAAAATCAGGAATACTCCACTTTGGAAGTCCCGGCTCTACTGCATTTAAAGTCTTAATTCCCCAATCTCTTATTGGAAGACTTATTGTGAAAATCGTACCCACAAACATTAAAACTACTGCCATTGGAAATTTAGGCATTATCTTCTTCGAGGCAAAAAGTATTACCAGCGCTATCACTCCCATAATTACTGATGGCATATTTATATTAAGCGCAGTCTTATAGATATGTTCGGCTAATTCGAAAAACTCTCCTGTTCCCGATGTGCCTCCCATAACCTTTGGAATCTGCATTAATATGATTGTTGTACAAATACCTGTTATAAAACCACCCATTACCGGTGCTGAAATGTAATTAACCAGCTTTCCGGCTTTCATAAAATAAAAAGCCAACAACCATAAGGCAACAAAAAACGTCATAACAGGAACTGCTGCCATAGCCTTGTCTGAACCAGCCTCTATGTTAAGTGTCAAAAGCGCTGAACCTACAAGAGCTGCAGGAGCCGCGTCCACACCAAATATAAACTGAGGCGATGTAGAAAAAAGTCCAAAAACAAGAATTGGAAATACCGAACCATACAATCCGCAAACTGCAGGCAGACCGGCTATCTGTGCATATCCCATAGAGATAGGAATAGACACCGCCATAATAATAATTCCTGCAATAATGTCCTTTATAAAATTGTCTGTTATAATTTCTTAATGTTTGCAATAGTTTTATATTCATTTTAAAGTCCTTCCTTTTTCAAGATACTTATTTTTATATTATATCTTTATTGCCATTAATTTTAAAGGTAATGTGAAATCTCAAAACATACACTGTCTCTATCCCAATGCATGAATGCCACCAATCTAGTAACTACTTGAATCTATATATTAGTTATCGTTTTTTTATATTCCCGATACGCAATTAATATCACAACTTCAAACATTACTAAACAATTCACCTGAAAATCATCGGTGACGTTTAACAATTCTATACTCATCTCATTCCAATCACCCGGTCCATAAATAGGAAACATACAAAATCCTATAACCGCTCCCATAACAAAATAATTACCTATCCAAAAATATTTATTTTCTTCAACTATTTTTATAAAATTATTCTTATTACGGAAAACAATATAACTTATCACTGTCAAAATAACGGAAAAAATTAATGCAACATATATTGTTTTATAATCAATATCGTAATTATATACTCCAAGTATTTCCGAAAAGTTTATATTAAAAATATAAAAAATGCATCCTATAATTTCATAGAAATAAATTAATAAAAATAGTGAATTAGCAATATGATCCGTCTTATGATATTTGGCAATTATACAACCCAATATTAAACCTACAATTGTCCCTAAAAAAATACCCTTTACCGAAAAATCAAGGTACCCTGGAATAAAACATCCTAGCATCATCCCAAAATAAATTACTATTACACTATATTTAAACCTTCGAGATATGTATTTTTCATTTACAATAAGCAATGTTCCTATGATTATTTTAATTATCATTAGTAAAATATCACCATGAATTTGATTATATATTTTTATTATTTCAATCATGCTTCACCTCTATTTAGTCGGTTACTATACCGGATATACATATATTACCATGCCGTCTCCAGTAGAATATTATTTTTCTTATGCTATTCTTTTTTCACATAAGTTAATTCAAGGAATTCCAGCTTGCCCTCTCTTAATGAAAATCTTTAATTTTCTGAATTAATAATTTGATTGAAACACTGCTACTTCTTCGCATTCTCTTCCAGTTCCAGCATGTACTTATCAAAGTCAGACATAAATAATCTGTCCTGAATGACACGATATTTTTCAAATTCAGTTTCAGCTTTTGCCTTGGCAATTTCTGCTGTGATTCTACCTGCATCCTGAAGTACCTCTCTGTCATCTGCCATCAGGAATAGATCCAGTCGTTTCGCCCAATCCTCCATTGTCATCGGAATATGACGTTCTGCACGATCCTCTGCCAAATCCAGATAAGCAGATACAATACGCTCCAGTGAACGCATTTCTTTCTCTGAAAGATAATTCTTCGCAATGCTCACATCGCTTTTTACAATCTTGCCTTCCGGTGCTGCTGCCCAAGTGGTCAATCCCATATGTGGCTTATCTGCATCGGCTCGCTCATAAATCAACTCCGCTGCTGTATGTCCGTGAACTGCATAGTGCATCTTGTTCTGCACTTTTGCAAAGAACTGCTTTGTTGTTTTTGCTGTCCGGTCATAATCAAGAGCTGTAGCATAGATGTCTGTTATCTTCTGATAAAATCTACGCTCGGACAAACGAATTTCACGAATCTGCTCAAGCAAACGGTCAAAGTATTCTACTGTAAGCACAGAACCACCATTCTTCAAACGCTCGTCATCCATGACCCAGCCTTTGATGGTGTAATCCTTCACGATACCATTGACCCACTTACGAAACTGCACTGCCCGTTCATTATTCACCTTGAATCCAACCGCAATAATCATTTGAAGATTATAATGCTTTGTATCACGAGTCACCTGACGGGAACCTTCGGTTTGAACTATCCGGAAATTCCGGATAGTTGAATCTTCCTCAAGCTCTGAGTCGGAATAAATCTTCTTAATATGCTCATTGATTGTACGAACATCCACATCGTACAATGCCGCCATCATCTTCTGTGTCAACCATATATTCTCATCCTCATAGCGTATCTCAATACTGTCCTGCTGGTCGCCAACAGAAGCAACATAGGTCAAATATTCCGCTGCACTGGAACGGATGGTTATTTCTTCTTTTTTTTTTTTCAAAAAGGATTACCTCCTTCTGTATCCTGTACTAAACACTTTTTAGCTTCACTCTTTTTTAATTTTCGTGGACAAATCGAACATTTTCCCACTTCTAATCCTCGAAACTCCTTTATTTATCTTTTCTTGACAGCAAACATACCGTTTCCACATGTGTGGTCCCCAAGTAAAGAACACATATTAGTAGGGGCGTCACAGGATAAAGAACAAACATTTTTTACTTCTAGTTCTTCCAGATTACTCATATCCAGTCCTCCTAGTTAAATGTTTATTTTATTTACATGTTACCTCAACATCGCTCATTCCTTTCAGAACAAATGTCAGTTTATATGGTTCTATTGTACCATCATCGAGCACCGTGCCTACTATAACTTTTTTAACAATGCTCTCAAAAACAACTCTGTCAAATTCATCAAATACATTTGCATCTTTTATATTATTACGAATTTCACACATTCGGTTTTTAATAGTTTTTTGATTCAAATTATTATCTGTTAGCATTCTCTTTTCATTTTTTAACTTTGAAATATTGTATGACAACTCTTCATATTTTTTATTGTAGGCTTCTTCACTAATTTTATCATCCAACATCATATCGGTCAATTTATTACGTTTATCCTCTTGCTTTGCCAACGATTTATCTATGCGTTTTAACTTATTTACACAGTCATCACTGTTTAAAGATTCTTCAATAGTTGCCAACAAATTGTCTAATACATCATCAAAATTATCTGCCATTAAACTCATCATCTCTAAAAAAGAATTTTCTATTATTGACTCATCAATTGCCCTACTATGCTCACACGTTGCTATTCCATTTCTTGTTTGATTTGAACATTTCCATACTGGTTTTAATGTACTTCTTGATTGATGATGTATTCTTCTTGTATAAATTTCTCCACAAAAACCACATTCGCACATACTACTGAGAGCATACATTTTATTATTTCTTATACGTATTACAGGGTCATTATTTACCGCACTTCTGTATCTACCTTTTCTTATTTCCTGTGCTCTATCCCAAACCTCTCTTGATACTATAGGCTCATGATGATTCTCAATATAAAATTTGTCTTCTTCACCTCTGTTTTCCAGACGTCTTTTTGAGATTGGATCAACAGTATATGTCTTTCCTAATAACAAATCTCCTTTATACTTTTCATTTTTTATTATTCCTATTACACCACTATCACTCCATTTACAAACTCCTTTTTTATTCAATCTGCCTTGTCTTTTTAGTTCTTTGGCAATTGATATTCCTCCCATACCTGACAAATATAAATCAAATATAAGCCGCACTGTTTCAGCTTCCTCTTCATTAACTGTAATAGACTTGTCTTCTTTATGATAATCATATCCAAGGCAACCATTAAATCCCATTAATTCTCCACGCCTCATCTTCATCTTGACTCCCATTTTTACATTAGCCGATAAGGATTCCACCTCATTCTGAGCAAGCGTTGATAATAAAGCTAATTGCATCTCGCTTTCCATCGTTGAAGTATTTATATTTTCTTTTTCAAAAATAACTGTGACGCCTTTACTTTTAAGCATTCTAACATATTGTATGGTATCAACTAAATTTCTTGAAAATCTTGATATTGATTTTGTAAGTATAATATCTATTTTTCCATTCATACAATCGTTAATCATTCTCAAAAAATCATCTCGCTTTTTTGTTTTAGTTCCTGTAATTCCCTCATCAGCATAAATGCCAACTAAAATCCATTCTTTACTTTGAGATATTTTTTCTTGATAATATTGCTTTTGTGACGTAAAACTATTTAGCTGTTCTTCATCATCTGTGCTTACCCTAACATAAGCCGCCACTCTTTTCCTATTAAATTCAAGTGCGTTTCCTTCAAATTTTCTATCTCTAATAACAGGTTCATCACTCGCTTTAATAACCTTGACATCCATTTTTGTGACCTCCTTTTTGTAATTTTCTTAAGTATATATATAAACTTAAATATGAACAAACCTACAGAAAAGCCAACATAAAATGTCGGCTCTTCTTTAAAAACTTACTATGTCATACTCATTCATCAGTTTTCTCTTAATTCTTGAATATTCATCCATTGAAATGTATTCTTTTCTCATTATCCATCCTAAAACAGCCAGTTTTTTTGTTAACTCTAGTTCTTTTGATTTTTCATTATGTTGAATCTCCATTACATATCAACTCCAAGCTGTTTTATTATCGCGTCATTCACTTTTTTCATGACTTCTGATGTTTCTGGAATATGCCCAACTTTACTTATTATTTTCTTTTTTGCCACAACTGTAATTTGTTCTACTAACAATAATGATTCTTCTTCAAAGTATCCTTTCACATCCTTTGGTGTAACCAATATGTGTGTTATAATTTTTTTCTTTGGTACTCTGCTTGTGCAAGGACAAACTGATAATGTATTTGAATATTTATTATTTTTATTATTGCTTACTACTACACACGGACGAACACCTGACTGTATCGAAGTTTTCGGATGTTGACCTAAATCCACATATATAACATCTCCTCTAATAATTTGCTTCATGCCTTTTCTCCTATCTTGAGCTGTAAATTTAATTTTCCTTCGTCAACTGTTATTATCTGCCCTCCTGCCTGAATAACTTTTCCTATTTTCTGATAGGCATCTTCTATATTTTGTGAAATTGCTGCCATATTGCATACTAAAATTCCGTCTGCTTTTTCGTTTTGTATTTCTCTTACCATTTTATTAAAGTGCGTATTTACAACACTGCATCCCATAATGTTTTTGTGCATAATTTTAATAATTCTCAAGTTATGTGCTTTAGCATATTCACTAATGTAATTAAGCTGTTTTTCTTCTTTCCAATCCACATTTTTATCTGTTGCATTCGCCACAGATAAGTATGCAATCACATTTATACTTTTCTTTCTTTTACTCATTGTTTCCTCCTATTAATTTGGTATTTCCTTTATCATTTGTACAAACTGCTGACTGAAATAAGTCCTCATTTCCGGTGAGAGTTTTCTTAATTCTTCATCAACAGATATGTTTCCCTGTTTATTTTGTATAGCAAGAATTGTATTTGCATCCGTATCTAATTCCGTTACCAATGCATATAACAAATCTATGCTAATTCTTCTGGTTCCCTCTTCCACTTGCGTAATATGAGAAACACTTTTTCCAACAGCTTCGCTAAGCTCATCTATTGTCATATTCTTATCTCTTCTTAACTGCCGGATAATAGATCCGACGTTCCAACCTTCATATTTCACTTTACCTTTTCCTCTATGTACTCATCCGCTTCCTGCTCTGTCGGACAGGCAACTACTCGCCTGCCCGATGAGTCATAAACAACAACCTCTGAGGGATAGATTACTTTCTGATATTCCTTAACATTCATAATCGTAATTGACTGTTGCAAAACATCCCTCATCAAAAAGATAAACTCCTACTTCGCTTTCTTTCATCACTGAAAGAAATGCTTCTTTTTCAATAGGATCATCACTTATGTCATTTAACGTTCTTAATACAATAAGGTTAATGTTCTTATTTGCCATTTCATCTAAAAACTGATTAATAGTTTTTCTCTGAACTCCTGTTTCACCACTTGCATCTAAAAACCAGTAATTCACATTTAGGAGTCTTTTCTTACATTCATATCCGATGCGTTTTGTAACATCAATTACCGTGTTAAAATCCTTCTGTGACTTGATAAATATCACTCCATTTGCAACTTCTTTTCCATCAAAAATTTTCCACATAAATCTATATACCTACTTTCATATTATTTGACTAATCAATGTGCACGTTTCTTAATCACAATTAAACTTTACAACTTTTAAATCCTCATTTTTATGAGGTTTCATACGTAGTAACTACGTATCATATGCGTAGTTTATATATTTTCCAGAATTCCTTTTAATATTTTCATTGCTAATTCTTTCTTTTCTTCTGGAACGTCAGTTAATAATTCACTACTATTCCTTCCTATTATTAAATAATCTAATGTTGTATCCAAAATAGATGCCATTTCTACAAAGGTCTCTATGGTTGTGCTATGATTTCCCAATTCTATTCCACTGTAGGTTCTATGGGATATATTTAGCTCTTCGGCAAAGCTCTCCTGTGTATAACCTTTTGCCTTTCTTAATTCTTTGATTCTTTTTCCGCTTTCTTTTACGTTATAGTTCATTATTTCTTTCTCCTTTCCTGGCAGATACCAGTTCAGGTAGAAAAAAACTAATTACTAATCATTTATCTGAAGTTCAGTTACGTACAAAAAAAAGACGCAAAGAGAAAGTCAGTTAATAAACTGATATCTTTCCCCTGCGTCTCTGGTGCTCCTACGGTCACATATATATGTTTAACCGCATGCCCTTATCAGGTGGACCTTATTATTCAATTTTATATATATATTTGTCCATGTAAAGAACATTTTTTTAAATATTTTTCAGTACATTTTTTAAATCTTAGAACTCTTCCACAACGATTACATTTAATTGCAATAGATAATTCGCCAGATGAATAATCAAATAATCTCTTTTTGCATTTCACACAACGTATCTGAATCATATTCTTCAATCACTAACACCTCCATTTTAGAGGTTATAATCATACAACAACTTATCATACCACAACCTCTCATTAGAATGTCAGTCAAAAGGGAACGTCAAACTGAACATTTATACTGTTTAGCACATTATTAGTAGCGACACAATATATTGTAAGAACATTTGTTCGATTAGTCAAGTATCATTTCATATTGTTCAGTTACAAATTTACGTTCGTTAAATTAAAACAAAATCCTTAAATACCTAAATATCACGGTGCAACGAAATCGCTAGTCCAAATTATTGGAAATCAACAGTTCAGACTAGGAAATCACCTTAGTTAGCCGTTGCAACTGCAAATTTACCTGCTTAAAGATTTATTCATGCCATAGACTTCTCTCATTGAAATATTCTTAGATAGGTCAATACTTTCAATAATGACTTTATATGCATCAAGAACACTGCTGTCGAAAATTACATATACAAGTGTTAAATCCACTCCACCAAGCTGTTCTTATCAATCGTTGTTTTCGGCAACAGCCATTAGTTTGGAATAAGCAATATTGGATTGGCATATTTCGCCATAACCTTATATGTCCTATCATTGCGATACATTTCTAAAACGACTGTAAATCTATCAGTCGAACATATTTGGTAACGGAACACCATTTACCTACTTTCATACCCAAATCACATGCCATATAGATTTTGCCACTGCCTGTTGTACTGATAATAAATAAGTTACAATGCTCAGTAGGTGAAAAGTCTTGTTGTCAGAAATTTTCTAGTCTTTTGTCCAGAAGTATAGTTGATATCCATTCCACTAACATCCTACTGTTCTAATTCTGCTCTTTTGACTAAACATGCAGGACATTTGTTTTACCACATGTATATTAGATATCGACCAACATTCCCCTCTACTCATTAAAAGAAGTATCTGTCATTCCTGTATTAGTTAATTGGTTCCGAAACGCATCTACCGTTGCAAACAAACACATTTCCATCAATTTATTGATTGTATTTTGGTTTGTCATTGGCAGTTGTTATCTCCTGTAATAATCAGCCCCTGATAATGTCATATTTATTTGATGTAGATTAAAATTTATTTTCTGACAGCCAATGCTCTTATAATTGAGAGCATATGTACAGCTCAATTACTTTTTAGCTATGTCTTCCAACTATCCTGTAAAATATTTGTCTACCAGTTTTAAATGTCCCATACAATTACAGTAAGTCTGTTACTCCACTGATTTAGAGGTAAGGATACCATAGACAACCTGATATGTATTTTTCACCGCTATTCTTTGCCTATTTGCAAAAGCTACCACCGTTCCATCCCTGATATTTTTGATGATTATAAGGCATATGCTGAACATTCTCAAAAGTACATACTATTGCATCGAAATATCCATTCATTAATCAAACATCTTAAATTAACAATATAAGCTTGCGCTTATTGCATTTAAATTTTAAAAACTCTCCATTTATATAATTAAACGATTTGTTATCCCGTTTTTTACGACAAAAGCGAATAGTTTTGTTTAACATGCTTATCCTATAGTTCTACTTAATATTAATCAATTAATTACATATATGATTTTTATCCCAATTAGGTATCAATACAACTATATAACTCATTAATTATCATACACTTTTTTTTAATTCTTCATTGTATCTAGAATTAATTCATAAGCTTATAAACTAAATTACGAAATTTTATTTCATTTTCCCCATATAATTTACTACAACCTTATTGGCTATTACTTTCATTTCTGTTGATAAACATGTACATAATCAATAATAAAGTCCTGAGGCCATTTATCTATATCAATACCTTTTTTACCTGCTTCATAACCACCTACTGCTAAATTAATGATTAATCTAAAATGATTATCAAATGGCCATTCCTGACTGTTAAAATTTTTACATTCACTTTTTTTTGCAACATAACATACTTTATCATTTACTGAAAAAATCATTGATTCCTCATTCCATTCTAGTTCATAAATATTAAAATTATTAATTTTTTCATTTATTTGAATTCTTTTATGAAATTTATTGTTTTTATAAAAGTTGTATTCACCTGAATGTAAACTAAAAAAGATTTCGCCTCTAGTGTGTCCAAAATGTTCAACAATATCAACTTCTCCACAGTACGGCCAATTTGTTCCATCATATGAAATCGGCAACATCCAAATTGCTGGCCAAGTTCCCACCGCTAATGGAATTTTAGCTCTCACTCGTATTTTTCCATATTTCCATGACTCTTTGCTTATTATTTTTGCAGATGTAAATTGATTGCCTTGCCAGCTCTCATAATTTGAACGAATAACCAATTTATTATTACAAATCATTATATTTTCATCCCGATTATCAGTATAGTATTGCAACTCTCCATTTCCCCATCCATGACCTCCTACAGAAAATTCCCATTTATCTAAGTCAATTTTATTGCTGCTATCAAATTCATCTTTCCATACACAAACATATTCCTTCATAGTACCTCTTCCTTTCTCTTGTAAAATAGTGTTATGCTACAAGCATTTGAATTTTTTCCAAATTTCTATCTCTTTCTTAATGCAATTAGTTTTTAAGAGATTCAGTTTGTCTATATTTGTAGCAACATTATTAGCTGAATACATATAATCTTTTAGCAAAATATTCTTAATTCTTTCCCATTCTATTTTCAAATATATAAATTCTTTTTTTAAATATTCATATATATTTTTATTAATATATTTCTTATCATATAAGCATTTTACTAATTCCAAATTTGCTTTTTGTCTATTCTCAATTTTAAATACTTCAAATGCATAGAATTTACATAAATTCTCTCCTTTTTCATTGACTTGAACTTTCCAAAAATCGTTTTCTCTATAAAAAAAATCTATATTATCCAATAAAATATTTGCATGATATAAAACATCATTCATATTCAATTCGTAATCAATCTCATTTTTAATGTGTATTATATAACCTGTAATATTGCTCTCTTCATCGTTAATACATTTCAAAAATCTTTTATATGGTATACTTTTCACACCATATCCTCTATTATCATCATCTATTATCACAATTTCCTGTTTGGCTTCATCATAATCACTTAAAAGAGAATAATGATAATTATGTTCTTTATGCCATGATGAACTATTGGGTAACCAGTTATATAAGTCAACCCGTATCATTATATTATTATCATGAAGCATATTAATTAAATTATTTGCATTTTTTTCTGAATACTCAACTAAAAAGTACTCTTTACAGATAACTTGTCCAATAATATCATCCTGTATTCTACTTGAATTATTAAGTGCTATATGCTTTGGTGACCATTCATTATAGGCTTGATATTTATAACCGTTTAGGTACGCTAATTCTTTATATTTTTTGTTGTATGAAGTTAATATACTAAAATTATTATTAAATCCACAATTAAGCCAAAAATCATCAAATGGCTTTATTTCCAATTTTTTCATTTTTATAATCCGCCTTTCTGCAAAAGACTCAATATGTCATGAAACATATTGACTAACTTTCGCTTTTCTATTCTATCTTCCTTCTGATATTATCTCCTTATAAGACCGACACACTACAAAACATATGAAGATAAATGGCAGTGCTGTATAGCATCGACCTCACATTTTAAATATTGTCGGTCATTCGTTAAGACATCAATGAGTAGCAGATAACCATATCATGTAAACTTATCTCTTCCAAAGTCGACTCGATTTTGCTGGATGACCAGTCACTGTCAGTTTTATAATTATAAATCAGCAGATGGTTATTTTATTGTCTTTAAAATTCTCAAAATAACTGTCATGGACTTAATGTTCGCCAAACCCGAGTCTATGCCTACATTGATATTACTGTTTCCAACAATCATACAAAATATAAACAAGCTCGCTTTTCTTATTTTACAAAAGCTTCGCAAGAGTTGTGTAACTAGACTATCAAATACACTTGTACTGATGTCTGTATAGAATCTACTGATAAGTATTGAATCCCTATTTTCAATATCTTATAAATGAATAACATTTGAGTTACTCTTTCTCACCCCAAATATATCGAGCCCCCAAATGCAACAAGACGGATTGTAACGATATCAGGTGGATTTGTAATTTATACATGTGCGTAATGTTTAAACTATCCTTTATCACATCTGCTGACATATGTGAATCAAGAAATTTAGTAAGATACCGTTTCAAACTCACTTATATAATTACCGTTGAGAAGAATCGAGTTCATAACTGTCTTACTATATCTAATTTAAAGTTAGATAATGTTTTTCGTATATATTTGGTAAATTATCTCATTCTAATGCAGAACATATTTTACAACATCCTGAAATAACTTTTGATGTAGCATCTTTTGTATATGACAAATGTAAACTCCAATAAAAAATACATGCTACTGTTGATGGTGCTGTATCTACGGAACAAACTGTGAAGCTTAGACAGTGTCTTAATCTCATCAATAAATTAGAAAAACATCAGGCAGAAATATAGACATCTTTCGTCTCAGTGATAAATACAAAAGCGTCCTTAATATTATAATAATCGTACTGGAATTCGATAAAAACTCATTTACTGCTATTCAGGCACTCCCAGAAATCGGAGACTATATACCTGTCTTCATCGCTGCTAAAAATCTCGTGTCATGGGGCGAATGTTGTCTCACAACATTCAATGCAACCATAATTTAATCAAATTCAAGGGACATCCTGAATTCATCAGTCGTTGTCGACGAATGAATATATGTCGTAGTCGCAAGAAAGCTTTCTTTGCAATCTGTCATATAATCCTTACCTCTATCTAATACATACTCACAGACTTAAAACTTTATACAGCAGAAGGATTTCTTGAATCGCGCATTACGAATAAGGAAAATTTTTTTACTGTTTCACAGGCACTTAATCTACTTAAAGAACGAGGTTACACCAACAAAGTTAATACTGTTTCTGTTACTTGAAGGTGTTGTGTATATATTTACTTTTTAAAGCACCACATAAGATGGTTTATTTGCCATCCCCTTTGTTTCTTGGCTGTATTCTACTTATTTGTTTCAAACTTCTCCTAATACTTTTACTTAATTCTGCTTTATAATATCTTTTTTTACAAAACATATATTAATAAATAATTGTCAATTGATAGAGTTTTATTTAAATATCCCCTATAAGATAAATGTAATCACTAATTACCTGTATAGGCAATGTAAAGATTTAAATATAATATTGAGCCTGTGTACTCCATAATCTATAATATTCTCTTTTTAATTGCATTAGTTCCTCGTGATTGCCAACTTCAACAAGCTCCCCTTTATTCATCACTAAAATTTTATCGTTTTTTTTGCAACTGGATAATCTATGAGATACATATAATATTGTTTTTTTATTGTGTGCGATATTTACGATATCTGACAATAGTTCATCTTCTGCGATTGGATCTAACGCACTTGTTGGCTCATCCATTATAAGCATTGAAGAATTCTTATACATAGCTCTTCCTAAGGCAATTTTTTGTTTCTCTCCGCCTGAAAGCTCTACCCCTTGGCTAATATCACTAGATATAATAGTACTTTCTCTGTCTGGGAACTTATCAATTATTTTATCAATCTTTAAAGCTTTAAATACTTCGTCAGATTTTAAACCTGTTTCAGTCTTTCCAAATGTAATATTTTCCTCAATTGAATAGGCAAACAATTCAAAATCTTGAAACAAAGTAGCAATATGATCTAGATACCTTCGAACATTAAGTTGATTTATATTGATTCCATTAATTAATATTTCACCTTTTGTAGTCTCATATAGTCCACATATTAATTTTACAATTGTTGATTTTCCTGCTCCATTTGTCCCAACAATTGTTACAATATTATTTTCATTAATTTTAAAAGATACATCCTTTAATGTATATTCCTCAGAATTTGGATACTTAAAAAAAACATGTCTAAATTCAATGTTCTTAATCTTCTCAATACTTTTTCCTTCATCTTTCTGAATAAGTTCATCACCTTTTTCAATATACTTTACAAAATAGGACATATATTGACATTTTATAGGTATCCATGCATATAATCTTGTTATATTCATAACTGCATTAATTCCATTTTTGAATGCTCCTATATATAATGTTAATTCGCCTAATGTTATAATTCCTAAAAATGCCTTGAATCCTATGAAAGCATAAATAATTATTTCAACAAAGAATTCATAAACACGGTTAATATAACTATTTATTAATGTTGCCTTTACTTGCTTTCTTTGATTCATCTCAATATTTTTATCGCATTCTAATAACCTCTTATCTATTAACTTACCTAATTGAAATAATCTAATATCTTTTCCGAATTTATACTCGTTCATAAAGTCTGTATAGTAGCTGAATAAAGTATTATTTTTCACATTGTCTTGAAAGGCTTTGTCTAAAATTCTAGATAGCTTTTTTGTATTTCTAAAAGTCAAGTATATTAATATTCCAATCGAACCAAATATAATAACTATACTCCAACTAGAATTCATAATTTTTTCTAAGAATCCACTAATATTCGCTTTATGCTTATAAAATAGTTGAACACATAATATAAACGAATACACTAACGTAACAATCTCTTTGAGTAGCATGCTGAAATCTTCACTTAAAAACTGTATTCCCCCACTTGTTTGAACTCCTTTATTCGCAGAAACAAGCATTTCTCTCACTTCATTGCTTTCTATGTAATCATATTTAAGAGTCGTAGTTTTCATACCTACCATCTCTTTTAATTTGTAGTCCATTAATTTTCCGGAAATATTTTTTACTTTTCCAATAACTGCTCTACATAATGTTAATATCAGATTAAATATAATCATCATAGAAACAAGCGTTGTAATATCATTAAAATTCTTTTTTTCTGCAAGATTATCAAGAATCTCTGCTCCATAAAATAAATTTATATACATCAATGTTGTTTCTATCAAAGCATTCATTATTGATAAATAAAAAAATTTTTTTGAAATATTATAAGAAAACTTTACTATTTTTCCTATATTGTATTTTTTTAACATACACACCTCCTACACAGCGCTTGTTTCTTTATAATGCTTACTTTGATTAATATACATTTCTCTGTATATTTCATTATTCTCCATCAAATCATCATGAGAACCAATATCCGCGATTTTTCCTTTTTCCATTAAGATAATTTTGCTACAAAATTTTGTTGTCGCTAATCTATGTGAAATAAAAATTGCCGTTCTGTTTTCAGCTATTTCATTGTACTCTTGATATAATTCACTCTCCGCTATGGGATCAAGCGCAGCTGTCGGTTCATCTAATATTATCAAACTTCCTTCCTTGTAGATTGCTCTTGCCATCATCAATCGCTGTTTTTCCCCACCTGATAACTCTACTCCTTCCTTATCAATAATTTTAGTTAATATACTATTTTCTTTATTATTTAACGATTGAATTTTCTCATAAAAATTTGCTTCCTTAGCACTTTTAACAAATCTATTTTCATCATAGTCAGCTGAACCAATAATATTTTCTTTTACAGTAAAAGCAATTACATTGATATCCTGAAAAACGGCAGTAATAAGTTTATAGTATTCTTCTTTATTATATCTGCAAATATCAAACCCATTGATTAAGATAGTACCCTCCGTGGGCGAATACAATCTACATAATAGTTTAACTAACGTTGTTTTTCCTGCTCCATTCCTTCCTACGATTGCTATTTTTTCATTAGCATTAATGTGGAAATTTAAATTAGATAATATCTTCTGTCCATTTTGTGCTTTATAGCTTACATTTTTAAATTCTATATTCACTCCTTTTTCCTGAATGGATCTGTGCAACTCATATATACTTTCTGCGCTTTCATTATCTTTTTGCTCAACAATCTTTATATAATCCCGAACATATATATCTGCTCTAATAAGGTTGGATGTATCGTTAATCACTCGGTATACCCAATTTGAAAACCCTGAAACAATCCCCAAATAAAAGGTAAACACAGCAAGTGACATTGTTCCATTCAATACTTGTGAAATCAACAAATAGTAAGCTACGCCATCTCTTATTGCAACAAATACAGCGTCTGATATGTCTATTTTTATCCACGATGCTTCTATTTTTTTTTCATAATTTTTTTTTCTTAAATATACTGCCTCAAATTTTTTTTGAAACCATTTGCTTAGCTGGAACACTACTATTTCTTTTGCATATTTATATTCCGTAGTCCTACTATATAAATAGTCTATTTCTCTTTCTATGTTAGAATTAGTATTCTTATGCATTTCTAAAAATTTTCTTGCCCTGTTATTCAAAAAAATATTAAAACCGCACATCAAAAAAATAATTATGATGATACTAATATCTAACTGAAAAAGCAAAGTCGCATATAATATTAATCCTAGCAATCCACATAATAAGCTAGGAACACTCCTTATCATCAATTCGACACCAACCTCATTACTAGAAATTGACTCTCTTGCATTTTTTATTGTAACCTGTAATCTGTTTGCTTCTAATTCTTCATAATCCATATTCATTATGGAATGTAATAACAGTTCTGTAAACTTATCATTCCGACTCCATAATATATATCTTTCCAACCACTTTTCTGATAAATCACTAATTACTTTCAGTATAAATTCTGTAAAAATGACTCCAACTAATATTGCAATAAAAATGCGAATTTCTATATGTATAGTTAACATCTGAACAATAATTGAAGGTATAGCAGATGAAAAAAATGGCAAAAATACACCTAATATAATAGTCATGGGAAAAAACACTTTTGCATATGGAAACCAATTAAATATTTTTTTATATAAATACTTTGTATGTTCTAAAATATCTCTTAATTTCATTATCTCTCCTTATTTCTCATGAAAAAAAACCTATTATTTTATTCATTAACTCTTTCATATCATTACTATCACCCAAAATATATGCATTTTTTCCAGTACTTCGTATTATCATAGTTTTTATTTCTTCTGCTTCGGTTCCTCTTATCTTTCTCCTTTTCCCATACATTCCCTTCCAAGTTTGTTCTGGTATCATCGGAAACACTACCAATCCTAAAACTTTACATTCTCCTAGTTGCTCTATAACATTGATACTCCTCCTAATATAATTTATTTCGTCATAATAATTTATACATAAAACCACTGCATCCGGATTTGTAGCCATCAAAAAATTTACCTGTTCATATGTATAATATGATGTGTTTTTATATTCATATGGCACAGTTCCCGATTGTGACCCAACAATAATAAGATCATTTCCATCAGCTATTTCATTCATTTTATAGTTTAAATATCTTATTTGTTCCTCTTCATCCAAACAAACCATCCTATTATATCCAACAGGATAAACACAATCTAACCCAAATAACAATGCATTTGGTTCAGTGCCTAATTGTCCTACTTGATATCCTTCATCTATTAGCCGTTTTCGCAATTCTAATTGCAATGTAAACTTCCCCTGTTTAGAACTTGTTCCAAAAATTCCAAGAACCGGTTTATTAATATAGAATAGTTTTCCTTCTCTAAGTGGTGGGAGATATTTATCAATTACCGCTGGAAAATATATATTGTCATTTTTATACTCCGCCTTATCAATCCTATCAAAACTATATATATTTTTACCTCTATTAATCGCTTCTTTGATTAATGAATCAACTATGTTTTCTTTACCTATATAAGACAATAGTTTCTCTGTGTGACCAATAACAAGCGTATCAAATAAATCCCATTTAATATCATCAATGTTTTTAATACAATATTCTTTAACTGATTTATCAATCATTACATCTGTCGTTTTTCTTCCAACATTTGAAGAATACTTTGTATCATATACTTCCATAACTTTAAAATCCAATAATTCTGGATACCGAACAAAATTGTGCATTTCTTTGTTAAATGGGAAAATTACTGCCCGGTCTATTTTATACTCAAAAACTTTTTCTTCTTTTTCTTCATATGCTATTATTTGTATTGCAATCGATTTAAAGTATTCTAAAATTTCCTCGAATGATTTAATACCATTTTTATATATATTTACAATTTTATTAGTAGCATGAGCACATGCAAAACTACTACCCTTTACTATTATATTATCTGGTTCGCACCATTTAACTCTCTGCATTCCACCTTTAGCTGCTACATTTAATATTTTATCCTCATAAAAGATAAAATCATCTACTTTTCTGCACAGATCACTCCCATCAACTCCAATTACACAATCAAATGCCGCAGGATATGAAATTGCCCCTTCATTATCAAAAGCTGAAACCAAAATTACCCCTTTATCGTATAACCTTTTACATATATTATACATTCTGTCATCGCTAAGACTAACTGTGCCTAAACTCATATTAATAATATCTATATCTAAATTATTAAATATATACTCCAACGCAGTACAAATAATTTTTTCATCAATCGTATCATTTTGGTCTATTACTTTAAAAATATAATAATTACATTCTTCATTATTTTTCTTTATTATTGAATAAACAGCCGTACCATGTCCATATGTATCATGAAAATTATTTTCAATTATAATTTCATTATCACCTTTCACTCTAAAATTATAACCCTTTGTTATATTTTCATAATCTTTAGTTCCACTATCAATTATTGCGATATTCATTTTTTCCTTCCTTTTTAGCCTAAAATCATACCAAATAGCAATTATATTATACTTGATATGATTTTAGACCAGTTTAATTTAGAACCTTATTTGCTTGTACATTTACAGTTGTTTCCTTCTGCATGATAAAGTTCTACATTCTTTTTTACCTGAAGTTCAGGTTTTTTAAGTGTCTTTTTCATATCATTTTCTCCTTTCAAATATTATTATATTATTCTATGTAATAAAGAATAATTATAACCAATTTCTATTTAAGAAGTTCCTCTAATATAGTTGAAAATGTGTTTAACGATTTGATACTATTTATATCGAGTAATTCCTCAGGAATTTCTATTCCTAACTTGTCCTCTAATTCAACAATAAAACTTATAAACATTATGGATTCTACTATAAATTCTGTTAAGTCAACATCATTTTCGCCGATATCTTCTGTTTCAATTCCTAATTCATTTAATACTTCTATAACATCATTTTTTATTTTATCCATTGTTTTTCTCCTTTAAAATCAAAAAATGTCTTCTGTCAATCATATCAAATATAATATCTTTCCCTTTGTCATATGGGCAATTTACACTATTTGTAATAATGTTAGCTTTAGGGCACTCTCTCGACTGACACTTTCCCAAATTATTACATTTTAGGCAAGAACTATTAACTTTATGCATATACCATTTTCTATGTTTAATATTATCTATTTTCATTTCTCCATTTGATAACATTATACCAATTTTATTATCTGCAAATTCAAAATCCTCTGTACATTTATATATAATCCCATCAACTCCAATCACATATGAATATTTTCTTCCAGCGGGACACAATCCAGACGAGTCTAAAAAATTTAAGTATATATCTAAGTTTTCAATATCACTTTCATTCAATATTTCATATATATCATTGCGCTTATTGTTTTCAATAAGTTCACCTTCTATAGAACTGTCAAATCTATCCTCATTCCATTTTTCTACAAAATGTGGAAACAACTTAAACCTTGTATCTCCCTTAAATCGTATATTATATTCATGTATGAATTTATCTAAATATTTTATTGATGAATTTGTTAAGTTAGTTCTTATTGCTATGGTAAAATATCTTTTATTGCATTTAGATTTTATTTGCTCTAAATTTAACATTATCCTTTCATATGTTCCTTCGCCATTTTTTAAAACACGGAGTTCATCATGAACTTTCTTTATCCCATCAATCGTTATCTGATAATCATAAATCTTACATCTTAATAATCTGCAAAAATTATGATAATCAAGATCATATCCATTAGTTGTAATACCTGCCCTATATTCTCTTTTTGCTTTCTTACATATATTTATTATTTGTGATGAAAGATTCTCAATAATTTCAATTTCTTCCAAAGGTTCTCCCCCAAACCAACTCACTTCCACTCTACTAAAATTAAAAATATTTTTTCTAACATATTTAACAATAGCTTGCTGTAATTCTTTTGACATTCTTCCTTTCTTATGTTCCTCGTAGCAATATTTGCATCGAAAGTTGCAGTCTTCCGTTGGCATAATCGTCAATCTGAGAACCTTTTCATATATTTCATCACACATCTTATCTTTAATAATGTCTGATTCATCTGTCTCCTTTTCAACAATAATTCCTTTATCTTTCAAAATATTAAACCATTGACCTTTTTCATTTATCACTCCACTTTCCAATTCCTGATAAACCTGATTTCCTTTTTCAATACAAATTAATGAACTTGTTCCTACTATTGAATTATAAATAAGCAAAGACTGATCTTTATTACTAAATCTATAACTTGTGTATTTTGATTTTTTGTACATTTTTCCCCTCCAAAACTTTTTTTCATTTGTCGTAAAAATTATTTTGTATTTGCTTTCTTGAATACAATAATTATTCAAGGTATAATTTCGAGGCACCAATTCATACATTACATCACTTTTTGAATTCCAATCAAATTGCTCTTTATATGTTCTAAATCTAAAAAGATTTTTTGTCATATATTTTAAATAAACATTCTGAATTGAATTTTTATTGCTAATACCGTACATTTTATTAAAGACTGGATTTATTTTTTTGTTATGTACTATTGCATCCCTTATATTTTTAATTGACATATAATCCCCATTGTCGTCACAAAAAAACAAATTATAAGTCGGATCTATTGCAATCCACTTTCCATATGTATTTATATAAACTTCTGTAAGACAGTGATTATCATAGGGAAAAGTACCTATCGGTAAACATATTATTGTTCTTGCCTTAAAACCCGAGCATAACAATAATTGTGTCATGACCCTTGCATTTTTCAGACAGTTTGTACGCTTTTTTTCTCTATTAATTTCATCCATAATCTCTAAAATATTACTTTGTTTAACTATTTTCTCACTATCATTATTTGATAGAACCACTTTCACACTTACCCAAAGCATTGCTTTCTTTATTTTTCGTATTTCATCTTCCACACGAATTATTCTTTTCATAATTTCATATTTATTTGATATTGATTCACAGTATTCCTTAGGGACCGTATAGTCAAATTTCATATTAATTGAATTTTCATCCTCGGTATAATCTGGATATTTTTTTAAGAAATGCCGGTACTCCTCTTCATATAACATATATTCTTTTAAATCATTATCCATCTATTTCCTTTAGTAACTCCTCTTTTAAATAATCTTGTAAGTTTTTATCTAGTTGCCTACAACCAGATTGCTTTATCAACTCTGTATCCGCATTTTTTACAGCAATTTTGTGCGTTACATTTTTCATCATATTTATATCGTTTACGCCATCTGCTATATAATATATATCCTTTTTATTAACATCCAACTTATTAATCTGTTGAAGCCCGTAGCTTTTATCTATATCTTTAGGTACAATTTTAATCCAATAATTTCCATATATAGTTGCATTTGCAAACGGATATAACATATTAATCTTATTGCATAAGTTATCTGAATCCCTTTTCTCTTTCGATATTGCCCACACTATTAACGGAACATCTAAAATGCTTTCGTTCTCATTCTCTAAAACTGTTATTTCGCTATAAAGCTTAGATAGTTTAAAAAATCGATATGCTTTATTAGAGTTAAAGATCATTCCATTTTCATACTCTTCACTAAACAATGTATTATATTTAAGAAATTCTTTCATCTCTATATATTCATTTTTTGAAAAAGTCTTCACCGTATAATATATATCTTTTTTTTTCAAAATCTGACCATCACACAAAATTGAATAATAATTAAAACATTCATTTTTCAATATTTCTTTGGCTCTAAGAGGACTTCTTCCCGTTGCTATTCCAATGCTAACTCCTTTTTTTCTGTATTCATTCAATATACAATACTCAATATTTTCATCTCCCACTAATGTTCCATCAACATCAAAAAATAATACTATCTTTTCCTTCTTATTAATAATATATGAGTTCATTCGCCCTTTTTAACCTTACTATAATTTTCATCATTAATTTTTCATACTCCTGCCGCGCCTTCTTCACATCGTCTATATCAATTGCATTTTCATATATTTTTTCACCCAAATCACTGAAAAAAACGTGTAACAAATATTGTGATTGCATATTATAAAACCGATTAAACGCATCCATTACTTTATCGGCTGTCTCATCTATCCCATAAGTTTCAAGGTAAATATTGTATAAAATCGGAAAATTTTCATCATTAAAAACTTCTAACATCTTTACTTGGTATTCCAGTATTGAATATAACTGTTCTACTTTCTTATCACAAAACTTATATCCAATTTCTTTTTTATATAAATTTACAGATTCTAATTCAATTCCTGTTTTTGATGCTTCTTGAACAATACCAGTGTTATGGTATAACGCAACTCGGCTTAAAAGAATTTTAGGAGTAATATTTATTCCAAATTTCTTCAATAGTGTTATGTTTTCTTTTACGCCTTCAATGGTTGAATATGGGTTAAAATTTATAAATCCATATTCAAAATTTAGTATGTTTTTCTTGTTTCTTTTTTTACAATAATCATTAATAATATTAACAGCTCTCACATTATCTTCTTTTTTTGCAATTTTGTTATATAACCGAAGATCTTTTTCCAGCCAACTTTCTAACCCAACAAATACATTACACAAACCAACATCATTCAATTTATCTATACACTTAATTGATTCTTCATCAATTTGTTCTGATCTTAAGTTAATAAAGAATTTAATTTTATACGTTCTTTTCTTTAAAGCTGTATATAACTCCGTCAATCTACTAATATCGCATTTTTGTTTTTTGCTAGCGCAAAAAGTAGAATCTGAAAATCCGATATACTTGCAATTATATTTTT
>ERZ857801.399-NODE-399-length-61500-cov-11.750574_pt1 | contig 61500 bp, 52 predicted proteins | sample MGYA00519762_ERZ857801 | MGnify/ENA primary metagenome ERZ857801 (study PRJEB31778, sample SAMEA3449368) | human gut metagenome | biome: human gut; feature: human-associated habitat; material: faeces | place: United Kingdom | collected 2010/2012 ...
CTCCTACTGTATGGTTTGTTATATTTGCTACTTCTTTGTCTATTGCTTTTCTTTCATCATAATTATCTATAGCATCTGTTTTTCTTGTATCTACTGCATCTTTATACCATTCTTTATTGTTTTGGTCTCTGCTTGAATCATATACTGTTCCTTTATAGTATTGTACCTTATAGTCTTTGTCTCCCCATGTATATGTTATTGTATATTGTCCTGGTATATATCCTGCAAATTCATAGTTACCATTTGCATCAGTTGTTGTTTCAATATCACCTATAGAGTTATTTAATTCGTGTAATGTAACTTTTACTCCTGATACTGTGTTTTCACCATTATCAAATTGTCCGTTTCCTTGTCTTATTTCTCCTGTTTTTAATTCTCCTGTTGTACTATCAACAAACACTATTCCTGTAATCTTTCTATCATCTTTTAATTCTAATTGTATTGATGGAGCTGAATCTGTATCATCTTCAAAAGTATTGATATTTTCTATTTTAGCATTTCCTGGTACTGAATCTCTATCAATAGCTGCTACTGTATTTCCTTGTTCATCTCTATAAACTGTATAAGAATTTACTTCTGCACTATTTGATAGTGTTTCTCTATTATTAATAATATTTATTGTTGCATTTCTTTCTAATCTAAATTGTATATATATATAATTTGATTCTCCAGATTTAACAATTGTGTTTGTATCTATTAATATTTTTCTATAACTTTCATTATATTTTTCATTTGAAATTACCTTTAAATTTCCCTTAATATTGTTTTGGGCATCTAGTTCTGTTCCTACACCTATTAGTGTATATCTACTATCAAAATAATCTATTATATTATTGGCTTTTGTTAAATAACTTGATTCATTTGTTATCGCTATTTTATATGTTAGATATACCTTTAATTCTTTATCTTTATCATCTGCTCTTTCGTATTCATAATCTGCTTTGTATATTGCTCTTTTATATGTTCCTGTATAAGAATTTTTAAATTTAACACCTAAATTCCATGTACTTTCATCATTAGCATTATATATAGTATCAGCCATCGTTCTTTTGGCATATTTGTATAGATGCCAATAACCATTTACTCCAACATTTACATTTTCCAAATCTTGTGTTAATGATAAATCTGCTTGTGCTTTTTCATATATACCTAAGTTGATATATCTTATTTCTGTTACTTTATTTTTATAATCATCATTTGTATATTTAAAAATATAATTTGTTTCTTTTGTATTTGAATGTATTAATGTAATATTATTATCTTCATAATTAGGTATTGCTTTCGCATTTTGAGTTTGACTATAACCTAATTTTGTTATTTCTGATGAATTAGAATCTTTAACACTTATTTCATTATTTCCAGTTGAATCAATTTTAGCAAACTTTCTATCAAGTAAATTTGATTCAATAATATCTGTAGCTTTAGAACCATTATTAACTGATATATTAGCAACAACAGATTTATATTTTATTCCATTATATTCATATTCTATATAATAGTTAGATAATTTTGCAATTTCAACATCTATAAAAATATATTCCCCACCATCTATTTCATTATATTTTCCTAATTCTGAGGTTGTTGTTGTTGCTACCTCTTCTCCTATTACTTTACCTTCTGAATCTTTTGATTTATATTCTTTAAGCATTACTTTTATTCCATTAACACCTTCATCTTTTGTATCACTACTATCGTTTCTATATAAGTTATTTCTTAATGTTTCCTTACCATTTCCGTTGATCTACCCACACATATCCAGAAAGATCTACATACTTTCTCTTATTATCTATATATGTCGTTATTGTATTTCCATTCTTACTTCCATCTAAACTAATTTTTGCATTAGGATATTTTTCATACCCTTTATTTGGGTTTTCTATTTCTATAGCTGTATAATTATCTACTAAAACATTATTTACTGTAATTTCACCATTAGCATTTGTATAAAATTCTGTTGCATTTGATTCATCTACATATGTTATGTTTCCATTATTACTCTTAACAAATTTTCCATCTGAATCTCTCTTTATTTTAAATTTAACATTTGGCAATGCCGTTTGTGAATCTGCATCTCTTTTTATTATTTTCAAATTTTGAGTTAATAAAATATTTAAATCTAATTCATCACTTCCACTACGAGGTTTTGTGCCTGTTAAGGTTGTTAATATGTTCTGAACATTCTTATCTGTTTCTAACAAATATAATGTTGCTGTTATAAAATCTCTTGATGTTGTTGAAATAGAAAATTTTGTAATTTTGCTTATTCCTTTATTTTTATTTACCAATATATAGAAATCGTTTCCAGAACTAATTCCATCACTATATGAATCATAAACAGTGAACTCATTTCCATTATATCGTCCATATTTTAAACCACTAATACTATCACCATTTTCATCATATAGATTAACATCATCAATTGAATTAGTAAATGAATATTTAAATGGTCCAATCTTAAGATAGCTTTCATTATTATAAGAATATTCTTCAGACTTTACATCACTTGCATTTTTGTCTCTTCTTAAAACTCTACGACCTATATTTTCTGTTGCCACTGCCCAGTTTTGATATTCAACACATTCATCACAACTGGTTAAAGTAGATTTTTCACCACCTGAAGTTGTACCTATATTCAACTTCGTTTCTCTATTTATAGTTAATTTTAAAAATTCTCCTATATTTTCCCATACTCCTTTTTGTTTTTCTGAATAATATGGAGGGTATTTTCCATCTTCAGCATCATATTGTATTCTACTATGTTCACCTTGCTGATTTAAAATATACGCCATTCTAAACAAAGAACGTTTTTCCGCATCAGTATACCCAGAAAAATCTCTAGTTACTACATCTCTCATAGTTATTCCACCTGGTTCAATATCTATTATAGCTTTTACTGTTGCAGTACCTCTACTTGGCAAACTCTGACCTTTTTGGATACAAAATATATTCTCTTTATCATTATCATCATTAGTTCCATATGTATCTCCATTTAATTGGATTTGCCCACCTAATTTTTCATCTTTTAGGGGCCAATATGATATGCTAATTGATCCTCCTATATCTAGTTCATAATAACTATCATTATTTTCGTCGTAAACACAATCTGGATACCAACTAGCAAACGATTTTGTTCCTAATGTTATAAATATTATAATAAATAATGTAAATAATAAAATTTTTTTACTTTTCACTTTTTTTACCTCCTTTCCTAGTTATTCTTTTTTCCTTATAAAAGTTATTATTAATATGCATATAAACAATATTGCTAATATAGTAATTAAAGAATATTTAATAAATTCTCCTGTTTTTATACTTACTATTAATTGTGCATTATCTATATTATCTTCTGTATTTTTTTCCTTTAATGTATCTTCTGTATATATTTCCATTATTTCAGCCTTATTATTTATTAAACCAACATTTGATGCATTCATTCCCTTTGTTAGTATCAATTTTAATGTTTCTGTTTCTCCTGCCTTTAATTTTTTGTTTGATAATGTTGAAGTATATAAATCTTTACCATTTAGATACCAATCCTTATTTAACTCAGATTTAAATATCATATCTTGCGGCATAAAATCTTTAATTTTTCTTATATATGCATCAACTTCACCAACATTTGTTACCTTAATTTCATACTCAACTATAATTGTTGTTCCTGCAACTTTTTTTGCATTTAATTCAACTTTGGCTAAACTTTCATCATTATAATCATAAACAATAGTATTAGTAGAATCTTGAACTACAATTCTTTTTATATTTTTTTCTAATTTTATATCAAGTGTTTTCAATTCTATTAATCCAATATTTATGTTAGCAACACTTTTATCAGTTATTTGAATTCTATCTGATACTGCATATATTTTTTCTTCTCCATTTACACTTGCTTTTGCTGCAACAACATTTGAATTTATGCTTTCTTGAGCTCCTTCTACTTTGTATTTTGATAATTTATATTTTGAAGAATCATAATCAAATAATACTAAGTATTCTCCTTTTTCTACATTTATTTTATATTTACCATTTACATCTGTAATTCCTTTATAATTTTCATCTATTTTATTAGTTTTTACATTGTACAAATATACTGGTATTCCTTCTAATACTTTCTCATTATCATTTCTTATACCATCTTCATTTTCATCACACCAAGCCGTTCCAGTAATAACAAATTCTTTTTTAACTGGGTCATCTGGATTAATTGGATTGTCTGGATCATCTGGATTTATATTTTTATCTTTTTGCATAATGTTAATTATATTATTTGTAGTATAAATATCTGTATTAAGTAATATTTCAAATTTATTAGATATTTCTATATCTTTGCTTAAATCCTCTTGTTTATTTACAATAGTTATAACTCTAATTTTTTCATTTTCACCATTTTTTATTTTTGTTTTAAAAGTTAATTTTCTATTAATATTATAAACATAATCTTTTATTTCATTGTTACCAACATATACTTTATCTATAGAAAGTTCATTTGGAATACTATCTGATACTGTTACTTCTACTTCAACCTCTTCATCTTTTTTCAAATTTTCCTTATCTTTAAAATTATGTCCTATTAGCTCTAGATCATATTCAATAGTATCCCCCGCTTTTACATATTCTCCATCTGTTTTTGAAGTTTGCTTTACTTCTAAGTATTCTCCTACATTAACTGCTCTATGGAATAAATTAGATCTATAGTTATTTTCTCCATCTGATATTATGTATTTTACTTCTGAGTCTTCATTATCTTTTATTTTTCCACATTCATAATATGCTCCCAAAATTATTGTTTCATTTTTTCCCAAACCACTTATGTAATATTTTTCATTTTCTTTTATTAACTGAGCCTCGCCATTACCAATGTCTTCTTTTTTCATACTCAATAATTTCATATATTCTGAATGAACTTCTGAAATTTCTAATTTACTTTTTGTTGTTTCAGATAAGTTTTCTATAATAACTTGATATTTTACATTATCATAACTAGAAATATTTGAACTTAAATCCATAACACATTTTAATGTTACTCTAATATCTCCTAATGCATATTTTACCTTTAATTCATTACTTTCTTTTTCTATACCTTCATAACTAGCTATGATTTTATTTGCAACTTCATTTCCAACAACAGAATCTTTATTTACACGAACTTCATAAGATATTTCTTTTGTTTCTCCGCTTCCAATAGATTGAATTATTCCATTAAACTCTTTTACATCTAAATTTTCCTTATAATATAAATCATAATTATATACATAGTTATCAACTAATGTTAAGTATACAGTTCCATCAGGGATCCTACCTTTTACAATGACATTTTTTGCCTCCTCAGTTCCATTATTAGTTACCTTCACAATATATTTTATAACTTCTCCTTGTTTTACTTCATCTCCATTTGCAATATCATCTCCACCAACTTGTGCTGTTAATGTTACATTCAAATCTGGACCTGTTCCTGTAGTTAGATTTACATTTGTTCCATTTACTTGTTGACTTGTTCCATTTGAATTTTCATCATATGTAATTGCATATGTTTCAACTGCATTTTTATTATACTCTAGGCTTGATGGGATTTTTTCTTTGTAAGTGATATTAGCTACATCTGTTGCTTCCATTTTATCAATTGTAACCATGTAATTTTTTGCATTAGTTGAAGCCTCAGTTGTCCATTCATTATTTGAATCATTTAAATCTTCTGTTGCATCTTCTTTTTCTGTATAATATACTTTTGCATTTTCTATTCCACTTACTCCTACTGCACTTGCTAGTACAACGCCCATATTATTGTCTTTTCCATCTGTAGCAAATCTTCCTGATATAACTACATTTTCTACTTTATCTCCAGTATTATTTATTACTTCTTTTTCTACAGTCGCTTGTTTTTCTTCTTGTCCAACTTCTATTTTTACATTTTTATTTTCTTCTTCACCAATTGTATTTACATTTAATTCTTTTATTTTATTTGTTGTTATTATTCCTGTTGGTGATGTTATTTGTATTTCTTTTTCTTCTGTTCCAGTTTGTGCATTATCTTTATAACCTTTTGCTTTTTCATTTGTATAATTCATTTTTATTTTTTCTGTTGAAGTTTTTGCTAATTTATTTAATGTTAATTTTAAGTTTAGTACAACTGTTGGACCAGATATAATATTTTCTACATATTTTGTGTCTTCGCCAACTAATTTTACTCTTATTATTTTTCTTCCATTTTTTTCTTCAATATCATATTTACTTATATTAAAATTGTCTGCATACATTTTATTTATATTTGTTATTTCTGCTTGTTCTACTTGTTCTGGTAATTCAATTTCAATTGTTGGATTTTTATATAAATCGTTTGCTTCTGAGTTTTCTTTTAAAATCACTTTTGCTTCTATTTCATTTTCTTGCATTGTATTTAATGAATCTTTGTTTATCTCCAAAACTGCATCTGTTTGTGTTTCATTTAATTTTATTTTTGTTTCAACTTTGTTTATATTTTTTCCTACTATTGCATATGATATTTCTTGCATTTGTTTTATTTTATTTTCTTGTTCTTCTTTAATTATCTTTATTGCTTTTATATTTATTGTTCCTACTTTTTGTGGTTCACTTGTTTTTATTTTTATAGCATCTACATCATTTGTTTTTATTTCTATATCACCGTTTTCATCCGCTTCTGTATCTTTGTTTATTTCTGCTATTTTATTTTCTGTATTTGAATCTAATACTTCTATACTGCCTTCTTCTCCTAGAATTTCTAGAATATTATTTTTGTTAATGCTTATTTGTTTTGTTTCTAAGTTTTCATTTGATTCTTCTTGCAATTCAATATTTGCCATAACCTTTAAACAATTTACATTTATTTTTACATTTTCTGTTATTTCTCTTTGTTTTTCTTCGTATAATTTTCCTTTATAAATTTCATCTTTTGCATTTAATATTTCTGTTGATATTATTGAATTTTTTTCTTCTTGGTCTAACTCAATTGAATTTTCAGCTGTTATTTTTGTGTTTTTAGAATCATATAAATTCAATTCTATTTTGGCATTTAATTCTTGTTCTTCTATATTATCAACTTTGTTAAATATATATGTTACTATATATTTATCTTCTCCATCTTGCTTCCATTCTACAGTATTTTCTTCTGTTGCTTCATTTGCACTATTTATTACTAATTTTTCTGTTACTTTATCGTAATTGTAATCTTCTTCAGTTAATTCTCTTTTTGTTGTTAATCCCCTTTGTATTGAATTTACTATTACTTTTTCTGGATTTTCTCCATTTACTTTTGGTATAGCTAATTCTAACTTTGTATTTTTTACTGGATATTCATTTCCATTTAATTTGTTTTCTACTTCAAGTTGTAATATTCTTTTTTCTTGTCCATCATAAATTGCATTTGTATTTGTTATTACTTTTTGATTTATTTCTACACCACTATTTTCATCATTATATGGGGAGGTTTGTTCCCATTGAACTCTTCTTGTTGTTGTTATTTCTGTGTTGCTACTTTGACTATTTACGTAATTAGCTTTTAATTCAATTTGTGTTTCTTGCTCTAATAATTCTAAATTGTAGCTTTCATTCTTTTTAGCTTGTACTTTTATTTCAAATTTCTTTGTTTCTCCTGCACCTATATAATCAACATTTAAGCTATCTTCACTTATTTGACTTATTCCATCTATTTGATTTTGAGTATCAAAAACAAAATTGCTATTTTTTAGAGTTATATTGGCATTTTCTAAGTACCCTTCCTTTTCAACACTCAACTCTAAATACAATTTCATATCATAACTATTTAATTCTTTACTGATTTTAGAAATCTTATTTCCACTATTGTCCTTAAAATATGCCACAAATTGCACATTTTTGTTGTTAGTTAAAATTTGTATTTCATCAACCGCTTCTGATATTATCAACATAGCTGAACTATTTATTAATAACATCATCACCAAAAACATTGTTACAATTTTTTTCAATACTTCCTTCATTCCTTTTCCTCCTATATTTACCCTATTATAGTAATTTTATTTTACTTATATTTATATATAATTTCAACACTCAGTATTTTCCAAAAATAAAATATTACAAAATTCGTACTTTTTTTCTTTAGGGAAGCTCACTTGAGCAATTTTCACTTTCTAAAATTAAGTTTTTATTACATTTTTGTTACATAAAAAATTTAAGGAAATGGGGACATCCTTTTTTCCCTATTTACGTAAGACTTGACAAGAAATGATATAATATTAATAAAAAATTGTGGAGGAAATTATGCAAAGAATATTAAGTTATATGAGAAAAGCAATTGAAGAATATAATATGATCGAAGAAAATGATAAAATAGCAATTTGCCTTTCTGGCGGAAAAGATTCTATTACTTTGTTACACGCATTTAAAGCATTACAAAGATTTTATCCTAAAAAGTTCGAATTAATTGCAATTAGTATAAATCCGGGTTTTGAATTTTTTGATACAACTTTATTGCAAAACCTTTGTGATAACTTAGAAATTCCGTTATTTATTGAAAAAACTCATGCTAAGGAAATTGTATTTGATATAAGAAAAGAAAAAAATCCATGTTCTTTATGTGCTAATTTACGAAGAGGTGCAATAAATTCTATTGCAGTAAGAGAAGGTTGCAATAAAATTGCCTTAGGACATAACCAAGATGATGTTTTAGAAACTTTTTTACTAAATCTATTTTATACTGGTAGTATAGGAACTTTTTCTCCTGTTAGCCATATGGATAGAACTGGTATTACACTAATTAGACCTCTAGTTTATACTCCTGAAAAAGAAACAAAACGTTTTGTTAAGAAAAATAATTTAACAGTTATGCCAAAAGTTTGCCCTATGGATGGTACATCAAAAAGAGAAGATATGAGACTAATGATTTTTTCACTTCAAAAAAATATTCCTATGATTAGAGCTAACCTCTTTGGAGCAATTCAAAGAAATCTTCCAGATTGGAAAGTAAAAAACAAGGATTAAAAAGGAATTAAAGAGAGATATTCTCCTTAATTCTTTTTTCTATTATTTTACAATTGCAACCATTGCATTTTTTAATTCTTCTAATTTTTGATCTGCATCTTCTTCAGATTTTCCTTTAATTCCCATATATAATTTAATTTTTGGTTCTGTTCCAGAAGGTCTAACACAGCACCAACTATTATCTTCTAATCCATAATATAAAACATTAGATTTTGGTAATCCAGATTTACTTTCTTCTCCAGTTACCATGTTTTTAACATAATCTCTATCAATATCTTTAAATTCTAATACTTTATATTTTCCAATTTCTTCAATTGATGTATTTCTCATATTTGACATCATTTCTTGGATTTTTTCAGCACCTTCTGCTCCTTCAAGAACTATAGAAACTTGAGTTTCTTTATAGTAACCATATTTTTCATATATATTGTTCATTTGATCCCATAAAGTTTCTCCTTTTGCTCTATAATAACAAGCTGCTTCACATAAAGCCATTACTGCTGCAATACCATCTTTATCTCTTGCATAATCACCAATTAAGCATCCATAACTTTCTTCAAATCCAAATACATATTTATCTCCATCGGTCTTTTCTTCTTCTCTTTTCATAACAGCACCTATATTTTTAAATCCTGTTAAAACTTCAAAACAATCCAAATTATAATTTGAAGCAATTGCTTTTGCTAAATCAGAAGAAACTATTGTTGTAACAAACATTCCTTTTTCTGGTAAAAGTCCTTTTTCTTGCATTTGAGAAATTCTATATTCTGCAATTAATAATGCTGACATGTTTCCTGTATATGTCATATATTCACCTGTTTTTGTATCTTTTGCATAAATTCCTAATCTATCAGCATCAGGGTCTGTAGCAAGAACAACATCTGCATCTACTTTTTTAGCCAATTCTAGAGCTAATTTAAATGCCTTTTTATCTTCAGGATTTGGGTAATCAACTGTTGGGAAGTTTCCATCTGGTTCTTTTTGTTCTGGAACAACATATAAATTTTCAATACCGATTTCTTTTAAAAGTCTTTCTGCAACCATATTTCCTGTTCCGTGTAATGGTGTATATACTACTTTTAATTTTTTACCTTGTTCTTTAACTACTTCTGGATTTAATATTAATGATTTTAAAGTATTTATATATTTATCATCCATTTCTGTTCCAACAAGATTAAATAATCCTTTTTCAATTGCCTCTTCTTTAGAAATTTCTTTAATTTCACTATATTCTGCAACAGCTCTTACTTTTGCAATTATATCTTTATCTCTTGGGCTAACTATTTGAGCTCCATCATCCCAATAAACCTTATAACCATTATATTTTGGTGGATTATGACTTGCTGTAATCATTATTCCTGCTGTACATTTTAATTCTCTTACTGCAAAAGATAATTCTGGAACTGGTCTTAAACTTTCAAATAAATATGTTTTTATTCCATTTGCATTTAATATTAATGCTGTTTGTGTACTAAATTCTTTTGACATTTTTCTTGAATCATAACTTATTGCAACACCTTTATCTTGTGTTCCTTGTTCTAATATATAATTTGCTAATCCTTGTGTTGCTTTTCCAACAGTATACTTATTCATTCTATTTGTTCCAGCTCCAATAACTCCACGAAGTCCAGCTGTACCAAATTCTAATTCTTTATAAAATCTGTCTTCTATTTCTTTTTCATCATCTTTTATAGATTTCAATTCATTTTTAGTTTCTTCATCAAAATCTGGACTTTCTAACCAATTTTGATATTCTTTTAAATAATCCTTCATTTTATCAATCCTTTCTTCCGTTGTCATCCGGGACGCCCTTTTTTGACAACTTGTTTTGGTATGCTTATAATAACACTAATTGCAAAATAAATAAAGGGGTTTTTATAAAATTATTTGCTTATTATAATAAAAAGCTGTAAAACATTTCTCACATTTTACAACTTTTTATTTTATTTTAAATGATAGAATTTTTCATACAACTCTCTAGCTGTGCTAGGGCAATCAACACCCGCTTCATCTGAATTTTTTACAGGTGCGAATTCCTCTTCTCTTTTAACTCTTAATATTGCCATATCATCAACTTTACCAAAAGCATCAAATAAAAATGCTTCAAATTTATATGCATTTGGAGATGTTGGAACAACTAAATTTCCATCTTTATCAATATATTTAGCTTTTTTATAAGCACTATGATATGGTAATGGATTTGCTCCCATTCTTTCTATTGCTTCTATATTAAATAAATTGCATAAAATATGAGATTCTCCATATAAAAGCTCTCCATTTTCATCAACAGCTTCTGCCATTTCATCTGTAATTTCTGAATATTCTATAACACTTGGTTTTCCATTTCTTTTACAAAATACTCCTACTTTTTCATGAGGATTTGCTTTTACAATTGATTTACAAGCAACTGTAACTTTTTTATCTATAGCTATTCCCATTAATACAGGGTCAACCATTTTTACTAAACAATTATCTACACCACCAATAAATACCCATTCTACTCCTAATTGTCTCATTTTCTCTGTCATTCCATTTTTTACTAGTGATTCATAAATTCCTCCATGCCCATCTGCTGCTTTTTTAATAAGCCCATCTTCTCCAATTAGTATTTTACCTTCTGTATCAACCATCGGTAATTCACCTTGAATAAAGAAGAAAATATTTTTATCTTTTTGATATCCAAAATATTTATGTTTATCAAAAAATTCAACTGTTTCTGCATTATTCTCTCTACTAGTCATAATAAACCAAGGAATTGTTACATCATATTTTTTTCCTTCTTCTTTTAAAGCATCTGCTAATAACTCAAATAAAGATTTATGTGAGTCAAGTCCTATATCATACGTTCCTTTTGGTCCATTATGTCCAAGTCTTGTTCCTTGACCACCAGCCATTGTAACAGCAGCAAGCTTTCCTTGTTTAATTGCATCTTTTCCAATGTTTTCATAATATTTATATTTTTCATTTAATTTAAATTTGTCCATATAATCCATTGGTTCTATTTTATCATCATTATTATCTAATTGTTTTTTTGTATTGGCATATAAACTTTTTATTAATTCAAAATCTGTATCAAAAATTTGATTTAATAATACTTGTTTTTTATTTTCATCTAAATTATCATAACCATTTAAAATATGTTCTTGATTATATTTTTTTAATATACTTTTTGCTTCTTCTAATGTACGTTCCATATTTTCATATCCTTTCAACATTTACTATTGCAATTTTTTATATATTTATACACCATAATTTAAAATTTATCAAGTATTACATAAAATTTTATAATTTTTTCATACCAGCAGTTACTAATATATTATTATATTTTTTTGTAATTTCTTCTACATTTTCTTCAATTTCATTAATATCATAGCAATCTATAATTTCAATTTTATTATCATCTTTAATCCAATTTTCTAAGTTTTTATTAACATTTTTTATATAATTTTCTTTTCCCTTTATAAACACAATAGTATTTCTTTTTTCTTTGTCAGCTTCTTTTATTTCTTTAAATTTATCAAAGTCATTATTCTTCCAATCAATTTTTAATATTTTATCTTTTTCATCATCTTCTAAATTAACTTGTAACAATAATTTATTAATTGTGTTTTCTAAATTATTTTCTGAAATCACAATAACTTCTTTATTGTTTTTTATACTCTTATTAATATAAGGTAAACTTATCATCTCAAAGTGGTAATCACTTGCAAAAAATAAACAATTTTTTTCTTTAGTTTTATCTTTTTTTAACATTAATTTCTCAACCCTTTCAGTTTCAAACACTAATTTTTTCTTTAGATTCTCTTATTTTTGACTACTGGTAAATTTTACCATTTTTCTTTTTATATGTCAATATTATTTCAAGAATATTTCAGGAATATTTCATCGTGTTTTTTCGACATTTTAGGAAATATGTATATTTTAATAAAAATGGTAAATACTTAAATAAAAGAATTTTTTAACAAAAAAGTTTATTGGAGGTAACCTATGAAAAATTTTTTAAAATTTATTAAAAATCCCAAATTTAAAATGACACTTATCTTAACTCTACTACTTATATTATATACAGGAATATGTGCAATATCTTATGCTGAAACAACCTCTTCTGATATAGCAGAAAGTGTTTTTAGACTTCATGTAATAGCTAACAGTAATAGTGATGAAGACCAAAATCTAAAATATAAAGTAAGAGATAGTTTATTAGCATATATGAATAATTTATGTAGCAATTGTACATCCAAAAAAGAAGCTATAGAAATTGTAACCCAGCATCAAGAAGAATTTAAAAACGTAGCTATTCAAACAATTAATAATGAAGGTTACTCTTATAATGTAAATATAGAAATTGGAAATTTTGAATTTCCTACAAAACAATATGGAGATATATCTTTGCCTGCCGGTTTTTATGATGCTTTAAAAGTCGAAATTGGAGAAGCTAAAGGAAGAAACTGGTGGTGTGTAATGTTTCCTTCTCTTTGCTTTGTAGATATCTCTTCAGGTATAGTTCCAGAAGAATCAAAAGCGGACCTAAAAAATAATTTATCAGATGAAGAATATTCATTAATTTCAAACGATTCAGATTACGGAATTAAATTCAAATTTAAATTATTAGAAATGTTTGCAAATTCTGGACTAGTTACTGCTAAAAATTAAAGATTAGCTATTGCAATACTCTCTAGTTTATGATATATTTTAAGCAAATATTTATACCTAGCTAGGAGGAATTCAATTGGAAAAATTAGTAATAACAGGTCCTACACCTTTAAAGGGTGAGGTTGAAATAAATGGAGCAAAAAATGCAGCAATAGCAATATTACCAGCAACATTACTTATAGATGGTGTTTGTACAATTAATAACTTACCAAATATAAGTGATGTTCAAATATGCTGCACAATTCTAGAAAAATTAGGAGCAAAAATAACATGGAATACTCCAAATGAAATAACAGTAGATACTAGAAATATTATTACAACTCAAGCGCCATTAGACTTAACAAGCAAATTTAGAGCATCTTACTATGTAATTGGTGCAATGCTTGGAAGAAAAGGTGAAATTGAAGTTGGAATGCCTGGTGGTTGTAATTTAGGTGCAAGACCTATTGACCAACATATAAAAGGTTTTGAACAATTAGGGGCTACTGTAACAGTAGAAAAAGGAAAAATTCATGCAAAAGCAGATAAACTAGTTGGAAGTTCTGTATATATGGATATTGTTTCTGTTGGTGCAACAATTAATATCATGCTATCTGCAGTTTTAGCAAAAGGTGTAACAACAATAGATAATGCTGCAAAAGAGCCTCATGTTGTTGATGTTGCAAATTTCTTAAATACAATGGGAGCAGATATTAGAGGTGCTGGTACAGATGTTATAAAAATTACAGGTGTTGAAAAATTACATGGAAATGCTACATATTCTGTAGTACCAGATCAAATTGAAGCCGGAACATTTATGCTTGCAGCAATTGCTTCAAAAGGCGATTTATTAATTAAAAATTGTATAACAAAACACTTAGAAGCATTAACAGCAAAAATATTAGAAATTGGCGGAAATGTTGAAGATTATGGAGATAGTATAAGAGTTTGGTATAGTAAAAGACCAAATAAAACAAATATAAAAACATTACCTTACCCAGGATTTCCTACAGACTTACAACCTCAAATGGGTGTTGTTTTAGCTACAGCTAATGGTACAAGCATTATAAATGAAAGTATCTGGGAATCTAGATTTCAATATACAGCAGAATTAAACAATATGGGAGCAAAAATAACTCCACAAGGAAAAACTGCGATATTTGAAGGTGTAGATGAATTATTTGGTGCCCCTGTTTATTCAACAGATTTAAGAGCTGGTGCTGCATTAATTATAGCAGGTGTTTCTGCAACCGGAACAACTGAAGTTTATAACTTATCACATATTGATAGAGGTTATGAAAAAATAGAAGAAAAATTTAGAAAAATAGGTGCAAATATTAAAAGAGTAGAAGAATAATCAAAGGAAGAAAACAATCATGTTTAATTTTTGTAGTTTATATAGTGGTAGTAGTGGCAATAGTTTATTTGTAGAATCTGAAAATACTAAGCTTTTAGTAGATGCAGGTGTTAGTAGTAAAAAAATTGAAGAAGCATTAGCAAACTTAGAAATTGACCCTACATCAATAGATGGTATATTAATAACACACGAACATTCAGACCATGTTCAAGGACTTGGAACATTTGCAAAGAAATTTAACTTACCTGTCTTTGTAAATGAAAAAACATTAGACGCTATGCCAAAACAAAAAGAAAAAATATCAGAAAAAAATATAAAATTATTTAATATAAATGAAAAATTTGAAATAGGCGACTTAAAAGTTAAGCCTTTTTCAATTCCTCATGATGCTGCCAATCCTTGTGGATTTAATATTTTCAAGGATGATAAAAAAATAAGTATAGCCACAGATATTGGGCACATGACAAATGGGATTTTAAAAAATTTGGAAGACAGCATTTTTATTATGCTTGAATCTAATTATGATCCAGAAGTATTAAAATATTCTAAATACCCATATCAATTAAAAACAAGAATAGCAGGTCCTGATGGACATTTATCAAATGAATTAGCAGGAAAAACAATTTCTTATCTACTTAATTCAGGTTTAAAACAAGCTGTCTTAGGTCATTTAAGTAAGCAAAGTAATTTTCCAGAATTAGCTTACAAAACAGTAATTGATGAAATAATGTGTACAAAATATGATGAAAATTCATTAAAATTAAGTGTTGCAAGCAGAGATATACCTGGTAATAAAATAATTTTATAAGTTTTTAAAAACTTAAATACATAAAAGGTAAATAAAAAATGGTAACAATAAATATAATATGTACTGGAAAAATAAAAGAAAAATATTTAAAAGATGCAATAGATGAATATTCCAAAAGACTTTCTAAATTTTGTAAATTAAATATTTTAGAATTACCTGATAAAAAAATTCCAGATAAATCTAATTCCAGCATAGAAAATGAAATTAAAAATATAGAAAGTGTAAATGTAATAAATCATCTAAAAAAAGATACTTATATAATATGTCTTGATTTAAAAGGAAAACAATTTTCTTCTGAAGAATTTGCACAAGATATTCAAGATATATCAATGCTACATAGTAATATTACATTTATAATTGGTGGTTCGCTAGGAATGAGTGAAAAGCTTTTAAACTTAGCAAACCAAAAAATATGTTTTTCAAAAATGACATTTCCACACCAATTAATTAGAGTATTTTTATTAGAACAAATTTACAGAGCCTTTAAAATAATAAATGGTGAAAATTATCATAAATAAATATATATTGGATTGTAGAGAAAATATGTTATTGATTAAATAAAAAATGATATTGATTTAAATGTGGGACGATAACAATATAACAAAATCTTTATCTATATAATAACAATAAAATGGGGGTTCATATTTTCCCTACAAAATTAAAAACAATTTTATTAAATTTTAATTATTGATTTTTTTCAAGATTATAATTGCTAGTATTTTAGCAATTATTTTTTTGACAATAAAAAAAATTGAAATAAATAATACGATTTTAAAAATCATAAATCCTCCTAATGTTAAAAATAATTTGTCCAAATTTATGCTTCTATTTTACAATGCTTTTTTGCATTTGTCAACAAGAAAATTACGACAAAAATCGACAAACCAAAATACTTGTAGTAATCCCAACAAAATCAGCTATCAATGCAGCCCATAAAACAAATCTCGTTTTTTTAATTCCAACACTACTAGTATAAACAGCAATTGTATATACTGTTGTTTCTGTAGAGCCCATAATTACAGAAGCAATTAAACCAATTTTACTATCTACTGAAAAAGTTTTCATTATATCTGTTGCCACAGCAATAGATGCACTTCCTGAAATCGGTCTTATTATAGCCAATGGAAGTATTTCTGAAGGGAAATTTATAATATTAAATAATGGTGTTATAATTTTTACTATTAAATCTATTATTCCTGAACTTCTCAATAATCCTATTGCAACAAACAATCCTACTAAAGTAGGAAATATACTAAAAACAATTTCTACTCCCTCCTTTGCCCCATCTAAAAATACATCAAAAACTTTTTTTCTCTCTAATAATCCATAAATAACAATTAAAATTATTATTAAAGGCATTGCCATATTTGAAATAAAACTAATAAACTTCATTTATATATTCTCCCTAATTTCTTCACAACATTTATTTTCCAATTTTAATAAATAATTTTGTAGCAAATATTCCAGCTATAGCTGCACAAATTGTAGCAATCCACACTGGAAAAATTATAGCCACAGGATTTTGTGATCCTAAAGAACTTCGAATTGCAATAACAGTTGTTGGAATTAATTGTATAGAAGCCGTATTTAAAACTATAAAAATAGCCATTTCATCAGTTAAAACTTTTTTATCAGTATTATTTTCTTGCATAGTTTTCATTGCTTTAATTCCCAATGGTGTTGCAGCATTACCTAATCCTAAAATATTTGCCACCATATTCATAGAAATTTCTTTATATAATTTACTATCCTTTTTCATTTTAGGAAATAAAATTTTCATTACTGGTCTTAATATTTTTGTTATTTTTTCCGCAAAAGATGTCTCACTTGCAATTTTCATAATTCCACTCCATAAGCACATAGTTCCTATTAATGTAATACACAAATTAACAGCTGAAGCAGTGCTTTCAAAAATGGAATTATTTAGATTTTCTAAATTTCCAAAACAAATAGCATATAAAATTGATATTATTATAAAAACTGGCCAAACTATATTTAACATTACTCTCACCTTAATTAAATTTATTATCATTTCAATTTTTTTATTACTTTTAATTGACCATACGAATGATTTATGATATAAATATTATATATTTAGCAATGGAATTGTAAAAAATAACATTAAGGAGGAATAACATGAAATCTACAGGAATTATAAGAAGAGTTGATGAATTAGGTAGAGTTGTAATACCAATGGAAATAAGAAATCAATTCAACATTGTCGAAAAAGATCCTATTGAAATTTATGTTGAAGGTTCATGTATTGTATTAAAAAAATACGAACCCAATTGCATCTTTTGTGGAAACACAAAAAATTTAGTAGAATATAAAGATAAATTAGTATGTGATAAATGTACCAGCTTACTTAATTCATTACAAGAAGATTCAAAAAATAAATAAAAATAAAAAACAAATAAAATATATTATTATTTTATTTGTTTTTTTATTTTAAATAAATAATTTATAAATTTCATTTTTATTTACATTTCTATCTTTTGCAATTAATTTAATTATTTCTTTTTTTTCATATCCTTTATCTTCATAATATTTATAATGTTCTTCAATTGATAAATCATTTAATTTATTTTCATTAGAAATATTATCATTTTCTTCTATAATTAAAACTATTTCACCTTTAATATTTTTTGATTTTTCAATTAAATCATCAATATTTTCTCTTACAAATTCCTCATGAATTTTTGTAATTTCCCTAGCAAGTACTATTTTTCTATTATTTAATATTTCTTTTAAATCTTTTAAAGTTGTTTCCAATTTATGAGGAGCTTCATAAATAATAATTGTTTTATTTGAATTTTTTATTTCTTCTAATTTATTTTTTCTTAATTTTTTATTTAATGGTAAAAATCCTAAAAAAGTAAATTCTTTTGTATTTAAGCCTGAACAAATTAAAGAATTAATCATTGCACAAGCACCTGGTATTGGAACAACATTGATTTCTTCCTCAATACATTTTTTTATTACTTCTTCCCCAGGATCGCAAATTCCTGGAGTACCAGCATCAGATACTAATGCTATATTTTGTCCCTCTTTTAATTTTTCTATTAAAATATCTGATTTCACTTCTTCATTATGTCTATGATAACTAATTAATGGCTTTGAAATATCTAAATGATTTAATAATTTTAATGTATGTCTAGTATCTTCTGCTGCAATTAAATCAACCTCTTGTAATATTTTTATAGCTCTTAAAGTAATATCATCTAAATTTCCTATTGGAGTTGCAACTACATATAAAATACCTTTATTCATATTATTTTTCCTTTCCATAAATTTTATAAATTTCATCTGTATATTTACCATCTTCATTATAAATATATAAATTTTCTCTAAATTTTAAAAATGCTTTTCCATTCTTTACTCCTTTAATTAAAATCATTTTAGGAGCATCATTAATATGAGAATAAATAAATCTAATTTCTTTTGGCTCTATTTTGTACTTTCTCATAAAATACAAAATATCAACTAATCTTTCTGGTCTATGAATCATATAAAATTCACCTTTATCTTTTAATAATTTATTTGAAATATTTATATAATCCTCTAATTTAGCAAGAACTTCATGTCTAGAAATTAATTTTTTTTCATCAATATTTGTAATTCCAGTGTTTTCTTTTTTATAAGGAGGATTTGTTACAATTGCATCAAAAGAATTTTTTTCATATATTTTTTCTAAATTTAAAATATTTTCATTAATTATTTTAAATTTATTTTCTAAATTATTTAATTTAATACTTTTCTTTGCCATCTCATAAACTTCTTTTTGAACTTCTACTCCAATTATTTCTTTTAAATTTGTTTTTCCACACAATAAAATAGAAATAATTCCTGTACCTGTTCCTAAATCTAATACTTTTGCATTATTTTTTATATTTTTTGCAAAATCAGAAAGTAATACAGCATCAATTCCAAAGCAAAATCCATTTTTATTTTGAATTATTTTTAAATTTTTAAATTCTAAATCATCAATTCTTTCATCTTCATTTAATTTTATATCCATTATTCTCCCTACTAAATCACATATTTTATTTATTTGAATATTATATAATAATTTTATGGATTTTGCAAATTTGAAAGGACTGATATTATGCCAAATTTATATAGAGTAGAAAAAAATAATTTTCCAGAAGAAAAAACACAAGAAAATAGAGGAGAAAAAAAATCCCCTCCTCCAAAAAAGAAAAAATTAAATTTTAAAACCTGTAAAAAAAATACAATAAATTCATTAAATGAAGTTGAACATTTTTTAAGAAATTTTAATCATTTTTTTAAATATGTAAAATTATATAAAATATTAAAATAAATATTATTTTCTAACATATTCATCTTTAAATTCTTCATTTATTTGACCATTTATTAATATTTTTACTTTATTAACTTCTGTTAATTCTGTAAGTGTATTAACAATGCTTTTTACCATATTTTCTTTTTCATTTTGATTATTTTTATTATAATTTAATAATTCATTTGAAAAATCCACAGTTAAACATTCTCCATCTAAAGATGTATTCAATAATTGTGTATTTTCTGGAATTAATTTTTTTAATTTTTCATTTTTAGGACCATTTATTAATAATTCTATTATCGTATTATATGGTGAAGTAATTATATTTTTTACACTTACAAGTCTTGCTTCTGGTTTTAAAGTGTTTGATTCGCTATCTAAAAAATATAAAGTTACTATTGTTTCTCTTGCTTGATCTTCAGATATTTCTTCTTGGGGTGTATATTCACTCATTCCTTCTTGTGATTTTTTCTCTTTTACATATTTTATTGCAAAATATCCAATTAAAAAAATAGCAATTACTAATACAATAAATGATATAACAATCTTTTTATTTTTCATGTTTTCCTCCTTGTTTTTTAATTTCTTTTTAATTGTATTATTTGTTTGTCCCAAATATGCTATTTAATGTTACATTTTTGAATTATTACCAGTTTTTACCATTTGACAAATAGTCATTTTCCGTATAAAATTAGGGTGATTAAATATAAGAAATAACCTATATTTAATTAGTGGATAAAAAGGAGCAAAAAATTATGGAAAACATATTACACGTTGGCTTAGATGTTGGTTCAACAACAGTAAAAATTATAGTAATGGACGAAGAACAAAATACTATATTCAAAGATTACCAAAGACACTTTTCTGATACAAAAAACACTGTTTGTAACGTATTAGAAAATTTAATAAAAATGTACCCAAATAATAAATTCACACTTGCACTTACAGGTTCTGGTGCAATGTCTGCAAGCAAATTTTTAGGAGTAGAATTTATACAAGAAGTTGTTTCTTGCAAAAGAGCAGTTGAAAAATATATTCCTCAAACAGATGTTGTAATTGAACTTGGTGGAGAAGATGCAAAAATAATTTATTTTGATAAATCAATAGAACAAAGAATGAATGGAACTTGTGCTGGTGGTACAGGTGCATTCTTAGACCAAATGGCATCACTTTTGCACACTGACACAGCAGGATTAAATGAACTTGCAAAAACATACCAAACAATTTACCCAATAGCCTCAAGATGTGGAGTTTTTGCAAAAACAGATATACAACCATTAATAAATGAAGGTGCAGCAAAAGAAGATATAGCAGCCTCTATATTCCAAGCAGTCGTAAATCAAACAATTAGTGGACTTGCTTGTGGTAGACCAATAAGAGGAAATGTTGCATTTTTAGGTGGTCCATTAAGTTATTTATCTGAACTTAGAAAAAGATTTATAGAAACACTTAACTTAACACCAGAAGAAGTAATTGTACCAGAAGAAGCTCATCTTTTAGTAGCAAAAGGTGCAGCACTTGATTCCCTAAATACAACACCAATTACAACTGAAGAATTAAAACAAAAAATAGAAAATTTAAGAGTTTCTCATGATAATACAACACATCCATTAGAACCTTTATTTAAAGATGAAGAAGCATATAAAACTTTTAAAGAAAGACATGATAAAGCAAAAGTTGTAAAAAAAGATTTAAAAACTTATGAAGGAGATTGCTATTTAGGAATAGATGCAGGTTCAACAACAACAAAACTTGTATTAATAGATAATGAAGGAAATCTTTTATATTCATTATATGGAAGCAATGAAGGAAATCCTTTAAAAAGTGTTATGAATATGCTAAAAAAACTATATTCAGATTTACCAGAAAAAGCAATTCTAAGATATAGTGGTGTTACAGGTTACGGGGAAAAATTAATTCAAACAGCACTAAATGTAGATTTAAATGAAATTGAAACAATAGCTCATTATACTGCTGCAAAACAATTTGAACCTGATGTTACAGCAATTATAGACATCGGTGGACAAGATATGAAATATATAAAAATGAAAAATGGTGCAATTGACAACATAATGCTAAACGAAGCTTGTTCATCTGGTTGTGGTTCATTTATTGAAACATTTGCAAAAAGTTTAAATTTAGAAATATCAGAATTTGTAAAAGAAGCAATCAAAGCAAAAAGACCTGTTGATTTAGGTTCAAGATGTACAGTATTTATGAACTCTAAAATAAAACAAGCCCAAAAAGAAGGATATACAGTAGGTGATATTTCAAGTGGACTTTCATATTCAGTAATCAAAAATGCTATTCAAAAAGTTATGAAAGTAAGAGATACTGCTACTTTAGGAGACCATATAGTAGTACAAGGTGGAACATTTTACAATGATGCCGTATTAAGAGCTTTTGAAAAAATAGTAGGAAAAAATGTAGTAAGACCTGACATATCAGGACTTATGGGAGCTTATGGTATGGCTTTACTTTCAAAAGAACAATACGAATCAAACCTTGATATGGAATATAAGTCAACAATTTTAAAAAATGATGAATTAGACAAATTAGAAATAAAAGTTACACATGCAAGATGTAATAACTGTGAAAACCATTGTAAATTAACAATAAATAAATTCAGTAATGGTTCAATCCACGTATCTGGAAACCGTTGTGAAAAAGGTGCTGGAATTACAACAAATAAGAAGAATTTACCAAACTTAGTACAATATAAATATCAAAGAATATTTGATTACAAACCTCTAGAAGAAGAATACGCAATAAGAGGAACAATAGGAATTCCTAGAGTTTTAAATATGTACGAAGATTATCCATTCTGGTTTACCTTCCTTACAAGTTTAGGATTTAGAGTAGTAATCTCTGACAAAACAACAAGAAAAACTTATGAAAAAGGAATGGAATCTATGCCATCAGAATCAGTTTGCTACCCAGCAAAACTTTCACATGGACACATAGAAAACTTGATTGAAAAAGGAATTACAACAATATTCTACCCTTGTATGCCTTACTCTAGAAAAGAATACGAAAAAGCAGACAACCACTACAATTGCCCTATAGTAATATCTTATTCAGAAGTATTAAAAAATAATGTAGAAGATTTAAAAACACATAATATAAAATTCTTAAATCCATTCTTACCATTTGATAAAAAGAATTTAGTAAAAAAATTAATGGAATTAGATGAATTTAAAGAATACAACTTTACAAAAAAAGAATTAGAAGAAGCTGCAGATAAAGCCGAAGCTGAATATCAAAAATGTAAAAAAGATATTAGAGATAAAGGAACAGAAACAGTAAGATATATAGAAGAAAATAATTTAAGAGGTATTGTATTAGCTGGAAGACCTTATCATATAGACCCTGAAATAAATCATGGAATTGATACATTAATAACATCTTTAGGACTTTGTGTTTTAACAGAAGATAGTGTATCTGATAAAACAGAAGCCAAACGTCCTATAAGAGTTGTTGACCAATGGGTATTCCATGCAAGATTATATGCAGCAGCAGACTTTGTAGGAAAACACGACAACCTTGAATTAATACAATTAAATTCTTTTGGATGTGGTGTTGATGCAGTAACAACAGACCAAGTAGAAGAAATCCTATCAAGCTATGACAAAATGTATACTTTAATAAAAATAGATGAAGTTAACAATTTAGGAGCTGTAAGAATTCGTATACGTTCACTTTTAGCAAGTATGAATAAAAGAATTGCAAAAAAACAAGAAGAAAAAGCTGATGGAGACTACGGATTAAAGAAAAAAATCTTCACAAAAGAAATGAGAAAAGATTACACAATTTTAATCCCTCAAATGGCTCCAATACACTTCGAATTACTTGAAGCTGCAGTTCAAGAATCAGGTTATAAAGTAGAACTTTTAAGAGAATGTACTCAACATACAGTAGAAACTGGATTAAAATATGTAAATAATGATGCTTGTTACCCATCTATATTAGTTACAGGTCAAATGATAGAAGCCTTAGAATCTGGAAAATATGATTTAAACAAAACAGCTTTAATCATGTCACAAACAGGTGGTGGATGTAGAGCAACAAACTATATTGGATTTATAAGAAAAGCTCTTAAAGACGCAGGATTTAGCAATGTGCCTGTAATATCATTCAATGTAGTAGGAATGGAAAAAATGCCTGGATTTAAGTTAACACCAAAAATGATAGAAAGAATGATAAAATGTGTATTATATGCAGATCTTCTACAAAAAATGTTAACAAAAAATAGAGCTTATGAAATAAATAAAGGCGAAACACAAAAATTATTTGATGAATGGATGATTAACTGTAAAAAACTAGTTAGAAAATCAACTATAAAAGAATTCAAACAAAGTATATACGATATAGTAAATGATTTTGAAAAAATTGAACTTGACACAACACACAAAAAACCAAAAGTTGGTATTGTTGGAGAGGTTCTAATAAAATATCACCCATTTGGAAACAACTTTGCAGCTGATATGCTTGAAAAAGAAGGAGCTGAAGTAATATTACCAGACTTTATGGGATTTGTTAAATTTATGGCAACACACAAAATAACATTTAATTCATTATTAAATACAAATAAAACATCTGCAAAAATAAGTAAAATTGCTATAAAATTAATAGATATATTAGAAAAAGACATTAAAAAAGCTCTAGCAAGTTCTAAGAAAGGTTACTTACAACCTTGTGACATTTGGCACTTAGAAGATAAAGTAAAAGATGTTTTATCAATAGGAAATCAAACTGGTGAAGGATGGTTCCTTACAGCAGAAATGATTGAATATATGGAACATGATATACCAAACATTATTTGTGTACAACCATTTGCTTGCTTACCAAACCATGTTGTTGGTAAAGGAGTTATTAAAACAATTAGAGAAAAATACCCTGAAGCTAATATTTCTCCAGTCGATTATGACCCAGGAGCTAGTGAAACAAATCAAGCTAATAGAATTAAACTTTTAATGACTGTTGCTAAAGATAATTTAGCTAGACAAGAATATGAGAAAAAAGCTTTAGATGGAGAAAATAATAATAAAGAGACTGTTTTATTATAAAATAAAAAATAATAGGATTTTATTTCCTATTATTTTTTATTTTTTCTTTATTTTTTTCTAAAAAATTTTTAGTAGTCCTATACCCTAATTCAAAAAACTCATCAATTTTGCTCATATCTAGTAAAGAAACCTTTTTACTCTTAATTTTAATTAAATAATCTGCACCCTCCAGCTCATATTTAGAAAGCTCTTTTCCCATAAGCTCAAAAGAACGAAAAGCAACATCTACTAAATTTTTACAACAATTATTATCAACCTTGTTTTCAAACACAACACTTATAACATCATCTGCTCCAATCATTTTAAGTTCTCTCCAAGGAGTATTTTCTCTTATTCCGCCATCAACTAATTTAATATCTTTATACGAACATGGAGAAAAAACAGTTGGAAAACTACAACTTGCTTGAACACACTCCCCTATATTTGCATCATTAACAAAAATTGTTTTATTCGAAAAATTTCTTATCTTTGAAGAAGAAAAACATACAACATCTCCATTATTCATATTAACACTTGGAATTACTAGTGGTATTTTTATATCAGAAATATTATAAATATTTTTTCTAGCACAAACTTTATTAATTAATTTTTTTATAGATTTTCCTGAATTTAATCCATCAATAGTAATTGTTAATGTAGTAAATAATCCAAAAAATAATTTAAATATATTTTTAATATCGACATATTTTATTTTTTTACAATATTTTTTAAAAATATAATAAATTTCATCTGGTGAAAATCCAGCAGCATATAATGTTGAAACTATACTTCCTGATGATGTACCAGCTATATAATCAATTTTAATTTTTTCTTCTTCCAAAGCCTTTAATACTCCTATGTGCGCAGCACCTTTTACTCCTCCACCAGATAAGGCTAATCCAATTCCCATATAAATCACCTGATATAATATATGAAAATTAATTTTTTTTTGTGTTTTTTATTTTAATAAATTAATTTTTATGGTATATTAATTATGAAAGGATTGATTTAATTGGAAAAAAACTATTACGATATTTTAGAAGTAAATAAAAATGCATCTCCAGAAATAATTGAAAAAGCATATAAAACATTAGTTAAAAAATATCATCCTGATTTACAAGATAATAATTTAAAGGCTGAATATGAAGAAAAAATTAAATTAATTAATGAAGCTTTTGAAGTTTTATCAGATTCTGAAAAGAGAAAAAATTATGATTTAAATTTAAAACAAACTGAATTTTCTGTTGAGGATTATAATAATTTAATTAATGAAAATTTAAAATTAAAAAATGAAATTAATTATTTAAAAAATAATTTAATTAATTATAAAAATAATATTAATAATAATTTAAATAATAATTTTAATAACAAAATTAATGAAAATTTAAATTATAATGATATTAATAAAAATAATTTAAATAATACTAAAAATATTAATAATAATTATTCTGAAAATATTCGTCAAAAATATAATGAAGCCATTAATAAAGCTTATTATGATGCCTATATTCAAGATTTAAAAAATAGAGGTTATAAAATAAAATATAAAAAAACATTTAAAGAATATTTAAAATCTTTAATTAGCGTTTTTATTACAGTTATTATTTTTATTTTAATTTTTCAAATTCCATTAATTAAGAATTATTTTTTAAATAACGAATTAATTAAAATAATTATTAATTGTTTTAATTAAAATAAATTTATTTATTTAATTATTTTATTTTTTATAACCCAAAAATAATATTTTTAATAATAATAAAAAAATAAAAATAAATAAGAAATTCTTATTTATTTTTATTTTTTATTTTAAATCTCAAATGACATAACAAAATCATAATTATTATTTAATTGCATTATTATTTTTAAATCTTTTGTTGTTTCATTTTTTCCTAATATATCTTTTAAAGTTATACTCATTATTGATATATCATTTTCTTCTTTATATTCATTATATGTAATTGAATATTGTAAAGAATAATTTTCTTTCATGTATTTTTCAAATTTTTCTTGGCTTCCAAATGTATTATTTCTAAATGTTTCATCTAATAAATTATATGCTGAAGAATAATCTCTATTATTTAACATTTGAACCCATTTATCAATATTCATTTGTACTTTTTTCTGTGTTTCTGCTGAATCATATTCACTTTTATATTTATCTGATATAATTGTATAAGTATCTAATTTTACTGTATATTTTAAAGGTGTCTCTGCATCAAATGTATAAATTATTCCAGATTTATCTTTACAAACAAATTCTGTATAATCATCATATACATTAACTAGATATTCAGAAACATTTAATCCTTCTAATTCATCAATGTTATTATTTACATATGCTTTAAATTCATTTGCATTTCCAAATCTTTTTTGTTTATATTCATTATCCAAATATTCATAAGCAACTTCTGGATTACTTAACATCATTCTTTTAAATGTTGTTAAATAATTTTTACATTGTACTTCCGAATTGATTTTAATACTTGGAATTTTATTATTATTATTTTTTGTTATTTCTACATCTTCAATATTTGAAATTTCATTAATATTATTATATTCCTTTAAAATTGGTTCTACAGAAAAGACATTATTTTCTTTATCAATATTTATTATATAATATTTATTAGATATAAATTTATTTTTTAGTGTTTGTGTCATAAATCCATAAACAATATATTGATTGTTTTTATTATTTTCTATTAATTTAGCATCTAGTATATTAAAGCTTACATTTTCAGTTACATTATCAACATATGAATATACATTATTTTTCGTTATATTATTTTTATTTATATAATTTTCACTTAATAAATCATATATTCTTCCTTTTATATAGTCATCTCCAACAGACTTTACATTTTCACCTTTTTCATTCACAGTATAATATGCAGTATTATTTTTATTTAAAACTTCAAAATATTGTGAAATACATTTTTGAATTGTATAATAACTTGTTGTTGTTATATCACTTCTATTATCTTCTGATGTCTCACTAACAACTTCAACATTATTACTGTATATCTTATTGACTTCATTTTTATTTTTTTTATTAATTATTAAAAGCACTATACCTATTATTAAGATTAAAATAATTATACTTATTATTAAAGTTTTTATTTTTTTCAATTTTAATCATTCCTTTTTTATCTAGTTTTCCGCATATAATGCACTCTTTGATATTCCCACAATATCATCTACATTAGCCCATCCATTTGTTGTTGTACTTCCTGGATCTGAAACATAAACTTCACCAGATGAATTTATATCTAATACAGCAATAAAATGTTGTCCATAATATTTTGTTGCTCCACCAGCTTTCAAAGTACCTGAAATTTCTACCACTACTGGTTTTCCCTCTTTCAAATGTTCTGTAATTTTATCTGCTGTTGCTTCTCCACTTGAACATTGTACTCCATATTCTGTAAAATGATTTGCTAAATAATTATGTCCTGCTAAGCTTCCTGGATTAACATCATTTCCATAACCTGTTAATACTATCGAAATTGATGTAATTGAACATCCTATAGAACTAATGCTTTCACCATATGGCATATACAATGTATCTTTATATGAACCTTCATATTGTTTATATTCCTTAAACTGTTTTCCAGAATTAGCTTTATATATTGACGTATAACCATCTCCATCACTTACATCTATTGATGAACCACTTGGTTTTGTTTTCCCTTTAAATTCTTCATAATATTCTTTTGATTTTCCCAATCTAGAACTATAACTAGCCTTACTTGAAGGAGATTCAAAAAATCTCATAAAATGTAATGTTGCATCATCTATAGTTGTAGAATTAGACCAATCTTCATTTGTTGAAGTTATATTTTCTTCTCTAATATATCCTGCTGTTCTTTGATTTGAGTAATCTGCTGCTGGACCTTGTCCACTAATTTCTGCAACTAAAAATTCTACTTGAGTATCTTCATCACTCCAATTTACTCCCTTAGATTTTGCATATTCTTGTAATTGAGTTTTTCTTCCAAAACTCCATTGAATTAATCCTATACCTTCTCCAGAACCACCTTCTATCGCATTTGGGTCAAATCCCCCAGACTCATAATCTATATTTCCCATAGCTCCTGCTACAGCAATTTCACTATATCCTACATCTCTTAATGCAAACCATACTTTTTCTTGAATGGTCCCTCCATAAATTCCTGTACTAGTATTAAATGAACTTGGTGCATATTCACTAAAATCAAAAGACATAACTCCAGTATATACACCTGTTGCCTTATAAATAAGATAATCTGTAATATCTACCATATTAGCTGTTTTAGGATTATTTTCCATTAAATCTTTTAACCATGAGGCTATAAGCATTTCCTTAATTGAACTTTTTCTAAATAATGTAACAAACTTTTGCTCATTTCCTTTTATCTCAGATTCACCTGCTTTATACTCATTAGAAACAGTCTCTGTATCTGTTGTTACTTTTGTTGTAATAGTTTTTTGATAATTTTTTGTAATTTCTTTTTCTCGTTCAGCTTTTTTTCCTTTGTCATCTATATATGTTTCCTTTATCGTTTCTGTTTCTGACCACTCTTCTGTATTTACACTTGTAGATTCTGATGATGTATTACTTTCTTTTACAATACCATTGGCCTTTGCATTTTTTGAATTTTGTTCTAATAATAATTTATTGTCAAATTTAACAAACCATGTATCTGCATATATTAATTCTATTTTAGGAGATGTACTTTCAGTCACTTTTACCTGATTATCAACCTCGTGCAAATCTTCACTTTTACTTGCCACATCGATTGAATAGTCACCATTATCATCTTGTTGTTTAGTTTCTGTTTCTTCATTTGTTGTTGTTTCAACTCTTGTTGTAGTAACATTATCTTCTATCATTATTACAAATTCACTATTAAGTGCAAGTTGTCCTAACTCATATGCAAATTCAGCACTCTCTGTATCAATGTACCAAAATAACATATATTCCATAGGCATTGTATATTTACTCATAATACTTTTATAATCTAACGCTGTATTATTTTTTGTAACTGTTATTTCATCACCTGAATAGCTCCAAGTTGCTGTAATAAGTTTAAAATTCGAATCTAGTGAAAATTCTTGTAATGCTTTTTTAGGATCATCTGTTAAATCTTTTTCGAATTGTTCTAATGGTACATATTTCAGATCTACAACTGTTGATGTTATTGTGCTAGATATACTTTCAGTTCCATCTATCATTGTTCCATAGCCTTTATTTTCTATATTATAATACTCTAAAATACCGTTTACTACACCTTTAGCATATAATTGCAATCCTAAGTCTTGGCTTATTATTGCATAATCTTTTGTTGATGATAAATATCCTCCATTTATTGTTAAGGAAACAAAACTATCATCTTTTGTTCCTAAAGTATTTGTTGTATCAGTTTGGTCAGAACTACTTTTGTTTAATTCCATACTACCAGAAACAGCTTCTTTTAAAATATTTCCCAATTTCTTACTATCTTCTGATCCACCATCCTGATTATATGAAATTGAAACCCCACTTTCATTTTCATATTTAGTTCCATCTCCAGAACTATTAAACGCAATTCCTATTAATGCATCAACCTCTTCATCCCTTGCTTTTTGAAGTCTTCCATCATCAGAAACATTTGGATCAGCTTCAGTACTTCCTATTTGAATCACTTCAACATTTCCATAAATGCTAAATGCTTGCTCTATATATTTTGCTACTTTTACTGTTAACTCTTCTTCACTTAATTGTTTTTCATTGTTTTGAGGTGTTGGAGATTTTGCTCCAGGATTATCAGTAGAATATGCTGCCATTATTCCTATTTTATAAACTTTTTCTTCGTCAGTTACTTGACCTACAGTATCTGTGCCAGAAAATGTTACATTTTGTTTGGTTGTCTCTCCACCTGATGTATTTTTTATCTCTCCATAACTTTTATCTGGAGTAATTCTTCTAATCTTTACAGCTCCTTGAAATTGATTTACCCCTTCTGCCTTTCCACCAAGATTAGGATATTGAGTTACTAGCTCAGCTTTTACCATTTGCTTTAAAAAATCCTTTGTTAAAGGTACTACTGTTTTAGGTGTAGAATTTAATTCTTTTATTACATTTTCAAATTTATCATCAGCATCATCTTTAAATGCTAAATAATAACCATTTTTTTCATCTCCTTTAATTTCTACTAAAGATGTAAAATCTTGTGACATTGTATCTGAAACCACACCTGAATTTAATAATGCTGCATAAATAATTTCAGTAGTGTCTTCTCCTTCAAATAATTCTATAAGCCAATTAAATCCAACACAAATTACAGTTGTTAAAAGTATCATAGGTAATATTTTTGCCAAAAGAAATGCATAAATCACTGTCAATTTAGTAAGAACTGCATTTTTTACTTTCTTTACAGCCTTCTTTTTTACAGCTCTTGCCACATCTTGAGCAACATCATTTGCTTTTTTCTCTCCATTTTCTTCCAAAACTATCACCTCTTTTACGTAATTTTCTACTTTTTTATAGTTCTAAATCTATAATATCTTTGTATTCTTCTTTATTATTTAAATATGTATTGTAATCTTTTATTATATTATAAAATTTAATTTTTTGTATACCATTACCAACTCTATATGAATTGCTAAATTTAATTTTAATATCTTTCTTTTTTTGTTTCGAAATTATAAAATCTTCTTCTGCATTTTCATTTAATAAAGCCATAAATTCAATTCCATTATTATCAGTTGCACATATTGATTTATTATTACTATAGTCCACTAAACTTATGGTATTATTGGTCGTGTTACTTACTTCCAAATTAAAAATTTGATAATCCATATATACATATGAATCTTTTATTAATATAGAAATTCCATCTTTGCTTACATTTTTTTCAATTGATTTTATTTCTATAAAACTACTTACACTAATTTTATAACTATCGTTTCCCTCATCAATTACTGTTACATAATCTTGTAAATAATTAGCCGTATTATCTTTCCCTGTTGCTAACATATTATCATAAATCTTTACTAAATATATATATTCACTGCTAGAAGACCATGATTGAAAACTATATTTTTTATTACCATTAAATTTCCCATTATAATATAATTCTTCAAATATATTTTCTGACGGATATAATACCTTTTTACAATCAGAAGAAAGTAAATCATATGCTTTTTCTGGTTCTCCATTAATACAATAAGTAAAAAATTTATCTATTAAATTTCCATATGTATTTTGCTTACTTTCTGATACTGTTCCACCAGATACCATTGATTTACTTTCATTTGTATATTTTTGATTATTATTTTTTTCCTGTTCTTGAGCAATTAAATTTTTATTTTTTTCTATATTACTCTCTTTTATAGCATTATTTACGATTTGGACTAAAGTGATTGCAATAATAATTCCAATCACTATAATCCATATTTTTAATCGGTTTTGATTATAAAGTCTAATCAAATTATGCATTTATTATTTTCCTCCTATATCATAACACTTCTATTTTATATGCCTTCTCCATTTCCGTTCATAATTCCAGCTTATTGAGTATTTTTTTGTTTTCTTTCACTCTTCTTTATATTTTTATAATAATTACCTTGTCCATGTGCTTCAGCAAATAATTGCATAACCTTTTGTTGTTGTTTTGGATCACTTACTTTACTAGCAACAAATCCTTCCATTGCATTTCTCTTCTTATCATCTAAAATATAATCTTGGCTATATTTTCCTGTTAATCCTACTATATCCATCATTTGGTCATGGTTTCTACCGCCAACTCCACCATATTTGCTTTCAAGTTCTAATCCAGTTTCAATTTGATCATCACTTAAACCTGCAACTTTATAATCAAAAGCTGAATTCATAAGACTTTCTGCAGTATATTCATTTCCAGTTTTTTCTTCTAATTTAGCAGCCATTTCTTTATATTTTCTTTTTTCCTCTTCATCTTTCATAAATGCTTTTTTGGCTTTTTGGTTTTGTTCAAATATCTGTTCTTGACGAGCCCCTGCTAAACCATATTTTTCTTCTCTGTAATCATTTTTTATAGTATTTGCTGCATTACTTACACCATTTTTTACACCATTTCCAATTCTAGCTGCACCATTAAATGTCCCTTCTCCAATTTTATTTCCAGCCGCAGCACCAGCTATACTATATTGAAATGCTTTTGATGGATCTCCACTTGCTATTCCAGCAGCCAAACCTATTGCTCCTCCCATTATTGTTCCAGAAGCTTTTAAACCAGTTCTTAATCCTTTCTTTGCAAGAAATTTACTTCCTTTTATTCCTCTTTTTACACCTCTTATTGCTGTTCTTCCTAATGCTTTAGCAGTTGTATCTTTTTTATTTTTATTATTATCATAACTTAACGGAACCATTTTTCTTTCTTTTTGCTCAAAATTATTATTTCCTAATTGCTCCATTGAGTCCATATTTCTTTTTACTAAATTATCGTCTAAACTCTTATCAACATTTGAATAATTTACAGAGTCATCCTCTGTCATTTTATTCTTAAGTATACCATCTGATTCTGAGCCTTCTGTCAAAGTAGTATCTTTTTTTGAAGTTTCAATTCCTAAATTGTTTCCTTCTCCATTAAAACCTTCTAGAGTACTTCTCTTGTTTTGTCTAATTTTATAATTTTCATTTTCAGATTTTTCTTGTTGTCCTTGACCTTTTCCAGGCCCTCCTTTTCCTAGTGGTGGTGGAGCTTTTTTTCCAAGCCCTTCTAATGCTTTCATTGTCATTGCTCCTCCTGCAAAAGAACCTAATCCTCCTGCAGTTTGACCTTTATCTAATCCAAACATTTTCTTTATAAATTTCTCTGCTGGAATTAAAAATCCTATAGTAACTAATGCATAAATAGGATTATCAACTGCTAAATCCATAGCTGATGATACCATTACAGAATATAATAATAAATGAACTGGCTGTAATATAGCATTCATAATATATTCTTTAAACCACATGTTAAATGCTTGTGCCTTTCCATCTCCAGCTTTATCAATTGGATATGTCAAGGCTACTAATGGTGCAATCATTGTAAGAAACGCCATCCATAAAAACCTTTTTAAATATGTAAATGTAAACATTATTGTATATATAACTAAAACAACATAAATTATTGTATACGCGGTAGCATCTCCCCAATTATTACTTTGGGCTAAAAACCTCATATAACCAGTTAAATTAGTTTTAAAGCTAGTTGTAGAATCTCCGTTTATAACATCTACATATATTGTTGAATCCCCTAAAGAATTATTTAATAACTCTGTAACTTTATCAATAAGCATTAAAGTTCCTGCCATTATAAAATGAATTGCAAATACCAAACACAAAGCTATAAACCAATTTAATAATGACTCTTTATATTTAGCTTTTCCTTGTGCTGAAGTTTCTATTAAAATTCTAATTCCTAAATACACTAACACACACAACAATCCAACAACAGATATATTTCGAAAAGCTTTATACCAAGAAGATATTGTTGGAGCTAATTTGCTTGCATAACTTGGTGTACTTTCTCCATATACATTTGTATAACTATTTGGATGAATAAAATTAACATCTAATGCTGGGATTTTATTTGAAAATATATTTTCAGGACAATATAACATATTAGGAACTTTCCATCCACTATCAAATAATCCATTATCAAATTTACTTGAAATTTCTTCTTTCCTTGTTCCACTTTCCGTTCCATTAGAATATGCAGAACCACCATCCTTAGTTACACTAGGATCATCCCTATCAAGTATTACAGATCCATATATTTCATCTGTTCCTAACATAGTTTTATTTAGCAATCCCATTACTACGTCTCCGAAGTGAATCAACCAATTTTACTATTTCCTCTAATAATTTTCCTCCCATTTTTCCAAATATACTTGCGTTACTTTGAACTGGAATAGTAAAGTTAAAAAGTATAACTATAACTAGTGCCAATATAATCTTTTGTATATTACTCTTCTTCGTAAAAAAATTCATATTTTCCTCCTTTACTACCCTATATTTCCTGTTTTTCTACTTCTCATTTGTACTAATTTATTAATATTTGTTTCAACAAATTCAAATTCTTTTTCTGTTGGAACAATTTGAATTATTGCTGTTTCAGAACCTACTTTCAATAAGCCTTCACCTTTTAAGCAAGTAGTTAAAAATCCAGCTTCACCTTCACTTAATTTAAATACTTCTTTTAAGTACTGAATTTCTGATTTATCTTGTGCTAAGAATAATTTTGTATCAGAAGAAGTTAAAACAGCTTGAGCTTCTGGTTTTTCATAGAAGTCTTGGAATCTTTGAGAAATAATTGCTAATGATACATTTCTTTTTCTTGCACGTCTAGCCATTGTATTTAAAAAGTCTACAGCTTCTGGATATGGTAATAACATCCAAGCTTCATCAACTATAACTCTTTTTTGTCTAGCTCTTGTTCTATCTTCACTATTTTTCTTTACAAATTTTTCCCAAATCCAAGAAAGTAATATTTGTTGTGCCAATGGTCTTGCAAATCTTTCCTCTAATTGAGAAATATCCAAGTTAATAAATGGTGCTCCATCTAACAAGTCAAAAGTTGATTGTCCATCAAAATATGCCATTTGTCCATTAAATTCTCTTATATATTGTTTCATTACTTTTAATAAATAACTATAATGATAACTATAATCTTTATTTGTATTTGCTTGTGCTTTTCTTTCTAAATTCTTATACCAACTTCCTATAGTAGGCATTTCTTTCTTTTGATTGTAAAGCTTATCTCCTTGTTGAAATGTTTTTCCACTATACAAGCTACTTGGATTACTATTAATTCCGAGTCTTGCATACTCTTCTGCAACAGTTTCTGCTATTACTTGTTTTGTTAATTCATTTACTTCAGTACTTCTTGTGCTACCTCTTGCCATTGTAAGTAAGGCTTGAGTAACATCCTCTACTTTACTTTCTACATTTAAAACAGTTCTTTCTCTTCCTGTTATTTCATCTTTTACATTTTCAGGTTCTATATCAAATAAATTAATTACAGTTCTTGAATTTGGACTTAATACAACATTAATTCCACCCAAGCTTTCTGCAACTATACTATATTCACCTTCGGCATCTAATGCTAAGCTTTCTATTCCCATAAGAACAGAAGAACGTGAAATTAATGTTTTCATTGTAACAGATTTACCAGCACCAGACTTAGCAAATATAACCATATTATAGTTTGTAAGTGATGGATGGAAATTATCAAATAAAATTGGCGTTCCTGTTTGTTTGTTAAATCCAATTGGTACACCAGTTGCATGTCCAACTTCTGTTGTTGTAAATGGAAATACTGTTCCCATTGATCTACTATCAAAATCATGAGATTTTTTTATTTTATCTGTTGCAAATGGTAAATTACTTTTAAATGCTTCTTCTTGCATTCCCCATGCACTCTTTATTCCAACTAATGATTTAGACATTTCTGTTGAAAGTAATTTTGTCAATCTATCTAAATCTTCTTGGCTATATGCAAACAATGTTGAAACAACAGATGCTTCATACATTTTATTAAATCCTGCCGCAATTTCATCTCTTAATTGCTCTGCTTCATATCTTTTTTGTGCTAATGTACTTTCCCTATTTATATTACCTCTATCTGCTGCTACAATTCTTTCTGTTTCTAATTCATTTATAGTTTTATTTAATTCACTTTGAGATCTAGATTCAGCTATTGGTGTAATATATATTGATGTATTTATATCTCCGAAAAAGTATAAATCCCTAAACAATTCTGGGAATGTACACATACGTGGAAGAGCAGAAATAAAGAAACTTCTTGCATATCTTTTTACGCTTGCTATTATTTCTAAATGATCTATATGTGATGCATCTATTCCAGAAGGGGCTATTAGCTCTTTAACTGTCTTTCTTCTTAATATTTCTGGTTCTTCATTATCATTAATTAACTGATTGTTTCTTTCTTCCTCTTGTTGATTTTTTAACTTTTGTTTCATTTTCATTTCCTCCTTCCTGTATTTCTTTAATAGCTGCTTCTGCAACTTTTTCTCCTACATATTGTTTATTTTCAGACAATATAACTTGTGCCATTTTATTTATTAACTCTTCCATATCATCTTCTTTTTCTTCTGCTTGCTCTTGCATTCTTGTTTTTACTTTTTCAATTGTATTATTAGCTAAATCAATTGCTTGTCTATTAATTTCTTCATCTAAAGTTTTTAATTTTTTTGCAAATACATCTGGTGCTGTTGAATATAGACTATCATATTGTGCCTTCATTGCTCTTTCTAAGTTATAAATTTCCGCATCTTCTCTGTTATATGCCATATATAATAATTCTACTAATTCTGATGAATTTAAAATTTTTCCTTTAACAGAACATGCTGATATTGCTCTTATTATTGATTGAGCTTTTGTATATAATTCTGAAAATGCCATATTTGCTATTTCATCCTTATCAAATTTTTCTTCTGGATTTTCTTCTGAAAAATATGGGATTACAATATAATATTTTTGGTTTAAAACATTTTTATTTAAACTCATTTTTTCAGTATTTGAAATAATATCTAATCCGTATTCTACTAAGTTTCTTTGTTTTGTTAACTCATAAAAATATTTTTGTAATTCCTCTTGTGAAAATGTTTCTGATTGTTTCATTTGGTCATATCTAATTTTCATTCTATTATAATTTTCTTGTATTTCTTTAACTTTAGCTTTATATGTATTAACACTACTCTCTAAATTTACCGTTCTTGTTTGTATATATATTTGAATCGGATGTCTTAATGTATTCAAAAATTGTTGAAATCCTTCTTCAACAGATACTTTTTCCATTTGAGACATCAAATCATAATTTACACCCTGGCATTCTACAACCATAAGATATCTTCTACCATCTTTTTGAACAATCATGTTATCTGTTATAGAATCAAATTCCATAAAATCAAATATTGATTTTTTATTATATGTAATTGCAGCTTTTGTGTCTGTTTTCTTCACACCATTATTTGAATTTGTTTTATTTGAAGTATTCTTTTCTTTTCTTTTATTAGCACTTTCCTTGCCCTTTAATATTAAAAACACAACAGATAATATCATTAGTAATGCTATTAAAAGAATAAGTATTACTCCTAAAATATTAGAAATTGCATTTGAGTCCATTATTCTTCTCCTCCTTTTTCATTTGTTATTTTTTTCTTGTTAGTATCATCTCTGTCATATATATATATTCTATTTCTATTCATTTTAAATTTAATTGCTCTTCTTATAACATCATCTATGTTCTCTCCACCTGTTTTCTTTGTTATTTCAAATGCATTTGTTTCTGGAACTTTAAGTGTTCCTATAGCAAATCCTATTAACGCCAAAAGCAACATTAATATAATTCCAACTATGTTTAATTTTACAATACTAAAAATTAAATAAAAGACAAATCCTATTCCTGCTCCTCCCATTGTATAAATCAAAGCTTTCGTTGAAAATACAAATAAAATTCTTCCTTCTCCTTTTACATTTCTTGGTAAATTATATGTACCCAATCTTTTTTCCTCCTCAGTAACAAAAAATTACATTTTTACTAAGTATAATTATAACATAAAAACTCGTAAAATGTAATATTTTTAGGCAAAAAAGGTAAATTTAATATACTTTTAATAATATTGTAATAATATTGTAATAAATTTATATATACTTTTATTTTAAAAACAAAAAAAGAGTAGTTTTTCTACTCTCTTTACTAAGCTGATATTCCAGTAACAAATTGGTAAACAACTTGTGCTAATGCAGATGCTGCAAATATTAATATTGCACCAACTAAATATGGTATCATTGATTTTTTATAATCTGCTTTTTCTTCTGCACTACCCATCATATATTTAATACCTAAGATAATTAAAACAATAACAGATAATATAATACCAACTGTTTGTAAAATTCCAACAATAGATTTTCCTACATTTGCAATTTCTGTTGATCCTGTTCCATCAGTAGTTCCTTGTATGTCTGTAGGACTTATTGCAAAACAATTAGCTGCAACTGATACCATCATTACAATTAATAAAACTGTTGTTAATATTTTTACTAATTTTTTGTTCATTTTTTCTTTCCTCCTTATTTTCTATATCAACTCTCTTAAAATGAGAAATTTAATAACATTATATTCAGTATATCATATTTTGTATTTTTATGCAACTTTTTTAAAAATTTTCTATGAAAATTTTTCCATAAATTTAAATATAATTTGTGGTATTAATGAAACCGTAAATACCATAAATGCCCCTATTAAATATGGAATCATTGTTTTTTTATAATCAGCCCTCTCCTCTACACTTCCTAACATATATTTTATACCTATAACAATTAATATAATAACAGATAAAATAACTCCAACAGTTTCTATAACAGAAACTATTGTATTTACTTTTTCTAAAAAGAGTGGTGCATCTTCTCCAGTTCCCTTATATTGATTTAAATCTCCTAATCCTAAATCATCAGCCACTTTAACAATTTCATTTGTTACAGCTATTTCTGTAGCTGATGTAACATACGGAAAAATTATAGTACAAATCATTATTAATATTACAATTAAACTTATTTTTTTATTCATATTACACTCCTTATATTACACTCCTTGTAGTATTGTCACTACTAATTTCCATATAGCAAATGATCCAAATATAATCACACATCCAGCAATATATGGAATTAACAAACTTTTTATATCAGCCTTTTCTTCAACGCTTCCTAACATGTATTTTATTCCTATTATACTTCCAGAAATAACTGCTACCGCTATACCTATTGTTAATAATATATTATATATATTCCTAGAAAATGTTCGTAAATTTGAAACATCTATCCTATCCTCTTTGCCTAATCCTATAAATGAATCACCATCACTAATTACATCATCAACTCCTGCATCAGTTGTTGAAGTTGTAACATTGGGATCTCTATAATTTCTTTCTGCTTTATAAGCTTTTATTTCTGTTTTTAAATAATCCTCAATATTAGGGTCTGTTGCTTTTTCATCAGCATAAACCTTAGCCCATTTATTTCTTATTTCTGATTTATCACTTTCTGATAAATTACTATTATCATCTATACCTTTATATTTTTTTTCATCACCTTTACTTCCTCCCCAATAAACATTATTCGAATCATTTAAATATTTTTTTATATCTGAATAAGTATAATTCAAAAAATCTTCTTTTGTTGGAGATGAGTTAGAAGACTCTTCTTTATTTACTGTTCCATCTGAATTATATACCTCCGATATTATTCCATCCCTCTTTAATGCATTTTCTAAACTTTCTCCAGATAGAGATTTTCTATTCATTATAACAACCTTCACTCTTCCTAAAATTTCAAATAAATTGTTATAATTATTTATTTCGGTATTTCCTACAGCTTTTTCATCTCTTTCCGGTTCTAATTCGTTTGCACAATAATTATCAAAAGCAGATTGTACTTTACTATTATCAATATTGCCTTTTTTATCTTTACAGTTGCTGTTAACAAACTCTACTATAGTATTAAAATTTAAAGCATATGGTATTTCGTAAGTTTTATTATCAAAAGTCGCAGATGTTTTACCATTTACAATTACAGTATACTCTTCTTTTTTTGTTTCGCCATTACTAGAAACATTATATGAATCTTTCCTTGTAACTAGAAATTTCCAAAATTGTTCACCATATGATCCATATACTTTATTATTTATCATTATTCCAAACAAAAACACTATTAAAAATATTAATATCATTGGAAATATTTTTCTTTTATCTTTTATTTTCATAAAATTCCCCCTATTAAATAACCATTCTATCATAATTATACCTTATATACTTTTTTTTTACAATATTTTTATAAAAAAAGATATAAAGGACTTCTTTATATCTTTTGGCGTAGGTGAGAGGGTTCGAACCTCCGCGCCCCTTACGAGACCTAGCAGTTTAGCAAACTGCCCCCTTCACCACTTGGGTACACCTACATAATAATATTTAATTAAAAATAAAGATATAAAAGTTTAAATTTATTAATATAAATTTATGGTCTTTTATATCTTTATAATACTTGGCGGAGAGGGTGGGATTCGAACCCACGGTAGGCTATTAACCTACGCCAATTTTCAAGACTGGTGCCATAAACCAACTCGACCACCTCTCCATTAGTTACCGCTATGTTCAGCGACAGTATATATATTAGCATTTTTTAAAATGTTTGTCAATAGAATTTTTTAATAATTTTGACTTTTTTTACAATCTTTGATATAATTAACATAATTAATCTTATATAGTTCATGCAGGAGGACAAAAAAATGAAAATTTTTTCTACTATTATTATCATTTTAATATTGGTATTATTGTTTAAATTTTCAATTTTATCAATTGTTGGAGGATTCTTTGCCATACTCACTATTAGCTGTTTATTAGCAACTATCTCTTCTTTTAAAGAAGGCGAAATTATTTCAGGTATATTGTGGGCAATTCCAACCATATTTTTTTTAATATTAATATTTAAATAATGTTAAAAATGAACTACAGCTATCTTATATTAAAGATAGCTGTTTTTTATTTTACATTTATTAAATTATTAGCTTCAATAGCTCTCCTTATTGCCTCTTTTTCTTCTTCGGACAAAGTATACTCAGAAACACCATTTTTTACAGGTTTAGCATATATATTAGACATTTCTCTAGAATATATACCATTAAATACAACTCCATCATTATTTTCATCTAACATAGCTACTGCAAAGCTTAAATCACTTCCTGTATCTTTAAATGCACTATATCTAACTATACCAACTTTTTGAATACATTTTGCCACTTCATCATCTAAATTTTTACAGTATGATATTATTTCTGCATTTTGTCTTTCTACTCTTTCAACTCTATACATATAGTTTTCTAGGTCTTCTTCTATATTCTTTCCATTTCCTATTTTTTTCATAAATTTATTGTATTTATTTTTTAGTTTTATATTACTATATAATATAGAAATAAATCCTATAGTAAGAATTCCTACCATTATTGATAACATTAATAAAAAATTATCTGTTCTTAAAAAATCTATTATTCCTTGCATTTACGTCCCTCTTTCTTCTGGTTATTTCATTAGATTTAATATTCTTTCTAAATCATCATTTGATGCATATTCTATTATTATTTTTCCTCTTTTTTTACCAGGATTTAGTTTTACTTTTGTTCCAAAAAAGCCTTGGAATGTGTTTTCTATATCTCTGTATAATATAGCATTTCTTTTTAATTGTTCTTTTGATACTTGTTTTTTGTTTATTTCTTTTCCTGTTTGTTCAACTTCTCTAACAGTTGCTCCTCTTTCCAACATGTTTATTGCTGTTAGATATTGTTTTTCTGGATCTGTTATAGAAAGTAATGCTCTACAATGTCCTTCTGTTAATTTTCCTTCTTTTGCCATTTCTAATACACGTGGCTCTAGGTTTAATGTTCTTACTGTGTTTGCAATTGCACTTCTACTTTTTCCTAATTTTTTTGCTATTTCTTCTTGTGTAAGTCCATATGTTGTCATTAAATTTTTAATTCCTAATGCTTTTTCATATGGATTTAAGTCTTCCCTTTGCATATTTTCTATTAATGCTATTTCATTATTTTTTCTTTCATCATCTTCTCTTACAATTGCTGGTATTTCTGTAAGTCCTGCAAGTTTACTTGCTCTCCATCTTCTTTCTCCTGCAATTATACTATAATAACCATCTTTTTTTGTTACAACTATTGGTTGTATTAATCCATATTCTTTTATTGATTCTGCTAATTCTTCTAATGCTTCTTGATTAAAGTTTTTTCTTGGTTGTTCTCTATTTGGTTCTACTTCTATTATTTTTAAGTTTTTTAATATATCTGTTTCTTGTGCTTTTTCTTCTTCTGGAACTGGTCCAAATAAGGCATCTAATCCTTTTCCTAATCCTGTTTTCTTAGGCATTTTTATCACATTCCTTTCATATTTTATAACATATGTTTAGCTTTTCTTTCGACTTCATTTATTTTTAAAAATTCTTTTGTAAATTTTTCATAACTTTTAGCACCTTTTGATCTTGCATCATATTCTGTTATTGGCATTCCATAACTTGGTGCTTCACTAAGTCTTACGTTTCTGGGTATTACTGTTTTATATACTTTATTATCAAAGTATTTTTTTACTTCTTTTACAACTTGGTTAGATAGGTTTGTTCTTGCATCATACATTGTAAGTAATGCCCCTTCTATTTCTATGTTTTTATTTAAATGTTTTTTTACTAAGTTGATTGTGTTTATAAGTTGTCCCAATCCTTCTAATGCATAATACTCACATTGAACTGGTATTAATACACTGTTTGCTGCTGTAAAAGCATTTAATGTAATTAGTCCTAATGATGGTGGACAATCGATTAAAATGTAGTCAAATTTACTTTTTACTTCTTCTAATTTTTCTTTTAATCTTTGTTCTCTTGACATCATTGAAACTAGCTCTACTTCTGCTCCTGCTAAGTTGATGTTTGATGGACATACAGATAAATTTTTTATTATTGTTCCTTCTATTGCTTCTTCTATCTCTGTTTCTCCAACTAATACATCATATGTAGAAAATTCTACATCTTTTTCTGCTCCAACTCCGCTTGTAGCATTCCCTTGAGGGTCTGCATCTATTAGTAATACTTTTTTACCTTTTTTCGCTAAAATTGTACTTAAGTTTATTGTTGTGGTTGTTTTTCCTACTCCACCTTTTTGATTTGCTACCGCAATTATTTTTCCCACAAAGCTCGCCTCCATTTTATAGTAAATATTAATTTATTTGTTACATTTGTTATCTACATATATAATATAAAATATTAGAAAAAAAGTCAATGAATTTTACGAATTTATATTAATTTTTTTCATTATTTTTATTTTTTGTTTTGTATGAAAAAAAGATAGACTTTTTCAAGTCTATCTTAATGGCTCTTTTGCAGGTGTTCCCGGCTTTCTTGGGTATTTTGCAGGTGTCGCTTTTACTTTTTTTATATTTATTATATTACGTTTTATATCTGAATCTGGTAAATAGAATTCTTCTATTTCAACAATTTTTCCACCTAGTATTTCTATTGCTTTTTTGCTTTCTTTGCACTCTTCTTCTATATTGCTTCCTTTCATACATATACATTTACCATTATTTTTAGTTAATGGTAATAAATATTCAGAAAGCACTGTTAAATTTGCTACAGCTCTCGCTGTTACAATATCAAATTTTTCTCTATATTTTTTATTTCTTGCAAATTCTTCTACCCTTGCATGAATAGTATTTATTTTTTCTAGTCCTAATTTTGAAATAACTTCATTTAAAAAGTTTATTCTTTTATTTAAGGAATCTACTAATGTTACTTCTACCTCTGGTCTATATATTTTTATTGGAATTCCAGGGAAACCAGCTCCTGTACCAACATCTACTATTTTATTGTTTTTCTCTATGTATTTATTTATTGTTAATGAATCAATAAAATGCTTTATTATTATTTCTTTTGGTTCTGTTATAGCTGTTAAGTTTATTTTTTCGTTCCATTCTATTAATAAGTTCATATATTCAAAAAATTGCTCTAATTGTTTGTCATTAAACTCTATATTAATTTTTTTTGCATTTTCATTCATTTTTTCTTTAAATTCATTTATTTCCATTCTTTTCAATCCTTTAATTATTTTTATTTACTTGTAAATATATTAATAATACAGATATATCAGCAGGAGAAACCCCTGAAATTCTTGAAGCTTGGCCTATAGAACGTGGTTTGAATTTATTTAGTTTTTGCCTTGCTTCTAAGCTTAATCCCTTTATTTGTTCATAGTCTAAGTCTTCTGGTAATAATTTTGTTTCTAATTTCTTGAATTTTTCTACTTGAGCTTCTTGCATTTTTATATAACCTTCATATTTTATTTGAATTTCTACTTCTTCTTTCTCTTGTAGCGTTAATTCTGGTCTATTTTCATCTATTGGAGCAAGTTTATTATAGTCTAATTCTGTTCTTTTTAACAATTCTGACATCTTTGTACCTGTTGATAATTCTGTAGTTCCGTATTTTTTTAGTAACTCATTTACTTTTTCTGTTGGCTTTACAGTTTCTTCTTTTAACCTTTGAATTTCCTTTTCTATATTTGCTTTTTTATTTAAAAATTTTTGATATCTTTCATCTGAAATCAATCCAACTTCATGCCCTATCTCTGTTAATCTCAAATCTGCATTATCTTGTCTTAAAAGTAGCCTATATTCTGCTCTAGAAGTCATCATTCTATATGGTTCATTTGTTCCTTTTGTTACAATATCATCTATTAATACACCTATATAACCTTGACTTCTATCTAAAATTACTGGTTCTTTTCCTTTTATTTTTTGTGAAGCATTTATTCCTGCAATTAATCCTTGACAAGCAGCCTCTTCATAGCCAGATGTTCCATTTGTTTGACCTGCCATAAATAAACCGTCAATTCCTTTATATTCTAAGGAAAGCTTTAAATTTGATGGATTTATACAATCGTATTCAATTGCATATGCAGATCTTGTAAATTCAGCATTTTCTAGTCCTGGTATTGTTCTATAAAAAGCAATTTGTACTTCTTCTGGTAAAGAAGAGCTTAATCCTTGTATATACATTTCATCTGTGTCCAAACCTACTGGTTCAACAAATGCTTGATGTCTTGGTTTATCACTAAATCTAACAACTTTATCTTCTATAGATGGACAATATCTAGGTCCTGTTCCTTCTATTTTACCGGCATATAATGGTGATCTATGTAGATTATCTCTAATTATTTTATGTGTTTCTTCATTTGTATAAGTTAGATAACAATCTACTTGTTTTAAATCTTTCACTTCATCCTCAAAAGAAAACGGAACTATCTCTGTATCGCCTTTTTGAACTTCCATTTTACTAAAGTCAATGCTTCTTTTATTTATTCTTGCAGGTGTCCCTGTCTTAAATCTAACTAAATCAACACCTATTCTTTTTAAAGCATCAGATAATTTATTTGCAGCAGAAACACCATCTGGTCCACTTTCTTGTGAAAATTCTCCCATGAATATTTTTCCTTTTAAATATGTTCCTGTTGCAACAATAACAGCTTTTACTCCATAAATTGCTCCAACACTAGTTTCAACCGCCGTTACTTTACCATTTTCGACTTTAATATCCACAATTTCTCCCTGTTTTAAATATAGGTTCTCTTGTTTTTCTAAAGTATGTTTCATTTCCATATGATATCTTTTTCTGTCAGCCTGTGCTCTTAGAGAATGTACAGCTGGTCCTTTAGATGTATTTAACATTTTAATTTGAATCATAGTTTTGTCTATGTTTTTCCCCATTTCTCCCCCAAGTGCATCTATTTCTCTAACTAAATGTCCTTTTGAACTTCCTCCTATATGTGGATTACATGGCATATTTGCCACAGCCTCCAAACTAATAGAAAATACTAATGTTTTCATTCCTAATCTAGCAGCTGCTAATCCAGCTTCACATCCTGCATGACCAGCACCTATAACTGCTATATCATAATCTCCTGCATAATAACTCATCTTTTTCTCCTTTTCATATGAAACAGGAAACCCCGTTCTATCAGCACTTTGAAGTAATATTTACTTAATAGTTAATATGTTTTTTGTATATATTTTAAATCAAATTAAGTTAAATCATAGGTTAAGTAATTTTAGTTTTATATTTACTTTTTAGTTTATTTATTTTGTTTTATGTTAATTATTTTATTTCTTTTATGTTTGTTTTTAGATTTATCCCTTAATTTGTTTCACTATTTATAACTTTTTATGCTGATTGTATTACGTTTTTTCCAATTTCTTATAACTATAATTAAATTTGGCATTATTTTGTCCATATTTTATTTTTTGTATTTTTGATATAAAATTACATTGTTTTATATTAAAAATAGCTTATTTTCGATTCTCGTGATTAATTTTATTATCTATTTTCCCAAACAAAACTTAGAAAAAATTTCATTAATAATATCATCTGTTACAACATCTCCTGTTATATTTCCTAAATCTTCTAAAATATCTTTTATAAATATTGCAATAATATCAACAGGCATATTTTGTTCTATTGCTTCTTCAGATTTTTTTACATTGATTAATGCTTTTGAAATTAAATTCTTATGTCTTAAATTTGTTATAACTATTTCATTATCCAAATTTATTTCATTTAAACTAAACATTTTAGAAATAGTTTCATATAATTTTTCTAATCCTTCCCCATTTAGTGCAGATAATTTCAAAATATTATCACTTACATTTGTAAATCTATCGTCATTTTCGCTCAAAATAGCATTTAAATCAATTTTATTTAATATTACTATAGATTTCTTACCTTTTATTAAATTAAGAATTTCAAGGTCTTCTGGCGACAATTCTTTAGTACTATCAAATATTGCTATAATTAAATCTGCCTCTTTTGCTATTTCTCTAGATTTTGCTATTCCTATTTTTTCAACTTCATCTTTTGCATTTCTTATTCCTGCTGTATCTATAAGTTTTAAAGGAATCCCCTCGATATTAACAAATTCCTCAATTGTATCTCTTGTTGTACCTTCATATTCAGTAACAATGGCTCTGTCTTCTTTTAAAATAGCGTTTAATAATGAAGATTTTCCAGCATTTGGCTTCCCTATAATAGCTGTTTTTATTCCTTCTTTTATTAATTTACCATTATCAAAGCTTTTTTCTAATTTTTCTAATTTTTCTTTTACACTAGTAAGCATATTAGATATTTCTTGATATGTAACTTCTTCAACATCATATTCTGGATAATCTATACTTACATCTACATTTACCATTACATCTAATATTTCTTGCTTTATTTCATTTATTTTTTTAGATAATATTCCTTCTAATTGCTTAATTCCAGTCTTTGCTTCTCTTTCTGATTTTGCATTAATTACGTCTATAACTGATTCTGCTTGTAACAAATCTATTCTTCCATTTAAAAATGCTCTCTTTGTGAATTCACCCGGTTCCGCAAGGTTTGCGCCGTTCTTTAAGCAAAGTTCTAATATTTTTCTAGTTACAATATTTCCGCCATGAGTATTTATTTCGCACATATCTTCTGTAGTATAACTCTTTGGCTTTTTAAAATATGTAACTAATACTTCATCTATAATTTCATTATTATCAACAATATGTCCATATTTCATGGTATAACCTTTTATATTTTCAATAGGTTCATCTTTTTTTGGAACAAAAATTTTTCTTAAAACTTCAAAGCAGTTTTCACCACTTATTCTAACAATACCAATTCCACCAATTCCGTGGAGCCGTAGATATTGATGCTATTGTACTCATTATTTATTTTCTCCTTTTTTATTTTTCACTTCAAATATTTTACCACATTATGTAACTTTTGAAAAGCCTTTTAACAAAATAAAAGCCAAAGATAGAAAATTACTTTTAAAGTAAAAATCGACCTTTGACCTCTGATTTTTATTATTTTATTTATTTTTTAATGATATTACCACTCTTCTACGTGGTTCTTCTCCTATACTTTTAGTTGTTACTAATTCATTATTTTGTAACTTACTGTGTATAATTTTTCTTTCATATGCTTGCATTGGCTCTAAAGTAATAGATTTTTTAGTTTTTATAACTGTTTTTGATATTTTTTCAGCTAATTCTTCTAATGTTTTTTCTCTTTTTGCTCTATAGCTCTCTATATCAAGAAAAACTCTAACTTTATTTTCTATTTTTTTACCAGCTATTGCTGATAAAACATTTTGTAAAGCATATAATGTTTCTCCCCTATACCCTATTAAATAGCCTAAATTTTTATCATTAATATTTACATATACTCCTGATTTATCAGCTTTTATAGAGTATTCTATTTTTTCATCTTTTTCTAATTTATTTAAAAATTCTTTTAAGAATTCTTCTACATTTTTTACTGCAATATCTTGTTCTTCTTGGCTTAAATTAATTTCTTTTTTAACAATTTTATGTTCTTCTTCTACATCTTTTAATGTTAGTTGAACTTTTACTACTCTAGGTGTTAAAATACTGAAAAAACTTCTTTTTTCTTCATTTTCTAACACTTTTATATCAACTTTATTTTTTGATACATTTAAAATTTTTAAACCTTTTTCTATTGCTTCATTTGTTGTTTTTCCTTCTGAAATAATACTTTTCTCCATCTTTCCATCCCTTTCCATGAAAAACAATATAAAAATAATATTTTAATCTTTTACAACTTTATTTAAAACCAATCTTTCACCTATCATTAATATATTATTTACAAGCCAATATAAAGCTAGTCCTAATGGTGCTACTAATGATATTGAAACAGACATTATTGGCATCATCCAAGACATCATTTTGTTTGATTGAGCCATTGCATCTTCCATTTCATTTCTTTCTGTCTCTTTATTTTCGCCATCTGTTAATTCTTTCTTATCTTTATTTGCATTTTGCATTGAAGTTGTTAACCTCATTGATACAAATGTTGATAAAATATATAAAATTGGTATTATATAAACTGTCCAATCTGCTAAATTTTGTTGTGGTATTTTACTTAAATCTAACCCTAAGAAATTCATATTTATATTAATATTTTTTAATGTTTCATCTTCTGGATTATTTTCTCTTAGAAAATCAATTTCTCTTATTATATCAATTTCAGAATATGCTTGACTTACGTCCATTCCAGCATCTTTTATTTGTTGTGTATATGTATCTATTTGGGTTTTATCCACTTTTTCCATATATGTTAATGGGAATCTAACCATATAGAAAATTGATATTAATAAAATAAATTGTATTATTGCACTAAAACATCCACTAAATGGACTCATTTTTTCTTGTTTATATAAATCCATTGTTTCTTTATTTAGTTTTTCTGGATCATTTTTATATTTAAATTGTATTACTTTCAATTTTTCTTGAAGTTCTACATTTTTCTTCATAGATCGTTGTTGTTTGATAGATAGTGGCAACATTATTAATTTTATTATAGCTGTAAATAAAATTATAGCTAAACCATAATTATTTACAAATTGATTTATAATATCTAATAAATAGCCAAAAATGTTTGCAAAAAATTGAAACATCCTAACTCCTCCTAGCTCATTTTAACGGGTCATACCCTCCTTTTGAAAAAGGATTGCATCTTAAAATTCTACAAATTCCTAAAAATGTACCTTTTATTCCACCATATTTTTCAATAGCTTGCTTTGTATATTCAGAGCAAGTCGGATAAAATTTACAATTTATATTTTTGGTTTGCAACCATAAAGAAATATGTTTTTGATAAAAATTAATTATTTTAATCAATATTTTTTTCATTCATTTTTCCCTAATTAACTAAATTTGCTGAGCTTTATCTATTTTTAAATTTGCTTTATCAAAAATATAATTCATATCATCTTTTATGTTATTAAATAGAGCATTCTTTGTATCTATTCCCTTTTTCCATAAAAATACTATACTTACTCCATTGATAATATCATTTTCAAGTATTTTATAATTTTCTCTAAGTAGTCTTTTTATCATATTTCTCTTTACGGCTTTAGCGGTTTTGACACTTATTGCTAGTCCTAAAAAATTGCAATCTTTTTTGTTATTTTCTAGTACATATGCTTCTATATTTTTTCCTGAATAATATTTTCCTTTTGATAAAACTTTTCTAAATTCATAATTTTTTTTTAGCATTTTAGTTTTTTTCATTATGTTCGTCCCTTTCTTAAAAGGCAAATGAAAAAACTTTATATTAAAAGGCAAGAATCATTAAAAGATTCATGCCAAATTTAATATAAAATTAAGCACTTAATTTTTTTCTACCTTTTGCTCTTCTAGCTTTTAAAACGTTTCTGCCAGCTCTAGTTTTCATTCTTTTCATAAATCCGTGTTCTCTTTGTTCTTGTCTTGTTTTTGGTTGAAATGTTCTTTTCATAATAGCACCTCCTACTGTTTTTATCTTTATTAAATTCCTTTTTCGGAAATTTTTGCAAAATAATAAGTATATCGATTATACCGTAGATTTTAGAGTTTTGTCAAGTGTTTTTTAAAATTTTTAATTTTCACTTAATATTACCTTATGTAAATTGATTTTTATTATTTTAAATTAAATTTTATAACATTTTTGTAATATTATAACTTTTTCCACAAAAAAATACATTTTTTTCCACAATTCAAAAAAATTTTCCACAACCCTATTGACTAATTTATATAAAATTTGCTATTATATAAATTACGAAAAAAAATTAAGATTTTTGCCCAGATATCAACTAAAATTCTGTTCGCAATTTTTAATGTTTTTTTACAAAAATATTACAGACTTATCAACAGTTGTGGAAAACATTGTGGATAATTTTGTTAGAAAGGATGAATAAAATGTCAATCGATAAGGACGAACTTTTAAACAAGCTAAAAGAATTGTTAGAAGATGAAGTTTCAAAAATTTCATTTGAGACCTGGATTAAACCTTTAGGAATAAGAGCAATCGAAAAAGACAATATTGTTTTTACAACAGTATCTGAATATCAAAAAGATTTCATTGAAAATAAATTTAATAGCTTAATTTTCAATACTTTAAGATATATAACAAATAAAGATTGGACTTTTTCTGTTATTGATTTATCAAAAGAAACTGAAGAAAACAATAATATTATAACAGACAAAAAATCAAATGTTCCTGAAGCAGAACTTGAAAGTAATCATTCAACATTAAATCCAAAATATACTTTTGAAACTTTCGTTGTTGGAAATAATAATAGATTTGCACATGCAGCAGCATTAGCAGTAGGGAATGAACCTGGAAAATCATATAATCCTTTATTCCTATACGGTGGTGTTGGTTTAGGAAAAACCCACTTAATGCATGCAATAGGGAACAGAATAGTTGAAGATAATACAGCTTCTAACGTTCTATATGTTACATCAGAAAAATTTACAAACCAACTAATAAATGCTATTAAAGACAATAAAACAGAAATATTTAGAAATAAATATAGAAATATAGATGTTTTATTAATCGATGATATTCAATTTATTGCAGGTAAAGACAGAGTTCAAGAAGAATTTTTCCATACTTTTAATACTTTAAGAGAAAATGGAAAACAAATAATTATCTCAAGTGATAAACCACCAAGGGATATTGAATTTCTTGAAGACAGATTAAAATCAAGATTTGAATGGGGGCTTTTAGCCGATATTTCTTGTCCTGATTATGAAACTCGTTTAGCTATATTAAGAAAAAAAGCTCAAGATGAAAACATAATTATTGATGATTCTATATTATCAGATATAGCAACAAAAATTGATTCTAATATTAGGGAGTTGGAGGGAGTATTCAACAAAATAGTTGCAAGAGCCTCATTAACTCACAGCCCAATAACAATAGAATTAGCCGAAAACATTATAAACGAATTTAAATACGAAAGCGAAAAGGTTATTTCTTCTGATTTCATTAAAGAAACCGTATCAAAATATTTTAGTATTGATAAAGAAGAGTTAGCTGGAAGTAAAAGATCAAACGATATTGCATTTCCAAGACAAATTGCAATGTACCTATGTAGAGAAATTGCTGGAATGTCATTTCCTCAAATTGGTGTTGAATTTGGTAATAGAGACCACTCAACAGTAATGCATGGTTATAATAAAATAGCAAAAGAAATAAAAGATAAGAATAGTACAAAGCTAATTGTGGAAAGTGTGAAAAACATAATTGTAAATGATAAAAAATAATCAAAAATAATAATACCAAGTTTTTTAGGAATTTTTTAAAATTTATGTTTGGAAAAATTATTGTTTGGAAAAAGATTTCGAAATTCTTCTTACGGAAGCAACACATTTGATATCCACAGCCACATGTTAATAACCTGTTTATAAACTGTGAATATCTCAGTTTTACACAACTTAAATTTTTAAGTGTGGAAATTTCGACAACTTTTCCACTAAGTTATTCACAACAATTTTGTTAGGGATTTCAACTTTCAACATAGTTTTCCACAGTTTCCACAGGACCTAATACTAATACTACTAAAAATATTATATTATTATTAAAAATATATAGAGGAGGTTTTCAAAATGAAAATTGTATGTTACAAAGATAAAATATTAAAAGCTCTTAATTCCGTAGTTAAAGGTGTAGCATCAAAAACAACAATGCCTATACTAGAAGGTATACTTATTCAAACAAATGATAACGAGGTTAAATTAACAACTTATGATTTAGAAATTGGAATAGAATATGTAATGGAATGTGAAGTAAAAGAACAAGGAAGTACAGTAGTAAATGCTATAATGTTTAGTGAAATTATTAGAAAATTACCAGATACTGAAATTTCAATTACTTTAAATGAAAAAAATCTATTAGAAATAGAATGTGAAGGTTCTTTATATAAATTAGCAACAATGAATCCTGATGAATTTCCAGAACTTCCAAAAATTGAAGTTGAAAATTCAATAGAATTAGAACAAAATACTTTAAAAAATATGATTAGAAAAACAATATTTGCAGTAAGCACAGAAGAAAATAGACCAATATTTACAGGATGTCTATTTGAAATAAAATCTAATAAATTAAATATTGTTGCTGTAGACGGTTTTAGATTAGCTTTAAGAAGTATGTATTTAAATAAACAAACAAACGACTTTAGTGCTGTAATACCAGGAAAAACTTTAAATGAAGTAAATAAAATTTTATTAGATTCTTTTGAAACAATAAAAATAGGAGTTGCAAAAAATCAAGCATTATTTGAAATGGATAATTGTAAAATTGTAACTAGAATATTAGATGGAGAATTTTTAAATTACAAAAATGTAATTCCAGAAAATTGGGAAACAAGAATAAAAGTAAATAAAAATAATTTACAAAATAGTTTTGAAAGAGTTAGTTTAATATCAGCTTCATCTGTTGAAAAAGAGAAAAAATATCCAGTAAAAGTAAATGTAGATATTGGAAAAGTGACAATTTCTTGTACAAATCAAACTGGAGATGCAAAAGAAGAATTATTTGTTTCAACAGAAGGTAAAAACTTAGAAGCAGGATTTAATCCAAAATATTTCTTAGATAGTTTAAAAGCTATTGATGATGAAGATGTTTTTGTTGAATTTGGAACAAGTATATCTCCATGCTTAATTAAATCTGCTGAAAACAAAGACTATGTTTATATGATTTTACCAATTAGACTTAAAGAAGAATAAAAAGTAAGATATTATTCTTACTTTTTATTCTTTTAAAGAAAAAGTTTTCCACAAACTTTTAATAAATTGTGGATTATTTATCAAAAAAAGTGATTTATAAAAAATAGAAAAAAATAGAATAAATTAGAAAAAAAAAGATAAAAATATAAAAACTAAAAAAAAAGACATACGAAAATCCAAAATAAGACGATTTAATTTTTTTATAATATAATTTAATTATTAAAAAATAAAAATAATTATGAAAAAAATAGAAAAAATTAGAATAAATTAAAAAAAAATAGAAAAAAATAGAAAAATAAATATTAAAAAAATAAAAAATAGGAAAAAAACAAAGCACGAGAATCCAAAATAAGACGATTTAATTTTTTATAAATATAATTTAATATTAAAAATAAAAAAATAAAATAAATTAAAATTATAAAAAATAGGAAAAATTAGAAAAAAATAGAATAAATTAGAAAAAAAAAGATAAAAATAGTTTTAAATTATAAAAATGGGGTACAAAATGTGGATAAAAAAAATAAAATTAAATAATTTTAGGAATTATCAAGAACAAGAAATTAATTTTGAAAAAAATATAAATATTTTTTATGGAGAAAATGCACAGGGAAAAACTAATATAATAGAAGCAATTTTTTTATGTAGTTTAGGAAAATCATTTAGAGCAAAAAAAGATTCTGAAATGATAAAATTAAATGAAAAGAATTCATTAATAGAAATAGAATATGAAAAATCAGATAGAGATGGAAAAATTAAAATAGAATTATGTGATAAAAAAAATATATTTATTAATGGAATAAAAATTAAAAAATTAAGTGAATTATTAGGAAATATAAATACTGTAATTTTCACACCAGATGATATTAATATCTTAAAAGGCGGACCACAAAACAGAAGAAGATTTTTAGATATTATGATAAGCCAATTAAGACCAAATTATATGCACATTTTAAATTCTTATTTAAAAACAATAGAGCAAAGAAATAAATATTTAAGACAAATAAAAGAAGAAAGAAAAGATGAGAATTTATTAGATATTTGGGATGAAAAGTTAGCAGAATATGCAATAAAAATTTGTGAATATAGACAAGAGTTTATAGAAAAAATAACTAATAAAATAGAAAAAATACATAATAATATAACAAATGAAAAAGAAAAAATAGAAATTGAATATATTACAGAATGTAATAATAAAGAAAATTATTTAAAATTATTAAAAGAAAGAAGAAAATTAGACATAATAAAAGGTTTTACAACAAAGGGTGTACATAGAGACGATTTTGTGATATATATAAATAAGAAAGAAATAAATATATATGGTTCCCAAGGACAAAACAGAACAGCAATGCTTTCTTTGAAATTATCTGAATTACAAGTAATAAAAGATGAAATAGGGGAATACCCAATTTTATTATTAGATGATTTTATGTCTGAATTGGATAGTACAAGAAGAAAAAATTTTTTAAAAAATATAAAAGATACACAAGTAATAATTACGGGAACTGAAAAATTAGATATTGAAAATTTAGAATATTTGGAATATAATGTGTCTAATGGAAAAATATTTAAACAGAAATAGGAGGAATACAAAGTATGGAAAAATACAATCACAAATATGGTGCAGAGCAAATCCAAGTCTTAGAAGGTTTAGAGGCTGTAAGAAAGAGACCAGGTATGTACATAGGAAGTACATCAGTAAGAGGTTTACATCATATGGTTTATGAAATAGTTGATAATGGTGTAGATGAAGCTTTAGCAGGATATTGTACAGAAATAAATGTTGAAATCGAACCAGGAAATATAATATCAGTTCAAGATAATGGTAGAGGAATTCCTGTAGAAATACATCCAAAAACACATATATCTACTGCGGAAACAGTATATACAGTTCTACATGCTGGAGGAAAATTTGGTGGAGATAGTGGTTATAAAGTTTCTGGAGGTCTTCACGGAGTAGGTGCTTCAGTTGTAAATGCTCTATCCGCATGGACAGAAGTCACAATTGAAAGAGATGGCGGAATTTACCAAATGAGTTTTGAAAAAGGAAAAACTGTTAAAAAACTTGAAAAAATAGGTGAATCAAAGAAAACTGGAACAAAAGTAAGATTTTTAGCAGATGATACAATTTTTGAAAGCTTAGATTATGAATATGAAGTTCTTGAAAAAAGATTAAGAGAAATAGCATTTTTAACAAAAGGTTTAAAAATAACATTAGACGATAAAAGAGACCCAGAAAACATCAAAAAAGCAGATTTTTGTTATGAAGGTGGATTAATTTCATTTGTTGAATTTTTAAATAAAAACAAAGAAAAAATACATCCAACACCAATTTATATAGAAAGAGCTGGAGAAGTTCCAGTTGAAATAGCAATTCAATATACAACAAGTTATTCAGAAAATATATATACATTTGTTAATAATATAAACACAATAGAAGGTGGAACTCACTTAGAAGGATTTAAAAGAGCATTAACAAAAGTATTTAATGATTATGCAAGAAGTCATAATATAATAAAAGAAAAAGAAGCAAATTTACAAGGCGAAGATATAAGAGAAGGAATAACAGCGGTTGTTTCTGTTAAAGTTAAAGAACCACAATTTGAAGGACAAACTAAAACAAAATTAGGAAACAGTGAAGTTACAGGTGTTGTTCAAAGTATGGTAAATGATGCATTAGCAACATTCTTAGAAGAAAATCCTCAAGTAGCAAAAGCAATATTAGAAAAATGTGTAAGTGCGTCAAGAGCAAGAGAAGCAGCAAGAAAAGCTAGGGAATTAGTAAGAAAGAAAAGTTCACTAGAAACATCAACATTACCAGGAAAATTAGCTGATTGTAGTAGTAAAAATCCAGAAGAATGTGAAGTATACATAGTCGAAGGAGACTCTGCTGGAGGAAGTGCAAAACAAGGAAGAGATAGAAAATTCCAAGCAATATTACCATTATGGGGAAAAATGCTTAATGTTGAAAAAGCAAGAGCTGATAAAATATATGGAAATGATAAATTAAATCCAGTTATTTTAGCCGTTGGAGCTGGAATTGGAAATGACTTTGATATAACAAAAATAAGATATGGAAAAGTAATAATCATGGCAGATGCCGATGTTGATGGTGCACATATCAGAACATTATTATTAACATTCTTCTTTAGATACATGAGACCATTAATAGAAAATGGAAATGTATTTTTAGCACAACCACCACTATATAAATTATCTAAAAAAGGAATGGAAGATATTTATTGCTATACAGATGAAGATTTAGCAAAATCATATAGCGATTTAGAAAAAAAAGGTATTTCTAGAGACCAATTAGGATTACAAAGATATAAAGGTCTAGGAGAAATGAACCCAGAACAATTATGGGAAACAACAATGAACCCAGAAACAAGAATTCTTGTAAAAGTAACAATGGATGATGCAATAAAAGCAGATGAAACATTTACTTTATTAATGGGTGATGAAGTTGAACCTAGAAGAGAATTTATACAACAAAATGCAAAATATGTTCAAAACTTAGATATATAATAAAAATTTAATGGCAGGTAATTATATAAATTACCTGCCATTAATCTATAAAGCTGATAATAATCTACACTCAGACTAATATACCTAATATTTAAACCTAATATATATTGCTATATAAATAAGCTCGATACCAAATATATTAATCAGTTGTTCGACTATTAATCCACCATAAATAACTATATTCATCCAAAACGAGGGACTAATAATAACCATTTAGAGATAAAAGAATAATCTTAGCTCGAATATAGTACCTATAATTTGACCATATAATATTTTAAATTTTAAAATATTATAAAATTATAAAAAATTATAAAAAATTATAAAATTTAAAAATTAAAATATATTAAATAGCCTACATACAAATAATATATTCTTATCGCCGACATGTAATAATATTAAAAACACCATTACACATCTTTGCTCAAGTAATAATAAACTAAGTTGTAATCTATTATTATTCTTTGCTCAACTATTATCAACCTTACAATCTTATTATGGACAAATAAAAAAAATATATACAAAAAAACAAAAAAATTTTTAAAAAAATTTATAATGTCGAAAAATGTCAAAATGTTTTTCTTGACAAACCAAGAAATGCGTTATAAAATATTTTAAAATTGGAGGTGAGGAAAAATAAAAAAAGTACAGCAATGGTTGCCAATAGAAAATATTTATGAAAGTGGAATTATAAAGACCAATAAAAATAAATATATAAAAATATTAAAAATAAATCCAATTAATTATAATTTAAAATCAGATTTAGAAAAAAAGACAATTTTAAATTCCTACAAAATATTTTTAAAAACTTGTAACTTTAATATTCAAATTTTAATTCAAAGTAATAAAGTTGATTTAACTCAAAATATTTTAAATATTCAAAAAAATATCCAAGAAAAAGAAAATTCAAATTTAGAAGATTTATCAAAAGATTATATTCAATTTATTAAAAAATTTAATAATTCAAAAAAATCATCAACAAAAGATTTTTATTTAATAATTTCTACAGAAAAATCAAAAGAATATTTTAACACATTGGAAATAATAGAAAATGATTTAAAAGAAAAATATTTTAAAATAAAAGAATGTTTATCTAGATGTGGAAATGATGTAATAGAAATAAATAAAAAAGATGATATTATTAATGTTTTTTATTCTTTTTTAAATACTAGAAAATATTTTGAAAATAATTAAATTTATTAATTAATAAATTTAAAATAAAAATTAATTAAATAAAAAAATTAATTAAATAAAAAAATAAATTAAATAAAAAAATAAATTAAATAAAAAATAAATTAAATATAAAAAGGAGGAATAAAAATAATTAAAAAAAATAAAAATAATAAAAATTTTAATTCAGGAATTTTTTCAAAAAAAGATTTAATTTCACCAGCATACATAAATATGCAAAATCCCAAATATTTAGAAATTGATAATTTATTTTATGCATCATTAATTATAGTAAATTATTATAGAGAACAAACAGATTTATTATTAAAAAATTTAATTGAAACTAATATAAATATGAATATTTCTGTATTTTATGAAAAACAAGATCCATATAAAACCATAAAAGATTTAACTTATCACATAGGGAATGTAGGGGTAGAATTAAAATCATCAAATGATAATAGACAAGATATTGATATAGCTGCTTATACATATAATGACGCAAAATATATAAGAAAAGAGATGCAAGTTAATAACGAAGATTTATATTTTTTATATATTTATATAAATTTATATTCAGATAATATAAATGAATTAGAATATAATTTAAATAAAATAGAAGGAATTTCACAAAGTAAAGGAATGCAAAGCAGAAGAGCAAATTTTAGACAAGAAGAATGTTTTTTAGCGTGTTTACCATTAATGGAAAATAAAGAAATAATAAAAGATGCAGCTAGAAGAAATATTTTAACAAGTGGATTATTATCAACATATCCTTTTATATCATCAACAATATTTGATAAAAATGGAATATTTATTGGAACAAATATATATAATGATTCATTAGTTTTTATAGACAGATATGATACAAAGAAATATAAAAATGCAAATATTTGTATTTTTGGTACTAGTGGAGCAGGAAAATCTTTTTATACAAAATTATTAATTTTAAGATATAAATTATTAGGAATAAAACAATATATTATTGATCCAGACAGAGAATATAATAAAATTTGTGAAAAATTAGATGGGATATTAATAAAAATAGGACCAACATCTAATACATATATTAATATTTTAGAAATAAGACAAGAAAGTATAGAAGAAGGAGAAAATGGATATTTAGCAATTAAAATAAGTAAATTAATTGGATTTTTTAATTTAATATTTGGAGAAATGGACGAAGAAGAAAAAGCAATTTTAGAAGAAAAAATAATATTAACATATAAAGAAAAAAATATAACATTTGATGATAAAAGTTTATTTAATGAAAATAATAAATTTAAAAATAAAATGCAAATGCCAATTTTAGAAGATTTATATAATATTTTAGCACAAGATGAAAAAACAAAAAGATTTAAAACAAAATTAATTCCATTTGTTCATGGTTCAATGAAATTTTTTAATAATTATACAAATATAGAATTAAATAATGAATTAATAGTTGCAGATATTTATGATTTAGGGGAAGAAAATATAAAATATGGAATGTATTTATTTACAGATATTTTTTGGGACAAAATAAAAGAAAATAGAGAAGAGAAAAAAGCAATTTATTTGGATGAAATTTGGAGATTAATAGGAGTCACTTCAAATAAAAATGTAGCTAGTTTTATTTATAAAATATTTAAAACAATAAGAAAATATGGAGGAAGTGGAGTAGCTATAACGCAAGATATATCTGATATATTTAGTTTAGAAAATGGTACTTATGGAAGAAGTATTTTAAATAATTCAAGTATAAAAACATTTTTTGCATTAGAAGAAGAAAATATAAAAATATTAGAAGAATATACTAATTTATCTGAAAAAGAGAAGGTAGAAATAAAATCATTAAAAAGAGGAGAATGTTTAATGTTTGTCGGAGATGACCATATATTAACCAAAATAGAAGCTTCTGATTTAGAAAAGAAAATAATTGAAGGAGAAAATAAAATTGAAAAAAATAATAACAGCTATTAATAATCCTATAATTAATGAAAAATTAAAAAAAGAAAAAATAGAAGTAATAGGAAAAGACATTCAATATAAAGAAGGAATTTTAGAAATATTAGAAAATAATAAAGAAATTAATTTTATATTAATTGATGAAAAATTACCTGGTGAAATAAAAAATGACGAATTAATTAATAAAATAAAAAAAATAAATAAAAATATAGAAATAATATTTTTTATTAAAAAAGAAAATAAAAAAAATGCAATAATAAATGAAAAAAAAATAATTAAAGATGAAAAAATAAAATCAAAAATTAAAATAGTTGATTACGAAAAAGAAATAAAAATAGAAAGTTTTTTAAATTTTATATTATATGGAGAAGAAATATTAGGAAAAGAATATGAAGAAAATTATACAAATAGAATTGACATAATTAATGAGAAAATAGAAAAATATGATAAAAATCAAAATATTATAATAAGTGTCAATGGCGACTCAGCCGTAGGAAAAAAGATGACAACATTAAGGCTAAGCTTGTACTTAAATAAACATAATAATAAAATTTTAATAATAGATTTATCGATAAACGAATAAATTTCGCGGGGATTTTTG